>Ga0213870_1000441_pt1 | contig 19763 bp, 23 predicted proteins | sample WICALVC2017_Meta_FD_160119 | JGI IMG/M metagenome (GOLD analysis project Ga0213870, IMG submission 160119) | Freshwater microbial communities from subterranean cave lake in Wind Cave National Park, South Dakota, United States - WICALVC2017 | ecosystem: Environmental > Aquatic > Deep subsurface >... | reverse complement strand
CCCTTCCCACCCATTAGCGAGCGCGTGATCCGGGTAGGATTTCGCCCGCTCAAGGCTGTGCCAGAGCAGTTTCTTAAGCCAGTCGTAATCAGGCCCAGCCCCCCCGTGCCGAGCCTGGATCGCGGCCGGAGGCGCGGCCGCCTGCTCGACAACCGGCTCACCCTCAGAATGCTCCACCGGCTGCGGCGAGCCCATCTCCGCGTCGGTCGATGGACTCCCCGTCGGCTCCGGCTTGGGGGCCACGGCGCGCGCTTCCAGAGGCTGCGTCTCCAGGGAACGGCGTTCCACTGCTTGTTCGACTGGAGCCCGCGGCTGCGTCAGGGTTGGCGCCATAGCCGCTCCGATCGACTCGGGGTGGTGGTGGGATTCACCCACCTTTGCCGTGGTCTCCCGTGAAGCGGACGTTTCCACGAACGGCGCTCCCACCAGCGACACCTCCCAGACGAACGGCTCATTCACGAGAGGCGGTCTGACCTCACCCCATCTGAGCAGGACCAGTCCCACGAGCGAGCCGTGCAGGGCCAGGGAGAGGACCCAGCCTTGGACGTGTTCACGACCCGTATGCCCGCCACCGTCGTGCATGACAGAGAGCCAGGACGCGTTCCGCTCACGGGACATCGAAGCTCACCCTGACTCCGCCGTAAATGGATAGCCCCGGGGTGCCAAGAAACAGCCGCTCTTCGTATTTCCGGTCGAAGAGATTGTCCACGCGGGTATAGACCTGAAGCCGCTTATTGATCGTGTACGTCGCCGCGGCGTTCCAGACATCGAAGGCCGGCAGGAACTCCCGGTTTCTCGTGTCATTGAAGCGCTGTCCCACGTACCGGAATTCGAGGTTCATCTGGAGCGGCTCAATGGGTTGATAACTGATGATGCTCGACCATTGATGCACGGGCCAGAGGGGGAGCCGGTTGCCCGACCGTACGGCCAGATCACGGGTCAGCGTGTAGGTATACTGACCACGTATATCGAGGCGTTTGATCCACGGACGATCCTCCAGCAGGTTCACCGTGATGCTGGATTCCCAGCCGTGCGCCTTGGCCGCCCCGATGTTCTGCGAGCAGAACCCCTGGGGACTGAAGGAGCATCGGACCGGATCGAAGGTGGACAACAGCAGATCCCGGTATCGGGTCCAGAAATAGCCGGTACTCAGCGTCACGCGCTTGTCGAAGAAGGCCTGATCAATGCCGACGTCCAGCCCCTGGCTGTGCTCCGGCTGCAAGTTGAGCGTGCCGAACCCCGGGAAGTACAACTGACTGAGCGTCGGCGGGCGGAATCCGGTCGCATAGCTTCCCCGAATCTTGGTGTCTGTCTCTTGGTGCCGATACCCCGCCGTCACCCGATAGGTCGTGGCGCTGCCGAACATGTTGTACGCATCCTGGCGCAGCCCGGCGGTGCCGAAGAGCCGGTCCCAGAGGTTGAGCTGGACATCGGCAAAGCCCGCGTGCGAGGCAATGATCTTGGTATCGAAATTTCTCTCGCTCCGGCCGACCTGCTCGCGAAACTGGTATCCCGCCACCACGTGCACCGGCTTCGCCACCCGAATCGTGTGCTGCCACTCAATCCGGTTGTTGTAGCTCGCGACGTCAAACAGCCTGGGTTGCAAATTCTCCGTCTGGCCGGTTACGAGGTTCCGCCGGAACGTGCCCGTCTGGCCGGACAGATTGTTGACGGCTCGTCCGACGGTGAGCTGGTGGGACCACCAGTGCGTCAGGGGTTGCGTGAAGTTTCCGGTCAGGATCAGCTGATCGCGGGTGTTCTTTCCCCCCAGCACGTCGGCTGGATCGTTGCGACCGCCCACGATCGCAAAGCCGTCGGTGTTAACAATACTGTTCATCCAGCGCAGGTTGACATTGAGGCGGGCGTCTTGGGGCAACGCAATCCCCAGACGGGCAGAGCCGTTCCAGTTGTGATACCCATCCCGCTCGGCGGCGCCGCGCCGGGAATTGATCACCGAGAAGCTGGTCACGTCCCAGCGGGACACGGTGGCCGAGAAATCCACCGGCCCTTTCTGGCCGCTCACCGCGCCCCCCTCCCGAATCGATTTGAACGAGCCATATTCGAAGAAGGCGCTCAGGGTGGGCGCGCCACGTCCCCGTTTCGTGGTGATGTTGATCACGCCCCCCATCGCGTCCGCGCCCCAGAGCATGCTTTGGTTCCCCCGCAGGATTTCGATGCGCTCGATGTTGTCGGTCCTCAGATCGGCAAAATTGTAGTTGCCTTCGGTGGTCGACTCCCCCACGTTCACGCCGTCGACGAAGACCAGTACCTGCTGCGAGGTGCTCCCCCGGATGCGGACATCCGTAAAGGTGCCTGGTCCGCCGAAGGAAGAGGTGGCGAGGCCCTCGGCGAACCGGAGCGCGTCGGCGACGGTCTTCAGATTCCGTCGCTGAAGCTGTTCCCCCGTAATGACGGTCACTGCACTGGTGACTTGGCTGACGGGCTGGCGTGTTTTGGTTGCGCTCACGACGACCTCCTCCGTCTCTTCTAAGCCGGCGGGTTCCTCCGCCCACCCGGTCGCCCCAGGCATCATCGCCACGCATAGGAGCCCCCCCATCACCAGGCGCATCCCAGCATGCGGCTGCTGCTTGATCTCCATGATTTCCCCCTCTCTCTTGAATCACCGTCCCACCTTGCGGACTTCGCCTGCCCATCGCAGGGGACCCGACAAGCCACCCGCCGAGGCTGCCGGCGCAGGACGTGCACCACCGCATCGGCGTTCGCCGGACGAACCAGCCTTGTTCTAACAGGGCTTACCGAGAGAGAGGAGGACCGCGGATGGGATCGACATAGCAATCGTCGGTGAAGACGAGGAAGATCTGAGGTAACGACACGAGGGCCACTGCCTCATCGACACGAGGCAAGGCATCAACAACAGGGATCGCCGTGGCGGAAGCATGGTCCAGCCAGGCGCAGACGTCGCGATCGGAATGCTGTTGATGAGGATCGGCCGCCAGCGCATGGCTAAGCAAAAGAGGGTTCAGGAGCAGCACCAGCAAGAGGTAGGCTGTGGCAAGACTCAGGCGCATCACGAAGCCGTTCGAGGGGCCTACCGGCATTGGGGGCACCATCCGAAAAGCTCCAGCGCATGACCTTCGACCAGAAAGCGGGTCTTGCGCTCCACCAGTGCGGCGAGCTTTTTCAGCGGGCACAGCATCAGATCCGCGATGCGCCCACATCCGCGGCAGCGGATGTGGTGATGGTGCTCTCGACCATGGCGGATTTCATACCGAAACTGTCCTTCCTGAAACTCCACCTGCGAAATGAACCCCATCTCCTTCAGCATGGCTAAGGTCCGATACACAGTGACCAGGTCAACGGACACGTTGCCCCGCTTGAGGCAAGCATGTAGATCCGACGCGCTGAGGGGGTACTGGGAGCGTTTGAGCACGTCCAGGATCGCTTTACGGGACCGCGTCACACGGCGCCCCTTAGTCCGCAAGCCGGCAATCAACGTGTCGGTTAGATTCGTGTCCTTAAACATAATTGCAAATAGTTTGCAATAAATAACACGAGACCAGATCGGATGTCAACCCCCGCTTTTCTCCTGCATGCCCAAGGAATGAGAGCTGATCGAGTTTGAACTGAGGAAAAAACCTAGCTGGGCTGGGATGGAGGGGCGCGGGTCGGGAGATCGACCAGAAAGAGATGCGAAACAAAACGATCGCGATGGGGAGTCTCCGGAACTGAGACCGCCCGCTGGGAGACCAGCACATGGGCACAGTCCACAACCGACGAGGACGTATGGCTCTGGACCCAGGAGCAGAGGTCGGCCTCGGAATGCTGGTGGCCGTCCTCATCCACCTCGCCCAACGCATGGTGCAATTCGAGCGTCGCGGCCAGCGGCGCGAAGGCAAGCAGGGAAAGCCCCAGCAGGGCAACAATGAAGAATATGGGAAGCCGTTTCGTCATATCGGAACGGAGGGATTCTACCACAGGATCAGCGTGCATACCACTCCGGCCTGCGGTCGGCGAGGAGGTCGTTGTAGGGATTGAGCGTTTTGTTGCGGGCTTGGAGCGGATCAATCTCGACGATCATCAGTTCTTCCTGATCCGGCTTCGCGCGCGTGATGATCTCGCCGTTCGGCGTTACGACTTCGCTGTTGCCGATGTAGGTCAGCGTCTTCTTTCCGCCGCGCTCCTCTGAGCCGATCCGGTTGCACGTCACCGCGAAAACGCGGTTCTCCAGGCAGCGCGTCACCATCGAGTCCGGGCAGTTCGGCAGGACAAGGTTGGACGGATGCGCGATGACATCCGCGCCCTTCAGGGCCAGCGTGCGCGCGGACTCCGGGTAGTACCAGTCGAAGCACACCATCAGCCCCACCCGCGCCGGCCCGATGTCGAAGACAGGAAAGCCTGTGTCACCCGGCGAGAAATACAGCGTTTCCTCGAAGAAGAGATGCGTCTTGCGATAGACGCCGATGAGTCCCTTCGGTCCCACTAGCACAGCCGAGTTGTAAAGCCGGTCGCCCGCCTGTTCGGCCAGGCCCGCGACGAGATGCATGCGCCGGTCGGCGGCAATCTGGATCAGTCGCGAGGTCGTCGGCCCGTCCGGTATGTCCTCGGCCAACGCCCTCGCCTCGTCCGCCGACACAAACTGATACCCCGTGTTGAACAACTCCGGCAGGACCAGCAGGTCACACTCCATCTTGGCCAGCCGCGCGCTGACGGTATCGAGGTTGCGCGTGACCTCGCCGAAGATCGGATTGAATTGAAAGTAGCCGACCGTCATGGTTTCAAAAAATAACGGGCAGGGAACGTTGCTCCCTGCCCGTCAATGCTTGCCTCACGGATGAGAAGCGAGCCTACTTACTTCACCTCTTGGAGGTGCATCAGCGCGCCGGACGCCGCCTTGGTCGCTACGTCAGCGTGTCCTTGCTTGCCATGATTGATCGCGTCCTTCAGGCCCTTGATCCCCTCTTCCAAGTGGAGATTGGCATGCTCCTTCTGGGCCATTTCCGCATGCTTCAGCGCCATCTCGGCATGCTTCACCAGGACATCGGAATGTCCCTGCTTTCCATGGTCAACCGCCTCTTGCGCATGCTCAGCCGCCTCGGCAGCATGGGACTTAGCGGCCCAGGACACGCCACTCACGACGAACGTCAGGGCGCCCAGCATCAGCGCCGCTCCTGCAATTTTACGCATCATAACAATAGCCCTCCTTAGTTTGAACGTTCACAGCCTTCACCACCGACTCCCTCTCCCGTTCCGTCATCCCGGTGCGTGTTTTGAAAGACTAGCACTTACCCTAGCACGGAGATTTTTCCGGTGTCAAGAACGCCTGCCCCTCATCATCGGTTGGAGTTGGCCGGGCGAAGATGCTAGAATGGCGCTTCGTATCAACGAACGCTGCACACAGGCGAGATAAAACTGTTCACCCAATTCCTACTCGTTCTTGCACTGCTCTTCATCTGTCCGGCCTCCCCCGCCGGGGCCGACTTCAAAAAAGGCATGGCGGCCTACGACGCCGGCGATTACGTCACCGCGCGGCCGGCAAAGACCTGACCATCGAAGCCGCCATCCTAAAAGTGGAAAAACCCTAGCCCCATCCGTGCTGCCCAATCCCGACATAGATCCCGTGCTGCTTAGGTTGGGGCCGATCGCCATCCGGTGGTACGGGCTCATGTATGTGGTCGGGCTGACTGCGGCATTCTTCCTGATCAAAGCCAGGGCCGCGAGCCGTAAGGTGGCCCTCTCCCTTGACGACCTGCACGATCTCATCCTGTATGCCGCCGTCGGCGTCATCCTGGGAGGCCGCCTCGGCTACATCCTCTTCTACAACCTGCCGTACTACCTCGAAAGCCCTCTCAAACTGCTCGCCGTGTGGGAAGGCGGCATGTCCTTCCACGGCGGCCTGCTCGGCGTGATCGTGGCGGTCGGCGTCTTCGGCAGGCGCAAAGGGCACCGGTTCTACACCATCGCCGACCTGGCCGCCCCGGTCGTCCCCATTGGGCTTGGCCTGGGCCGCATCGGGAACTTCATCAACGGCGAACTGTACGGCCGCGCGACCGACGTGCCCTGGTGCATGGTCTTCGCCAAAACCGGCGGCGGCCCCTTATGCCGGCACCCCTCCCAATTATATGAAGCATTCCTTGAGGGGATCCTCCTCTTTGCGCTGGTCTGGGCGATAGGCCGCCGTCCCCGCGCCCCGGGAACGGTGTTTTGGGCCTTCATCGCGGGATACGGCGCGTGCCGGGCCTTCGTGGAATTGTTCCGCGAACCGGACGCGCACCTGGGACTCCTGGCGGGCGTGATCTCAATGGGGCAGGTGCTCAGTCTGCCCATGCTGGCGTTGGGCCTGTTCATGATCTGGTTCGTGCAGCGGAACCAGTCGCGTCAATCGTAGTGGACCCGAGCGCGCGGTCGCCCTACAGGGGAACTTGTCTACGTCGGTCGCGTGGAGCCAAAACCAGAACGGCCTCCGCGGGTCACCCCGGGGAGGCCGTTCGCTCATTCCAGATGATGAGCGGGCGTAAGGGTCGGCTTACGCCCCGTGAGACGGCCTGGCGTGGGCGGGCCGTCTGGGTCTAAACCCGGAGGGCTGTCCCGGCCTGGCGTCTCGCTGTCCATTGTGCCGAGGGTGATACGACGGCGCCGCGCTGCCGACCGCCAGCGGAATCGCCTGCCCCATCAACTTGTCAATCGCGCGTAATTGGAGATGGTCGTCCGCCGTGATAAAGCTGGTGGCCCGTCCGCTCGCCTTCACGCGGGCAGTGCGCCCGATCCGGTGGATGTAATCTTCCGGCGTGTTCGGCAGATCGTAGTTCACGACGTGCCCGATGTTGGCCACGTCAATGCCCCGAGCCGCGATGTCCGTCGCCACAAGGACCCGGAACGTGCCCCGCCGGAATCCTTCCAACGCCGCCCGCCGCTGTGACAGGCTCCGGTCGCCATGAATGGTCGCCACCTTGTGCCCGGCGCTGCCGAGCGCCCGTCCCAGCCTGTCGGCGCCATGCTTCGTGCGTGTGAACACGAGGACCGAATCGCGATCCGCATCGAGCAACGACAGCAAGAGCTTCGGCTTGTCTTCCCGCGTCGTGTGATGCAATGCCTGCTCGGCCCGATCGGCCGGCGTGGACGACTTTCCGATCGTGATCCGCACGGGATCCTTGACGCTGGCCCGCACGAGATCGGCCACATTCGTCGGGATCGTCGCCGAGAAGAGCAACGTTTGCCGTTCTTCAGGGAGCGCCTCCAATATTTGGTTGATCTGAGGCGCAAAGCCCATGTCCAGCATGCGGTCCGCTTCGTCCAGCACAAGGACCTTCATATGCATGAGGTGAATCGTGCCGTTCCACATATGATCCAGCAAACGGCCCGGCGTGGCCACGATGATGTCCGGACGCCGGCGCAACCCGCGCATCTGGGCGTTCATATCGGCGCCGCCCACGACGGTCGTCGCGAAGACGTGCCGGCTGCGGCCCAGCTTGTCGATGGTCTCCTGTATCTGGATGGCCAGTTCGCGCGTCGGCGCGAGGATCAACGCCCGCGGATGCCCTTTCGGTCCGGCGGCCAGGCGTTCGACCATCGGAATCACGAAGGCCGCGGTCTTGCCCGTACCGGTCTGCGCGCATCCGAGCACGTCGCGCCCGGCAAGCCCGGGCGGAATGGCCTGGGCTTGAATGGGCGTCGGTTCCGAGAACCCCGCCTGGGCGATGTCATGTAAGATGGCCTCGGACAAGCCGAGATCATTGAAACTGCTGTGAACGGTGGTCTGCACAAAACTATCCTTTCGGTGTGGATCGCATGAGTACGGATTCAGAAAACTGAGGGGAGTCAGAATCGGAAGGAAGCTGCTCCAGACAGGACCTGATCGCGATGCGATCGCGGGTCCGGAGTATGGTAACCGTCATCGCCGCCGGACCGTCTCGGCTCTGACTGGCACGCACTATACCGGGCCACCTCATGATTGTCAACCCCCTTGAACCGCAGACCTGTAGATAGCACATCATCTGCACGAATCGGTTTTACAGAAAGCCGTCAAAGGGGCTGTTCGAAAAGCGGGCATACCTAAACCCGCAATGTGTCACACGTTCCGGCACTCGTTTGCAACTCATTTGCTTGAGGATGGGTACGATATCCGCACCGTTCAGGAACTCTTGGGGCACAAGGACGTCACCACGACGATGATCTATACGCACGTTCTTAATCGTGGCGGCCGGGGTGTGAACAGCCCGGCCGACCGGCTCTGAGGGACGCGCCCTTCTTCCAATACACTGCGGGCCGATATCCTCATACACGGTCACATTGGCAGTGTATGAGGGCGACTCTACCTTGACACGCGATGAAGAGACCGGCAATATTGCAGAGGAATTCAGGTTTTGAAGTACGCCGTGTATTGTCAATACGCTGCCGACAGGACGGCAGTAGACTTAATAGTTATGCGGACTCAGAATAATCGCGATGGACTACTTGTTTCGCTTTGATGGGGCCAAGGACAACGACGAGTTCTTTTATGGGGCTCGTCACGAATCCGAGGTCATGTACTACGCCGGAATCGAGATGAGGGTTGGTCCGTGGATCCCGGACGGTATCCGTGTCAGTCTCTCGGACCGTCCGGGTGAGCCCGGCGACATCCAGATCGTCCTCATTGAGCTTGAACCAACGGACGTTCAAGCGCGCATTTCCGCTCGCAAATACTTGCCCGAAGCGTCCAGCGCCGTGATCCAATCCCTTCGGGAATACGTGGAACGCCTGGAAGCGCAGTGCCGAGGGACCGGCGATCCGCGCCTGCCAGAGTTTCGGCGGCTCGCCGCAGCACTCGGGTCTGTCGGCAATCGCCAAGTGTCGAGCGCTGGACACCGCCGCGACTGCCTCATCCCCGTGGAGACCCTCGCGCTCATCGACAACGGCCGCGCGTTCGCCGTTCAGCCGCGCCCTGTAGATGCGCCGACAGTACCGACCCAATTCCTGTTCGCTGGCGACGTCATCCTGACACCTGCGCAACATAAGGTCCTGGCTCGCGCCGTCAGGGTTCTTGATGCGACAGTCAGAGGTCACGACCACAGCGCTGCAACATTGAAGAACTGGCTCGGGCACCGCACGCAGCCCTTGCGGTGTGCCCTATCGTTGTCGCCGGGCCTCTTTCCGGCACTGCGCGCGCTTCTTGAATCTGAACGGCAGCGGGGGACGCGGGTTTCGTGCGATGCTGTCGCCGATGACTTGGCCCAGTTGTGGTCCGCTTCCGGACGCGCATGGAACGCAGAACAAGTCGCCTTCTTGGTGAACAACTATTGGCCCATCGCCTCGCGCCTGAAGAAATTCTCGGCGATGCCTGCTGTTTTCACTGAAGCTAGGGGTATTGTTTCGACGGCCGCATAACACCCAAATGGAGCCGACGCGCTGGTTCGTGAACGCGCGCGGCTCATTTGGAACGTTAGGCCCCGGAGGAGGAACAGGTGGCCATTCCGGTTTTCGGCGAGGGTGGCGAACTGCCACCGGGAGTTCACCGGGCGAGCCTTCGGGAGACCATGGACCGCTTCGGGATCACCACAGCCCAACGTATGCTGGTTGCCCTCCGGTTGGAGCGCCTCTACGGGATCGCCCGGTCGACGCGCGAGTTGGCGCGCTTCGTGGTCTTCGGGTCCTTCGTCACCGACAAGGGTGAGCCGAACGATGTGGACGTGTTCTTCATCATGGAGGACACCTTCGACGCCTCCAAGTTGAGCGGCGAGGCCGCTCTGCTGTTCGACCACCTGACGGCGCAGGCCCACTTTGGAGCCAGCGTCTTTTGGGTACGGCGGATGGGCGCTCTTGGGGGCGAGCAAACAATGGTAGAATCCTGGCAGGTGAAGCGTGGGGGAGGCCGTAGAGGCATAGTGGAAATCGGGGGGGAGGAACCATGATCCGTGACGATCAGGCGCTCGAAGTGACCCTCGAGCGGATTCGACACTTTCAGGAGCAGGTTGCTCGTCTCCGAAAGGTGGAGACCAACCCGGTGAATTATCGCTTGGCATCGTCCGGCTTTCTCGCCGAGATCGACCGGATGCAGCTCGAGGCACGTGAGTATCTCAGCCTGCACCCTGCCGAGCAGAAGGCCAACGCTTGAGACGGGAGATGCCTAACCAGCGGCTCCAGCCGATTCACAGACGAAAATGAGCCAGACCCCTTCAGGGGCTCCCGAACGGCGGGGCGGAGGGCTCAGGCCGAACGAAGAAGTCCTTGAAACGCGGACCGTATCATGGGGGGATGACAGGCGGCAGTTCCTTCAGCCGGACTCCACTGTAGACCGCATCAACGCATTGGCCTGCGGAGGGGAAAAGCCCAGGAACCCGTGGTGCCGTTCGGTCAACTCCAGCACGGAAAAGACCTCCCCGTCAGCCCGTTCCGGCGCCGTGAAAATCTGCCGCAGCGACGCCCCGCGCGCGCCCACAATGTCGCCGGTAAAGACCACGCCCTGGGCCTTGAGCCGGTGGATGGCCCACTCCAAGTCCTCCACCCGAACGGCCACATGATGGAGCGTGTGGTCGCCGAACTTGCCCACCCAGCCGGGGATGATACTGGTTCGCCCCCGGACATCCGGATAGGCCTGGTCCACAAACAACGGCGGGAACCCCGGGACCCGGTACACCTTGGCGAACCAATCATCGTAGTGCAGCGTCTCCGCATACCCATACCCCAGCCGGATAAACTCCTCGGCGCGCCGATCAATGTCGAGCGTCCGAATCGTGAGGTGGTCGACCACCGGCCTGAAGCCGATCCCGACTTCATCCAGCGCCGCCTGCACAGCCCGCGCCGCCAGATTCCTCGACACGTACTCCGTGATGAGGCCGTTAAGCCGCGCCTCGAGTTCGACACCCGTGCTCCTCGTGCCGTCCATCGCTCACTCCTTGTCTATCTGCGCCCGTTGGAGCCGGCCGCTGTAATCCACATAGATCGTCTTCCATTCGCTGAACGTCTCGAGCGCCGCCTGGCCCGCCTCGCGATGCCCGTTGCCTGTCCGGCGCATGCCGCCGAACGGCAGGTGCACTTCGCTGCCGATCGTGCCGGCATTGATATAGACGACGGCGGTCCGGATGTCCCTCATCGCGCGCTGTGCCCGGTTGATGTCCCTCGTATACACCGACGTGGACAGCCCATAGTCGACATCGTTGTTGATCGCAATGGCCTCCGCGAGGTCCGTGACCTCGATCAGTCCCAACACCGGTCCGAAAATTTCCTCGCGGGCGATCCGCATTGAGGGCGTCACCCGATCGAAGAGCGTCGGCGCGAAGAAGTGCCCCGTGGCGTATTCTCCCTCCGACAGTGCCTTCCCCCCGGTTAAGAGACGCGCGCTCTCCTCCTGTCCCACCTGCACGTACTGCTGCACGCGCTCCAGTTGGGCGTGACTGACAAGCGGCCCGACGTCCATCCCGGGCTTCAGCCCGTTGCCCACGGAGAGCGTGGCCATCCGGGTCAGCACCATCCGGGTCAGCCGTTCCTTCACCTCGCGATGCACGATGACCCGGCTGCAGGCCGTACAGCGCTGGCCCGTCGTCCCGAACGCGCTCCAGATGATGCCGTCCACGGCCAGGTCAAGGTCCGCGTCCTCCATCACAATGATGGCATTCTTGCCGCCCATCTCCAGCGCCGTTCGTTTGAAGCGTGACGCGGCCTCCACCGCGACCTTGCCCCCTGTGGCCGTGGAACCGGTGAACGAAATGAGCGCGACGGTCGGGTGTCGCACCAGCGCTTCGCCCAGTTCGGCGCGGCTCCCCAGCACCAGATTCACCACGCCGGGCGGCGCCCCGCAATCTTCCAGGGCCTTGACGAACAGCGCGGCGGTCACCGGCGTCTCCGGTGACGGCTTGAGCACCACGGTATTACCCAGGATCAGCGCCGGGAATGCCTTCCATGCGGGAATGGCGATGGGGAAATTCCATGGCGTGATCAGGCCCACAACCCCCACCGGCTCCCGTACGCACTGGGCTGACTTGTCGGGCAACTCGGACGGAACGACCAGACCGAACTGGCGCCGCCCCTCAGCCGCCATGTAATAGGCCATGTCAATGGCCTCTTGGACATCGCCCTTGCCTTCGGCCAACACCTTGCCCATTTCGCGGGTCACCGTGCGGGCCAGGGTGTCCTTATCCCGAATCAGCCGCTCGGCCACGCGAAACAATATCTCGCCGCGCCGAGGCGCGGGCAGCCGCCGCCACCCGTCGGCTGCTGCCACCGCCGCGTTCACGGCCTCCTCGATATCCTCCGGCCCTGAGTCCACGCACCGCCCGACGACTTCACCCGTCGCCGGATCGCGGCTATCGAAGGTGCGCCCCGCCTGCGCGCCGACCCACCGGCCTCCGATATAGTTCTTCACCAGCGCCTTCACGGCAGCACCTCTTCCAGGACCGCCAGACCTTCATCCACTGCATGGCGGGAGATGCTCAGCGGCGGGCTGATCCGGAACGAACTCCTCCCGCAGGGCAACAGCAGGAGCCCCCGCTGGAACGCCTTCATCACGACGGCGTCGCGTTCGGCTATCGCTCGCTCCTTGGTCCGCCTGTCCCGCACCAACTCTACGCCGATCATCAGGCCGCGGCCACGCACGTCGCCGATCATCCGATGCCGCCGTTGCAGACGGCACAACCGCTGTTGGATATACGCCCCCTGCTCGGCGGCGTTGCGCATCAATCCTTCCTTCTCGATCACGTCAATCGTGGCCAGGCCGGCCTCGCAGGCCACGGGATTGCCTCCGAAGGTGGATGTATGCGACCCCTTCTCCCACGACATCATCCGCTTCCGGGCAATGATGGCGCCCAGCGGCAGGCCCCCGCCCAACGCCTTCGCCATACAGATGATGTCAGGAACCACGCCGGCCTGTTCGATCGCGAAGAATGTGCCGGTCCGCCCCATGCCGGTCTGCACCTCGTCATCCACAAGCAGAATCCCATACCGGTCACAGAGCCGGCGGAGACCCGTCAGGAAGCCATCCGGCGGGACCACCACGCCGCCTTCTCCCTGGATCGGCTCGACAACGATCGCGGCCGTCTCTTCCGGGGGCAACACGGTACGGAACAGAACGTCTTCAATGTGAGTCAGGCAGTCTCCGGTCGGATCACCGGTGCGGCTTCGCAAAGCGCCGGCACGACTTCGATAGACATCGGGGTACAGCGCGTGGAAGACACCCGGCAGGAGCGGCGCGAAACCACGGCGCTGGACCGCTTTGCTGGCAGTCAGCGAGACGGCCCCAAGCGTGCGGCCATGAAAGGCGTTATAGAAGGCCAGGATGTACGGCCGCCGCGTGGCGTGGCGGGCCAACTTGATGGCCGCCTCCGTCGCCTCCGCTCCCGAGTTGCACAAATAGACCTGCTTGGGATCGCGACCGGGTGCAAGCGCGGCCAGACGCTCCGCGAGACGGATGTAGGACGGGTAATAGAAGTCCGCGAAGGAGAAGTGCACCAGGCGGTTCGCTTGCGCCGTGATGGCCTCCACGACGTGCTTGTGGCCATGCCCCGTCGCGCTGACGGCGATCCCCGCCGTGAAGTCCACGTAGCAGTTCCCGTCCACGTCCCAGACGTGGCACCCGGCGGCATGATCGACGACCAGGGGATAGGCCTGCGTCGCCGAGGGCGCCACGTACCGGCCGCTGCGACGCAAGAAGGCGCGAGCCCGAGGACCAGGAGGAGTGATGCGGATCTGCAGGGTCGCCATAGAGACGCCTCGCGCACGATGCGCCCGTCTCAATCGAACGCTTCGCGGTTACTCTACCATACCGCGATCTCGCATCGTCATGCCAGACGCCCGCCGACGACCCAGTGGCGATCGTCGGAGACCTCGATCAGGAGACGGCTCAGGTTCATCTCCGTCAAGTGTGCCGCCACTTCATCGTCCGTGAAGGCCGCCAACAGGGAATTGTAGAAGTCGCGCCGAAGGATCGCCGGTTCCTCGGCGGCATACTCGTCCACGAGCGCCTGCGCCGCTTCCGGTGAATCAGGGCGCAGGAGGTCCATCACCAGCACGGCGGCGCCCGGCTTGGCCAACTGCCTGACCGCATACCAAAACTGCAAGGGGTTGGGCACATGGTGGAGGAGACTGTTGGAGATCACGACGTCGGCCCGCTTTGCGAGCACCGTGTCTTGAATCCGCTCGCGCCGCAGCGTGACACGGTCGGCCAGACCGGCCGCGCGGACTGCGTCAACCGCGAGGGCGATCATGGGCGCCGATCCGTCCACGCCGGTGATCCGACACTCCGGCAACGCGCGGGCGAGGCGGATGGGAATATCCGCCGGCCCGCAGCCCAGGTCCAGCACGTGCGCGTCCTTCAGGTCCGGATAGGACTCCAGGAACCGGGCCACAAAGCCCTGGTTTTCCTCTGCGAAGTCGGCCTGCGCGTAGACGCGCGCCTGATCGGGATCGTCCATCAATTCCGGTTCGAGCACGCGCTGCATCAAAACGGTCTCCCATAAGACATTCCCCTCCTGCGTAAGGAGGGGCCAGGGGCGATAGCTAGAGGGAAAACAATCCGGTGGAGATACGGTCGTGTCTTCTCCATGCCAGGGCCGCATTGTACCAGAATCCGATCAGGACGATCCGTCTGCACCTGCCCCTTATGGACGCATGTGCGCGATGCCCCGCGCATTGACTCCGCAACAAGATCACGATTATGATTCGAACGTTGGTCTTTGCTGAAAGAGGGTCCCGCCAATGATCCGTTTCCTGATCTGTTTCCTTGCGCTTGAGTTGTCCTTTTCCGGGCCTGCGCCGGCTCAGGCGGCGGATCGCGGCTCGGCGGTGCAGGCGCAGGAAGCCCCCCCGGGCCCTTCCCAACGGTACCGCGCCATCACGCTCCGCATGTCCAAGGAAGAAGTCCGTCGAGTGATAGGGAAGCCGAACCAGTCTACCGATACGCTGTGGCTCTACACCTATGCTGACGGGACGACCGTGGAGGTCATCTTTTCAAAACAGCGACGCGTGACCCAGGTGCTCCATTATAAGAAGCAGCGGCAGTTCCCGCCGGTCAGTACGCGTCCTTGAGGTCGAAGCGGATTGGCAGGCTCACCACACTTTCAAACGACACATTGCCTTCCATCGCCGGAACGAAGTGCCAGCGTGGCACGACAGCGAGGGCCGCCTCGTCGAGAGCGGAATGGCCCGACGTCTCGCGCAGCGTGACGCTCCCGACCGTGCCGTTCGGCAAGACCACAACCTGCAAGATCACCGTGCCTGCCCAGCCTGCTTCGCGGGCCGCGCGGGGATACTCGGGTCTCGGGTTGCGCCCCAGCCGCACTTTCGATCGCGCGGCGCCGATCTCCGGCACACCGAACGTCCCCGCCCGAGCAAAGGCAACAGCCGACAATGTGGCAGACGCCGGCGCCGGAGGGAGAGCCAGGAATGCCGGGGGCGCTTCGGAGGCCGCCGCGACCGGCTCGGTCGGCGCCACGTGAGACGGCGAGACCACCGATAGCGACACCGGCGTGGCCACCGGTCTGCCGCGCGCAGCAGCTACCGCACCAGCGCGCGGCAACGCCCGTTTCACGACCGCCGGACGGGCTTTCGGCGCCGCTGCCCGCTTGACTGCGGGTGTAGAAGGAGCAGGCGTAGGACGAACAGCAGCCGCCCGTGGGAGGGTCACCAAATCCACCGTGCTTGCCGCGCTCTGGACGGGCGCGACCGTCGTCGCCGGCGGGAAGACGCCGAGCGCCGCCACAGCGAGGCCGTGCAGGGTCAGGGATAGCGCGACCGGTAGGCCGAACGGCCGGCGCCACACCGACAGTCCCCCCGGGCTGGTCATTTCTTCAATTCCCGCACGATACGCTGCACCCGTTCATCCTGGCCGCCCAGTTCGAGATATTTCCTGTACGTCGCGAGCGCCCGCACGGTGTCCCGCATGTGGAATTCGTACAACACGCCGAGGTTATAGTAGGCCTCCGCCAGCGTCGGCTTCAGACGGATGGCCTCTTCATACGCCTGCTCGGCCTCGTTGAACCTCCGCTGGAGGGCGTAGACGACACCCACATTCATGTAGGCGTCGGCGTAGTCCGGCTTGAGCGTGACGGCCGTCCGGAACTCTTGCGCCGCCGCTTCCAGTTCGCCTTTCGATTTTAGGATGAACCCGAGATTGTAATGCGCGTCCACGAAGTCCGGCCGGGCCGCGACGGCGTTCCTATAGGCCTGCTCCGCTTCGGGCGTGCGGCTGGCCTTCTCGGCGATCGTGCCCAGCAGATAATATGCATCGGCGTGGTCCGGCGCGAGCAGGACCAGCTTCGTCAGCAGATCCCTGGCCTCCTGGCTCCGCCCCTGGGACTCATAGAGGTACCCCAGCGCATAGAGCGCCTCCACGTGATCAGGCTTGAACGCCAGGATCCGGCTATAGGCCGCCACGGCTTTGGGATACGCCTGCTGTCGCTCATACAAGTGCGCGAGCGCCATCAGCGCCTCCTCGTACTGCGGGCGGATTGCCAGCGCCCTCTGCAACTCCTGTTCCGCCTCTGCCGGCTTGCCCTGGACCTTGTAGACCAGCCCGAGATGGTAAAAGGCCTCGGCGAAACTCGGATTGAGCGCAATGGCCTTTTGGAAGGAGTCGGCGGCGTCGCTCAATCGGCGCTGGCCGTTCGCGTAGACGATGCCCAGGAGGTGGTACGCCTCGGGAAACTTCGGACGGATCTCGATGGCTTTGCGAAGGGACTCGGCGGCCGCGTCATACTGGCCCTGGGACGCCTGGGCCATCCCATGACTGTAATAATGGGCGGCATCGTCCACCTCGGCGACAACGGGCCACGCCGTCAGACACAGGGCCAGGGATAGGAGTAGACAGGCAGGCTGAGTACGCATGCCGAGACGATGCTTCACAACTGTCAATTGTCAATGTTGGTGCGTGGGCGGTTCCGCCTCGCCCTCCGCTCCATCCAGAAATTGCCGGCTCTCCCGCTCGTATTCCAACTCTCGCGGCGTCTTCGGATTCAGACTCTTCATTTCAGCCAACTCCGCCGGTGTCAGAGCCGGAAGATGACGGATGAAGTGCACCAGCTCCCAGCTGCCGCGATCCTCTTCCGGTGGGCCCGTGCCCCAGGCCGGCATCCCTGTGAACCGAATCCCGTTGTGAATGATGTAGAACAATTCTCCATCCGACAGGGACTGCGTGTCCACCCGACGCAGATCCGGAGGCTTGGGATAAAGATTCCGACCGATCTGGGTCTTCCCGCTGCCGTCATTGCCGTGGCAGGTGGCGCAATGATCCGCAAAGTGCGCCCGCGCGCGCGCGAGCACGTCCGGGCTCGACGCCACAGGGTTTTTCGCCTCGCGCTGGTCCCCGGGGACGGACAAATTCCGGACCCAGCGCGCGATCGCCACCTCGAGCGCGCTCGGCTCGTCTTTCGCGCTGAAGCCCTGCTGTATAAACCATCCCCCAGCGGCGACAGCGCCCGCCACAACGATCAGACCAGCCGTCAGCACAATCTTCGAACCCGTCGTCATACGACCCTCTTGCGGCTCCGGTGCAGCCTGCCGGCACCCGGCGCATTGTTCAATGCGTGCAGCGCCGCCAAGCCAAGATAGCACAAAACCGACGCCGGCGCCAAACGCTCATGGATGTGCTCTTCGACAACAGCGTCCCGCAACTTTGGCGTCAGCGATGAGCGGACGGCCCCGGCCCGCCGTACCGGCGCACGAGGTCGGTGATCCGCTCCTCGGTGAGCAGGTTGCCGTAGATATGCTCCCGCACGATGCCCTGGCGGTCCACCACAAAGCTGGCGGGCAGCCCGAAGACCCCGTAGCGATTGGCCACGCGGTTGTCGTGGTCCATCAACACCGGAAACGTATGGCCGTATTGCCGAATGTACTCGGCCACTTTTCCCTCATCTTCCAGTTCGTTGATGGCCAGCACCACGAATCCCTGGCCGCGTAGCTTGTCGTAGCTGGCCTGCATGGCCGGCATTTCCTCCTTGCAAGGCTTGCACCAGGTCGCCCAGAAATTGAGCAGCACAATCTTCCCTCGAAGATCCGAGAGCCGAACCTCCTTCCCCTGAAGGTCCTTCAGCGCCACTTCAGGAGCAGGCGCGCCGACCAACGGCGGCCGTGCAGCCATGCCCCACGCTGGGCTGTCCGCGTGCCCAAGCAAGGCCATAGCAGCCACGCCGATCATTATTCTGATTGCGGCTCCCGTCATGTTAGTCCTCAGGATTCTTCCGTTCTCCGCCTTCCTAGGAGCCAAGCAGTTGAAAGTACTTGGTGAGTCCGAAGCTGAAGCTGGTCCCCTGCGCCAGGTTGTTGTTGGAGTCACGGGCGAGCGGTACCTGAGCAAAAAAGAAGGCCTGCCACGTGTCTCCCAACTTGAGGAGCACCCCGGGCGCAACGCCCAGCCAGGTCGACCCGCTATTGGGCACGCCCTGGTCCACGATCGGCCCCGCGCCTCTTCGCGCGCTCAGACTGTCATGAACCAGGTAGCGGTAGTTGATCTGGCCGGTCAGGACCAGCCAGGGAACGGTCACCAGATTGAGCCCCGTGTTCAGGATGTACTCGTCGCCGAACTGGTAGCCGACGTTGTTCTTGAACGTGTGCCGGTAACTGCCGAAGACAAAGGCGTTCAACCGATGCGGAACCACCTCATAGGTGTGATACAAGGATCCAATGACGCCCGCATTGCCTCGCCCGAGCTGCACCGGCGGTTCGATCACCTCTCCCTGGTTGTCCCTTTGATTCGTGTCGCCGGTGGGAAGCTCGACGCCGAATCCCGCCACCAGCATGCTCCGGAGCGTCGGCAGGACATTGTACTTGGCGGTGATCCGGATGTCTCCGACACCCTTGTCTGAAAATTGGTGCAGTTCGGCGTCGGCCCCCCCATGAAGATGGAAGTGCTCGTGTTTCCGGGTCAGATACGGCACGGTGAGCTGAACGCCCAGCCGGTCCGTGAGACCGTAGTTCAGGTCCACGGTATAGCTATTGGTGATCGTGGACAGCTCGCGATGGTGATTCGGGATAATCAGACGATTCGTCGTATCGGCCTCGGCAATGACACCCGAGGTCCCGCCTGGTAAGGTCATCGGCGTGTAGCTGTAAATGAAGTTGGCCGAGAGCAGCCCTTTCTGCGCCACCTGCTGCTGAGACCCGATCGTCACAAAGCAGGTGACTGCCCCGCAGGATGCGAAGGCCTGCTGAACCATGCCTATGGCAAGCATCAGCGTCACGGCGACAAGTCCGTCCCTCAGAAACCGAGTCCTATGGTTTTTAAAAGTCATCGCGTTCTCCTTTATCCCCCTCCTTTGTAAGGAGGGGTCAAGAGCCTCTACCCCACTCAGCCTCCCCTTACAAAGGGGAGGAGCATTTTCTCGGCAGTTTGCTAGAGGAGAACGGGAGGGGCGCGAGCGTGGAGAGTGTTGGGAGAATCGGATGTCAGCGGCAGAAAGACATGGGGGATTGTCGCAGCCTGAACGAGTATGCATGCTGCTGGTTGGACGATCGCCGTCGTGACCGCGCCGGCGGTGGCGCACATCCACGCACAGATCCCCGTGGCATGCATGCTGCCGGTGTGGTGGGCCGCGTGCTGGATCTCGTGCGCAAAGGCGCTGCCGGTGGTCGCCCCCAACATCAGGAGGACGGCGATCACCAACGCAAGCGCGACCGGTCTGAGAGACGAACGGATCATTGGGATACCTTACCGAACAGAAAGACTTCGGGCACCAATCATACTGACTCGACGTAGCCCTGTCAATTGCAGACCCGCCCCCTGTAGATAGCACATCATCTGTCCGGTTTATGTAGCACATGATCTGTCCGGTTTAAGGTGGGGCCTCACAGGAGGGCCACCATGACACGGACAGCAGTCCTACAGGAGGTGCGACAGATGCGCT
>Ga0213870_1000440_pt1 | contig 19804 bp, 15 predicted proteins | sample WICALVC2017_Meta_FD_160119 | JGI IMG/M metagenome (GOLD analysis project Ga0213870, IMG submission 160119) | Freshwater microbial communities from subterranean cave lake in Wind Cave National Park, South Dakota, United States - WICALVC2017 | ecosystem: Environmental > Aquatic > Deep subsurface >... | reverse complement strand
GCTATTGCTACTGGCAACTGGGGAAGGGGGAGAGTGGGCGTTACCCAACTTTTGGACAGAACCAATTATCTTTCCACCATCAGTCATCTAAGAAGAATACAGTCGCCTTTGAGCAGAACACAACCTAACTTTGAAGCACGAGACTTGCACGCAACCCACTTTGGAAGAATCTGTCCAAGCGAAACACCTGAAGGCTCTAACTGTGGCTTGGTAAAAAATCTCGCACTATCTGCAATAATTTCAGTAAACGTACCATCAGAAGAAATTGTTGAAAAACTATACGATTTGGGCATAACTCACTTTGCAGATGTTAAAGATGATTTACGAAAAGAAGGTACACGAGTTTTTGTTGATGGAAAACTAATCGGATATTACAGAGACGGTGAAAAACTAGCCGAATCATTACGAGAGCTGAGGAGATCCTCAAAAATCCACCCACATGTTGGAATATCATTTCATAAATCCCCAGTAGATGATGCAACAAAGCGACTCTATGTCAACTGTAATGCAGGAAGAGTGCTACGTCCGCTTGTAATCATTAAAGATAACAAACCACTACTGACCCAAGATCTTACAGACAAAGTTTCAAAAAAACTACTCTCTTGGAATGATCTTTTGCGGATGGGTATAATTGAGCTTATAGACGCAAACGAAGAAGAAAACTGTTACATTGCTTTTGATGAAAAAGACGCAAAAAAACACACACACTTGGAAATATTTCCGTCTGCAATTTTGGGAGCAGGCGCTTCAATCATACCATATCCTGAACATAACCAATCGCCAAGAAACACTTACGAAGCAGCAATGGCAAAACAGAGTTTGGGATTTTCTACTCCAATGATGAACACCAGTACTTATGTTAGACAACATCTCATGCTTTATCCACAAACGCCAATTGTTACTACAAAAGCCATGAGTCTGCTTGGTTTAGAAGATAGACCCGCAGGACAGAACTGTATAGTGGCAGTATTACCTTTTGATGGGTACAACATTGAAGACGCAATTGTCTTAAGCAAAGCAGCAGTTGATCGAGGATTAGGACGTACATTCTTCTATAGGATTTACGATGCAGAAGCAAAACAATATCCTGGCGGAATGCGTGATAACTTTGAAATCCCAAACGCAGAAGACAACATTAGAGGCTACAAGGGAGAAAAAGCGTATAGGCTTCTTGAAGAAGACGGCGTAGTAGCAACAGAATCTCAAGTACTTGGTGGCGACATTCTAATCGGAAAAACCAGTCCACCACGATTCATGGAGGAATACCGTGAGTTTGAGGTAAAGGGCCCATACAGACGCGATACCTCAATTGGTGTAAGACCATCAGAAACAGGGGTTGTAGACACTGTAGTTATGACGCAATCAAACGAGGGCGGTAAAATGTACAAAATACGAGCACGAGACATGAGAATTCCTGAAATCGGTGATAAATTTGCATCAAGGCACGGTCAAAAGGGAGTCTTGGGGATTTTAGCAAAAAATGAAGACTTGCCTTATACTGCGGACGGCATTACACCTGACGTTCTAATTAATCCACATGCATTTCCATCCAGAATGACGGTGGGTATGTTTTTGGAATCCATAACTGGCAAGGCAGCTGCATTAAGAGGACAAAAATTTGATGGCTCTGCATTTGTTGGTGAAAAAATGGATGTAGCACGAAGTATTTTGGAGAGTGCAGGATTCAAGCATTCTGGAAAAGAAATAATGTATGATGGAAGAACAGGAAAGCCATTTCCTGTTGAGATATTCATCGGCATTGTCTATTATCAAAAATTACACCACATGGTTGCTGACAAGATTCATGCAAGGGCAAGAGGACAGGTTCAAATGTTAACAAAGCAGCCAACAGAAGGAAGAGCGCGAGGGGGAGGACTACGGTTTGGAGAAATGGAAAGAGACTGCTTAATTGCCTATGGCGCATCAATGATTCTAAAAGACAGATTATTGGATGAATCAGACAAGGCTGACATTTTTGTGTGTGAGAGATGTGGTTTGGTAGCCTATCATGATGTTAAACAAAGAAAATATGTTTGTAGAGTTTGTGGTGACAAAGCAAAGGTTTCATCCGTATCAGTAGCATATGCGTTCAAGCTATTGTTACAAGAGATGCAGAGCCTTAACGTTGCCCCGCGACTATTGATTAAGGAGAAGGTGTAATGTCGCTTCAAACCATAAAATCCATTGACAGCATCAGATTTTCTGTATGGTCTCCAACTGAAATTAGAAAATATTCTGTTGCAGAAATTACTGCCCCTGAAACATATGATGAAGATGGTATGGCAGTACAAGGGGGACTGATGGATGGAAGACTTGGAACGCTAGAGCCTGGCCAAAAATGTCTTACTTGTGGTAATACAGCTGCAAGATGCCCGGGTCATTTTGGCCATATTGAGCTGGCAGAACCTGTTTTGCATATTGCGTTTATTGATAATATTTACAAACTTTTGTTAGCAACATGTAGATCCTGCTCACGACTAAAAGTACCGCAAGACGAACTTGATGAATTTGAAAAGATAATGAAGAGGGAAACAGCATACACCGTAATATCACAAAAACGAATTCCAGAATCAATTTTAGAAAAAGCCAAAAAAGCAAAGGAATGCCCACACTGCGGAAAAAACCAATACGAATTGATTTTTACAAAACCAACAATTTTTATAGAAAAAACTGAGATAGGAGAAAATAGGCTTCTTCCAATTACAATACGCGAACGATTTTCACAAATAATTGACGCAGATCTTAAACTTTTAGGCTATGATCCAGCAACTGCAAGACCAGAATGGTTTGTATTGCAAGCACTACCAGTCCCACCAGTAACTGTCAGGCCTTCAATCATATTAGAAACTGGAATTAGATCCGAAGATGACCTTACACACAAGATGGTAGATATTATAAGAGTTAACCAGCGACTAAAAGAAAGCAAAGAAGCAGGAACCCCACCGCTAATTGTACAAGATCTTGTAGATCTGTTACAATATCATGTTACAACATATTTTGACAACGAAGTTTCTGGAATTCCTCAAGCCCATCATCGTTCCGGCAGGCCTCTAAAAACACTAACTCAAAGATTGAAAGGCAAAGAAGGTCGATTCCGAGGTTCACTATCTGGAAAAAGAGTTGATTTTTCAAGTAGAACGGTAATTTCACCTGATCCAAATCTTGACTTGTCCGAAGTAGGCGTTCCGGAATCCGTTGCAATGAAGCTAACTATTCCTGAAATTGTTACGGAATGGAATATTGAAAAGCTAAAACCGCTTATTGTTAATGGACCAAATCAATTTCCCGGCGTAAACTATATCGTAAGACCAGACGGTGTTAAAATAAGATTAGATTTCGTTGAGGACAGGAAAGCCGTTGCTGATAGCATAGAGATTGGATATTTGGTTGAAAGACATCTCTCAGACGGCGATATTGTTATGTTCAATAGACAACCATCATTGCACCAAATGTCTATTATGGCACATTATGTCAAGGTCTTACCAGGCAAAACATTTCGATTACATCCATCCGTATGCCCACCTTACAACGCAGATTTTGATGGAGACGAAATGAACCTTCACGTACCACAAAGCGAAGAAGCAAGAGCAGAAGCAATACTTCTAATGCGGGTACAAGACCAGCTAATCTCTCCAAGATATGGAGGACCAATAATTGGTGGACTGCGAGATTTTATTACTGGCGCATATCTTCTTACCAAAGATGATACAACCCTAACACCACAAGAGTTTGCAAATTATTCGATGCTTGGCGGTTACGAGGGAACTCTGCCAGAACCTGCAATAAAAGGCAAACATGGTCTTTACACAGGAAAGCAACTATTTTCACTTTTCCTTCCTGATGATTTCAACTATGTAATGACTTCAAAGTGGTCAAAAGGGACAAAAGGAAAACAAAAAGACGTTGTAATAAAAAATGGTCAGCTTCTCAGTGGCATTATTGACAAGTCATCTATTGGTGCAGAAGAACCAGAAAGTGTTTTGCATAGAATAGCAAAGGACTATGGTAATGCACAGGCAAGAAAATTCCTCAACTCAATTTTGATTATAGCAAAACAATTCATCACACATTACGGATTCAGCTATGGCTATGCTGACCTTGAGCTGCCAGACAAAGTCAGACAAGAAATACTTGGAGGAATACAAGAATCATATGACAGGGTCTATGATTTTATTTCACAAGCAAAGAAGGGAACCCTGAAACTAACAAGAGGACTTTCTGCAGAAGAAGCATTAGAGGCTTATATTGTAAACGAACTAGGAAAGGCAAGAGACAGAGCTGGAAGTACAGCTGACCAGTCATTTGATGAAACAAACGCAGGCAGAATTATGGCTACTACCGGTGCAAGGGGTTCTTCACTAAACATAGGTCAGATGGCAGGGGCATTAGGCCAGCAGTCAAGACGTGGACAGAGAATAATCAAAGGTTATAGTAATCGTGCACTGCCGCACTTTAAAGAAAACGACGATAACCCAGATTCTAAAGGATTTGTAAAATCAAACTATAGGGATGGCTTGTCTGCATTGGAATTTTTCTTCCATGCTATGGGAGGAAGAGAAGGACTTGTAGATACTGCAGTTAGGACACAGCAAAGCGGCTACATGCAACGCAGACTTATCAACGCACTAGAACATATCCGATTAGAGTATGACGGTACTGTAAGAGATCCACATGGTCACATAATTCAGTTCCTTTACGGCGAGGATGGCATTGATGTAGCAAAAAGTGATCATGGCGAAGCCTTTAATGTTTCAAGACTAATAGAGTCACAGACAATTGTAGATTCTGGCAAAAAAGCAACAAAAGAAGAAATTACTGAACTAGCTAAAAAATACACAAAAACCTTCAATCCCAGACTGACAAAAATGGTTACTGACGCCTTACTTGAATCAAAGATTAGCCGAGATGGAGTTGAAAAAGTATGTAAAAAAGGACTGGAGCTTTACAACAAGGCAAAAGTTGAACCAGGACAGGCAGTAGGAATAGTTACAGCCCAATCAATAGGCGAACCTGGTACTCAGATGACGCTTAGAACCTTCCACTTTGCAGGAATTAGAGAAAGAAACGTAACCTTGGGTCTTCCAAGACTAATCGAGCTGGTTGATGCACGCAAAAAGCCAGTGACTCCAACAATGGACATCTACCTTGATCAGGAGTCAAAAAAATCCAGAGAAAAGGCAATAGAGGTTGCTCGTAACATCTTACAAACAAAGGTTAGTGTTTTAGCTAAAGTAGAAACTGATTACTCTACTAAAATTACATTGCACTTGAATCCTACAAAGCTAAAAGAAAGAGGTTGTACTGTAGATGACGTAGTGGAAGCATTACAGTCAAACAAAAAATTCAAGATTGACGAAAAAGGCGATGTCTTGACACTAAATCTGACTGAAGAGTCTGATGCTCCAACAGTTATAACACTTCGAAACAAAATTTTAGGAACTACCGTAAAAGGCGTTCCAGATATTGAAAGGGTAACACTGGTTCAAAAAGACGACGAATGGGTTATTCAGACAACCGGTTCAAACCTTGCTAAAGTTTTAGAAGTTGCAGGCATTGACAAAAAGCAAGTTAGAACAAACAATGTCTTTGAAATTGCTGCAACACTGGGAATAGAGGCAGCAAGAAATGCACTGATTAACGAAATAAGCTCTACACTTGAGGATCAGGGACTGGAAGTCGATGTCAGATACATTATGCTAGTGTCTGACTTGATGTGTTCAAGAGGATACATGCAACAGATAGGACGCCACGGAATAGCAGGTACCAAAGAAAGCGTACTGGCACGGGCTGCATTTGAAATCACGGTACCAACAATCGCGCATGCAGCACTGGCTGGAGAAATCGAAGAACTAAAGGGAGTTACTGAAAATGTTATTGTGGGAAGTAACATTCCAATAGGAAGCGGCATTGTAGACCTATACATGCAAGTCTCAAAGAAGAAGGATTAACCATCGGTATTTTTTCAATAAATCTATAAAGATCATGCTAAGAATGGGCAAATACAGGTAAAACGATGAGCAAGTTACTAGAAAAAACACTAAAAGATGCAATCAAGGAACGAAAACGTGTTCTTGGTTCTAAACAAATCCTTGCTACGATACAAAATTCTAAATTACTAGTATTATCGCAATCGATTTCACAAAACATGGAAGAAAAAATACAAAAATCTGCAAAAAAGGAAAAAATCCCAACATTGAATTTTGAAGGCTCGTCTGTAGCATTAGGACGATTATGTGGACTACAATTTCGCGTATCAGCTATTTCATTAACATCACTAAGCGACACCAACATCAAATCACTACTAAAAGAAACGAAAGACAAATGATTGAATCAAGTTTTCCAACAAACTTCTGTTATGAAAGTTTAAATGAGAGCGGTAGAGCTTCGAGATAAAGGAATCATGCCACAAACAATCAAGCTAACAACCGATCAAATGCGATTGATGTCGCTATTTCAAAACGTTACTGGTGCAACAGCGCGAGATTGTGTAGAAGATGAAAAACAAGACAGAGTTATTTTTGTTGTAAATCCAGGCAAAATGGGGCTTGCAATAGGAAAGGGAGGCTCTCACATACGAACTTTGCAAAACATTGTCAAAAAAAATGTAGAGATAGTAGAATACTCAGACGATCCTACAGAATTTCTTAAAAATATATTGAATTCAAAATTAGTTTCTGAAGTAAAACTAAACAAGAGAGCAGACGGTACTATGCAAGCAATTGTATTAGTTGATCCAAGAAAGAAAGGCATTGTTGTTGGCAGAGAAGGGCGCAACGCTGAAAAAGCACGACTTCTTGCAAAAAGATATTTTGAAATTACAAACGTCCAAATAAATAGTCCAGAAAGAATACCAGAGATTTAATTTTATGGCAAAATCCCCACTTGGTCTGTTTGCAGGTAGAGTCCTGAAGGCAAAACGAAAACGATTACGTTGGTCTATTGGTACATACAAAAGAAGAAAGCTTGGACTAGATAAGAAAGCAAACCCTCTTGGCGGAGCCCCACAAGCAAGGGGAATTGTACTAGAGAAAGTAGGCATTGAAGCCAAGCAGCCAAACTCTGCTGTAAGAAAATGTGTCAGAGTTCAACTCATCAAAAATGGAAAAACCATTACGGCCTTTCTTCCGCGTGACGGCGCAATGAACTTTGTCGATGAGCATGATGAAGTTCATGTTGAAGGAATGGGCGCTACAATGGGTGGAGCCATGGGCGATATACCCGGAGTTAGATTTAAGGTATTCAAGGTAAATGGAACCTCCTTACGTGAATTGGTACTTGGCAAGAAAGAAAAACCAAGGAGATAGAAAATGGGCGAAACACAAAATCTTTTGCTTTTTAGAAAATGGGATTTGTCAAATATTGAGATACACGATATAGGCCTAAAGAATGTAATTTCACTGAGGCAATCTATTATGCCGTTAACATTTGGGCGTTCAGCTCTTAAACGATTTAACAAAGCTGAAGTTAACATAGTTGAACGCCTAGCCAATAAACTAATGCATTTTGGAAAAAAATATGCAAAAAATACGGGAAGGATGGCAGGAAAAAAAATTCATGCCATAAACACTGTAAAAACAGCTTTTGAAATCATACACTTAAAAACTGGTAAAAATCCCGTTGAAGTTTTAGTAAGGGCAGTAGAGAACTCGGCACCAAACGAGGACACAACTAGAATAGTATATGGTGGTACGGTCTACCATGTTTCAGTAGACGTAGCTCCCGTAAGACGAGTTGATCTGGCGTTGAAGTTTATTGCAGACTGTGTAAAAGATGCTACATTTTCAAATCCAAAGGCAATAGAAGAGCATTTAGCAGAACATCTCACTTTGGCTGCAGCAAACGATCCTGATGCTCCCTCTGTAAAGAAAAAGCATGAGCTGGAAAGAATAGCTCAGGCATCTAGATAAAAAACACGAGTAGCCCGAGGCAGATTCGAACTGCCGTCCCCGCGTATCCTCTCATAAGATCCAGAGCGCGGAATCCATAACCTTGAAATCATTTGGCCGCTAGACTATCGGGCTACCAAGACGACTAAATTTAGTTAGAATATAATTATTTATTTACACTTTGAAACATTGACTATTTGAATTTCACTTCATGAATTGCAGTCGCATAATCACAGTCTGCTTTTAATCTCATATAAGGAATCAGTCTATAATGTATGGAATAAAGATCCTTTTCTTTGAAAAGAATCCCTTTTTGCAACAATGAGACTAGCCCCCTTGATGTGCTCATAATCATTACGCTATCATTTTTACAAACCTCATCACGTTTTTTTTGATATTGCTTTAGTGTAAATGCTATATCATTTAGTTCTAATATCAAAGGCCAAATAATTTTTTGCCAAACAAATCTCCGGTTTTCAGTAGCAGAAGCATATTTTCCTTTTTCGCTCAACATTAATAGCATCTTGAGAAGTGGTTATAATTGAATTGTCACAAAAAGAAATCGAGGAATCAATTACTCTATTAGAAAAAGACTGGGAAATTGATCCGCTCTTACATGATTTTATGTTAGGAAAATATGCAGATGTATCAGACTATCCAATTAAAGTAAAAAAAGTAATTTTTCATATTCCTTATTTGGCACGCGAAAAAAAATTCATTTTGTGGAAGTGTTACTGGCCTGACTGCCATAACTGCTGTGACAGACAGGGAAGGCTGCCACTGACCTCAGATGACATAATTACAATCGGAAAGGGCATGAAATATCAGAAAGCATCTGAATTTTTAAAAAATGAAACACTGGTTGCCACTTGGCAGGAACAGGGACCATCAGGACAAGTAACTACAATAACTAGCATCAATCTAAAACGAAAAGATGACGAAACTGCTGATGATGACGGGACTCATATCTCATGTAGGTTCTTGAATGACAAAGGCTTTTGTAAGCTTCATCCACAAAGACCAGGAGTTTGCTATCTTTATCCATTCTCTACTTGGCTTGTAAATGAAAAAGGTACGGCACGTGTCCATGCTACATTTCAATTTACAGGAGACTGTCCTGGATTTTATCTTGCAGAAACAATCGATCCTATGAAAAGTGTCTTAAAAGAATATTCTGAGCTAGTTTACGACTATAACATGAAATCAAACAGGACAGCAAGAGAAAGCTTTGGTCATGTGACGTTTAGCTAGGCCTTTGCAACCTTTACCAGATCACGCATATGTATTTCCATCCCGAACCTGTCTTCATTTTTTTTCATATACCTGAAAATTGACATCAAGTCAGCAAACTGTTTTACAAAACTAAACTCGCCTTTCATCTTGGATAGTACAAACTTTAACACTTTGCTGTAAATTGCAAAATATGTCAGAACCTCTTTTCTGTATTTTTCGTTATTTCCCATATTTTTGATAAAAATATCGGCGCAAATCATGCTTGGTATGATTCCCTCACCAAGCAGTGGATAGACAGTACCTATGGATTCTCCTACCCCTACTACCTTGCCATGATAAAATGGTTCACACCTGTCTGGAGTCGCTAATCTTATTGGCCTTCCAACAGTTTTTGTAATTTTGCCGCCATGTTTTTTCAAAAACTCATTAGTCTCTTTAACATGGTTTTTTCTGTAATCTCCTGCTCCAATATGGGCCACATTTTTGCTTAATGGAAAATACCAGAAATACCCAGTTATGCCTCGAAACGGTTTAACATAGAAGTCATCTAACGGAACTTCATTTTCATACTCTATTTTGTACTGGTATGTGGGCAAGTAAAAATCATCGGATGGTTTTGGCAGATACATCCTATAGAATCCGGTTGCATCTATGATAAGATCAAAGTCTCTTTCCAAGTCGCTTAGTTTTGGTGTAATGTCATAATGTACCTTGCAACCTTTTGTCATATCACGAATAATTCCAATCTTGTCGTACGTGCATAACCCTTTTAGCTTGATGTCAAACTTGCGACCATCGTTTATTTCTATGTGCAGATTTTTTCCATCATGAATAATGTATTTTTCAAAATCAATATCTACTTTTTTGCAAAGTTCCTGCATTTTAGATTTTGAAGAGCCCCATGCACAAATAGAATCATGATTTTCTTCAGTCATCCTCTCAAAACCTACTACATCGTGGTTTTCTTTGAGTCTGGCCATAAGGTAAGAACCAGCAACACCCATTCCGCAAACTGCAATCTTCATTTTAGCTAAAAATTTGCTCTAGCCTAATAAATAGAATGTTTCAGCTCTAGTTCTATAATTATGCAGAACTAGGCACTTTTTGCTGCAACATGACACGAAGCAAAGAGGCCAAAATTTGCACTGAATCTCAAAAAATCTTTTCGTATGTATATAGAAAAACCACAGGACTCAGAAATGATGCTGTTTAGCATTAATGCTACGAACAAAAGGTACAATTTTTGATACTAAAAAAGAAAATTAAAAAACTAGGTTTTTTCCTTTAACTGTGATAATGCATACTCAAAACCATGGGAACGGCTCGCAAACTTTTTCTTCTTTATTTGGGAATCAAGCCATTTTATTAGCTCATCGTCAACAGTTATGCTGATTTTTGTCTTTGCCAACGGTAGGACTGGGTAGGACAAAATTTAACTAGGAGTACGATAACATCCGACCCAGTCGGATATGGAGAAGGAACTTGATGGCAGAAAGAAAAGTATGAAAACCACAACACTGCTAGCGATACTTCCTGGATTCGTCGGCCTGCAGGGATTGGCACATATCTTTCTCGGCAAGAAAGTACTTGGAATTTACTTGTGGCAAATATATGACGCACGCAAACTCTATGAAGAAATTATTCTAAAATCTGAGGATAGATCAAATTTATCTAGAATATTGCGTCATACTGGTGGACTCTTTTGTGCTGTTGCAGGATTTGTTGGTATGCTTCTCTTGATTAGCTTTGCGTTGAATATAGCATACTAAGGAAACCAAAATGGGATTGGATCTTCAGATTTCTGTAGGACGTTAAATTTTCAAAATTTCTTTGGGTCTTGCCAGATCCAGTACCTTTCTTGAACTAATGAAGACCTGCCAAAAACTATGTACAAAATTTAGCATTTTGGGTCCAAAATTAAACCAAAATACGTACTAGGTCCCTCTAGATTCGAACCAATACTATCTTTACTCAATCAAAATAGCTGGCTTGAAAGGTCTGGCCTGTCTTGCCTTTCCTTTCGGATCATAAATCTTTGAATCATTCTCTGAAAACACCTGTACATCAACTCCAAAGTCAGTTTTGGCAAGACTGATCAATTCATTTGCAATCAATAACTTTTCATCAAACTTTTTTGTTTCTAGCTTTGTTTTTCTAATCTCAGCTGGTTCTGATAAAATATCTTTAATGGTCTTTTGAACAAATTCGGGGTTCTTTTTAATATCAGCTGTTTCAGGATTTGCAATCAAGTCCTTCATTATAGCCCCCATGTTTGTTTGGCCTGCCATCACCTTTTCTAGTATAGTATGATATGCCTTTGATTTGAAAACATCAGCTGTGTATATTGTAATTTTCTTTGGAGTAATTTTTGTAACCTTGAGAATGCTTGAAATGTCATCCATGATTGATTTTAACAATTCTTCAGACTGGATTGCATTAGGATCAATTACATCAGCTGAAACACTTGGCCAGCTAGTCTGAGAAACCAAACCTGAATTGCCAAGCTTTTCCCAAACCTCTTCAGCTACGTGTGGTGCAAATGGAGATAGCATTGCAACTCTAGCTGTGTTAATCTCATGCAAAACACCAGAATAATCGTCTCTTTTCTTTGCTCTAGCCCTTTTAAGATACCATTGGAGGTCTGATTCAAATGAAAATAATACTTCATGCAAAGCTTCACGCAGCCTCATCTTCTCGATGCTTGTACTAACGTTTGATATCACAGACTGGAGCTTGCTCTCAATCCACTTGTCTTCGGCCTGCAACTTGACAGGTTTTCCAGGTTTTAGCTTTGAGCATTCCTCTAGCAATGAAATAAGCTTGTTTTTTATTCCATTAACTGATTCTAGGTTAAAATCAGCATCCTGCAATAATTCAGCTGATATGATTATCGCAAGTCTGATTGGATCTGCGCCATAGTCGCGAATTGCCTGCCTTAAAGGAATGATGTTCCCCATGCTCTTTGACATTTTTTTGCCATCCATCAAAACAGAACCATTTACAACTATCTCACGAGGCCAATTATTTTCAGGAAATATCGCAACATGATTTAGAATAAAAAACGTCAAGTGGTTTGGAACCAAGTCACGTCCTGAATGTCTTGAATCAACCGGATAAAAGTAAGAAAACTCTGCTCTTATCTCTTCAACGATATCTCTTGGAACTCCAGATAAAGAGCTGTCCTTTCCCAAAAAAACATGATCAAAAAACTCCTTTGAAAGATTCTCAGCTGATATCTTTTTTTCATTTACAAACTTTGCAATGATATAGTACGCCATGTAAATTACAGAGTCTGACAAGCTCTCAACAATCCATTCTTTATCCCATGGCAGCTTTGTACCTAGTCCATGTTGTCTTGCACACGCTCGCTCTCGCAACCATCCTATAACATAATTAAATTCAGGGCGGATCTCTTGCGGCAAAACACTCATTCCATCAAGACATTTTGTAGCTTTTTCCTTCCAGGCTTTGTCACCATAATTTAGAAACCATTGATTGGTCAGAATTTTAACAACGCATTCAGCTCCACAACGACATCTTACTGGCGAATTTGTTAATTCTAATAAAATATCTGAATACTTTTTTTCAGATAACCATTGTTTTATACTATCTTTAGCTTCTGAAACCTTTTTTCCTGCAAACTGTTCTGTGTTTTGTTTTAGGACTCCGCCGTAGAACTCTTTTCCATAGATTTCCTCAGTAGCCTGTTCAAGCTTTGGATCATTTTGGTCCTTGATGCCAAGCTTTTCAATTGCCTCTTTCGCTGGAAACTCGCCATATCCTTGAGTTTCTATAATCGAAATAGGCTTGATTAGCTGATATTCAGAGCCTTGAGGCTGGTCTTTCTTAAAATCAACTAGAGCTTGATAGTCAAATGGCGCATGAGCTGGAACTGACATTACAAGGCCAGTTCCAGTGTGTGGTTCTACAAAACTTGCCTCAAGCATTGGAATCTTTTTGTCTCTGTGTGGAACAGTTACCTCTTTTCCAACAAGCTCAGAACCTGAAATCTCACTGTCATAGGTTATTTTTCTATCCAAAAATTCCAGCTTGCGTGCACACTCTGCACTTACAATCCATTTTTCTCCATCAACTGTTACCTTTTTGTAATTAATGTCAGGATTAACCCACAGGTTTGTCACACCAAACAAAGTTTCTGGTCGCAGTGTTGCAGTTGGTATTATGTAATCGCCAAACTTGAACTTGATCAGGATGTATTCTGTAAAGTCTGGCTCTACATCGCCAAGCGTATCATGTTGTGATACGGGATTTTGATCCTTTGGACACCATCCGACAGGATGAGATCCTTGTATTATCAGATTTTTTTCCTTTAGTGTATTAATCTGCCACTCGATAAATTTCTGATAGGCAGGATCAATTGTTGTAAACTCGCGTCGCCAGTCAATAGAGTAACCCATCTCTATCATGCCAGTCTTGATCTCTTCATGAAAGTAGCCTGCAATCTTTATTGGCTCTGAAAACGTTTTGATTGCATCATCTGGAACATGATAGATGTTTTTTAGCCCATCAATTATTTCGGAATCGCCAGCTTCAACTCTTTTTGCCATGCCAAGAATCGGTGTTCCTGTATAGTGAAATCCCATTGGAAACAACACGTTGTATCCTTTCATTCGATAGTATCTTGCATGAACATCAGCTAGTGTGTAGGTTCTACCGTGCCCTATGTGTTGTGGTGAGTTTGGATAAGGATATGCAACGGTTATGAATTTTTTTTCCTTTTCATTTGGATCTGATTCAAACTGTCTAGCATCAATCCACTTTTGTCTCCATTTTTTTTCAATTCCTGACCAGTCTAATTCCATTTGATAACACTATTCCAAAACCATTGATTTTGCTTTGTTGATGGCTTCATCTTTTTTAGACTTGTCTGGTCCTCCCCCTTGAGCAAATCTTGGACTTCCTCCACCGGAGCCCCCAAGAACTAGCGATACTGCTTGTGCGATATCGCTTGCTTTGCTCTGCTTTGAGGCCTCTTCTCCTGCGTGAATTATTGCCCGCACAGTATCTTTTTCTTCAAAAATTCCGCAATATACTGCCTTGGGATTTGCCTTGACCAGTTTTTCTCCAAAATTAATGTGAAAATACTCATCGTATTGATCACCTGTAGTAGAATAAAATTTTCCACCAGAAACTAAAATCTCATCTACCTTGCCTTCACTTGTCTGAGTGATTTGCTCAAGCAAGGCTGGAATTTTTTCTCTAACCTGTTCTTTTCTTTCCTCTCTTTGCTTGTCTCTTTGCTCTTTTGCTGCTTGCTCAGCTGATGCCTTTGCCAGCTCAGCTTCATGCTTTTTAACATATTCTTGAGCTGTCTTTCCAGCTACAAACTCTAGTCGAACTACACCATCTTGAATTCTTTTTGTTCTTGTAATTTTGATTAGCTCGACATCTTTTGTACTCTTTACATGTGTCCCACCACATGCCTCTACATCAAAGTCCTCAATTGAAACAATTCTAACTGACTTTACTGGAACAATTCCTCCCTGGTAAATCCTAAACCCATACTTTTGCTCAGCTGTTCCCCTATCAAAATTTTCAATTGTTACTGGAATGTTTTCTTTTACTTTGGCATTTGCAAGCTCTTCAATTTTTGCAACTTCCTCCTCAGTTAAGGCAGAATGATGTGTAATGTCTAATCTTGCATGGTCTTCTTCTTTGAATGCAGAGTGCTGCCAGACCCAGGAGCCCAATACATTTCGGGAAGACGAATTTAGAATATGTGTACTGGTGTGATGTTTTGTAATGCCCTCTCTTCTTTTTGAATCTACAATACATGAGACAGTCTCGCCTTCTTTTGGAATGCCTCCCTTTAGCTCATGCACTACAATGTTGCCATGCTTGTTTACATCTACTACATCAAATCCCGCAATTTTTCCATGATCTGGTTCTTGCCCACCGCCTCTTGCATAAAACGATGTCCTATCTAATACCACATACTTGTCAAAACTTTTGAGGACCTTTGCGTCAAACTCTTTTGGATCCTTGTCATAGTACAAAAGTTCGGTTTCTGCAAGGCCTTCTAGTGGAAGGTGTTCCTGTTTTTCTACTTTCTTTGATTGGTGAAGTTCGGATAGCTTGGTGTAAAAAGTAGATGGAATCTCAGAAATTACGTTAATTTCCTTAAGATAGTCAGGAGTCACGCCATCTGACTCGTAGAGACGTATTAAATCATCAACTGTTGGTCTTTGATTTAGTTTACTTGCAATTTTTTGCATCCTTAATTTTGAACTCTCATACCTGCCTGACTCTATCTCGATTATAGTCTTGACATCTTTTCGTGTTTTTTCTAGTTCCGGATAAGTTTTTTTGAGATAATCAATTTGTGCATCAATGATCTCATTCATGTCAAATTTTAGCCCAAGCCTATCCATTGTAGAAATTATTCTTCGAAGCATTATTCGAAGATTGTATCCTCCGCCTACATTGCTTGGCAAAGCCCCATCAGATATTGCAAAAATTAGAGTCCTGATGTGATCAGCAATCAAGTAAATTCCCTCAAGCGGAGTTATGGTTTTTTTTACTTGTTCTTCTGATATGCCTGCTGATTTACTTGCGTTTTTCCTTACCTCAGATAGATCCCCAAACCGGTCCAGATTCTTTGCAATTTCAGTAAAGTATCTAACCAAAAGTTCAGAATTTGCATCAATTCCTGCCTGCTGTATCAGATTGCCAGTTACTGGCCCAAAACAGCAGTCATATGCGGTTGGTGTTCCCATCGTAATCCATGCAAATCGCTCAAGGCCTGCCCCCATGTCTATTATTTTCTGGTCCAGTGTCTTGTAGCTTGTCAAGTCTCCCTGAAATTCAGTAAAGACTGCGTTGCCAAGCTCAACTCCTTTTACAAAAAACTCCAAAGAAGAGCCAAAAGAGCCACCGCCCTCCCAGACATCTTCAACAAAGACAACTTCGTTTTTGTCAACTCCAAACTGCTCGGTTACTAGTCTGTAATCAAGATCAATACACTGATCCTTCCAGTATCCATGATTTTCTGGGATGCTGTGCTGGCCTATCATACAAAAACTAGAAAAGTGCCTGCCAGTAACACCAACATTTTCTAAATCTTTGAATCGAAGGCAGGTCTGCGGAACAACCAGTGGATTTGCAGGAAACTCAAAGACAACTTTAGAGCCCATAACGCGTTGAAAATCAACAATTGATGCAATTGTAAAATACAAATCATCACGCCACCTACAAACAACAGGATATCTATTGACTGAGGTATGTCCATTTTTTACAAAAAATGACTCTACTTCCTTCCATGCTTGTGTATAATCAAATCGCTTTTTTGTCGGTGGATTTCCTATAAACGAATAGGTGTCATCAGAATGATCAGGACAATTTGTGCGTTTTTCATCCATAGTCCAAAAATATCTGTGGCACGTTGCACATGATTTGCGCGCAAATCCCTTTTCTTCAAACAATCTAACTTTGTAGTATCTATCTGGATCAGCTGAAAATTTTTCAAGAATCTCTTTTTTTCCCATCTTGGAGACTCTTTAATCGACTGATATTAAGAAATTGTGTTCGATAAGCGTTCATATATTTTGGAAGCGACAAGCCAATTACTCTTTGGTTAGATGTTTAGGAAACCTTGACAAGCTTTTTAAAGTCTGGAAAAGTCTTCTAACTACGAGATAAGATGGTCGAAGAGATTTTAAAACTAAAAGGAAAAGCCGCAGAGGCCTTTCTAGAATATGACTCTAGAAAGCTTACTGCCAAAGAACAAAGAAGGATAAAAAAAGCCCGCAAGTATTACCTGGACCATTGCAAAGAATCTCCATAACCACCAATTTTAATACAAGATTTCTGTCATCTGCACAGTGAAACTAACATACGTTCTGTATCGGCAAGGTACAAGGTTACCAAAGCTGGATCTTACAGAGGATGACGGTACCGATCCGGTAGAAATTAACCGCTTTTATCACAAAGATCTGGAAAAATACCATACTGGCAAGCTGAGCACGGTAAGACTTGCCAGGCTTGGCGGAAAGATGGTAGCATATTTTACAGTATCAATGAACGCAATTGAGCTAAGCGTTCTGGACAAAGACGAGAAGGTTTTAGGCACTAGCACAAAAAAATATCCTGCAATGCTGCTTGGCAGAATAGGTGTTGATAAGAAATACCGCAGGAGAGGAGTCGCAAAGGCAATATGCACGTTTTGTCAGGGCCTTGCAGCTGTTACAAGTGAAAGTGTGGCGTGCAGATACATCATGTTGCATACACCTCTGAACAAGGTCCCAGTATATCAGAAAATGGGTTTTATCCAATCTGCAAACCCACCAAAAAGGGGAATAGTCTCAATGTATATGAGGATAGTTTAACGTCAAAATAATATTAGGAAATGGCTAGAAGAAAATATTAGGTGACTTGATTGGAAAGACTAAAACTCCAACGAAATGAAAACCATGACGAAATTCTGAAATTAGTAGATCAAAAAACCAAAGAACGACTCGATTTGTACAAACGTCTTTCCAAATGCTGAGTATTTCTTCATAATTCTACTGACTAAATCAAGATAGGAATATTGCAAGCATTCCAACCTGCTTGTTTTTAGAAGTTACTGAAAAGAATTGTGCTTTTATACTGATTTTGCAATAATGCGTTATGCAGACAAGGCATGACTTTAACAGGCTCGAATGTCCCGGCATGGATCTTGAAAAGCTAGCTACCCACTCAAATGGGACCGTTTTTTATCTATGTCGTAACTGCAGATATGTAGGAAAGTCTGAATCATTTACAAAGCCTTTTCATGTTTCTGAAATATTACAACAGCATCAATGATAACATCTTGTGCCTTTTCAAGAATCGAGATTATGTTGTCTAGATCTTGCTATTTCAGATATCGTTTGTATTCTTTTATGTATCGTCTTACAAACCACTGGAGAAACGTCTTATCATCCTTTTTAACTTGCGATCTTTCTAGCGCCACTAGGAAATGAAAACCATTACAAATAAGATAAGTTATATGTATTAACTAAATTATTCAAAAATAAATATTATTTAATTTAACTATATACTCATGACAACGACTAAAATCTATAGTGTAAGAGCAAAAGAATCTCGAAAACGGTTAAAGATGGAAGTGTTATCTCATTATTCACCAGATTTGAAATGTAGTGGTTGTGGTTTTTCAGATACAAGGGCTCTAAGTATTGATCATATTAAAGGAGATGGCGCTAAACACAGAAAAAAAATTGGTAATGTTGATCTCTATCGCTGGCTCAGGAAAAAAAATTTTCCAAAAGGATTTCAGGTATTATGCTTTAATTGTCAGTGGATAAAAAAATTTGAAAATAACGAAGTAAATAAGGGTGGATATATAAGAAAAAAGAAGATTCCTAAAGTTCAATGTCTTAATTGTGGAAAGATTCTTCAAAGTAAATCCATTCATGATTTTCAACATTGTGATTGTTATAACTATACATTCGTAGATGGGGGTCCAGAATATTGTAGATACGGAGGAAAAGATATGAATAAAATTCTTCTCTTTAATACTGATGGTTCTAGTTGTATAGCAGGAAACTAAACGGACACCTGCAATTTAAAATGTAGGGGTAACAATCATACACTTTTTAATTTGATGAGGAAGAAAGATGAAAGTATACTATTCAGTTGCTATTTTGATCAGTTCAGGAAGTTGCCTGAGTTTTGCTTCAGGCATTTCTGTTATCCCGCCAGCCAAACTTTCAGTAACAATGCCTTTGCTGGCAAGTACTTTGACAGCCATCAGCGAAGTATTTCCAGCCATGCAAACAAGCAACGACTTGCCTTTAGACCCTTGCAGAGCTTTACTTAGCTCCTCTGGAATTTGTTGTGTTGCCAATAGCTGCTCCACGGTTCTTGCCTTTGGCACAGAGATCTTGCTTTTATCAACGCCAAGAGATTTTGCAATTAGCTCTATTCCTTCTTCGCGTGGAGTATACTGCGTATGAGTCCAGATTACCCTATCATAGTCGCCTATGCTTGATACGGCTTCCTGCACGGATACCTGAGTACGGTTTTGCTTCTTTGACATAGCTTCCAGATTCTTTTTGTACTTTTGTATTCCGTCAGCAACTATTACAACAAACTTTCCACCGTCGCCAAAGTTTGCCATCTGCATCGCAGCATAAAGTGCAAGAGCACTGCTTTCGCCTATGTCGTGACCTTTGTCTACGAAAAACTTTAGGAGAGGTTTTGCCTGCTCAAAATCTACCTCATGTTGTCCAGCATACATCTCAGGCTCGTAAAACCTCAAGCCAGCTGCCTTGTCTTTTGTCCTAATTCCTGCAACATCCTGATTACTAGGCGGAAATACTACATGTACTGACTTTTTTCCATATTTTTCAGACAGGTATCTGCTCAGGCCACCAGACGTGCCGCCCGTACCAAAGGTACAAACGATTCTAAAGTCTGCCAGCGAGTTTCCTTTTTCATGTAATTGCTGGTCTATCTCAGCTGCGGTAACAGCTCTATGTACATCAATGTTGAGTTCGTTGTCATACTGCTCTGGACAGAAACAACCGTAGATCTTGGCAAGAAACTTTGCCAAGTTTATGATGTCTTGGCTAGCTAAAAGAGATTGTACCTCAGAGCTTGCTTTATCAAAAATAGCAGGATCAAACCCAAGCTCAGATAATTGTGAGCGAATGTTAGCAGCAGTTGCCTTTGCAGCCAAAAGA
>Ga0213870_1000439_pt1 | contig 19805 bp, 10 predicted proteins | sample WICALVC2017_Meta_FD_160119 | JGI IMG/M metagenome (GOLD analysis project Ga0213870, IMG submission 160119) | Freshwater microbial communities from subterranean cave lake in Wind Cave National Park, South Dakota, United States - WICALVC2017 | ecosystem: Environmental > Aquatic > Deep subsurface >... | reverse complement strand
TCTACTTTCACACCGTCTTGTGCGTACCCCCAGTTCCCTGCACTTTGTTTTTTTAAATAAAAACCTTTTTTAGTGTAAGTAGCCGGGCTATCAGGTATTTCTTTCAACTCTCTAGTTGACCCAGTAGCCCCATCCCAACTTCTCCATTGTGTTAACGAAGTAAGTTTAGAATTAGCTAACATGTTAGCTTTCGGATATACTCTTGTGAACTCTTTGTAGTTAGTTAAATCATTTGTCCAAGCTGGATATAATTTTATGTCGTTAACAACATTGTTAATATCTTCCATAATGTCAATATCAGACTTTTTCCATGGGGTTGCTCGTGCACCAACCTCTAGCTGTACATTACCGAATCGGACTTCTACGTCTCCTAAACTACTACTTTGAACTCTAACAAGTACGCCTGTTGTTGTAGCCTTTACCTTTTGTTGTACTGCTACACGAAGGACACCATTACTAGCGATTACTTCTTGGCTAGATGCTTCTTCCCACCTTCCGTTGTATAAGAAAATTTTAAGACTAGCAGAACCTACACCTATTACTTGTAGATTTGCAGAAGCAGTTAACCATTGCCCTTGCTTAACTTCTTTCATTCGGAAATCTGCTAAATTACTAAATAGACTACTCGAACTTGTACCGATGTTATAGTACCACAGAGAGCCAGATACCTTTGACTTCATACTAACCATATCGTCTACAAAGGACAAATTGGCATTAACAGTCGAGTAGTACCCTACATTTTTAATCATTAGTCTAGGGTAAACATTGTCACCAGAAGAGAATCCAACGTAGTTGTAGCCCCCTATGTTATTCATATCATCATCTAACTGGTCAGCCTTATTTTGTGCGTTATTAGCTAAAGTTTTAGAAATCTCAGCAATATTGTTCAACAAAGTTGTTCTACGGTCATAATAATTCTTGAACGTAGTACGTAAGGTAGAGCCGATAATTACTGAGTTCGTAGTTAAGTCCGCTAAAATAGGAGTTAAGTACGTGTCTAAAGCAGTATACATATTGGTGTACTGCGTTGCATTTGCACCGAACTTGCTAGCTTGGTCGATGTTCAACGGATACTCAGTCTTGATTTCTTCCCACTGTAATAAGATTTGTTGCTTCTCACTAGGTGTTAGGATATTGTCATTTGCGATATCATCAATCTGTTGGTTAGCATGGTCAGCGTTATTCTTTGCGTCATCGGCACTTTCTTGAGCTTTTTCCGCCTGCGCTTCAACATCTTTGATGTATTGCTCTAACAATGTTTGGTCATTTTTGATATCTTCCCAGGCATAGCTGAAATCAGTAGCTTTAGTCCCTGACTCGAACTTCATCAATGTAACATTTGCACGCTTGTAGCTTAAACGAGCGTATACAGCTCCCTCAGGAGATTTATACTGCTGTGAGAAATCTCCTGTGTTAGCTACTGCTTGACCAGAAATAAATGTTCTGTTTGTATCATACCAGCAAATAACAATCGTATTCGTACCTGTGTTATTAAATAATGAAGCTACATACGGACTTGTTGCACGAACCTTGATGTAGTTAGAAACAACAGAGTTGTCCTGTACTGCACCAACCGTACCATCTGTTTCATTAAGCCACCCGTTAGTTTGCGTATAGATAACAAATAAGTTCGTTCCTCCAACTTGAATATCCTTGATAGCATCGTCTACGACACCCTTAACTTCGGATGCTGTCACCTTTTGACTGATTTGTTCTGCCTGTACCTCAAGCTGTGCTTTGTTGGCTTTGACATCTCCATCAATGGTCTCAACCTTAGTAGCCATCAATGTGATTGCTTCGGCTGTTTGAGTGATAGCAGTTTCTGCTACATTGATACGGTTACCGTAGTCAGTCATTACATCTTGAGCTAAGTCAGAGATATCTTTCAGTACCTGCGTTTTACTTGCATAGTAGTCGGACATACGGTCACGTACTTCTTGTCCATTCACTATACTCGTTTGTGTCAAGTCTTGCAACAACGGCTCTACAATGTTCTTTAACGTATTGTACTTCAACGTTAAGTCATCCGTATTTACCTTGTACTTAACTGCTTGTTGAATAGTTTTAGGATACTCTTTAACAATAATATCCCACTCTTTTTTCAACTGAGTTTTTTCAGATGGTGTTAGTTTACCGTCACTTGCAATGTCATCAATCAAGCTGTTGGCACGGTTCGCATCAATTTGAGCTTGTGCTGAATTCGCTAAAGCATCTGTTGCGTCTAGTTGGGCTTCACTAGCCGCCTTCATTGCTTCTGTGATACCGTCTTTTAGTCCTTTTAAGATGCTGTTTAAAAGGGCTATACGTTCGTTGTAGTACGTTTTAAACAAGTTCCGCATCTGTGTACCATCAATGACCATAGTAGCGTTCATATCGACTAATACGCCCTCTACGAAGTCTTCTAACTTATTGTACGCTTCTTCGTAAGCGTCACTGTTCACTTCATAGATATTTGCTTGGTTAATGTAAGATGGATACTCACTCTTGATAATTTCCCACTCAGCTGATAAATCTGTTTTCTCGGAAGGAGTTAGACGATTATCGTTAGCCATGTCAGAAATCATATTATTTGCTTTCTCAGCTTCATCTTTAGCCTTTTGGATATCTGCATTTACTTCTGTTAGGCTATCGTCAATCATTTCCTCTACTTCAACAGCAGATACTTTAGTCTCAATCTTTTCAGCCAGGATAGAAACAGAGGATTCCATCTCTTTTACTTGACCGTCAATGATTGTCGTCTTTTCAGCTACGACTTTCACTTCTCCACCAATGTTAGTGATTTCAGTGTTAGCCCACGCAATGTCTTTATCTATACCATTTAATTTATCGTAGATTTCGGATAAGTCTACGTCCCCTCCAATAGATTCCCCTAAAGGTTTACCTTGTGAGTATAGACCGTCACTGCGAACTTCTAAGTCCATCTCACCATTGCGTAGACGAACAACCCCGTATTTGTCAATCTCAAGTTCACCAATTTGGAACCCATCGTTTAGACGAATAGTATCTCCTTGTCTACGTAGACGGACTTCCCCCTCAGGTGTCATTTCAAAGAGTGTCCGCCAATCTTCCTTCTTGTTCATTTGAGAAGTACGGTAAGTTCCGTCACTTGCAATGTGAATCATGAATTGGTGGTTGTCTGGTTCATCGTTAGAGTCAAGAACCCCTTGGTGCTTAAATAGAACGTTAGGTGCTAGTCCTGACATTGGTTCAATAACTTCACCATCGTTATAGAATGATGTCCCTAAGTCTTCGTAAGTAGTCCCGTAGTTCCCGTCAGAAATCATTGTGGCATTGGTATTAGGTGCCGTATCAAATACGATAAATGATTTACCTGAGAAAGATACTACACGAGTACCATCACCGTCTACACTATCGTATGTTAGTGATGGGTATAACGTGAACTTTTGATACATTTGTTTTGCTAATGACTCATCATTGGGCTCTGCTGACACGAATGGTGCACGAGCAAGCTTTTCTGTTACGGCATTGTTACCGTATACAGACAGGATGATAGGGTTATTTTTATCACTTTGAACAAACCCTACAAGAACAATTGTTCCCACTGTAACAGGGTTGATTTGTCCGTAAGGTTGTCCTGCAATATTTCGTCCCCCAAACTCCATAGGTAACTTAGCTGAGTATTTACCTTCGTTAGCGTATGACGTAGTAAACGTCTCTTTATGTTTTAATGCGATTAAATCGACAGTATTATATTTGTAGTGAACCTTCGTTACAGACATCAACATTAATGTATCTACTTGTTGACCTTCTTTGTAACGTCTTGTGAACTCTGACCCAAGTCCAGACTGAAATCTTCTTGCCAAGTTAACCCTTCCTTTCTCTTGCTTCTCTACTTAATATTATAGCACACATCCTTGTTAGGTAAATTTCATACTGACGAGGTAAATGTCCTATTTTAATTTTTTGGACTCCTTATATATACTCTCTAATACTTATACTATATATTACTAATAGTATAATAAATATAGAAGGACTCAGAAAATTTAAATAGGACATTCATGGGTGTATGTTAGAAACAAAAAAAGCAGGTCAGTTAAGACCTACTTCATTCGTTTTACGATTCCGTTAAATCGCATCCACCAGTCTCCTTGGTTCATAGTCAGTAAGGTAATACCAGAAGTACTACGTCCATCGTTGTTACCTTGACCTTGACAGATAAGTACCTTTCCTTCTCCTGCGTATAAACCTAAGGTTCCTCGTTCGTTAGTAAAGGATAAAATATCTCCAACTCTCATGTCATTAAAGATAGTTTCATCTTTCTGACCAAAGGTACGTATTGTACGTAGTCTTGAATCATTTAGTATTGACAACCCTGAGAAGTTGTATCCATTACCTCCTAAGGTAATACCGGCTTGTTTGTAACACCACCAGATGAAAGCAGAATTGTCGATGTAGATGATGTCGTCCTCAAATGGGTACTTGTCATAGTGACCGCTTCCCCAGTCATACATCACTGTACGTCCACTAGACTTCTCGAACTGCATACCAAAGTTGAAAGCATTCATAGCTACTGCGCTACCTGCAACCGTTGGTAATACATCTGGTAAGTTAGGTGTTTCAGCTCGTTCAATAAAACCGACATGACTTGTGTCAATGAAAGGTGTGTCTTCTCCTTTGTACGGGTTAGCTACTTTTGTACGGTTAGAGTAGATTTGGGCATAATCTCCTAAAGCTCCATGGATGTTTGGTGAGTAAATACCACCCTTCGCGTTCTTCTTGTTTTTACCTTCCTTCTTGTCTTTACCTGTCTTATCATCCCAGTCAATCCCACGCCAGTTGTAACCGTAACCATTAACAATACGTGTTTGTTTTCCACTGATATTGTCTTTGATTGAGAAGATGTCCGCCATGTGTGCTTGATTGTTTATACACCATTGACCATAACTGTTCTGATTCCACCCTGTCCATTTCTGTTTAGAAGCTTCAAAATGGGCATGGTCACCTGTTACGTTACCTGCCATACCTGTAGCCCCAAGACGAGACCCTTTGGCTTTCTTGTCTCCTACTTTATTACTTGCCCAGTTGTTATCATGAATACACATGAGTGTAACATAAGAAACACTGCCGTCAACGCATTTTACTGGTTTTTGGGACTGCCAAACTACTACAGCGGCGTTGCTTGTATAGACACACTCACAATCAAATGGAGCATTATAAGGATATCCGCTAGAAGTACCAACAAAGTCCATAGCAAGTGAACCTTGATGACTAAATCCACCATTTTCTCCTTGAGTAATATTAATCATATCGATTGGAAATACCGCTAGTTGTGTCCCTGCTCCGGCTGTATACTCACCACCAGAACCAGAGGTGCCTCCTCCACTAGAACCTCCACTGCTTTGACCTCTTTCAGCATCCTTAGCTTTCTGCTCTTCCCATAATTGTTGCAAGGTCTTTTCACCTAAATATCCACCTTCGAATGGTTGAGACTTGCCCCATAAATTATGGAACCGAGCATTACCGCCATCTTGCAATCCACGAGTTACTCCGAGCGTAGTTGTGTACCCGCTCGTATACGAGTAATTATGTTGTACAGACTCGATGTAATATTCCCATAGCTCGTTATTCTGAGCATCCTGAACAAACAAACGTCCACCTAAACGGTAATCAGGACTCCCTTTCACCACAATGTCCCCTTGGTAGAAGTTCGGGTTTTCGCAATACCAGTTAGCTAAACGCTCGGTAAATTCTACTAGCTTCTTACCATCCACGTCCATAGAAGCGGTGCTCTCGTCTGATTTCATAACATCTTTGTATTGTAGTGATGTAAGCCCCTTGTCCTGTACCCATGTACTTGCAATACTGTTGGCTTGTGCATCGGTCATTTCAAATTCGTCTAACATCATATTCTTAAGAGAGGTTACGCCATCTGCCTTACTAGCATTTTCCTTCAACCATTTATTTACCTTGTTGTAGGATGGTTTAGTTGTCCCATTTCCTCGGTCACCGTTTTCACGGTTGATATTGGTAAGCAAAGTAAAATCATCTTTGGTCATCTTACCGTTCTCGTAATAACGGTCACAAATATTCATGCTGATATTTTTGGTTAGGCGTTTGTCAATCTTTTGAATCTTACCTGCAACGGTCTCTTTCTTTCTACGGACATTTTCTCTAGAATAGGATTGAAGAACTCCCATGACTAACGCATAGATATCATTGAATGATTTTGAAGACGTAGTTTCTTTGTCGTCTTTCTTAGTGTCTGCCTTAGCAGTCTTCGCCTCTTTCTTTTCATCTTTCGTGTCGTCTTTATCTTCTTCGCCCTTCTTATCGTTGTTCTTATCTGCTTTCGTGTCAGCATCTTCGGTGTCATCATCTTCCTGACCACCAATGGAAGTCCCGAGATAACGATTCTCAACCTCTAACTTCTTGTAACCAAACTTGTTCATTAATTCTCGATAAAACCGTGGTTTAGACCCCAAGTCGTTAGATTCATAACCTATCATGTTTTGGATTGCAACGTTAAAGATAGAATAAGCCTCGGTATCTGAGATACTTACTGATTCGCTAATTACGTCTTTTGATGTGGCATAGTATGTAGGTAATCGTACCCAATCAGCCTCATCAAAAGGTGTACGTCTCATAGTCATACGGCACTTACCTTCCGGTGTTGCATCGAAAAATAATTCGTTAAAAGGTTTACCTGTAATGTCATCAAGCATTTGTTTTAGTGAACCCTCATAGTTAATAAACGGTGTAGGGTCGTTTAACCACTCAGCGTCTACCCAACTATCAAACTCCCACTCTAAGAAAGCGTCCAATCCACCTTTTTTATACTTATACTGCATGTATTCGATAAATCGGTCAACAATTTGTTCTGCCATTTGACTAGCGTTTTTACCGGACATAGCAAGAGCTCCATTTGCTCCACTGTCATCATCAGGTAGCCACCCAATGTCTGTAAGCGTTACACTAACTTCTTGGATAACCCCTACCTCAAAATTGATAAAGGCTTTAGCAAAAGATTGCCCCGTGATACGATACATCTTAGAGTTTTCTCCGTAGTCCCCTTCTAACGCTACCTCGGATACCATACCTACGAGCAATACAGGGTTTTCGGGTTGGTCACCTTCTTCACTAGGTGTTATTTTAAGTATTACGGCATCGTTCGCTTGTAGTACTCTATCCCAGTAAACGTCCCCTGCAAGTACAAAGGAGAACACCGCACTATCGTCTTCCATAGCGTTCTTTGTAGATAGACTGATTACAGACTCCCCTACAAAGTCATTACTAAAGTCTTTCCGGCTATCGTAGGTGATGTGGTATTCGTCATCTTCTGTATAAAAACTTATGTCAAAACGTGGATAACGTTTTACTACCTGTTCCATGCTGTTCCTCCTTATTTTACTCGTTTTACATTTCCGTTAAATTCATTCCACCACCAACCAGTAAATAAATCACTGATTTGAATACCTGCTGTTGCTGAGTGATCTTCTGGTGGAAAGCCATTACAGCCTATCCACTTACCGTCACCAATATAGATTCCAATATGACCGTTGTCTCCATAAAACCATATAATGTCTCCTATCTTCATCTTGCTCGATAGGTTAGGGTCTTTAGACCCTTGACTACTAATCGTTTGTAGGTTGTTATCAGCTAACATTGTCCATGTAGTTCCGGCACTTGCTCCACCAATATCGTATCCGGCTTTGTGAAACACCCACCATACAAATGCCGAACAGTCCATACCGTAAGGTTGACTTGCGAATGGGTCTGCACTTCCATGCCCTCCACCCCATAAATAGTACGATTCCTTACCTTGTGACCGTGAGTTGGCTTTTGCATAGTTAACAGCCTTTGTAGCAATTGTGCTACCCGGTATATTCGAACCCCCACCAGAGCTTCCTCCTGAACTACCACCAGAACTGTTATTATTGTTTACAACTTCATTCTTCTTATCTTCCTCGGCTTGTAGTTTAAGCAGTTCTTCCATGCTTAATTCACCCATCAAGCCACCTTTGAAGTCTTTCGACTTACCCCAAAGATTCGTAAACCTAGCATTTCCATTATTTTGCAAGCCTCTTGTTACACCTAAGGTTGTTGTATAACCACTTGTGTATGAGTAGTTGTGTTGTACTGATTCAATATAGTATTCCCACAGTTCATCATTCTGCTCATCTGTTAAGAAAAGTCTTCCGCCTAACCGATAATCAGGGCTCCCCTTTACTACGATGTCTCCCGAGTAGAAATTAGGGTTCTCACAATACCAATTAGCTAACCGTTTCTTGAAGGCAGATAAAAACTTAGATGCTGTCCCGATACTTTCCATACCTTCTTTACTACGGTCTTTCATAATTTCTTTGTATTTTGTTTCGGAGATATTATTACTACCTGCAATAAACTCACTAGCTATACTTACCGCTTGGTCATCTGTCAGCTTAAATTCTGCTAACAGCTTATTCTTAAGTGTGGTTACCTCTGTTGTTGCGTTCTTTTTCATGAACTTAGTAACTTTCTTATACGTAGGCTTGGTCTTATCAGCTTGTAAGGCTTCATCATCTAATTGGATTCCTGTTAGACGGCTAAAGTCCTCTTTTGTCCAGTTCTTATTTTCAATATAGTATTGAACAACGTTTTCAGCACTCTCTTTTGTAATACGATTGTCTACTTTTGTGATAGAAGTAGCTACCTTATTCTTAAGCACTCTAAGCCTGTCCTTCGTGTAAGCCTCTAGGAAGCTCGTAGTTAGCTTGTAAGCCTCCGTGAAGGATTTACCCTCAGAGTCCTTTTTAGATGCTGTACGGGCACGAGATGAGCTTGTAGTGCTATCCTCGTCATTTTTATCGTCTTTATCTTTGTCCTCGTCTTCTCTAGCACCTGTTGAATCCGTATCAGCTTCCTCAGTATCAGCATCGTCTGAAACGACAGCAGTGTCTAGATAACGAAACTCCACTTCTAATCTCTTGTATCCAAACTTTTTGAATAACTCGTCAAAGTACTGTGGGTAAGCATCTAGTTCTACACCAGAAGCTCCTAACAAATTGTTAGATTGAGAGATATTGAAAATGGTGAAAGCTTCTTGGTCATTAATACTTACAGACTCACTGATTACGTCCTTAGATGTTGCATAGTAAGCCGGAAGCTTTGTCCAGTCTGCTTGGTCAAAGGGTGTTCTACGCATAGTCATTTGACATTTACCATCAGGTGTAGCATCAAAGAACAGCTCATTAAACGGTTTACCTGTTACATCATCTAACATCTGCTTCAATGTGCCTTCATAGTTTATGAAAGGTGTTACATCGGCTAGTCGTTCCTCGTCCTGCCAACTATCCAATTGCCATGTAAGAAACTTATCAAGTCCTCCTACATCTTTATAACTGTATTTCATATAAGGTAGGAAATGCTGTATGATTCCCTCGGCAAGCTGTGAGGCTGTTTTCTGCGTCATGTCAATTCCACCGTCTTCGGCACTATCAGGTAACCAACCAATATCAGTTAACATAACTTGCACTTCTTGAATAACACCAATTTCAAAATTAATAAATGCCTTGGCAAAGGATTGACCAGTAATACGGTACATCTTAGAATTTTCCCCATAATCTCCTTCAAGTTGTACCTCTGAAATCATCCCTACAAGTAAGACAGGGTTCTCGGGTTGGTCTCCTTCCTCACTTGGTGTAATACTTAGGGTAACAGCATCATTTGCTTTTAAGATTCTGTCCCAGTATACGTCACCTGCGAGAACTACGGAGAATACCGCACTATCATCTTCCATAGCATTTTTAGTAGACAAGCTAATTACAGATTGACCCATAAAGTCATCAGTAGATTTTTGCATGGTATCATACTTGATGTGATATGTGTCTTCCTCAGTGTAAAACTTTATGTCAAATCTTGGATATCGTTTTATCACTTGTCCCATAGTTTACCTCCTAATTGTTACGGTAGTCGTGGTCTATAACTGCTAAATCCATAGCTAGCCGACTGTAGGCTAGGATGGTAGCATTAACCCTGTCAGGTTGGTTTCTCATAGGTGCTACTTTTTTTAGTAAGGCAACTGCAAGCGCACGAGCTAACTCCATATTTTCTGTGCTTAGGTCGTTGTCTAACACTTGGCAGTACACGTTCAAGTAAGAACCTACAGTGTTCTTATAAACCCGTCTTACTAGTCCTGCGGGTACTTTATATTCAAAGGCTATCTCTTCATAATCAGGCACAATTTTTTTCATATTGTTTACCTCCTAAAAGAGGGGTTGCCCCCTCTTATTTCCGTTTTAATTCTTTTGAGTAAAAGTCCATTGCATCACTAGCCATAGTGTCTAGTCTACTTGCTACTTGGTCTCCTGTTTGTCTTGCGATGTCTTGTGGTGTACCATCCTTCACGTTCACACTAACCGTAATCTGATTTGTGTTTTGTAACGTTACGTTAGGAGAAGTAGTACCTCCACCGCCACCACTAGCTAGGGCTTGACTTGTCCAGTCGTTGCCCGAACCATTACCGTATAGACGGAATTTTTGAGCAGTTTTAGCAGTAGCTTCGGCTAACAATCTAGGAGCTGTAGGTTGACTAGGGTTGATAACGTACTCATCTTGTCCTGCAACTTCACCAAGTAAAGCATGTTCAGGGGAAGTAATGTGTCCGCCAAGAGCCCGAGTTTTACTACCACTAGGGCCCCAACCTGTATCCCCTGTTGGGTACCGCCGTTGCCAATCTGCAAGGTCAGCTTTCCAGTTTGAGTTATTGAAGAAAGCGAGTAACTGGTCGTTACCATTGTAAATATCACTACTGCTACTAGTTTTATATGAGTCAAAGGTAGACTGGATATATTGTAGTAACCCTTTTGCCCCACCAGACCCATTGTGCATGTTCACGTCGTCTACTGCTGAGCTTTGGTTTGCTTTCTCATCCCCATTTGATTCTGCTTTGATTAGACTAAGAATAGCCTGCACTTCGGAATCACTCACATCAATACCCGACTTCTTAGCCGCGTCTCTAATAGCTTTCTCCCAGTCTCCTCCAAAGTCTTCTCCACTTTTAAGTTCTCCACCGGAACTGTCGTCTCCGACTCCTCCTCCATTGCCATTACCATTACCAAAAATGCCGTTTTGAGCTCTTGCACGATTTAAAATCTGCATTGCTCTATCTAGTAACTTCGCATACAAAGACAGGTTGGCACTTTCTATAGAGTTGTTATTCTCTCGGGTTTTCTCCGCAGTCATGTGCTTGTTGGTGTTGTCCTTGTTTTCCTTATCTTTTGCCCGGTTTTGTTTTCCACCTTTGGCTTGCTCTTTACGCGTTTTTTCTAAAGCCTCACTACCGCCTACAGAATCTTCGATTTCACTTGCTTCGGCAGTTTCACCACTAAAGAAGTTTTTAACACCGTCCCAAGCATCAGATGCTTTTTCGCCTACCCATCTTCCCGCATCAATTACGGCACCCCCAGCTTTACGACCTAGTGAGCTTCCTCCAATACCACCTGCGATAGCACCGATACCGCCTCCTATGACAGTACCTACACCGGGTATAATACTACCGATTGTGGCACCTAATGTAGCTCCTGCGGAAGCACCTGCAAGTCCACCACCAACAGCTCCGGCACCTTCACCCGTAGCTTTCACCTTGTCTTTGGCTCCAAGTATGTTAAATGCCTCAGAAGCAATCATCAAAGGTACAGCTACTTTACCTGCTACCTTGCCTGCTCCCTTGCCAAGCTTACTAAAGAGTCCTCCCGCTTTAGACGCGCCTTGCATAGCTTCTCCTGCACCTGCTACAGCATCATCCGCTACACCAGATTTAAAGATAGCACTACCTACACTTTTAGCTTCGGAGAACGCCCCTTTGAATCCACCACTAGCATATGCGTCTTTAATGGAACCTGCACCTAAACTACCTACATCCTTAGCCGTACCAAACGCATTTTTAATTCCGCCTTTAATACCACCTGAGGACTTGCCAGACTTGAACGCTTGACCTACTTCACTTAACAGTGAGCTACCACCAGTCGTACCTCCAACACTCTTAACAACGTTTTTAGCTCCTTCTCCTCCGAAAAGAGTAGTTGCTTTCTCTTTCAATAAGCTCGAACCAAAGCTCATTCCGGCAGAAGTAGCTAGAGAAGCTGTGAAAGCACCTAAAGCAATGATAGACGCGTATACTACGGCAGGTAGTTGACCCATCTTCTCATTTACTTTTGCGATGTTATCGGTTAACTTGTTGTCGTAAGTCTCACTTGCTTTTTGTTCGGTGATAGCTTCTGAGGTATTACGTAGTCCGTCAGATGAATTAGCGTATTCCTTACCATTCTTGTCATACTTCTTCTCGCCTTTAGACTCATTTTTTTTCATAATCTCATTGATTTTTTCATCAGTAAGATTACCCTCTCCGTAAGCTTCATATATTCCGTCTGCTTGGTCGCTATTCATGTCTGTTTTCAATAATTCTTTAGAAAACCGCATTAAGTTCCCTTTTTGGTCTTTTTCATTACCTCCGTACGTCTTAACAGCATCCATAACAGTCTGTGCGTTCTCGGAGTTGAATCCACCTTCTAATTGCTTAGACAAGTCGTAGTAACCACTTGCACCTTTATACTTCGTACCCATACCAAAAATCATACGAGCTTTAGGGTCGTCTATAGCGCCTGTCACACCTGCACTTAAATCAGAAAGTAACTGTCCTCCTGCTTCACCTTGTACTGCACGGTTACCTGTACCACTTAACATGGTCTGCATAGCCATTAAGTTTTTCAGTTCTTCGTTGCTACCGTTACGTCCAGTAAATACTTGAGCAGATAATCCTTTCAGAGCTTCTAACTGCTCCTTTTCACGTCCTGCCATACCAGACTGTTCAATCGCTCCTAAGAACCCTTCTTGAATCGCTTTGACTTGTGCACTGTCTTTCACCGAACCATTTTGCATGACATCGTTCATGAAACTTCCAAGAGTCTCTTTATCTACAGGAACAGCTCGTGTACCTTCGGCTAATGCTTGAGTAGTCTTGTTTAAGTCTTTCTTATTGGTATAACCCATGTTACTTAATACATCGTCTTGGAACTGTAGCATATCCATACCCTTGTATCCCATTGAACGCTGTACACCCATTGCTTGGGCTTCACGTCGTAGAGAACGGTAGTCTGCTTGTCCAGTACGTTGTCCAATACTGATTGAGGGTTGACGCATAGACTGACTTGCACTTGCACCTTTAGCATATAGTCCACCAAATGCACCTGCTACTGCTCCAATAGAAGCCATAGCTATAGACGGTGCTCTCGATTGCATTTGACCTAAGATAGTATTTCTATCTGCATCAACCTTAACAGTTGAACTATTCATTGTGGCTTGGCTAGTTTTCATGTCATTGATTAGTCGGTCATAACCATCATTAACCTTCTTTATCTGTTCAACCAGTTTACGGTTAGCATCAATGCTGTCATACAAAGCACTTTCCTCAGCTTTGTAAGCCTGTTTCTTAGCGGGGTCGGTTTCTAATCCTGCTCGCTCACGTAGTTGTTGCTGTCTAGCAGTGTCCTTTTGAATCTGCCCTACTAATTGCGAACGTTGTTGCTCATTAGCATTTCTACGCTCTTGAAATGAATCAGTCTTACTAAAGTCAGAACGTAGTCTCTCCGCTTGCAAATGAGTCATTCGTCCTGTTGCAGTAGCTGAGTGGGTGGCACGCCCTACTCTTGATGCAGTACGCTGTACCTCACCATATTCACGTTTAAGCTTCTGTAAGGCTTTTTCTGTATTAGATAATTCCGTTTGGAATAATTTCTGATCTTTGATATATGTTCTGTTTACATTGTTAGGGCTAGCATTCATGTTAGCCATTCTAGTGAAGCTTGCTTGCGTTTTTTGTGCTTCATCCTGTAGGCTCTTCAATCCTGCTTTCGCCTTGTTAATACCTTCAAGATTGCCTGTAGCCCCAAACTCACCCATCTTCTTGTTAGCTACTTCATCAAGTTCTTTCTTAACCTCGATGAACCTTTGCATACTTGCGATGGCTTCGTCAATATCTTTTTGGGATGAATGGAAAAAGTTGCTAGCTCCTTTATCAGATTTAGCCTCAATTTTATCCATTAATTTGTCAATTTCATCAAGCTTTGCTTTGGCATTTCTTGAGTCTATATCCATAAACATACGCCATACGTTATTATTCATTTCCACACTCCTTTACAAAGAAAGAGGTAGGGTTATACCCTACCCCCTAGTTTTAAATTATGAAGTCATCGTCAGGTGTTTCAGGACTACTTGACGGTTCCTCCTTGCTTGGTGGTTCTTCACCGTTGAACAAAGCAATAGCATCTGTAAGAGCTTCCTGTTTAAGCTGAGATTTGAATTGCATGTTAGACTTCTCCTCTTCAAGCTCAATATCAGATTTCTCTTTCCATTTGTTACCACCGTGTTTCTCAATTCTCTTAGCTTCTTCCATGGCTTTCTTGACGTTGTTAGCGATAAGCTCGTTAATGGTATCTTCTTCGATAGTGGTTCCTCCTTGAGCACGAATGCTTTCCACTTCCTCTGATTCTTCCCATCTAGCTTTCAATCTTGCCATATCCTCTTCACTGGTCATAGAAGCTAATTGACGAGCAATTTCTTCCTCATCATCACCCTCACGAAGAGGATTAAACTCTTCATGACTAACCTCATACCATGAGTTGTCGTAGTCTTGGAACTCTGCTTCAAGTTCCATACCACTGCTACGGCGTTCTAATTCTTCACCGTCACGTTGCATACTATTAAGTATCCAGTCGATTTGCATGTCTGTTAGTTTCAACCAACGTTCATCAGTAGGTAGAACATTGAACTCTTTCATAATCAACCACAAGTTTCTACTGTAAGGTGTACGAGAGAGTCCGTGCATTCCACCAAACTCTTGTAGACTAGAGACGAAAGGTAGATAGCCAGTCACCGAAGTCCTGACCGATAGCATACAAGATATTTAAATTATAAATATCTTCGTCCTTTTCCAAAATTTTTGGTACAACGACACCGCATACACGGATAGTTGCTAATGTATGGTACACTTGGAACTGATATGGGGATACTGCCATACCCATACCTTGTAAGTACGCTTCTCTACGAGCTTGGATAGTTCCTTGCTCAATAGCGTTAGGTGCTTTGATTGAGATGTCAAACTCAACACCCCACTCATTCTTAAAATCATAGTGTTTACTAAAAATGTCATTTACTCCACGGATAACACGGTCAATCTTTTGTACTTCCTCTTTTTTGTTGAAATACTTTAATTGGTCGATTTCTTCATCTGTTAGAGTTTCCCCATCATTTAACTTTTTAATCAACTCTGAGCGCTTGACTTGCTCAGGGGTTAACTGTAAGTCTTTTGTTTCTTCTGTCATGTATTACATCCTCCTTATGCTTTCACTAAATAATATAGCATGTCTAACACTATTATAGCATACTACCTAGTTAGCCTTGCGCACACAAAAAAAGACCTAGCACTCCTACTAGGTCTAAGATAAAAGAGAGATTGAATTGAAATTCGAAAATTGATTCTATAGTTATATTACTATATGTTTTACCCTTTGTCAATCCTTTTATTGGCTTCCCTTTTGTTAAACCCTGCTCTTTGACAAAGTAAACCCAATTGACGTTTGGTAATTCCAAAATGTTCTGCTGTCTCGCTTCCTAAATGGGTCTTATAATAATCAATAACCTCCTGCGACACTAGACCATTTGCGTAAGAAATATTCACGTCAAACTCCGTAATAGGCACATATTTTGCTAATAGCCCGGCTACTTCCCTAACTGAATTTACTAAGTAACTGATTTCTACAAGTGTTACCTCATTTTGTTGACACCACGCCCGTTTTGCTTGGTCTCGTTCTTGTATAGTTTTTAACGCTCCCTCAAGGAACCCACTCCCTGCCTCATAGTGCTGTCTACCATTATACTCAATCGCCAAGTTATAGTCAGGTAAATAGAAATCCAAAAACAGTGTTCGACCATCTATAACTAACTTTCGTTGTTCTTCAAAAGTAATGGCATTGGCAGTAAGTATACTACTAACCATACGCTCCCCGATACTTCTTTTAACATCCTGTGGACAGTTGCAGTTGCCTTGGTAGGCAAAGTGATACCATACCGTTTCCCATTCATGGCCTTGTGGAGATAACAACTTGCACTTACCTCTAACTGTTAGTTTCTTAGGAAACTCTAGTATTTTGTATCCTCTACGCTCAGCAAACTCAGTAAAGTGCCGTTCCTTTTCAGAGTCGGTTAGAATAGAAAACGTAACTTCTTCTTTCTTCCCTCTAGTTCTTTTTTGATTAACGGCACTTAAAGAGGTCTTGCCGTGAAACCCATTATACGTACCCTTAGTAATCTTAACGCTGTGTTTAGTGTTAAAATCCTTGTAGGGCTCTAAAAGCTCTAATCCGTACTCAGCAAAACGTTGTTTTGCTCGTAACTGTTTACTTTCTTCGGTTAACCCATTTACTGTAGGTTTGTTTCCGACTACAATGTTGTCAAATTTCGTTTTACCAATTAAGCCTTTAAGTTCAGTTGATTGCCATTTATAATATATAGGGGCTTTATTACTAACAAAACTTTTTGATTCCTCAAGCAGTACTACTTTGTTGTCCATTGCCCATTGTACTATTGTCTCGTTACGTTCTTGTGTTGTCCATACTTTTCTCATAGTTGCCTCCTTACGTATCCTACATCTATAAAAGTAATATAACACAAGATTACCACCTAAGCAAGCACCTAGGTGGTAAAGTTTAACTAACGAACTTTTGCAGATGTTAAGTAAGTGAACAGTTTTGTTACCTTGAGTCGCAACTCTCAAGTAGGCAATTGCCTCTAACACTTTCATGTTAGCTCAGACTATATGGGTACCCTTGTTAGGGTAGAGAATTTTTCTTCCACCATTGGCTTGTGGCTTTACTCCTCCGTCAGAGGATAGTCGTTGAAGGTGTCCCGTATCTTTCGATTTAGGGCTGTCCCTGCTAAAGACCCATTGTACTAACACTTAGGATTTAACCTTATGTCATCTAACTAATTTTTTCTGCTTTCGCAACATTCACGCTTGTCTTTTCAGACTACGTTGTAGTTTAGTTAGCTTTAGGGATTCAAAGCAATTAACTCTCGATACTAGCTCTTTACAAACTAGCACAGCTTTGTTATTTTAAGGGCTACAAACCCTTTATAATCAACGTTACTGCGTACTCTCACTTGTTATCTCGTTAGCCGTGAAGCTCTCCGAGTAGCTCACTGCCGAGCAACCTCTATAGGCTACTACAATTTCCTTAGTCAAGTTATCCATCATTACGATATCAATGATATCACGTTGCAGGATATCCTCACCTAATGCGGTGATACCTAAGCTTGCTAAATCTTCTTTCTTCATACGTAGGCGTTCTAAGTTGATTGTACCTTCGTACTTAAGGTAAACGTGTTCTTGAGGCATAATAGAACCGATTTCGTATACCCCTTGAGTACCATATTGACGTTCACCAGATGCTGATTGAGCACGTCCGATGACTTTGTTACCAATCATAAGGTACACTGTATTACCAGTATGGACTGTTTGATTTCCAACGCTAGCCATTTATATTTCACTCCTAATAGTTTATTTAATAGGGCAGGGGCATATAGCCCCCGACCTTCATCAATAGCATATAGCTAAAGACTACCTGTACTATGCAGTAAGGATTTGTTGCTTGTAGACGATAGACACTTGGATTTTGTTTAAGCTACGGATAGGGTAGATAGTCATACTAATCATAGCCGTATCTCCATCTAGGACTACTTGCACTTCCTCAGGCGTATATCCTTGGATTTCGCTTGCACGTTTCTTACGGTCTAGGAATGATTGAACAAAGTTCTTGATTAAGCTTGCGCTAGTTTCAACAACTTTAGCACCAATGAAGGCGTTGTCTAATTCAATCTTCAATTCTGACACTAAGAAGTCGTTTGCTTCACCAACAGACATCTCATTTTTAACTGGGTCAGCTTTGTCGTTGTAAGTAGTAACGTCTTGCACGATACGGAAGTTCGTTACAGTACGGTTACGGACGAACTCTAAACCGATTACTCCACTTTCATTAAGAGTATCTAGTTGAGTACCTTCTAGCTTACGGTCAACGTCAGTAATATTGAAGTGTTTGAATGTTACGGCTTCACCGATTTCAAGTCCACTTGCAATCCCTGCTACTTGAGAAGCACACATATAGCCCGGTAACTTCATTAAACGTCCATCGTCCATCTTACGAGTACCAGAGAATCCGATAACGCAAGCACGAGGGTCACGCAAGTTTGTTGCACGAGTGATGCTTTCTTCTACAGTTTCGTTAGAACCTCCACCAACTAAGATACGCATTGGGTCACCATTATCAGAGCGGTCTTTAACGAATGCTAAAGCTTCTGCATGAACCGCAGGTTTTTCAGTTAATGGTACTAGGTAGTATCCACCTTCATTAGCAAAGTATTGGAATTTGTCAGCCCATGACTCAGGGATAGTTCCGTCAACCCCGCCTGCAAGGTTTGTCAAGCCGAAAGCGGTAATTTCTTTACTGCGGTCAATGTCTACAGTAACATAGTCATCGTACTCAACTTGTTTTTGGATATCTCCACCAAGAGCAGTTACGAAAACTTCTCCTGCTTTCACATCTGCATCCGCTACTTTTTCGAATGAAGCAGTAGTAACGTTCTTGTCTCCAATAGGGAAGAATTTAGCCTCCCAGTCAGGCAAGTTATTGATTTCTGCTACTAACGTGCTTGTGTTTGTGTAAATACCTCGACCTAGGTCAAATGACATAGCTTCTGTCATGCTTTCAGAAGCAGTACCAGTTTTAAGCGTTAACTTGTTAGCTAACTTAGTGACAGCGTCCTCGGCAATTGTGAAGCTTGCTTGTGCCGCTGAACCGGTGTATTTGATTGAGAAGATTTTACCTAAGTTATCGTACACTTTCTTGTAACGGTCTTTGTTGAAGGCAATGGTAAGACGTTTTGTACTTGTCAATGTATTGTCTTCTAACGCTACTTGGATTTCATTAGCTTCTAAACCGAATAGTTTAGAACTGATAGTAATACCATCTTTTTCTAACTTTGCATTCTTAGCGTCTTCGACACGCATAGCAAGGATGTCTCCTGCTGATTGTGTACCTACATCCGAAGCGTTCCATGCAATTTCGATAGCATCAAGTAATTCACCGCTACGAAGCTGTTTCTTTGCTTCTTGGTAATTACGGAATTTGTAAACCGTATTAGGGCTTCCACCTTTGGCAGACCCTACTAACATTAATAGTTTGTCAGAGCTACTTGACCCTCCACCGATACCACTTGTATCTACTGTGATTTCAGTATGAGGACGTGAAACTCTTTTACGTGGGAATTGTTCTACAGCCATTTATTATTTAACTTCCTTTCCTAAGTATTCTTCCAGATATGGAATGAAATCAGTGTCACGTTTTTGATAATGACTACCTGACATAAATGCCTTAAATCCTGCTTGTTGATAAGGGTGAAGGTTAAAAATCACTCCGGCAGTATCTAGGAAGACATCTATATGAACATAACCGCTTAAAGTGGCGGGTTGCTCCTTGACTTGTTTTTCTGGCTTGCTAGCTTTCTCAACCTTAGTTTCTTCTACCTTGGCTGTTTCGACTGGCTCTTTTTTGCGTGTTGCCATCAAACTTTACCTCCTCTTTGTTTGTATATGAACTTCTTGACTCCATCTGCAACATCGAAGCTCACTGTGTTAGTTATTTCGTAAGACAGAGTGCAAGGTCTTCCGAAGACCAAGGTTTCCCCATTTTGGATAACAGGTTGCATATCGGCAAACTCAACAGTCTGTAGCATTAAATCGTTCTTCTCTTCGATAT
>Ga0213870_1000438_pt1 | contig 19809 bp, 21 predicted proteins | sample WICALVC2017_Meta_FD_160119 | JGI IMG/M metagenome (GOLD analysis project Ga0213870, IMG submission 160119) | Freshwater microbial communities from subterranean cave lake in Wind Cave National Park, South Dakota, United States - WICALVC2017 | ecosystem: Environmental > Aquatic > Deep subsurface >... | reverse complement strand
ACGTCTGAAAGCCATCCAGGAGCTGTCTTGTTGAGCTTTATCCCCCAAATAAACTGCTAATGCGATACAAGTAGCCCGATTCATATTGCCACCGTTACTTGAACTAAATGCCTCACAAAATCTTTTGCCACCGTCTCCTTTTCTAAAAGTTAATTTTGCTTTATACATAAACTCTGCAAAATTTTTATATCCTTTATATCCGGATCCCCAATTGGTGTAGCCCAAAAGATCGGCAGAAGTCACATAGCGCAAAAATTGTCTGGCTGCCGCTAGTGAGCCATCATCCACGCCGCCACCGCTTTCCGGTAGTGCTGGAGCTTCGGTGCCCATAGCAGCATTAAGAGCTTGAATTGTTTTATCACGATATCTTCTAGAATCAGCTTCCCTCCCAGGTTCAAATGAAAGTCTGGTTGCAGCAATTGCTCCTGCCCAAACACCTTGAGAGTGGCCAAGACCCGCATAATCGGATAGGTTAGGAGTTCCCCAGCTGGAATCGGCCGTTGCCAAAATTCCTTTCCAAGCGCTATCGCATAGTGTTCCTGACCCACAACCCGACTGACCGCTGATTGGCAATGATCGCATCTCCTGCGCTGAAATCCAAATACCCGTTCCGGATGTAGGTGGTTGGGTGATAATAATTCGCGGTGTTGGAGACCTTCCGGGAGTTGCTGTCACAGTAGGAATAATAGTTGGTGAAGGATTATTTGCTTTACAACAAACAGTTTGTGGGAAACATCCTGCAATAATTTGAGTTTCATTCGGAAGACAAGATGACCTGCAAATTCCTCCTCTAACCAAGACACACTCCGGATCTCCTACTATTATTGTTGGCGTTATAATTATTCCTGCAGTGAAAGTTCTTCTCCAGATTTCAAAATCAATAAGACTTACATTACTATCGTTGTTAAAATCGGCATTTCTTGTGGTTACTTGCCCATTAAATTCTGCTCTCCATAAATCATAATCATTGAGGTTAATACTCCCATCACAGTTGGCATCACCTGATGATTTTTTGGCACAGGTAGGGTTGGGAGTTGAGGTGGGTATATTAGGTGAAGGAGTGAGAGTTAGCCCACCGGCAGTAGTAACGTTTATAGTGACAATCGCTTGTGATTCCGGATTAGGAAACCTGGTATGATCTACTCGAGCTAAATAAACTAATATAGTATGAGTTCCGGATGTAACATTATTGAAGGTATAAACACCGTCATTATCCAAATCTCTTATTTCCGGTTGGTTATCCATCTGTAAGTGGACATGATTAACTTCAGTTAAATCTCCTGATTCATTATAAAAAACTGTCACTGAATTTCCCTGAATTGTTTGATTATTTACAGGCCTAAATATTCTTAGGGTAGGAGGTCCGGTGGGTAGAATTGGTGTTGGAGTAGGCGAGCGCTGCAAGATAGGTGTGTTAGTAACTTGTGGGGGAATAGTACTTCCAGATCCAGCTGTTATGTCAAATTCATCAATAATAATGCCTGAAACATTTTTGAAATAACCATGAGCCTTGTTGGGATTTCCCTGATAATTAAATATTATAAAAAGAGCGCCAAATTGAGCTCCTTGATCTGATGTATAAATTTTTGCCCATTCGCCATTACAACCATATGGATAATTAAAAGGTTGACAGCGGTCCTGATTTCTGATGCTTTTTCCGCCGAGGCCCGAAACAAAGACAAAAGTTCGACCGGGGTTCACACAAACTTGGTTTGGGTTTGAACACGTCGGGTCAACCGTTTGATTTAGTGTACTGGTGAGTGTTTTTGTCCTGTGATAACTATGCTCATGAGCAGTTGCAATGATTGCACCATTTAGTCTGCAGTTTTCATACGATTCCCAACCCTGATCATCCCCCTTTCCCCCTACTTGCATAGCATTTTGATTTTTATGCCAGGAGCAGATTTTCCAGGTATGATTGTCTCCTGCAAATTGTTGTTGGATATAAGCCGGATTTCCACCTTCTTTTACAAAGACTAATTTTAATCCTTGATAGACGACTGAATAATCGGAGCTATTTAAATCATTGGGATTTAGTCCCATCTTTGAAAGTCTATCTTTGAAGAAAACCTGATATTCGCTCCAGTTGTCGTGATTTCCATCAGATCCCAGGAAGGGAAAATTAGTTCCCAAAACAGAATTTACTTTGCTAGTCCAACCGGAATAGCCCGAGCCGTAGCCAAAATCTCCCTGCTGCATAACTAAATTTGTTCCTTCATTTTTAATAAGATTTAATACTTGCTCAAAATCTGCCCCTCCCTCGGTATCTCCGATGAAGGCAACTTTAAAATTGGTCGGTGGAGTTTGAGCTGAAACATGGCCCTTAGGCAATAAAGTAATAAGAAATAAGATTAAAAAATTGGTAAGAGCAAGTTTATATAAAAATTTCATAAGCAATTAATTCAAAGGAAATTCAACTGTTATTTCAGTAATGTCATCTTCCCTTTCAATCTCCAGGGTGGACTTTTGATTATTTTTCTCGAGTAAGAAGACTAATTCGGGAGAGTCGAAATTTTCCGGCAGTTCATGTATAGTCCAACCTTTATACTTATTAAACTCTTCTAGATACCAGTCAGCTACTGTACCTTGTGGAACATTAGTTTCCCATGTCGCTTCAAAACCAATTCTTTCTCCGTCAATTTTTTTATACGAACCGATAATACTCGCTCCCGGAAATATTGGATAGTCGGGAAAACCGGTAACCAAATGACCTTGTAATTTATCAAAACGATGCTGTGACTTCTGATTTCCCTGCGTGAGTAGGGACCGAGCTTTTGAAAAAAGAATTAGGGAATAGATTGACAGTATGGCTAAAAAAGAAAGCAGTATCAACCAAATTATTTTTTGATTTAATCCTTTTGTATCCTTCATTTTTTTTATATCTAATTCCACTGTAGCGAACCATTTACCCCGCGTCAAGTAAATAAGATCAAAAACCATCTAAGAGTGTGATTAACTATATTGACATTTTCGGCAGCGAGTTCTACAAATAGATTATAGGCAAATACTATGAGAATTAGATCTTGGACAGCCTTCGGGCTTCTTATTCTCCTGACATTGGTTGGTGTGCCTGTTTATGCCCAAGAGGTGAGTGATGCTGATCTAGAGTCTTGTTTCGTCTACTATGACTATGGAAACATAAGACCGCATCTAGCCACAGATAAAACTAGTTACCAACCAGGGGATAAAGGTAGAGTAATAGGCACAGTAGTTAATGAGAATAAATTCCCGGTGGTAGACGTCACTCTTTTTGCACATCTTAAAAGAGTAAATGATACTAGCTTTGACCAAAATGGTCACTATCCAGTTGATAGACTTACTTTGGCTCAAAATCTAAATTTCCTGCCAGGGGAAACCAAAGGTGTAGATCTCACATTTCCAATCCTACCTAACTACCCCAATGGTAAATATCAAATAGCCTTTTTTCTGCTCTCGAGCCAAGGTTTCCATTATACAGGTAGACCATTTCTTGAGGAAGATAATGCCGGGACGATCAATTTTGAGATTTCCGGAGGCAACCAACCGGAGATCTATTTTGATATAAACAGCCTGAGAGTAAACGGTTCCGTACATACGATACGTGAGCTTATCAAGGAATATCCAGCCGGACCTGTCAATTTATCAGTAAATTTAGTAGATAATCGAGAAACTAAAACTGATCTTGTCGTAAAAGTTAAATTTTACTCTTTTGATGACTCTATAGAAAAAAATCTAGTCTCGGAAGAGGGAATTACACATGCGGCGGGTACATTAACATACAGAACGCAATTTGATCCTCCAGCTCCGGGAGCCTATGTAGCTATTTTTGAAATTTCGGAACCGGTTAAAACGCTTCTTAAATACCGTTTTGCCAGTATTGGTGACAAATCGAAAGAACTGCAGATGAACGATTTAGGGATTACAAATTATCCCGCTGGGCAAGATGATCGTGCTTTTGTCTGTTTCCATTCACCAACCAGAAATAACACACCTTTAACAAATGTTTCACTTTCTTTACTTGATAATGATAGGCAAGTAGTAGACCAAAAGAATATTAACGGAGAATTTACTGGTGAAATAAAAGCTATCAGTTTGCCTTTAAATCAACTTTCCAACAAAGCTGATTTTTGGATCAAAGCATTATTTACCAGTGAAGAAAGCGGACAGAATCAAGAAGTTGAGATTCATTACGACTGTAATTCATTTGCAGATAGTCCAGTTGATTTGAATATAAATTACAGTAATGATCTTGATATATCAGCCACAAATACTTGCGGGCAGCTTGTTCGGGAAGGCACATATATAGAAAGTATTAAGGTTACTCAGAATGGTCAAGTTACAAAAGAACTTTATAATATTAAAACCTCTAAAAATAAGTTAGCTTTATCGCAGCTGCCGCCTGGTAATTATTCAGTAACTGTGAAAAGTGGAAAATTTACCAAGACTTTAGATTTTAAAGTAGATGAAAAGAGGCCAACAGGAGCAGGAAATTGGGCATTAGCCATTATTGGAATTTTATTTGTTCTAGGAGGAGTTGGTTATTGGTATAAGATGCGCAAAGTTCAGAAAAAATAACTATTAATAATATGCCCAAAAAATTACTGTTTATATTTTTGCCTCTTTTATTTTTTGCCTTCCTAAAAAGCGTGACACCAGCTCAAGCTGAAATTGTAGTATTTCGAATTGCTCGTGATGACCCGCAAAAAGGAAGTTGTTATCCGATGTCCTTAACTGAGAATATTTCTACTAGAATAAATGGACAAACGGGAGCAGGATGTGCATTTACTTTAGATGTTACAGCCTCGGGAGAATGGGTCACCGCTGGAGATTACTTTAATACCCCCCCTTATGCATGGGGATCGGATTCTTATTATAATGCCGGCGGTAATGCTGATTACTCATTTACTTGTAACCAGCCGACTTACACATTAAACAGAACTACTCTACCCAGTTACATAACGCTTACCAGAGAAGAAAATATATCGGGAACTGGGACAACTATTCCAGCTGGAAAACGCTATCATTTCGCAGTCTCATCGACTGCTCCTAGTAATTCTTCTTTTAATACCGATTTATCATTTATCTCAACTTGCACCATGAAGAAACAAGGTGGGGAATTCCAGGGAGTTATGACTCCGGTTGCGAGAACAAGCAATGCTTGCGGTCAGTTGCCAGTTATTACAATTAATCCTCGAAAAGGATCTTTGAAATTACCCATTACTATTGGTACTAGTTGTGCCCCCACTAAAACACCTACGCCAAGACCTTCGAATACTCCCGTACCATCCAGGACGCCTACAAAAACTCCGACTCCAACCCCACCACCTTCCTGCGGTGAAGTATGTGTCCCCTCTGACAACCAATGTCCCCAGCAATGTCCACTCTGTATTCCCTCCGGAGGGACAAATAGATGTGTAGCTCCAACCAGGACTCCCACTCGAACTCCAACTAAGACGCCAACACCACTGCCGCAGTGTAATGGTCCATGTGTGCCCTCTGACAATCAATGCCCAGAGCAGTGTCCATTCTGTGTTCCCTCTGGTGGAGTATCCCGATGTGTAGCTCCTACCAAAACTCCAACCCCAACTCCACCTCCATCCTGCGGTGAAGTATGTGTCCCCTCTGACAACCAATGTCCCCAGCAATGTCCACTCTGTATTCCCTCCGGAGGGACAAATAGATGTGCAGCTCCAACCCGCACTCCAACCCCAACGCCACTACCACTCTGTAATGGGCCGTGCGTTGTTGCCGACAACCTTTGTCCTCAAGAATGTCCAGTCTGTAAACCAACCACGGGAGGGCAGGGAGTTTGCGCAGCACCAACAGCCACTCCAACACCACCACCTGTATGTAATGGGCCGTGCGTTGTTGCCGACAATAAGTGTCCAATTGAATGTCCAATTTGTAAACCTACCAGTGGAGGACAAGGAACGTGTGCAGCTCCAACCGCAACTCCAACTCCTCTCCCAGTCTGCAACGGTCCTTGTGTAGTAGGAGATAACAAGTGTCCACAGGAATGTCCTCTTTGTGTTCCAAATGGAACAGGGAATGGAGGAGTTTGTGCTGCTCCTTCTGCAACTCCAACAATCACTCCAACTCCTCCACCGGTTTGCGCTGGTCCATGCGTACCAAATCTGGATACCTGTCCAATAGACTGTCCAGCTTGTGCGCCATCTGCAACCGGCGGAGGTACTGTTTGTAGAATTCCTGCCTCCTGTAACTGTGACGGATTTGAATACAGTGGGACTATAGATAAAGGCAAAACAGTAACCTTCACAGCATTTGCCAAGGTGGAGGATCCGGATTCCAATGACGCAGTCGTTCTTAATATGATTTATCATGTTGAAGCAAATGGAGTAGAGATTGCTAACTCAGGTCGTATATCTGCAGAAGGACCTGAAAGGACTACTGATAGTCAAGGAAAGCCTATTGATAGATACAAAACTAGCTGGAACTATACAATCCCTGCAAATGGAACAGGGGAGGTCGTCTATCGAGCTTTTGTGAAGATAAATTGCACTTATAAATCTCAAACTAAGGTTGGAACTCAGTCAGTGGCTCCTGCTCCGACAGTTGAACAACCGAATTTGCTGCAAAGAATAGTCAATTTTGTATTGTCCATATTCACTGGTCAGTCGGCACCAACAGTTAGACCACTTCAAACAGGTTCAGCCCAAATTGATTGGAGCTTTGAGGCAACAGACCCTGTTTATTGGACTATCAGGCCAACTCCGACAATTGAAATTATAAAAACTGTAAAGCTAGGTACATTTAGCTTTAGTCCGACTCCTACTCCAACAGTTGAGCTTGCTTGTAAGCAAGTAATCTTTAAGATAAGTTATTAACTCCATTCTTCAAAATAAAACCAGTTTCAAGGCTAGAAAACTTCTTTTAGTTATTATTTTGAATCAAAAAAGGCAAAAGTAGGCTTTACTAAAAATCAAAACTTGGAGATAGTTTACTTAGCTCTTTTATTAGTCTGGAGTTTTACGTGGGTGATTATACCTGTTACTATTAATCCAGCGGCTACAAAAATTAAAATATAGAGACTTTCTCTTATACCCGCTCTAGGTAATTCAGCTAAAGTGGGTGATGGCTCAGGCTGACCAACTGGAGGGGCAGTAGGGATAGGGGATGGAGGACAAGTAACAGTAATACCGTCGCAAACTGGTCCGAAAGTATCTTGGGCTCGAGCTACTTTTAAATTACCAGAAACAAAAAGACTTATAATAAATATGAATATAATTTTATATACCACAAATCTATTGTTACCGAATTAAAGACAGGATGTCAAGTGATATAAAAATCATATAACATTGTAAAGGGAACTCTCAATTTACACGCACTTTTACATCTCAATTTTCCTGAACTGAAATGATTTATGCTCACCTTCAAGAAAGGAGGTGAGCAATATTAAAAGACCCATAGCTGAAAGAGAGAATTTAGTAAACGCCTATGTCAACGGCAAGCTGAGTAAGGAAAGAACCGCAGAATTATTAGGCTGCACTCCCAGAACTGTAGGAAATTACGCAGTCAGATATATCAAATATGGTACATCCGGTCTGGTTGACCACCGGCACAGCAATAACCATAAGCTAAACAGGGAGCAGAGAAAAACAATCGTTGATCTTAAAGAGAAAGACCGATGGAGAAGCGCCAGAAACATCAGGGATCATCTGAGACTGTCTGTCAATAAGAAGACAGTCTGGAAAATACTCAAAGAAGCAGGTCTGACCAGGGAAAATACCAAAAGAGTCAAGGCTATTACCAGATTTGAGGCGGAATATCCCAATCAGATGTGGCAGACGGATATCATGGGTAAGATTGACTTTCCCAAAGCTGGTATTGGCTACTTAATTGCCACACTGGATGACTATTCAAGATTTGTTCCCGATGGGAAATGGTTTAAGACCCAGGGAAAGATGAATGTCTTTATTGTCTGGTATGAATCAATGGTTAAACACGGACTTCCTGATAAGATGCTTCAGGATGAAGGAAGCCAGTACAAAGCCAGACAGAGGTTTGGCAATGCCGACTATGAGTGGTATGCCAAACAGCTGGGTATTGAGCTTATCTGGGCAAAGAAAGCAGAGACCAAAGGCAAAATTGAAAGATTCTGGAAGTTTGTCCAGACTGACTTCGTTCCTTCTGTCTGGGAGGCAAAAACACTTGATGAGATCAATGGTAAATTCAGATTATGGCTGGCAGTCTACAACTACAAATTCAAGAGTGAGTATTTTGACAGTAAAACCAGAGCGGAAAGATACAGTTCAAGCAAAAGAAAGATCAAACGGGTGGAATTGGAAACACTGCTTTTAATTGAGGAGAGGAGAAAAGTTACCAGGGAATCGACAATATCTCTTTACGGCAAGTACTACTATGTCCCACCCGGGTATATAGGCTGCAGGATTTGGGTGAAAGTCATAGGTAATAAAGTTCTCTTTGAGGCTAACGGCAGAGTGTTCAATAAAACAAGACTGGGATTGTCTTGAAAGACAATCCCATAACTCTTCATTGTCTTAGATAGAGAAGGAGTTTTTATCGTTAAAATTCAGGAAAATTGAGAAGTAACAAAACAGGAAAACTGAGAGGTTATATTACACTGCACTACCGAATCACCTTCAAACTTTAATCTCATTATTCCAATCACTTCTTGTTGCTGGAATAAAGGTTGTCTACGAAGAAAGTCTCCAAATCCCACAAAATCATCTGGTATCAACTGATTTGTGGGTTGAAACTCCTGAGGTAAGTGACTTGGGCGACTTGCGATAACCCTTCTTCTTGCTTCTTCTAGAAATGCAGGTGGAATTATTGATTCAGGAGCCAATGTCATACCTACTGGATCTCTTTGAAATGCAGTTAATGCCTCTGGTGGTCCTGGTAATTCTCCCATATAGTTAAATTGAATTATATTCTTAATGATAAAAAAGTCAACCCCAATGGCTTCTGCATAGCCCAGAACCTAATAACCGGTCAGACAGTTCGAAAAATATCTCTTATACTCTCGTCTCATACAGCGTTTTGTTCCAATAGTTCTTTGAGAGGACCTAGATAGTAACTGTCCCATCCTTCATCTATACCTTTATGTTCTCGATCAGGAACATCTATATGGATAAGTTGAAGTAGAGTTTGCCTGCCTTTAGTTACTAACTTAAAAGTAACGATCGACATTTTATCCCATTTTCCTCCAAACCACTCCTGCTTTAATTGTTTATTTCGAATCACTCTAATATTGCTCCCGTGAATTTCACCACCCCAGAGTGTAAATTTGCTATTTTCTTTATCATCCATGACAGCAGGTCCTCCACCCCACTCATTAATAACCTTAGGATTTACTAGTGCCTCCCAAACTTTCTCAACAGAGGCATTTATCGTATAGTCTTTTTTAATAGTTTTCAAAGCTCTAGAAGTATATCATGACGAAGACTAGTATTCGAACACTTTATTAGATCCTATAGTATATTGACAAACTTTACTATACCTGCTACACTTTGTTTAACAGATTTAAATTAATAAATAATCGGAATTTGATTTAGTTTTAAAGAGATCAAGATCAAGATACCCTACACTCACTTCGTATCTTTCTTCAATTTTTAAAGCAACTTCTCATTTAGGCAGATTTATTCATTTAAATTTATTTTACTTTTATGAATCACTTTTCATATCCGAGACGCCGATACAATAATCGTAAATCTGGCCATAATCGCGTCAGAAGTAATCACTATCGAAGAAATCGTGTAAATCAATCAATACAGACTTCTAAATATATTCAAAGATCAGAAAATTCTGTAGTAGAAGATAATTTTACAACTGCTCATAGTTTTGATGATTTCCAAATTGATTCCCAACTTAAACAAAATATAACTATTCGAGGATACAGTATCCCTACTCCGATTCAAAATAAAGCAATTCCGCAAATTCTAAAGGGAAATGATGTTGTTGGCATTGCAAATACGGGAACTGGAAAAACTGCAGCATTTCTTATTCCTATAATCAATAAAATTATTCGAAATAGGACGCAGAGAATATTGATAATAGTTCCCACTCGTGAACTTGCAGTTCAAATCAATGATGAATTAAAGGCGTTTTCACGCTCATTGAATGTATATTCAGCACTCATAATGGGTGGGGCTAGTATAAACCGTCAAATTACAGAAATCAGGCAAAATCCCCATGTCATAATTGGAACACCAGGCAGATTGAAAGATTTAATCCAAAGAAGGTTGCTACAATTAAGCCAATTTAATACTATTGTCCTTGATGAAGTCGATAGAATGCTTGATATTGGATTTATCCATGATATCAAATATATTATTTCTCTTTTGCCCAAAGATAGGCATTCACTATTTTTCTCTGCTACTGTATCTGGTGAAATAAATAGTATTATTCGCTCTTTTACGAAAAATCCTACTGTCGTATCTGTAAAAGTGAAAGAGACAGCTGCCGGTATTGATCAAGACATTATTCATGTAAAGGATAAAAATGAGAAAATAGATAAACTTCAATCAATGTTAAAAGATGTAGAGTTCAAAAAAGTACTTATATTTGGCCGGACAAAATGGGGCGTGGAGAGATTATCAAAAAAATTACAACAAAGTGGTTTTTCTGCTGACTCAATTCACGGGAATAAGTCACAAAATCAACGTATTCGCGCTCTTACGCAGTTCAAACAAAACCAATTGCAGGTTTTAGTAGCAACTGATGTAGTATCCAGGGGACTCGACATAGATGATGTTACACATGTAATAAATTTTGATGAGCCTTCTACATATACAGACTATATTCATAGAATTGGCAGAACTGGCAGAGCGCAAAAATCCGGAAAAGCGTTAACCTTTGTTGGAAGTAACTGATTAAGATATTCAGAAAAGTAGTGTCGGTCAGTGATTGCTTTTTGTAATAGACTGCCCAATAGCTTTAAGAAGTAAATCTATCCCCTCACCTGTTTTTGCAGACACTAACTGTGGATTGAAATTAGCATACCGCTTCATAATCTCTTTCTTATCTATAGTTTTGACTATATCTATTTTATTAAATACATATATTTGATTCTTTTTTTCCATCCCCAGATCTGCCAAAATTTCTTCAACAACTCTAATTTTCATTCTAAATTCAGGATCTGATATATCAATTACAATCAAAAGTAAATCAGCACTTATTGATTCTAAAAGCGTAGATTTGAAAGCATCAATAAGACTGGGGGGTAGATTTTGGATAAATCCTATCGTATCTGAAACAATAATATTTTTCTTTTTGTCAGATCCATAAAGTTTCCCTACACTACTATCCAGAGTTGCAAAAAGTGCGTCAGCTACCAAGTTGACTTTCTTTGTTAACTGGTTATATAGCATCGTTTTACCGGCATTGGTATAACCTACTATTGCAGCTGTGCTAAACCCAACATTTTTCCTTTTTTCGATTTGTCTTACCCTCTCTTGTGATAATTTCGCCAGTTCTTCTGATATTCGTCTCATCTCGTTTCCGAAGTGACGCCGCATCAGCTCAGTATTAGTCTCCCCTACCCCTACAGTGCCTATTCCCCCTGCTTGTCTAGAGAGTATATATCCCATACCGAAAATTCGAGGACCCACATGACGCAGATTTGCCAGATCTATTTGCAATTTCGCTTCTTTCGTATGGGCGTGTAGTGCAAAGATTTGAAGTATAAGGTTTACTCTGTCCCACACTTTAATATTTGGATTTGAGCGTAAAAATATTTTCTCAAGTGTATAGAGCTGTCCTGGTTTCACTATATCGTTAATTACGACTATATCTATTTTTTCTTGTGTAATTGCATCTGCAACTTCCTGTGCTTTCCCGGATCCTATAAATGTAGCTTTATGCGGAAAGTTTGATTTCTGGACTGTGGCTGCGTAAATTTCTCCTCCATATGTTTTTATCAGAGACTCGGCTTCTTCCATCTCTACGATCATTGTTTCATGGTCAGTACGTTTGGATACAAGTCCCACCAACATGAAGCGGATATTTTGTCTATTTTGCTCCATAAAATTTTTTTTAGTTCATGGCACCAGGTACTATAATTTTCAGAATAGTATAAGATACTGTCCCTGCTGGGGCATGGATCTGGACGTTATCATGCTCCTTTTTTCCCAGAAGTGCTTTTCCTATTGGAGAGATATAAGATATAGTTTGTTTGGACGGATCTGATTCATAAGATCCTACAACAGTATACTCATAATTCTTTCTTCCGTCTGTAAAAACAACTCGACTTCCAATCTCTACCTTTTCGCTTCCAGTTGATTCTACAACTGCCCCAAACCGGATAAGTCGTTCTAATCTACGTAGTTGGGCATCGAGAAATGAAAGCTTTGCGCGAGCTGCTTTGTAGTACCCGTTTTCGGATAAATCTCCCATTTCCCTTGCTTTCCGTAAGTTCTCTACAGCTGCGGGTCGCTGACCCAGAAGTTCTACTTTTTGCTGTAGAATCTTTTCATACCCTTGCTTGGTAAATGGAATCTTTGCTACTCTTGCTGAAAATACTTTTTTCATAAAGATTTCTTATTATATTATATTCCAATAAATTTATGCTGATAGGATGGTCCGAATGTTATAATTCTTTCTTATGGTAGAACTTGAAAACAGGGTAAGGCTAAGGATAGAAAAGTTTGGACGTCTGCCCTCCAACAAGCTGGAACTATTTATAGTCGGCTTGATAGTAACCAAGAATTTGAAAAGGCCTTAAAAAAGATAGAACTCCCTCTGGGAAATGCAATAAGAAGAATTGGCACGACCGGCAAAGTTATGGTCGAAAGTGGATTTGAAGCAGTGGAATTAGCACGGGAACATTTACGGCTGGGTACATTGATAGTTGCATCCCCCTTTCATAGATCAATGATCGAGGGTATTGACACGGTTCAAATAATTGAAGCTATTTTTGGAAATTATTTTGATCGTGAGCGTCATATATGGCCCTAGTCATATAAATATATGGCTGAAGAAATACCGGATTTAGCCAAAAGACTTCAACTACCAATTAGAATTGGCGTGAGAGGATTCGCAAGAGCTTCCGGTATTCTACAAGTTTTTGTTGTACAACCAAAATATAGAATAGTAACGGATCGCAATAGAGAAATAATTGAACAACTTGATCAAAACAACAAAAAGACATTCGCAAGGATTTCCGGCCAACCACAAACACTAATTCATACTTATGTTACAGGTACTAGACAAGATACAGGACGACTTGAAAGACCGCAAAGAACAGGAATGATGTCCTATCTCAGATTTCCCGGCGCTACACTTGTACCAATTACATACTCTCAAGAAAGAAAAGGCATTAAAAGGGTTTTGAAAGTTAATTTAGGAAGCTTAATTAATTACGAGAAAGTTCGAAGATTTGAATTTTCGCATCAATGGACTCCAAAAATCATTGCTGAAGAGGGCTGGATTGATAAAGATAGACTATTTACATCTGACGATGCTCTTATGGCTCTCATTGCGCAAACGACGGTATTACCTCATCAAAAAAGCGATGTTGAGCCAAAAGGTATTTATAAAAAAGAGAACTATCAAGAAAAACACTGAAATACTATTCGGAGCAATTCTTTTAGCTGCTTTTTTAATCCATTTTTGTTAAAATCTACTCAGCAAATTAAAGATTATTGCCAAGTCGTCTAACGGTAGGACAACGGACTCTGAATCCGTTTATCTTGGTTCGAATCCAAGCTTGGCAGCCAGTAAGAATTGGATCGAATTTTAGCTGGTTTTTTAGGAAAAAAATTTACGTAGTAACAGTGGAAGCTGCCTCTAGAATAATTTTGCGCAGAACAGGTAGTTCAATATCTTCAACTTTTTTAAATCGAATGCAGCTTTTACCGATACTTGCCTTTGGTAGTTTAGCTTTATATTTTTCAGCCACATACTGTTTCCCGTCAGAAGCGCAGATGTAGACAGAGATGTAATTTTTCTGGCTAGCCAGAGCTATTAGTGCCCAATCTCCCTGCCTACCGCTTGCGTATTTATAATGATATTTGCCATAGCCGATCATTCCTGCTTCAATATATGGAGGGAATTGAGGAACAGTTTTGCGGATAAATTCGTGTAACTTTTTTATCTCACTTCTTCTTGGCTCATCAATCAGATTTATATATTCATCTGGCGATTTCGCTGTAGTTGGTTTAAACATGTTCATAAACTGATATGTTATCATAAATAATCTATGAGCAAAAAAATAGCTGTTTTCGCTGGAAATGAATGTGTTAAAAATCGAGAGCAGTATTACTATTCATTGGCGTATAAAACCGGCAAACTCCTTGCGGAAGCTGGATTTACAGTTGTCACTGGAGGTGGACCTGGGCTAATGGATGAAACTATGAGAGGAGCTCACGACGCTGGTGGAGAAACTATTGGAGTTTGTCTCAATATTGAAGGAAGAATTCAATCACGTTTTATAACAAAAAAAATTCTATTTGACCACTTAAATCCACGTCAAGAAAAATTGTTAAATATTTCCGATAGTTATATTGCAATTCCAGGAGGAATTGGCACACTCTATGAAGTACTAGCAGTATTGTCTCTTAAACGAAAATTAGATATCCCCGTGGATAGTCCTTTGATTTTGATCGATGAGTATTTTAATGGATTTCGGAAATTTCTAGATTTTATGCTCGAGGAAGGTTTTGTTAGTTCAAATGTAGAAAAATTATTCTTAATGGTTAAGACACCCGAGGAAGCGGTTAAAGAATTGAAGAGATTGCTTCGCTAATGCTCGCAATGACGCATATTGTAATGCAATATAAAGCAATAATAGCTGATGTCGATGGTACTCTTATCGGTCCGAATGCCCAGTCTACTACACATGCTTCGAAAAAAGTAATCGAAGCGGTAATGAAAGTACGCAAACTTGGTGTAGTTTTTACTCTTGCTTCCGCAAGATCATTAGATTGGGTAGAAGGTCTTATAAAATCATTAAAACTATCCTCTCCGATAATTCTGGATAATGGAGCCAGAATTTATGATTGTGCCAAAAAGAAATATATTTTTGAATCGTATTTACCCCCCAATAAAGTAAAGGAAGTCCTCAAAGTATTTCATAAGTTTAACAGTACTGTTTATTTTGTGGATGACAATAATAGATTTACATATAATCCAAAAGAACATCTAACCTTCAATAAAGTAGTAAAGATCATGATTTTGCATGTTTCACCCAAAAAAGCGCAACAAATTTATCAGACTGCAGTTAAGATTTATGATATTAAGGTAACAAAAAGCATATCTGGTGAAAATCCGACTGTAGAATCAATTCATGTGACCAGCAAAACGTCTACAAAAGGAAAAGCTCTCCAATTCATAGCCAGATATTTGAATATAGAATTATCTGAATTTATTGGTATTGGAGATAGTTATAATGATCTGGAATTTATCAAACTGTGTGGACTTAAAGTTGCTATGAGCAATGCAACACCTGATTTAAAGGCAATTGCTGATTATATTGCACCATCTTATAAGGAAGATGGTGTAGCGGATGTATTAGAAAGATATATTTTAAAAAATCCGAAGCACGAAATCCGAAATCCGAAACAATATCAAAATTCAAAATAAAAAAATAAAACGTTTTGAAAATTTGAAATTTAGAGGATTCGAATTTGTTTCGAGCTTCGATATTCGAATTTCGAATTTACTATGCAAAAGCACCAGCTTCATGATTTAAAGGGAGAACAAAAAGATCAACTTTTGCAGCTTGTTGATAAATCTGGAAATATTGTCGGCACCGCCACGCGGGAAGAGTGTCACAAAGGAAAAGGAAAGACCCATCTTGCCTTCCTGGCATTTGTCTTTGACAGTGGTGGCAAGATTATTTTAACCAAAAGAAGTAAAAGCAAAACTCTCTGGGGAAATTTTTGGGATGCTTCTGTTGTTAGTCATGTACTTACCAATGAATCAGTTGAAGCCGCCGCTAACCGTCGAGGAAAGGAAGAATTAGGAGTAGATGTGGAGTTTAAAGATCTCGGAGCATTCTATTATTATATTAAGCATGGCGAGAGCTCAGAGAACGAATACTGCCATGTTCTGGTTGGAAAAACAAATGAGTATGCAACCGTCAATCCAGTAGAGGTGTCTGAAATTATGCATATAAGGGTTGAGAAACTTAAACTAATGGTTAAGAAAAATCCGGAATTTTATACTCCCTGGTTGAAAATTGCCCTAGAAAAATTCACTATTCATGGTATCTAATAATAAAGCTATTTTAGCGCTTCTTTTAATGGTCGTCCTCTTCTCGTTTTCCGTAATCATTGCCCGAGTTTTAGTATTTAGTATTCCACCTTTTTTTGTCCATTTTTTTCGTATGCTTTTTGCTTCTGTTGCATTTTTACCATTCTTTATCAAATCCCGTTGTTGGCAGAAAGAAAAATTTTCTTCTCTTTTAATAGTATCTGTATTTGCCTCCGTTAATCTAATCGGTTTCATCTGGGGAATTCAATATACGACCGCTTCAGCCTCTCAAATTATCTATTCTGCGCAACCAATTTTAATTATAATAATTGGTTATTTATTTCTAAAAGAAAAGTATCCGGGCAGGAAAATTCTTGGCGTAATTACTGGTCTAGCCGGAGTTATTTACATTGTTTATCTTTCCAAAATTGAAGGAGGAATAACAATATCCGGTAGCCTAGTGGGTAATTTGGCAATGATATTAGCAATGTCCGGATGGCTAACTTATACGCTTTTATCAAAAAAACTTTCCAAATATTTTAAACCAATTGAAATTAGCAGCACGTCCATCCTAGTTGCTCTGGTGCTATCAATACCACTCCTGTTTTTTTCAAGCAGAGGAAATGTTGATTTTTCATCTCTTACACTTCCGATAATCTGGGCTATTTTCTACATGGGAATTTTTGGAACATTTTTCACTCATCTTCTTTTCCAATACGCTATAAAAAACACATCAACACTAACTGTTAGCCTCGCTTCATACATACAACCGATTACAACTACAATCCTTGCTATAATCTTAATTGGAGAGCAGCTTACTATCCTCTTCGTGGCTGGAAGCAGCCTCGTTTTCCTCGGAGTATTTCTCTCAACGGCTCTTGAAGCTCACCACCGGCGTAAATCAGCGTAGCAATCAGCGCCTGCCTGCCGGCAGGCAGGTTTATCAGCATATTTTCAGTCCGCGATGTGTTTCTTTTCAAATGTTTTTTCCAATTTTTTGAAATCAGTTATGACTGGTTTTTCTTTTTCTCTCCGATGCTTAAAATACTCAATAATTCCAGGGAGAATTGAGATAAAAATAATTACAAATATTGTGATGTGGAAGTTATTTTTAACAATGGGTAAATTGCCAAACCAAAAACCACCGGCTGTAAAAAGAAAAACCCAAAGTAGTCCCCCTACTATGTTAAAGGTAATAAACTGCCCATAGTGCATTTTGCCCACTCCTGCTACAAATGGAGCAAAAGTACGAATTATAGGAACAAATCTTGCCAAAATAATAGTTTTGCCTCCATATTTGGCATAAAACTGACGGGTTTTCTCCAGATATTCTTTTTTAAAAAATCTGGCATTATCCCGGCTGAAGACCTTTGGACCAATGAAGTGTCCAATCCAATAATTCACTGTGTCACCCAATATAGCTGCCAGACTAAGTAAAAGAAGTAACCAGACTATATTTAAAGAGTTAGTGGCAGCAAGTGTTCCTGCCACAAAAAGCAGAGAGTCTCCGGGCAAAAATGGAGTGACTACAAAGCCGGTTTCCAAAAATATAATGGCAAAAAGTAGTATATAGGTGAAAGTTCCGTATTGGGTGATAATACTGGCTAGATTTTTATCAAGATGGAGGAAAATATCAATAACTGATTGGAGAAATTGCAAGAAATTTTATTCTATATTTAAAATTTTATAAAGAATTCTTCCAGCTGGTGCCTCTACTTCCGCTTTTTCACCTACTTTTCTACCCAATAGGGCTTTGCCAAGTGGAGAAGAATGAGAGATTTTCTTCTGCAGGGGATCTGCTTCCCATTCACCGACTATGGTAAAAGTTTCTCTTTTACCGCTTACAGTCAATGTAACTTTGCAGCCCACATCTACTTTTTTCTTGGAGTGGGAAACTACAACTTTAGCTTCATGAAGCACCTGATCCAATTCGGCAATTCGCCCGTCAATAAATGCTAAATCCTGCTTGGCGGCTGTATATTCGCTATTTTCGGTTAAATCACCTTGTCCGCGAGCAGTAGCTAGCCGTATTACCAACTCTGGTCTCTTTATATTCACCAGATTATTGTATTCTTTTTTCAACTCGTTTAATCCCTCACGAGTTAAAAGAATTTTCTGTGTAGAATTTTGCATATTTTTCCCTAATTTTACCAAAAATCCCCTCTATGTAGCCTTTTTGGAAAAAGAAGAAGAGGGAATAGATTACTAGGTGAAGGTAAATATACTCTTTATATCACATATTGTCAATAACCTATAGCCGGGATATAATAAGTACCAATCAACTAATTAACCAATTAACAATTAAGTAATTTAACAATCTATCAATTTTCTTACCGCCGCGTTCGTTCCCGACGAATTCCATTCGTGCGGGATCCACGATGCTGTAATTACTCATTCTTCGTAAACAGCATCGGGACTAGCGGTTTAGGAATTATAATAATGATTGTGTATACAGCATATATCTTAAAGAGCGAAAAAACTGGAAGCTATTATATCGGTAGCAGCGATGATCATAAGAAAAGAATTGTAAAACACAATAAGGGATATTCTAGATATACTAAAGGTAAAGGTCCATTCATACTTGTCTATAAGGAGGAATTTTATTCCAGGTCAGAAGCTAAGAAGAGAGAATATTACCTAAAGTCTTTAAAAAGTCGAAAAGCACTTGAAAAAATAATTAATATCGCCCCCGTCGTCTAGCGGTCCAGGACGACACGTTCTCAACGTGTAGATCACCGGTTCGAATCCGGTCGGGGGTACATTTTTGGCGTTCGTTCCCGACGAATTCCATTCGTGCGGGATCCACGATGCTGTAATTACTCATTCTTCGTAAACAGCATCGGGACTAGTGGACCAGGACGGTCCCGATACAATCAGGACAAATCACCGGTTCGAATCCGGTACGCGCTACAAAAATCACCGGCCTATCCGAATTTTGTGGATTCTAATCCGGCTGGGGGGTAAGCAGGATTACCTTTACCAAACTACTTTCAAACCATAGTCTTTATAGTCAGCAATGCTTTTATCTTTAGTCAATAAAACGCAGTCCCTTTTGATAGCTTGCCAAGCAAGTAACCGATCGAATGGGTCTTTATTAGTAAGCTTAGGTAATTTATAAAACGTAGAAACTACTTCAGTATCCAAAGTCAAAATTTCAAAACCCGTTTCTCTTACAAGTGATGGTAAATCATCCGGTGAAACGCCTTGTAAATCAATCTTTCCAAGTGAAAATTTAAGGGATATTTCCCAAAAAGTTATGAGACTTATGAATTTTGTCGCATCCGGATCCAGGAGGATATTTCTTATTGGTTTGGAAATTTTTTTAGGGGAGAATAATATCCATAATAAAATGTGTGTGTCAGAAAGATAATTCACGATCCTAACAATTCCTTATCTGTCATTTTGTAGTCGTTATATATTTTGTATGACGCTTTACCTTGGAGTAAACCTAATTTAAACTTCGCTTTTTTCATGTACTTTTTAAAAGGAATGAGAGCTGCCACCTTTTTTTTACTTTTACCATAGGTTATACCAATTGTTTCACCTTGCAGCACTTTCTCGAGTACTTTAGAGAAATTAGATTTGAATTGGCCCACTGTCAATAGGTTCATGCCTAGACTCTACTATTATCTTGACAACTTGTCAAGTTCAGTCTTA
>Ga0213870_1000437_pt1 | contig 19820 bp, 28 predicted proteins | sample WICALVC2017_Meta_FD_160119 | JGI IMG/M metagenome (GOLD analysis project Ga0213870, IMG submission 160119) | Freshwater microbial communities from subterranean cave lake in Wind Cave National Park, South Dakota, United States - WICALVC2017 | ecosystem: Environmental > Aquatic > Deep subsurface >... | reverse complement strand
ATCACGTGCGCGGCTATTTGCGCGGGCGACAACGCCGACCGCAGGTGGTTCGCAATTACTTCAAAGAAGAGCATGTGCAGTATGCGGCTGAATAAAGTGTGAACTATTTAATGCTCCCGGTAATAACTGTCGCTAATACATTAATCTCTGGAACAATAAATTCGAGTCTAGGTGCGCTTGCAGTCGGCGTCTCTTTGGAAGCCGGGATTATCACAGGGTCGGCCGTTGATGCGGCATTAAAGAGTCTCGGGATCGATTTATCGGGATGCGAATAATGGCAGATCTTTTAACGCCGAAATCCTGGCTAAGCAGGACAGGCCAGAGTTGGAAAGCGATTACTTTCCTGCTGTTGGCATTCGCGGATCTCTGTCTCTTTGTGCTTCTGATATGGCGAATCAATCATCGAACCATTTCTTCTCCCTTTATTCCTGACGAGGTCACGTTGAGCTTGTCCTTTGTAGGGCTAGGCGCCTTGGCTTTCTCCTGGCTATGGCTTTCAATTCGATGCTTAGATTGCAAAAAGAGCGTGGCCAGCCATATCTTGAAGCACTCCCCGGCAAGTAACTGGTTCACGACCTTGCTTACGCTCACTGAATGTCCCCATTGCGGTTCCTCAGGGGACAGTAGGCATCCCCTCTGATTGCCTGGGGGAAAGAATAAGGGGTCAGTCACCGTTTCCCATGAAGCTCACGCGCGCTGAGAGCAGAAGGGGGACAGGCAGGTTTTCTTCTGCCTGCACCATGTCTGCAATCCCGATGCGGCATCACAATATGACGACAGAAAACCAGCCCGTCCCCTTTCTGCGCACCGGCGATTTCTCGACCCTCGTGAAGAATGCCGACGGCGCCTTTACCCGCACGCTGAAGGACGGCACGCAGACGACGTACACCTACGATCCGGCCTCGCAGGTGATGCAGATCATGTACCGGCTCACCGCGACGTGGGCGGTCGCCACGACGGTGTCTTTCTTGAAACGGCCGGGCATCCGCTGTGCCCTTCATGATGGCAGAGGAACGATTACGCTTTCTTGAGCAGTTCGAGAAAGACGGATGCTGACACCACCGGTACCCCGCTGTACTGATGGAGTTCGAAGTCCTTATCACCAGTGACGAAGTATTGTGGCGAGGGATGGGCGGCCATGAGCTCCAGGAACGGCCGATCACGTTTATCTCGGATGGGTACGGCACTGGCGACCGGTGTGACCAGGTCCGCTTGGGCGCGAAGTTCCTCTAGGAATTTGGTCGGCGTGAGGCGTGATCGGGTGAAATAGCGGCAGAGGGAGGGGCGTCGGAGAACCGCGTCGAGTTCGGCGAGGGTGGCTTCGCTCATAACGGCGACGAGCCGCCCCGCCCGGAGGGCATTGAGGATTTGCGCAGGAGGGCCGGTCGAGGAAATCAACCCCGACACGAGGACGTTCGTATCAATGACGATGCGCACGTTGATTACGGACGGCGGCCACTTCCGCGGCAATCTGCTCGGGCGTCAACGTTCCCAGTTCTTGAGCAGCCCGACGCAACTTGCGAATCATCCGGGCCAGCCGCTGGCGACTGGCCTTCCGCTCCGGGGCCTCCAGAATCACCATGCGGGCCCCTCGCCGAACCGAGACCGGCTTACCCCACCCTTTGACCCAGGTCGAGGGGATGACCACCCCCTCTTTGGTGTAGCGCACAGCTTTCATGGGTTTGGCCTCTCCTTTCTTTCCCGACGCACGGAGTGTAGCATAGCGGCGTGACCCACACCACCGCCTGAACCTGATCCGAAACATGATCCAACTTCAGGGAGTGGGCAGAAGGACCCGCCATCTGGGCAGGGTGGAGACCTACACGTATGATGGGGCGGATAATCTCACGAGCCGCGTCACGCCCAAGGGTGAGACGATCCGTTTTGAGTACGATGCGGTGAACCAGTTGCTGAAGAAGACGTTGCCGGGGAGCCAGGTGACGCGCTACACGTATGACACCGGCGGCAACCTGACGGGGGTGACGGACCCCGATAGCACGGTGACCATGACCTACGATCCGGCCAATCGGCTGCTGACCACGTCGACCGTCGGCTCGTCGCATCAGCCGGCCGCGACCTTGACGTACACCTATGACAAGAACGGCAACCGGGTGACCGTGGTTGATCCGACGGCCACGAATAGCTATGTGTATGAGCAGGGAAACGGTGTCAGGACCCGTTTATTGCAGACACAGAAAAGGCGAGGGTTGCAGAAAGGCCCGAAACGGGTCCTGACACCGTTTCCCCACCCCCCCACAGAGCATGAAGCCGCACACCAAGATGCCCAATCTCGGCGTCAACGATGACGACGCCAAGGCCCTCATGTTCTACCTGAAGACCTTAAACGCGCCGCCCCCAGACCAGCCCCTGCCGGCCTCGTCCTGATCAACAGCGTCATCCTGCTGACCAACAATGTCATCCTGAACGAAGTGAAGGATCTCCCGAGAAGATTCTTCGCTCTGCTCAGGATGACAGGCATGGTCATCGAAAAATCACTCCGCTCCAGATCCCCGCGAGGATCAGCGCCCCGATCCCAACGTGCTGTTTGAACAAGGCGAAGGCGTGAGCCTGCGAGACCCCGCGCTTGACCTGCCGCACCTGGGTGATGAAGAGTCCTATCGCCGCTACCAGCGAGAGGTGAAACGGAAACGCCAGGTGCGTGGCCGCGCCGACGAGTGCCAGGATCGCCGTCATGGTCAACAGCGCGCCACCCACGGCGAGCCAGCACCGATCCCCAAAGAAGATGGCGGAGGAGCGCACGCCGATCCGCCGGTCGTCTTCGATGTCCTGCAGGGCATAAATCGTGTCGTATCCGACGGCCCAGCAGATCGTCGCCGCGAAAATGCCGAGTGCCGGCCAGCCGATCTCGTTGCGCACCGCTGCCCAGGCCATGATGGCGCCCCAGCCGAACGCGATGCCGAGGACCGCCTGCGGCAAGGGCATCACCCGCTTTGCCAGTGGATAGAGCAGGGCCAGGAGCAGGGCGACAGATGCCAGCGCCATCGTCAGTGGATTGAGCCGGGAGACCAGCAGGGCTGCGACACCGATCAGCGCGACGAAGACCGCGATTGCGACGTGCTGATGCAGATGTCCGGAAGCGAGCGGGCGCTCGCGGGTCCGTTGGACCAGGCGGTCGAGGTCGCGGTCCCACCAATCGTTAATGGCGACGCCCGCGCTCCGCATGACGAAGACGCCAGCCATGAACAGGGCGGTGAGGACTGGCGGCGGATGCCCCTCGCCGGCGAGCACCAGCGCCCACAGCGTGGGAAACAGCAGGAGGAGGGAGCCCGTTTGATTGCGCAGTCGGATGAGGTCGGCCAGGGCGGACCAGACGCGCGGCGGACCTCCGGGAGCGACCATGCGCGACGGTACCGAATCGAGCCGGGGGTGTCAAGGGCAGGGCGTGGACCCTGTCGGCCATTGCGAAGCCCTGTCGTTTCTTGTATAACGCACTGACGAAACCATGCAGCGGACCCCCGCCATCGAACACAGGAGACCACGGTTCATGCCTGTTCGCGTTCCGGCCCTTCGGCCTCTGATCGGCTGTCTCGTGCTGCTGGCGTCGCTGGCGGGTGTGGGGTGCGGGCAGAAGTTCGTATTCCCTCGGCTGGAATTCAAAGCCGACGAGCCCCGAACGCCCAGCATCCCGCTGACGGTTCGCCTTGACATCCCCGACGCGCTCACACAGGCCCAGGTGTTTTATAAGGACTCGTGCGGCCTGTTCCAGGGCATTCCGCTGGGCGAGCGTCTGGCCGAGCAGGTGAAGGCCGACGCGGCCGGCGTCTTTGAAAAGACCTTTATGGGCGGGCCGAGTGATCCCGCCGACGCCGTCCTGAGCGCCACGATCGAAGGCAGTGAGATCAGTCTGCACATCCCCCGCCGTGAGGTCGGCGAGTATAAGATGACCGCTTTGGTACGGTTGCGGATTACGGTGACCGATGCCGAGGGCAAGCCGCTGTTCAACGAGGCCATCAAGGGCGAAGGGAAATGGACCGTCCACACCGACGGGACGGACTGTACGGTGCAGGGGCTGATGCTGCCGGTGACGGAGGCGATGGAGAAGCTCTCAGACCGGACCGTCGAGGCATTGACACAAGCAGTCAAGCTCCACGACTGGGCCACCCGGCTGCAGGCCCGTAAAGAAATGACGGCCGGCGGCAGGCCTAGCGGAGGCGCGTCTGTGCCGCCGGCTGGGAGCGGTGATCCCCCCACGATGAGCTTTCGCGCATCGCTCGAAGATGAGAACCGCAATCACGTACTGGATATTGGAGAGAAAGTCGTCATCCGTGTGGAGGTTGCCAACAGCGGGCCGGGCGTGGCGCGAGGCGTGGCGGTCCTGCTGTCGGGCACGCCGGCCCTGATCAAAGAATTCACCAATCCCACGTTGATGGGGGAGATCCAGCCGGGCGAAAAGAAGCAGGTGGCGATCACTACGACCCTGTCCGCGTCGCTCGCCGAGCAACAGACGGAGCTGCTGGTCCAGATCACCGAGGCCGGCGGATTCGGGCCGACGACCCGGAAACGGTTCGTCGCGTCGGTCAAGCCAAAAGAGGGGTCGGTCGAAACGAGTGAAGTCCTGTCCATTGACGTGGACCAGATTCCGCCGCGGGTCCAGGGGTTTGAGCGTCGCACGTCATACGCGGTCGTGGTGGGGATCGGAGAATACAGGGACGACGACGTCCCCAAGCTGACGTATGCCAAGCGCGACGCCGAGGTGGTCGCCAAACACCTCACGGCGCTGGCGGGCTATGCACCTGAGAACGTGCGAGTCTTGACGGACGAACATGCCTTGTTGGTGGATCTCCAGGAGACGTTTGAAGAGTGGCTGCCGCGGTCAGCCACGTCGTCCAGCACGGTGCTCGTCTATCTGGTCGGCAACGCGATTCTTCATCCGAAGAGCGGCGAGATGATCCTCGTGCCCTATGAGGGCCGCCAGGACCTTGCCCGCCGCGGCTATTCCCTCACGCGGCTGCAAGAGGTGCTGGCCCGCCTGCCCTCCCGCGTGAACCTGGTCTTTGCCGACCTCTCGTTCCCTGCGGAGAGGACGGGTGCCGGCTCGCGCGCGATCCCGTGGAGTGCCGGCCGGCCTGCCGGGAACAGCCGCACCGTGCTCATGGGATCGTCGTCGTTGAAGGGGCCCAGTCTCTCGTTTGACGCGGGGCAGCATGGGCTGTTTACGTATCACTTTCTCAAGGCGATTCGTGGGCAGGCCGATACCAACGACAATGGGTGGGTGGAGATGGGAGAGATTGTCTCGTATCTCCGGGAGCAGGTTCCCAAGGGCGCCGCGGAGTTCAACAAGGAGCAGGCACCGGTCGTGACGCCGGCGGTGGAGCCGGACGGTCCGATCGGCACATACCCGGTCAGCAAGGCCACGCGGCAAGGTTGAAATCGTCCAAGAGCCCCTGGTAGAGTGATCCCCCCAGCCGGCGTAGCTCAGTGGTAGAGCAGCTGATTCGTAATCAGCAGGTCGGTGGTTCAATCCCACTCGCCGGCTCCAACACGACGTCGATCCTCCTGTACGGTCCAGCAGGCTACGGTTGCGTCAACTCCTCCAGTTTCCTTTTCGCGGCGCCGGAGGCGAGGGTGGCCTGGGCGAGCGAGACGGCGTTGCGGAGGGAGACGGCCTTGCCGCCGACGTAGAGAATCATCGCGGCGTTCATCACTACCCAATCGCGCATATTGCCTGTGAACTCGTCCCCGAGAATCTTCGCGAGCACCGCGGCCTCGCCGTCCAGACCGGGCGACTGCATCGCTTCGATCGGCTCGAACGCCAGGTCGAAGTCTTTCGGTTGGAGCGAGAGAAAGGTGATTCGGTCGTCGCGCAACTCGATGGCCTTGGTGATGGAGCTGAGCGACAGCTCCGGCTCACCTTCGAGCCCGCGCACCACGAGCGCCTGCGTTGTGCCCATCATCCGGAGCGCCTCCGCCATTTTCTCGAAGTGGAGGGGGTGCGACATCCCGATGAGGGAGATCTGCGCGCGGCCCGGGTTCAGCGCCCGGGCGACGGGCTGGAAGAAACTGCGCACACCGAGCTCCTTCCGCAGTTCCAAAAAACGGAAGACGAGTGGGTGGTACAGTCCAATGTCGAGGTAGGCCCACCCTTTCTGCGCCAGGCACTCCGCCGCCTGCGTGGAGTCCAGGTCAACCGGGATGCCGAGCTTCTCGGCGACCGCCGCCGTGGAGACCCGGTTCGGCACGCCGTCATAGCCGTGCAGGAGCACGGGAACTCCCGCAGTGGAGGCCACGATCGTCGCCGGCAACAGGACATGCCAACTCTCGTGTTTGCCCGCATAGCTGGGAATGTCCACGTGTCCCAGGTCGGGCGGGACCGGTAGGGGCGGCACGTACTCGCGCGCCGTGCTGATGAACGCCGCCAGTTCGCTGACCGACTCGCTCTTGATCCGCATGGCGATGAGAAACGCGCCGGCCTGGGCAGGCGTGGCGGTGCCTTCCAGCAGCAGGCGCATGGCGTGTGCCGCTTCCTGGTAGGTGAGGTCCTTGGCGCCCTTCTCGCCCTTGCCGACCTTGGCGATGAGTTCCGGCATCGTGCTGGTCATGGTCGTCCCATCATGACACAAGTCTTTCTCACCCTGCCAGGGAGAGGGTAGAAGACATGCGACCTAATATCCTACTGCCCGAATAACTTCCTCAAGGTTTCACCCAATTTCTCTTTGGCCTGTTCTGTGAGTTTTTCCTGCACCGTCCCCCCCAGCGCCTTGGTGTCCAGGGCATAGGATGGGGCCTGGACCGTTCCCCTGATGATCATCGGGACCACAAGGCGACCGTGCGTCATCGCTATCTGTGCCACCACAGGAGAGGCACCGGCGATGCGCCAGCTCAGCGCCTCAGAAAGGGTGAGGGTCGCGTTCAGACGAAGCGTCTTATCGAAGCCAATCGTCCCAGTCGCGGTGGTCTGGAAGTCTTGACTGTCCATCTGCAAGCGCTCGACGGTGATACTCCCGCGCTTGATCGCGAGGGTCGTTTCGATGATTGAAAAGACCGTGGCCTTGGCGAGGTCTTGCGTGACCCCGACCGCGTTGAGCAGCACGACCGCTTCTTTCAGGAGATTGATTCCCTCGATCGTGCCGTCTTTGACGATGAGATGGCCGGTGCCCGCGAGCGCGCGAGTCAGCTCCGGCATCGAGACACCACGTCCCTGCAGGGCAAGCTCGGAGGCGGCAGTCCCGGTGATGGACACCCGATCCGTTCCCGCCGCCTCCAGGAGCGGACCGAGCTGCACCCCTTGCATCGTGATCGTCCCGCTGAACGGCGCAGCATTGGCGCCTGTCGTGAGCCGTCCTTGGACGACCAGTCGGCCGCCGAAGAAGTTTGCGGAAAGAGTCGTCAACCGGACCTGCGGCGGCGTCACGTCTACCACCATCCGGAGGTCTTTGGCCTGCATCGGTTTCCGGAACGGGAGCGCCACCGGCAGATCAGCCGTATTGATCACCGGGGCGGTGATCGCCAGTGTGGTCTTACCACCCACTGAGCCGCCTGTCACCGTCAAGGCGGTCTTGCCAAGCGCGACGTCCAGAGCGATAGTCTTCATGTCCAGGGATTCTTGGAGCGGTCCGAAGGTGCCATCCACGGTGAGCGGGACATGGAGCGGCTGAAGGGTAGCGGCCAAGCGCAGGGCCGCAGTCTTTCCCAGTCCAACCTCACTGAGACGAAGCTCCAGATTCTGCAACCGGTAGTCCGCCGGCTTCGACGCGGATTGGTCGATGAACGTGACCTGGCCACCAGTCAGTGACAGTTTCTCCACCGCCAGTAACGCGAAAACACGAAGCGGCCCTTGGGCCGGCGGCGGGGGTATTGCCGGTGCCGGCTGCTTTGGTCCTGGTTGGCCAAGCGTCGAGATATTCAGCGCGCCGTGCTGATTGTTGATGATCGTCAAGACCGGGTTGCGGAGGATGATCTCCTCGACTTCAACCCGCTTGCTTAGCAACGGTCTCAACTTGACGCCCACGTCCAGAGAGGTCAGCGACGCGAACGGGCCGGCGCTGAAGGCCGGATCATCCATGACGGTGAAGTCTGCGAGGCGCACTCCGAGGCGAGGAAAGATCGTGAGCCGGATGTCTTTCAAACGGACCTTGCGATTCAACGCCTCTTCGATGAGCGGACGATAGTGCGCCTGGTAGGCATTCAGGTCCACGACGAAGGGCAAGAGAAGAACCAGAACGACTAACAGGAGGAGCAACACACCAACCGCCAGCAGCGCCTTCTTCATCGTTCCCCCCTCATGTCACGCTGTTACGCCAACGCATTCGCCAAGGCAGCCCATTCACTGAGGGTCAACGATTCGGCGCGGCGCCGCGGATCAATACCGGCCTGCTCCAAAGCGGCGACCGTGCGTGCCGCCTCGAATCCTTCATCCTTCAGCGAATTCACCAGGGCCTTGCGCCGGTGGGCAAACCCGGCCCGTACGACTTTGAAGAACAAAACCTCATCATGCACGGCGACCCGTGACCGGGGCAAGGGCGTGAGCGCCACGACCGCCGATCCGACCTGCGGCTTCGGGCGAAAACACGTCGCCGGGACCTTGAAGGCCTGCCGCACCTCGCAGTAGAACTGGGCCGCAATGGACAGCGCCCCATAGTCCTTGCCGCCGGGGACGGCGGCGAGACGTGCGGCGACTTCGGCCTGCAGCATCAACACCATGCGATCCACGCGCCGCCGCTCCTGCAGCAGGCGAAACAGGAGCGGCGTAGAGAGATAGTACGGCAGATTGGCCACCACCAGAAACGGGCTGGGAATCTGGGCATAATCGTAAGGGAGGGCGTCGCCCTCGATCAGTGTGAAGTTGGGGCGGGCCCCCAGCGTGGCCCGCAGATGCGCGCATAGCGCGGCATCCACTTCGATCGCGACCACAAGCCCTGATGCCTCCAGCAGGGCTTCCGTGAGGATGCCCCGTCCCGGGCCGATCTCCAGGACCGTTTCGCCCGGTTGCAATTCCGCCAGCCGGACGATCTTTCGGACGATATTGTGGTCGATCAGAAAGTGTTGCCCGAGGGTTTTTCCCATCACTTCAGGCGGTGCGCGGCGAACATCGCGGCCAGCCGGATCGCTTCGATGAGGCTTCCTTCGTCCGCCAGGCCCTTGCCGACGATATCGTAGGCCGTGCCGTGATCCACAGAGGTTCGAATGATCGGAAGGCCTACCGTGATATTGACTGCCTTGCCGAACGCCGCGAGCTTCAGCGGAATCAAGCCCTGGTCGTGGTACATGGCCACCACCGCGTCGTACTTGCCGCGGGCGGCCTGTCCGATGAGGGTGTCCGCGGGAAACGGCCCGACCGCGGGATATCCCAGCGCGTGGGCCCTGGCGATGCCGGGCCCGATGGCCGTCCGCTCCTCGGTTCCGAACAGTCCGCCCTCGCCGGCGTGCGGGTTCAGGGCCGCCACCGCAATCCGAGGGTGCTTGATGCCAAACAGGTCAGTCAGTCCCTGATGACAGAGGCGGATTGCCTGTTCGATGCGCTCAGGCGTCAGGAGACCTGACAGGTCCTTGATGGCGACATGCGTCGTCGTGAACATGAAGCGAAGCGGCCCGCCGACGATCATCATGCCGACCTCCTTGGCCCCGGTCAGCTCCGCCAGCATCTCGGTATGGCCTGGATAGGCATAACCCGCCAGGTTGATGGCTTCCTTGTTGATCGGCGCGGTGACGATCCCGGCAAGGGTTCCCGCCAGAGCCAGCCGGACTGCTTCTTTGATATAGAGGGCCTGGGCCTTACCGGTTTCCTTGGATACCCTTCCTATCGTGAAATTTCCCAGGGGCTCTGGCAGCGGGTTCAGGACCGGAATCACTCCGGCCGGTGCCCTAAAGTCAGATGCGGTGACCCGTCGGACTTGGACTGGAGCCTTCAGCGCGCGGATCGTCTTCGCCAGCACGTCGAACGAGCCAATGACCAGCGGCCGACAGAGCCGTCGCACCAGCGGACGCGCCAGGGCCTTGACGATCACCTCCGGCCCGATCCCTGCCGGATCGCCCATCGTGACCCCAAGTATGGGTCTCGGGTTTCTGGCTTGCCTTGCCATCGCTACGTAAAACGCCGTCTAGTCCAGTAGGTTGGGCGTCGCTTGGCATGCGCGACGGCATAGACCTCGATCGCTTCGGGCATGACGCGGTAGACGATGGAGTAAGGATACGTCGGCAGGACATACCGCCTTGCTCCCAGACGGTATATCGGCCACCGCTCCGGTGCCTCCTGGATCAGATCCAGAGCTTCTTCTGCCTCGGTGAGAAATCTCTCCGCAGCAATCAAACTGCGGGCGACGTACCAGTCCCGCGCTTCGATGAGATCTCCGTGAGCTTCGGGGTGGAGCCTAAGCTTTCTTCTTGGCACGCCTCAGGCCCATCCGGAGTGAGCGCCTAGCGCGTTCCCAGGGCACGAGCTTAACCCTCCCCAACTCCACCTCCCTGATGCGCCGTTCGATCTCGGCCGCCCAGGTAGCCTCGACGTCCGCATCTTCCTGGACATCAAGGCTGTGGAGGAGGGTCCCCGCAATGTCCGCTCGGGTCTTGGGCGGAAGGCTCAGGGCCTCCCTCAGGACTTGCTGCGCCTTTGGGGTCATAGCACGCTTCTACCAGATGTTCACTGGACTAGCTTCTTCAGTTAGGGAGTCAGGGATACGTTCATGACCAGGAGCTTAGCGAGAGTGTCAGGGATTAGCAAGGTTTGTTATTCCTTGCTCGCGAGATGAAGGGCCGCTGCGGTCACAGCCGTGGCGACGCGCTGCATGAAGTGGAGGTCCAGCGTGTCGAGGGTGTCGGTGGGCCGGTGGTAGTGAGGGTTGCGGAAGTCGGCCGTGTCGGTCAGCATGACGGCCGGATACCCATACTGCCAGAAGGCTGCATGGTCGCTCCGCCTGGTGTCCGGGAGCAGCTCGCCGTTGTCGGGCACCACGAGCGAGACGGTCTTTAGATCAGGCACCTGCTGCTTGGCGGCGCCCTCGACCGCTGCAACCAGTTTCGCCGACGCGCTGTTCCCCACGATGGCGAGGAAGTCGCCCACGGAGGGCACGGCGATCGGTGTGCGGGGCGGCTTCCGCTGCGAGCCTTTGTCCGAACTCGTGTAGCCCACACATTCCAAAACAATGGCGCCGTACAGCTCCTGATCGGATGCCCTCAGAGACGCCGCGTAGGCCAGGCTGCCCAGCAGGTCTTCTTCCTCCAAGCAGAACGCAATAAACCGCACCTCCCGGTTCAGTGAAGCCCCGCGAAGGCTTCGGGCCACCTCCAGCATGACCGCCATCCCACTGGCGTTATCGTCCGCGCCGGGCGACCCCGACACGGTGTCATAGTGCGCGGCGATGATCAGCGGCGGCGGGGACAGTCCCCTTTCAGCATGGGGACTGTCCCCGTTCTGCGGCAACATCGTGCCGATGACATTGCAGTACGCGCCCCCTAGCGCCCTAAACGCATGCGTGGAGACGCGCAGCCCCAAGTCCCGGAATTGCGCGAGCAGATACGCTTCGGCCTGCCGGAGCGCCACTGGAGCCGAGAGCGGATGGCGTTCCCCAATCAGCGCATGCAGGTGCTCGTCAAGCATGGTCTTCCGGCGCCACATGGACCACCACTTCGGCCACGTCCGGGAACGCGCGCTTGACTCGCTCTTCCACGTTGTGAGCAACGGAATGCGCGCGGGCTGTGGACATGGTGGGGTCCACGTGAATCGTCAGATCCATGAAGACATGCCGGGCGAGGCCCCGTGTGCGGATATGCTCGCAACACTGGACACCCTCCACCGTGACCGCGACCGTGCGGATCGCCTCGGCCTCGATGCGGGCCCGGTCGGCGAGCGACTGGGACGCCTCCCGCAGCACCAGGATACCCGTGCGGCCAATGAATCCGGCAATGACCACCCCGGCAATCGGATCCAAGAGCGGATAGCCTGCCGACACAGCGGCCAAGCCGATCAGGACCGAGAGGGACGACAGGATATCGCTTGCGGTGTGATGGGAGTCGGCCAGCAGGATCTCGCTCTTGAGGGCCTGCCCGCGCCGCCGCTCCCAGGTCATGACCCCCCAGTTGACCGCCATCGTGCCGAGCATGATTGCGAAACTGATCACGGTCACGTCCGGCACGACCGCGTCGTGCCAGTGCAGGTAGCTGTTACGCAGGATGAAGAGGCCGGCCCCGAGTAGGAGGAGTCCAATGCCGGCTGCTGCGAAGGTTTCGAACTTCTTGTGCCCGTAAGGATGCGCGGCATCCGGAGGAGAGGCCGCCGCCCAGAGCCCGATCAGCCCGATCACGTTCGACAGGCCGTCGAATGAGGAATGGATCCCATCGGCCTGCATGCTGACGGATCCGGTGAGAAGCCCGTAGATCAGCTTTGCCGCCGCCACACTCAGATTGAGAGCCAAGACGATCCAGAGGATCCGCCGGGTTTCGCGCCCGGCGGCGTCTTCAGCGGCCATGCGCCCCTATGCTTTCTTGGTCGGCTCGAGCAGCTTCTCGCCTCTGCGGAAGACGGCGAAGATGGCTTGCGAGGGGCAAGCATCGAGGCAGAGGCGGCAGGTCTCGATACAGCGCGAGGAGTCGAATTTGAACGGCGGGGTGGAGAGCCAGGCGCCGGTCGGGCAGACCGGGATGCAGATCGCATTGTGGGTGCAGCGATCGGGGTGGCGGACCAGATGATCGCGTGTGATCAGCATCGGTGTGACTCCTTCAAAGAGTGCGCGTGAAAACAGCTCAAAGATATCCTTCGCCGGCGTGGTCATGGTTGCAAGGGTTCGAGTGGCATCGTCGGCGGCTCGTGCCCGGGCATGAGGAGCCGCGCGACGATCTGTCCTCCGACGACGTGCTGTTCCATGATCTCGGTCACATCCGCCTCGGTGCCGGCCCAATACCACACGCCTTCCGGGTACACGACGAGGCTGGGCCCATACTCGCAGTGATCCAGGCAGCCCGCCTTGTTCGCCCTGACAACCCCCTTCAGCCCCAGCCGGTCCACTTCCTTCTTCATGAACTCCTGAAGCGTCACCGACCCGTTGTCCGCGCAGCAGCCTCGGGGGTCGCCCTTGGGGCGCTGGTTGATGCACATGAAGACGTGGCGCGTGAAGGCGGGCATGTCAGCCGCGGCGGGATTCGAGCGTACGCGCGAGGGCCGCTACCTCGTCGGGCTTGAGGATCGTCTGTTTGAGCGCGTTGGCGGCGATCATGGCCGCGATCTCCTGCACGCGCCGCGTCGCCCGCTCGAGTTGATCGGTCCGGCCGAGCGCTGAGGCGGTCCCTTTCGACAGTTTGTCAAACTCGTCCTTGATGTCCCGAAAGTCGCGCTGAAGATTCTTCTCGACGGAGCAGGCGTCGCAATACCACTTGGGGCTCAGATCGGCAGTCGGCGAGAGCCGGTCGTAGACGCGCCCGAAGAAGTCGCGGCCCAGCGAGACCTTCATGAGCGGGACATCGGTGGTCGCGCAGCCGTCGCACGTGCCAGCCGATGGCGAGGCGGTGTGGGCATTCATGATCCGGTAGACGCCCTCCCAAGGCGATCGAATCTTACACCAAAAATCGGAACGCTGTCCATGATTGTGATCTGGATGCGGATCGGCGAAAATACGGCCATGACGATGCGGATTCTGATCATGACCATGGTGAGCCTGTGGTGGCTGCCGGCGATGGCGTCGGCACTCGAATTGGACGCGGCGGTGGAGGCCAAACGACAGGAGGCCGGCCTCGCGAGGCTCTGTGGCCTGTGGGACTGGACGGTGCATTCCCACAGCAGGAACCACCGGGAAGCCAAGTTGAAAATCGTCCTGCCGTCGTCTCAGGCGGCGGGGCTGGAAGGACCTTCTCCAAGCGAGATCCGTATCTACGGGGACGCCGTGTATTTCCGATGGGACGTTCCCGGCGGGTACCAGGAAGACAGCCTGCTGTTCATCGAGGACCGGCGTCTGGAAGGCACGTTCCGGATGTCCAACGGCGCGGTCGGTGCGATCAATGGGAAGCGTGTGTCGGTGTGTCCGGCAACGAGGCCAGGCGCCCCCGGCGGCGCCGGTGTGCCGGAGCGCACGCCATGACTATCAGCATGACTCGACTTTGGTCTTGACCCACGCCTCATTTCCCTTTATTCTGCGTCTGGCCGGGTCGGGGCGTAGCGCAGACTGGTAGCGCACTGCGTTCGGGACGCAGGGGTCGGAGGTTCAAATCCTCTCGCCCCGACCAAATTAAACGCCGCTTGGCCGAGACCTCGCGGCTATGGAAGCCGCAGGCGCTCCTCGCTTGCTCGTACCCGACCCTTCGATCAACGGGGTCGGGATCTTCAATACCGTTCCCCATGCCTTCTCCGCAAAGCTCTTCCGACCTCGTCGCCGCCGACATCATCGTGTCCGGCAATGTCCAGGGCGTCGGGTATCGGGCCTTCACGCAACGCACCGCAGACGCCTTGCAGGTGTCCGGCTGGGTGCGCAACCTTCCCGACGGGCGGGTGCAGGTGGAGGTGGAAGGGCCGCGCGCGAACGTCGAAGAGTTGCTCGCGCGCCTCCGCGTCGGGCCGCGTCTGTCCTCGGTGACCGACGTGGCGGTGACGCGGAAAGCGGCGCGCGGCGCGGCGCGGGGTTTCACCGTTGCGTAATCTCTTTCCTGTTGGGTCAGATTGGAAGGGGCGCCGCATAGCCTCATTCGCGCTTAGAGGTTGGCAGCAATGCGGTTGAGCGGCGCCCCACTTCTTGGTGCGTCCAGTGGAGCGGCAATTAGGCCCCAACTTCGACATATTCAACGCGGCTTGATGACGCAGGAAGAGGAAGCCCATCTTCGCGCAAGCCTTCTAAGTGAAATTCGATCGCTTCGCGCATGTGAAGTTCGGCCTCTTCCATGGTCGTGCCCGTTGCAACACATCCAGGCAAATCAGGGACATAGGCTGAGTAGTTGTTTGCTGCCTTTTCAATAACGATGGCGTAGCGCATTAGATCCTCACTTTTTAAAATCCGCCTGTTTCAAGATGCTGTTCAGCGTACCCGGAGCAAGATCGTCGCTTGGTTTTCCTGGAACGGTAACCGGCCTGATTTCGCCGAATGTTTGAACTGGCGATGACTGCCGCGAGTGGATACCAGAAACCAGCCATCATCCCGCAGCATTCGGAGGACCTCGCTGACTTTCATCGCTAAAACCTATCAAGGTCTTCCAGTAGACGCGCGGCACACCGTCATGCAGTCTAACGACCGCAGCGAACCGCCGCGAAACGACATCGCACAAAATGCCACAACTTGATTGTGTTGTTTGAGATCTTTGCTGTAACCCTCACTAAGCACATAGCTGCGAGCCTAAAATCATGATGAATTTCCATGCAAGTCCGCATCAATTCAGTGCGCTGCGGGGGCCAGGTCGTTTAGTGGCGGCCTATTCTCAGTAGCCTGCACATTCCTTCATGCCTGATTTTTGAGAATTATCCGCCACCTCCGAACACATGTCAATGCGGCGTCCCAGGAGAAGATCCCGGCCTCGCCGGCACTCCCTACTGGCCTGCTGGTTATTTCTTGCTCACAGTGTCACATGTGTGATTGACAGGCCTTCCCCCGTGCTCCTATACTCTGCCCCCACATGAATTACAAAACACTCATCCGCGAGGTGCCGGACTTCCCCAAGCCGGGGATTTTGTTCTACGACATCACGACCCTGCTCAAGGACCGCGAGGCGTTCGCGAGCATCATCGGGGACCTGACGGCCCTCTACCGGACGCAGCAGGTAGCCAAGATCGTCGGGATCGAGTCGCGGGGGTTTATTCTGGGGGCGCCGCTGGCGCACCAGTTAGGCGCCGGCTTCGTGCCCGTCCGGAAACCGGGCAAGCTACCGGCCGATACCTTCGAGGTCACCTACACCCTGGAATACGGGTCCAATGCACTCGCGGTGCATCGGGATTCGATTGCGCTGGGCGAGCGGGTGCTGATCGTGGACGACCTGCTCGCGACCGGCGGGACGGCCGCCGCGACGATCAACCTGATCCGCCGGCTCGGCGGGGAGATCGTGGGACTGGCGTTTCTCGTCGAACTGCTGTCGCTCAAGGGGCGTGGGCGGCTCGACGGCTGTGATGTCCAGGCCCTGATCCAGTACTGATGTCGATGGTGACCCACCGCATCTCATCGGGCGGCGTCGTCTTCAGACCGGCCGGGGTGGCGTGCGAGGAGGCCCAGGTCGCCTTGATTCGGGTGGCTCGCGCCGAGGGCCACGCATGGGCGCTGCCGAAAGGCTGGGTCGAAAAAGGGGAAGATCTTGAGCAGACGGCCGTGCGGGAAGCGCGGGAAGAGACCGGCCTCACCGTCAGGGTCCTTCGCAAGCTGGGCGAGGTCACATATGAGTTTTACGGCAAGGCCGAGCGGAGCCGGATACACAAGACGGTGCACCTGTTCCTGCTGGAATGCCTCGGCGGCGATACGGCCGACCATGACGATGAGGTGGAAGAAGCGCGCTGGTTTTCGCTCGCTGAGGCGTTGCGGACGCTGACGTATACAAACGAGCGTGACGTGCTGGAAAAAGCTGTGAGTCTCATCCAGGGAGGAGGACAGAGCGCATGACAGCGAAGTCCAAACCGCGCCGGGTAGTGAAGGCCGTGAAGCCGGCGAAGGCGACGAAGACGACGAAGCCGAAGCCGGTGGCCAAAGCCAAAGCCAAAGCCAAAGCGAAGGCCGGAATTCCGGCCAGGGCTCACGCCAAGGCCCCCGCATCCACCCCCAAGGCGAAAGTCGCGCCGGCCGTGCAGGGCGCAGCATCCAACCTGCGGGAGGATGTCCTTCGGAAGATCCTGGTGGCCCGTCGGCATGAAGTGATGAAGGAGGTCGACGAACTCCTTGCCAACCGCATGTCGGATGAGTACCAGCGGCGCGTGGACTCGGCGCCCGATGTCGGCGATCAGGCGCTCCTGGACACCGAACGGGTCCGGGACATTTCCATTCTGGAGATGCGCAATCGGATGCGGGAACAAATCGACGAGGCGCTGGTCAAGCTCGAAGAAGGGACCTATGGCCGCTGCGCCGATTGTCACGTCGAGATCAGCGAGAAACGGCTGCGCACGGTTCCGTTCGCCCAGCGGTGCGTCGAGTGCCAATCCAAGCAGGAATTGCTCGAGAAGATCGAGATGGAACCAGAGGAGCACGAGCGGTAATCGCATGAACGCGCCGCTCCTTGCGCTCGTTCTGGCCGGTCTGGCGGCGGCGGCGCCGGTTTGGGCGTTGACCGACGATGAAAAGAACAGCGTGTCGCTCTACCGGCGACTGAACGCCGGCGTCGTCAATATCACCAACCGGGCCGTCGCCTACGACTTTTTCTCCAACCCGGTCCCCAGCGCGTCCTCCGGCTCCGGCTTCATCCTCAGTGCCAAGGGACACATTCTGACCAACCACCATGTAGTGCAGGGTGCCCAGCGGCTGGAAGTCAGCCTGGCCGACGGATCCAAATGGGTTGCGCAGTTGGTCGGGGCTGATCCCGTGACCGATCTGGCGGTCGTGCAGATCAAGGCGCCTTCCGACACGCTGACCGTGCTGTCGCTGGGTGATTCCTCCGCGCTTCAAATCGGCCAGAAAGTGCTGGCCATCGGCAATCCCTTCGGGCTCGAGCACAGTCTCTCGGCGGGGATCGTCAGTTCGGTGCGTAAGTTCGTGAAGACCGGCGCGACGGAGATCGAAGACGTCATCCAGACCGATGCTGCCATCAATCCCGGCAATTCGGGAGGCCCGCTGCTCGATTCCGAAGGGCGGGTGATCGGCATCAATACGGCGATCTTTTCAACTTCAGGGGGCAACATCGGCATCGGGTTCGCCATTCCGGTCAACACCGCGAAGCGGGTGGTGGCGGATATCCTGGCCCGCGGCTACGTGATCTATCCCTATCTGGGCACGGAGACGCAGACACTGACGCCGGTGATGGCCCGTGCGCTGGGGCTTCCGGTGGGAGAGGGCGCCATCATCGTCCGTATCGCGAAGGGTAGCCCCGCGGCTAGGGCCGGGCTGCAAGGCGGCACGCGGCGGGTCATCGTCGGGAATGCGATCGTGGTGATCGGGGGCGACATTGTCGTCGCCGCTGACGGTGTGAAGATCGAGACTGCGGAGGTGTTGCGGCGGATGACCCGCAAGCGCCAGCCAGGCGAGGTCATGAAGCTGGAAATCCTCAGGCAGGGGAAGCGGATGGACGTGGATGTAAAGCTCACGGAACAGCCTCGGTAGGGCAGTGATGAGATGCGCGGTTGTGTTGTGTAGCGGCGGACTGGACTCCACCGTGGCGGCCGCCGAGGCCAGGGCCGCGGGATACGAGAGCTACCTGCTCAGCATCAATTATGGCCAGCGACATGTCATTGAATTGGCGCGGATGCCTGAGATCGCGGCGGCGCTCGGTGCCAGGCGTCATCTGGTGGTGAACGTCGATCTCCGCGCGATCGGCGGGTCGGCCCTCACCGATGCGGTCCCGGTCCCTAAGGATCGTCCGGATGCGGACATCGGCGCCGGCATTCCCCCCACGTACGTCCCGGCCCGCAACACCATTTTTCTCGCGCTGGCCTTGGGGTGGGCGGAGGCGCTGGGCGCGGAGGCGTTGTACATCGGCGCCAACGTGCTCGACTACAGCGGCTACCCGGATTGCCGGCCGGAATTTCTTGATGCCTTTGAGGCGTTGGCGAAGCAGGGGACGAAGGTCGGCGCGGAAGGCGGGCGCATTCGCGTGGAGGCGCCCTTGCTCCGGATGACCAAGGCGGAGATCATCCGTCGAGGCGTGACCTTGAAGGCGCCGCTCCATTTAACCCATAGTTGTTACGATCCGGACGCGAAGGGAAGGGCCTGCGGGCGCTGTGACAGTTGCCGCCTGCGATGCAAGGGTTTCTCCGAGGCCGGGGTGTCCGACCCGGCCCTCGACGTCCGGACATAAATCAGGAAGGCACGCATGTACGGGATCACCTCGGAAGAATTCTTCATGTACTTGACCATGGTGTTGGTCGTGGTCATCCCGCTCTCGGTCCGAATCTACCGGAGACTGACGATCGGACGCCTCAAGGCACAGCTCCGGGACAAGGGACAGACGCCGTAAGGCGCGCGGCGGAACGTTGGGTTGTCGCTCCTTCCTGGAGATGCTGATATCCGGCCATGTGCAGATGTATTGATCGCGATGGAAGATTTCAGCGCCTATGCAGAAACGGCCTACCTCGGCAGGCTTCATTTCACAACGGAAAGGAACGAGGAGTCAGTAAGTGTGCCCGGCACCGGTATGCTTCCCCATATAGTTGCATTTTTCCTGCTGTTGTCGGATATTGGCGGAAGAGGAGAACATTGTTATGCAGTTCACGATAACCATCACACGCGATGAAGACGGCGTGTACGTCGCGGAATGTCCGTCCATTCCCGGCTGTGTCAGTCAGGGCAAGACGGAAGAAGAAGCGCAGGCCAACATTCGGGATGCCATCAAGGAATGTCTGGATGTGCGTGCTGAAATGGGGATGCCGTTGACCGTCACCACACGTCAAGTTGAAGTTGTCATGTAATGCCGCCCGTCCCGATTCTCCGTCCTTCCGAAGTCATTCGCGCCTTTCAGAAACTCGGCTGGCAAGTGGTTCGACAAAAAGGGAGCCACATTATCATGACGAAGTCCGGCCACATGGCGACGCTCTCCATCCCTAATCATCCAGAGGTCGCACGCGGAACGCTTCGCAGTCTCATCTCCAAGGCGGGAGTAACGGTGGAGCAGTTTCTTGACGTGCCGTGACCAGAAAAATGGGACAGCAACTGTCTTGAAAGTCAAGCCTGAATCCGGTCATTTTCTGGGATGGCCTCAAAATATTCCTCACACAATGGGCCTAGGAGCGACGTGCGTCGCCTAGTCCTAGTCCTACTGGCCCCCCG
>Ga0213870_1000436_pt1 | contig 19826 bp, 13 predicted proteins | sample WICALVC2017_Meta_FD_160119 | JGI IMG/M metagenome (GOLD analysis project Ga0213870, IMG submission 160119) | Freshwater microbial communities from subterranean cave lake in Wind Cave National Park, South Dakota, United States - WICALVC2017 | ecosystem: Environmental > Aquatic > Deep subsurface >... | reverse complement strand
GGGGGGCCAGTAGGACTAGGACTAGGCGACGCACGTCGCTCCTAGGCCCATTGTGTGAGGAATATTTTGAGGCCATCCCAGAAAATGACCGGATTCAGGCTTGACTTTCAAGACAGTTGCTGTCCCCGCCACGCCATGTAGCCTTTCAAATACTTCTCGACGGTAACCAGCCTTGGGCCAGCGCCCGACAATCTTCACACACGCGCAAATTTGCATTGACTCCGAACGCCATAGCTCTTAGGCTACGGCGTCAGTGCACCACAATGACCTGCACCGACATGCATAATCCGGGTTAACTGACCTGCGGAGGCCCACGGATGCAGGCGTTCTCAACCAAGCGATCCAGTCTGGCGGACACCGCCATCGTGTTGGTGCTGCCGGGCGCCGCCGCGGGGCTGCTTGGCCTTGTGCTGGCGTACTGGACCTGGGTGTGGCTCGCCCCGCGTCCCGAGCCGCGCGCGCACGCTCCCGCGGAGGGGGGCGGTCGTCTCGAGGCTGCGTATGGTCTATTCGGCAGCGGACCGCACGACCGGTCCAGTACGGCGCCGACGGGAATCGCGATCAAGCTGCTCGGGATCGTGGCCGCCTCCGGCGGTCGTCGCGGATATGCGGTCGTGGAGCTCGATCCGAGACAGATTCTCGCAGTGCGGGGGGGGAGGACATCGCCCCCGGTCTCCGGCTTGCAGAGGTCCATCCCGATCACATCGTGGTGGAGCGAAACGGGGCGCGCGAAACGCTCGCGTGGCCGGAGAAGAAAACACCGACGGACTCCCCTGCGCCACAATAAGCACATGATGCAATCCATGAAGCGTCGCTGGGTACGAACCGGAGTGTTGTGGATGGCCATCGTGGTCGTGATCGGCCACACGTGGCCCGCCGACGTGGCATCCGCGGAGCAGTCCGAGGCGGGAGACAGGCCCACGGCACGCGCCCCGCAAACGGGCGCTTCCGGCGCGAACGTGTCCGCGCGCCCCGCCGGCCCCGATCACGTCATCCTCAACTTCATCGACGCCGACATCGAAGGCGTGGTGAAGGTCGTGAGCGAGATCACCGGGAAGAACTTCGTGCTCGATCCGCGTGTCAAGGGCACGGTCACCATCGTCTCGGCGAAGCCGATGGCCCGAGCGCTCGTGTACGACGTGTTCCTGTCGGCGCTGCGGCTGCAGGGCTATGCGGCGATCGAGGAGCGCGGCATCATCAAGATCGTTCCCGAAAGCGACGCCAAGCTGCACCCGAGCCGCACGGTGGGCCCGCAGGACACGCAGCGCGCCGCCGGCGATCGGATTCAGACGCAGGTATTCACGCTGACATACGAGTCGGCGGCGCAGCTCGTGCCGATCCTGCGCCCGCTGATCGCCCCCAGCAACACCATTGCCGTCTACCAGGCCAGCAATACGCTGGTCATCACCGATTACGCCAGCAACCTGCAGCGCATCGAGAAGATCATTGACTCGATCGACCAGCCCAGCGGCGCCGATCCGATCGTGATTCCGCTCCGATACGCCTCGGCGCTGGATGTCGCGCAGACCGTCAACCGCCTGTTCCAGGACGCGCCGCAGACGCTAGGCGCCACGGCGCCAGGTGCCACGGCGGTGGACCCGACGCAGCGCCTGGTCGTGGTCGCGGATACACGCTCGAACAGCCTGCTTGTGCGCTCGGACAATCCGTCCAGGCTCGCGCGGCTGCGCAGTCTCGTGGCGAGGCTCGATTCGCCCACCAGCGTCGCCGGTAATATTCACGTCGTGTATTTGAAGAATGCCGAGGCGGTGAAGGTGGTCGAGACGCTGCGCGGAATCTATCTCGGCGAAACCGCACTCGCGGCGCCGCGCACGGCCACGTCTCTGGGGCCGCTGGGCGCGTCGGCAACGACCGCGTCTGCCGGGGCGTCGCCAATGACCACGCCTCTGGGTGTGCCGGCATCGGCCACCGCGCAGGCCGCCTTGTCGCCGGGCATCATTCAGGCAGACGCCGCCACCAACTCCATCATCATCAACGCGCCCGACGCGATCTACAACAATCTGCGTGCGGCACTGGATAAACTGGACGTGCGCAGGGCGCAAGTCTACGTCGAGGCGCTGATCGCTGAGATCACGGTCGACAAGGCCGCCGAATTCGGCATCCAATGGCAGGATCTGACCGGCGCCGGCGCAACCAACAGCTCCGCTCGGGTCTTCGCCGGCACGAATTTCGGCACCACCGGCCAAAACATCCTCGGCATTGCACAGAACCCCGGGACAGTGGGCCGCGGCCTGGCCATCGGTGTGATACAAGGCCTTGTCACGATCCCCGGCGTGGGCCAGATCCTCAACCTCACCACCCTCATTCGCGCGCTGGAGGCGAATAACAACGCCAACATCCTGTCCACACCGACATTGCTGACGCTGGACAACGAAGAGGCCAGAATCGTCATCGGCCAGAACGTGCCGTTCATCACCGGCCAGTACGCCCTATCGGGTGCGGCGACCACCCCGACGCCGTTCCAGACGATCGAGCGTCGCGACGTCGGTCTCACCCTGCGGATCAAGCCGCAGATCTCCGAAGGCGGCACCGTCCGGCTACAGATCTTCCAGGAAGTGTCGAGTATCGAAGACCGCACCAACGTCGCCGGCGTGATCACCAACAAGCGCGCGGTGGAGTCGACGATCCTGGCCGACGACGGGCAGATCGTCGTGATCGGTGGCCTGATCCAGGATACGGTCAGGGATGGCATCGAAAAAGTTCCGGTGCTCGGCGACATCCCGTTTCTCGGCGCCCTGTTTTCATACAAGACGCGCTCGATCAACAAGACCAATCTGATGGTGTTCCTGCGCCCGACGCTGGTCCGGGACGCCCGCGCCGCCGACCCGCTCACGAGCGATCGCTACGACTATATCCTCGGCGAGCAACAGAAGGCCCAGCCTGCGCCGAGCGCTGTGCTTCCCGAGATGGAGTCGCCGACGCTGCCGCCGCGCCAACCCGCGGCGCCGGCGGAACCGGCGGAACCGGCGAAGACGCAATAGCCGTACCGCGATGACCAAACCGACGGATGTCATCCCCTACGTATTTGCCAAAGCCAATGGTATTGTGGTCACCGCCTTCAATGCAGATGGCGCGGAGGTGGCGGTCCGCACCGGCGCGCACGCGGGCGCGCTCGCCGAGTTGCGCCGGGCGCTCGACGTGCCGCTGCGCGCGCGCCGCCTCGGCGCCGAGGAGTTCGACGGGCTGGTCACCGCGTTGTATCATGGCGCGAACGCCGGCGCGTTCGAGCTGGCCGGCGATCTCGCGCAGGACCTGGATCTCTCGCGACTGCTGCAGGATATTCCGCACATCGAGGACCTTCTCGACAACCAGGATGCAGCGCCGGTCATCCGCCTGATCAATGCGCTGTTGACGCAGGCGTTGCGAGACGGCGCCTCGGATATCCACATCGAGCCCTTCGAGACGCGCTCATTGGTGCGGCTGCGCATCGACGGCACGCTGCGCGACCTGATCGAGCCAGCGCGCGCGCTGCATGCCGCGATCGTCTCGCGCGTCAAGATCATGGCGCAGCTCGATATCGCGGAGAAGCGTCTGCCGCAAGATGGACGGATTACGCTACGGGTGGCGGGCAAACCGATCGATGTCAGAGTGTCCACGATTCCCACCGGGCACGGTGAACGTGTGGTGCTGCGCTTGCTCGACAAGCAGGCCGGGCGGCTCGACCTCGCGCGGCTGGGCATGGACGACGCCACGCTCGCGCACATGGACAGGCTTGTCCGGGAACCCCACGGCATCGTCCTCATCACCGGGCCAACCGGCTCCGGTAAGACGACGACGCTCTACGCCGCGCTGTCTCGGCTCGACGCGACCGCGCTCAACATCATGACCGTCGAGGACCCGATCGAGTACGACCTCGACGGCATCAGCCAGACGCAGATCAACACCCGCATCGAGATGAGTTTCGCGCGGGCCCTGCGCACCATTCTGCGCCAGGACCCCGACGTCGTCATGATCGGCGAGATCCGTGATCTCGAGACCGCGCAAATCGCGGTGCAGGCGAGCCTCACCGGTCATCTGGTGTTCGCGACGCTGCACACCAACGATGCGGTCAGCGCCGTCACTCGGCTCGTCGACATGGGCGTGGAGCCGTTTCTGCTTGCCTCCAGCCTGATCGGGGTGGGCGCCCAGCGCCTGGTGCGCCGCCTGTGCCTGGCATGCCGCAAGCCCTTTGCGGCCGATGCGGCGCAACTCCGAGCCTTGGGGTTCGCGCCGACGGACGGAACCCTCTATACGGCGCAAGGGTGCATCGGCTGCAATCGCTCGGGTTACCGGGGTCGGACCGGCATCTACGAATTGCTGACGGTCGACGATGACCTGCGCCGGCTGATCCATGACCGCGCCTCTGAGCACGCGCTGCGGGCGCATGTCGTGTCTCGCGGCATGCGCTCATTGCGCGATGACGGCATGCGCTGGGCCGCGCAAGGCGTGATCAGCCTCGAAGAAGTGGTGCGCGTGACGCGCGAGTAGCCGCCGCCATGGAAGCCTTCCGCTACGAGGCGCTGGACGCCGCCGGTCGCTCGGTATCCGGCGTGGTGCAAGCCGACACGCCGCGCCAGGCGCGCATGCAATTGCGTGCGCAGGGCCTGCTGCCCTCGGTGATCGGCCAGGTACACGCGCGGGAGCGCGCACGGCAGGTATGGGCGCGGGGCATCTCCTCGGCCGAGCTGAGTCTGGTGACCAGGCAGATGGCGACGCTGCTCCACTCCGGCCTGACGATGGAACAGTCGCTCAACGCGCTGATCGAAGAGGCCACCGAGCCGATGGTGCGGGAGGTGCTGACCGGAGTCAAGACCGAAGTGACGGCCGGTCTGTCATTGGCCAGAGCGCTGGACGCCTACGAAAAGAGTTTTCCGGAGTTCTACCGGGCGCTGGTGCACGGGGGCGAGGAATCGGGCGCGCTGCCGACCGTGTTGCAGCATCTCGCCGACTATCTCGACGCGCGCCAGGCGCTGAAACAGAAGACCGGTCTCGCGCTGCTGTACCCCATCCTGGTCACGGTCGTGGCGATCATGATTGTCACCGGCCTGCTGGTTTACGTGGTGCCGCAGGTCGTCGGGGTGTTCCAGCAGTCGCGACAGAGCCTGCCGGTGTTGACGCGCGCGCTGATCGGGCTGAGCGACTTCCTGCGCGGGACGTGGCCGTACCTCGCCACGATCATCGTCGGCGGAGCGGTGGCGGCACACATGGCGCTGCGCCGCGATGCGACACGACGCCGCTGGCACGCCCTGTTGTTGCGAATGCCCTGGCTGGGACCGCTGATTCGCGGCGTCAATACCTCGCGTTTCGCCAGCACGCTCGCCATCCTGGTCGGCGGCGGCGTGCCGCTGCTCGCCGCGCTGGCGTCCGGTGCGCGGGTGATGACCAACATGGTGTTGCGGGAGGCCGTCGAGCACGCCATCGAGCGGGTGCGCGAAGGCACGAGCCTGGCCCGCGCGCTGGGCGCCACGCGTGCGTTTCCGCCGCTCCTGATCCACTTGATCGCGAGCGGAGAGGTGAGCGGAAAGCTGGAGCCGATGCTCGAGCGTGCCGCGCACCTGGAGACTCAGGCGCTGGAGCGGCGTTTGGCAGTCTTCCTCACGCTGCTCGAGCCGGTGATGATTCTGGTGATGGGTGGAATTGTCCTGTTGATCGTGCTCGCCATCCTGCTGCCGATCATCGAAATCAACCAACTGGTGCACTGACGCGGGCCTTCGCTGAAAGGACGACCCTTCCGCCTCGGGCAACGGTCAGGACCGGGCCTGGAGCACGTCCCGGGGAATGACTTCCTCCTTGCGCGGGAAGCGTTCTTCGAGCATCGTATAGAGCACGGGCACGAGAAAGAGCGTGAGCGCGGTGGAGACCGTGAGCCCGCCGATCACGGCGCGGGCCAGCGGCGCATTCGTCTCGCCGCCCGTGCCGAGGCCCAGGGCCATGGGCAACAGTCCGAAGACCGTCGCCAGCGACGTCATCAGGATGGGCCGGAGCCGCGTCCGCGCGGCCTTCACGACCGCCTCGTGCAGTTCGACCCCCCGCCGCCGCAGCACGTTCGTATAGTCCACCAGCAGCACGCCGTTCGAGACCACGATCCCCAGCATCATGATGATCCCCATGAACGACGTCACCGAGAAGGTGGTGCCGGTCAGAAACAGGATCAGGATGACGCCGGGGAAGCCCATCGGAATGGCAAACATGATGATGAAGGGATCAACGAGGGATTTGAACTGGGCGGCCATCACCATGTACACCAGAATCACCGCCAGGGGCAGGGCCAGAAGCACCAGATTCTCAAATACCTCCTGCTGCTGCTGAATCTGCCCGGCCAGGCGGATGCTGAATCCCTCCGGCAGTTGCAGATCGGCGAAGCGCGCCGTCAACTCCTCCGAGAGGGACCCGAGGTCCCGCCCCACCGGGTTCGCCGTCACGTGCACCACGCGCTGGAAATACTTGCGGTCGATTTTGACCGGACCAGAATTGAGCGTGAGACTCGCGACGTTGTTCAGCAGGACCGGCGTCCCGGACAGCGTGGTGAGGACGATCCGCTCCAGATCGCGCAGGTCCTGCCGGTACGGCTCGTCCAGCCACACATTGATGAAGTACTCGTTCCCGTTTTTCGGATCGGTAAAGATGATCGGATCGGTCTGGCCGTTCCCGTTCAGAGAGAACAGCACGGCGTTGGCAATGTCCGTCTGGCTGATGCCGAGCAGCGCGGCCTTTTCCCGATCCACCGTAATGTTGACTTCCGGGTAATGTTCCTCGCGGCTGATCTGGATGTCGGCCAACCCCTGCGTCTGGTGCATGATGGCGTCCACGTCACGGACGACCTGGCGGGCGTGGTCCATGTCGTACCCATAGATCTCCACATCCACCGGCGCCTGCGACCCGAAGCTGACGATCCGCTTCACGATCCCGCCGGGGTCGAAGATCGTCAGCACGCCGGGAAACAGCGTGACCACCTTGAGCCGCACCGCGTTCATGATCTGGACCTGGTCGCGTGTCCGCTGGTCGGGTGATACCAGGTACACCTGCACCACCGCCGTATGCGGTCCCGTGTTGGGATTGAAGAGCGAGGATCGTCCTTGGGCCAAGACCCCGACGTTGGAGACGACCGTCTCCAATTCCCGGGGCGGGATCATCTCGCGGATGACCCGCTCGATGTCGGCCACCTGCTGCTCGGTCTGCTCCACCCGCTGCCCGACCGGTGCCCGCACGAGAATCCGAAACTGGCTTTCATCGGTCACGGGAATGAACTCCCTCCCGATCAGCGGTAGCAAGGCCAGGGAGCCGACGAACAGCGCCACGATGGCGCCGATGAGCGTCCGGCGACGAGCCAACGCCAGCGCCAGCCACGCCTGGTAGCGGGCCTCCAGGTGGTCGTACTGCGTCCGGTTCCAGTCCATGATGCGGGTCAGCCACGCCGGCATGGACCGCTGGGTTTCCTGCTCCGCCTGCATGAATTTATAACAGAGCGCCGGCGTCACGGTCCGGGAGACAAAGAAGGAGGTGAACAGGGCGATCGTGATCGTGAACACCAGCGGGATGAACAGGAGCTTGGCGATGCCGACCAGGAAGAAGATCGGCAGGAACACGATCACGGTCGTCACGGTCGAGGCGAAGATCGGCATGGCCACCTCGCGGGCCGCTTCCAGGACCGCCTCCCACCGCGCCTGCCCGGTGTTCAGGTGCCGCTGGATGTTCTCCAGCTCCACGATCGAGTCGTCCACGAGCCGGCCGATCCCCAGCGCCAGCCCGCCCATCGTCATGATATTGAGGGTCTGACCGGTGAAGTAGAGCATGATGAAGGTGACGAGCACGGACAGCGGAATGGCAACCGAGATGATCAGCGTGCTGGTGACGTTGCGCAGGAACACGAAGATCACGACGGCGGCGAGCACGGCGCCCTCGATCGCCTGCTCGAGAAGATTCTTGATGGACTGGCGAATGTACACCGACTGATCGAACGAGACGCCCAGCGTCACACCGGGGGGAATGCCGACCATCGTCGGCAGCGCCTTCCGGAGCGCGTCCACCACGTCAACCGTGTTGGCGACGGGCTGCTTGTTCACGCGCAGGTAGACAGACCGCCGGCCGTCCGTTCGCACAATGTTCGTCTGGATGTCCGAGGAGTCGGTCACGGTGCCCAGGTCCTTCACCCGGACCGGCGTGCCTTCCGCCGTGGCTTTCACGATGACGTCGTTGATGGGTTCGACGGTCTTGAACTGCGTGTTCGTAAAGACGTTGTAATCGAGATTGCCGGCCTTGAGATCGCCGGAGGGCAGGATCAGGTTCGAGGCTTTCACTGCCTTGACGACGTCCAGGATCGACAGCCCCCGCGCCTGCAGCATGGCCGGGTCCAGATTGATGTTGATCTGGCGGATCCGTCCGCCTTCGACCGTGGCCGCCGCGACGTTGGCCAACTGCTCGACCTGGGGCGCGATCGTGTTGAACGCCAGATCGTAGAGGGCGCGCTCGTCCAGATGGCCCCCCGCGACCGTGACGAGGGCGACCGGGATGTTCGAGATATCGAACTTGACGATGAAGGGCTGGAGGATGCCGGGCGGCAACTGGTTCAGGATTTGGGTGACGCGCTGCATCACCTCCATCTGGCCCACGTTGATGTCGGCGCCCCAGTTGAACCACACCTGTACCGCCCCGATGCCCTGCTTCGAGAACGACTCGACGTGCTCCACGTTCGAGGCGGAGCTGACGGCCTTTTCGATGGGATAGACGACGCTCTGCTCGATGTCGAGGGGCGGCGCGCCCTTATAGACGACCCCGACGAAGGCGACCGGCACCTGGATTTGCGGAAACAGATCGAGGGGCAGGCGATCGAGGGACATCGCTCCCAGCACGACCATCGCCAGCGACAACATCAGGATGCCGATACGATTGCGAAGTGCGAGGAGGGTCAGCCACATTTGCCGGGATTAGGGCGCGGGTACGGGAGCAAGCACGGGTTGAGGCGGCGCGTCCATCGGTTTGGCATTGACGGCAGCGCCGTCCGTCACCAGGTCCTTGCCGGAGACGATGACCGGCTCGGCGCCCGTCAACCCCTCGGTGATCTCCACCATCCGGCGGTCCTGGATGCCCAGCGTCACCGGCGCCTTGCGGGCCTTGCCGTCCTGCACAATATACACGTACTGGTCGGATTCCAGGCGGGTGACCGCGTCAATGGGAATCTGCAGCGCGTTCGCATGGGTGTCCGCCACGAGTTCCACCCGGGCGAACATGCCGCCTTTGAGCGCGCGATCCGGATTCGGAATATCCACGTCCACCGTCATGGTCCGGGTGGTCCGGTCCAGGGCCTGGGCGACGCGCGTGACATGGCCGGTGAACACACGGCCCGGATAGGCATCCGCGCGGAGCTCGGCCGGCTGGCCGATCTTGACGAACGACACGTCCTTCTCCACCACGTCCAGCAGCACCCGCACCGTCGTGATGTCCTGCAGGACCAGAATGCCGCGCGAGAAGGTGGACGTGCTCCCTGTGGACCCGGAGACGAACGCGCCCTGATCCAGGTTGCGCAGAGAAATGTGCCCGGAGAACGGCGCCCGGATGTACGCGTACGCCAGGTTCGTGTCGGCCTGCTGGAGCGCCACTTCCATCTGGCGGACCTGCGCCCGCAGCGCATCCGCGTGCGCCACCGCTACGTCATAGGCGGCCTGGGCGTTGTCCACGTCCTGCTGCGAGATGGATTGGTTTTTGATGAGCGCCTGCACCCGGGCCAGATGCAGCGTCGCGTTGCGGATGGTCGCCTCCTGGCTCGCGACATTCGCGCGCGCGGCCGACAGATTGGCCTTGGCGCGATTCACGGCATGCACGTAGTCGGTCCGATCAACCTCCACCAGGACCTGGCCCGCCCGTACAGCATCGCCCTTGTCCACGTGCATCTTTGCGATGTAGCCGTCCACGCGGGAGAAGATGTTGACTTGCTGATACGGCTGGATGTCGGCCGTGTAGCTGAGGCGCACGTCGAGATCCTTCCGGATGGGCGACATCGTGCCGACGGTGATGACGCGCGCTTGCTGCCCGTCTTCCTTGGACCCGCTGGTGGTCACCCGCCAGGCGACGACGACCATCACGCCGATGATGAGGATGAGGGCCCAGACCGGCGGACGGCGCAGGCTCACGCGGCGCTCCGCTTGCGCGCGAGCAAGTCGGCGGCGCGTGTGCTGGTCTCTTTGACATGAATGCCCATCTTGGCATGCGACGGCTCGAAGTCCACCGGCAGCCCATGCGCGCGCAGGCGCTCGGCCACGATCGGGCCGATGGCGGAGACGACGGTCCGGCCCAGCGCCTGCCGCAGGCGATCCGCGCCATTTTCCTGCTCGGCCTGCTCGGCCATCTGTAGCACGTGCTCCACCTGCACCGCGTTGGTGAACAGGACCACGTCCACCTCGCCCTCCATGAGTGCGCGCACGGCCTGTCGGAGCGGGCCGGTATCTTCCGGGAGCATCCATTGATAGACCGGCACGCGCGTGACGACGGCGCCGCGGACCTCCAGCGCCTGGAGCAACTCCGGATTCGCCACGCCGTATTCCTGCACGGCGACGTGCAGGCCCGGCAACGGCCGTCCCATCTCATCCAGCGCCGTGACGAGGTCGCGCCAGGTGTTCGGCTCCGGCACGGTCAGCGCAGGCTGCACACCGTTCTCGCGCAGCACGGCAAGCGGCTTGGGCCCGCGCACGACCAGGATCGTTTTGGCGAGGGCCGCCAGCGTCTGCTCGCGGGGCCGGCGCGTATCCAGCACTTTTAGCATGAAACGAGTACCCACCCCGGTGAGCAGGATCACCATGGCGAACTCGCCGGCCAGCAGACGCTCGCCGAATTGCAGCACGTCGGCGTTGTGCTCAAGCGGGACTTCGCGCATCGAGGGCGTCACCAGCGGACGCCCGCCGTGGCGCACAATGAGCGTCGTCATCTCGGCCGCCATCCGGCTCTCGAACGCCGCCACCCGCAGCCCTGCAAATCCTGTTGCGGTCTCCATTGACACCGTTCGCCGATCCGACTACCCTGCCTGTGGAATGCGCCCGTAGCTCAGTTGGATAGAGTGTCGGGCTTCGAACCCGCAGGTCGCAGGTTCAAATCCTGCCGGGCGCACCACCCCGCACTCGCACTACCCCAGAGCCTCAGCGCTAAATCTTACTCTACGCTAGGGTGTAAGTCGAATGGCGGGGGACACGGGCCGAAAGATGATCATGACTTACCAGCGCATGCTACGATCTTATGGCGTCTTTGTTTTCTGTTTCGGGTCTGTTGGCGAGGGGCGTGTGGCTTGGAGCTGCTCTTCCAGTTCGCGGATGCGGACTGCCTGCGTGTTGGCTGCGCTTTTGAGGGTTCGGACTTCGCGGGCCATGTGCCAGCGATGGCCAATCGACAGGATATACGCGAGCGCCACGCCGATTGCGGTTGATCCCAGGATGATCAAGACCAGTGACGTCTGATACTCCCAGAACAGCACGCGCACAGTCACGGCGGTGGTGTTCTGCAGGGCGAACAGCGCCGTGCCGATGGCCAGGATCAGAGCCAGGAGGAGCGTCGCCACTATCGGCATGGCGCCGCGTCCACTCGAAGCATGGGGGCCGTCATGCGACGGCTACAGGTGCGTGAGCTCATCTTTGCTGCGTTCGCGCCTGTGCCCCAGACCGAGTTGGTGCTCTAAGGCTTCCTTGGCCAGGTTCCGGGCGCCCAGGCCAAACGCCAGTGCCAGCGCCAGAATGATCCCGCTAAAGGCGATCCCAAAGCCCACGGCCACGATCGTCTGGGCAATGCCGAGTTGCTCCAGCGCCATGGCGAGGGTGATCAGCAGAACACCCCAGCGAGCGAGGCCTGCCAGGGCCGTGGCCGAGCGGACATTGGCGTTGACGGCGGCGATCAGGGTGGACCGTGCCACATAATTGCTCAGGAGCGCGCCCACCGCGAGGATGACGGCGGCCGTCAGCACGTAGGGGATGTAGCCCAGGAGCGTCGTGGTCGCCCTGTTGATCGCGGCCACGTCCAGGGCGCCTAATGCCGCGAAGACCGTCAGCACGAGGAGGCTCCAGTAGAACAGGCGGCCCGTGAGATGACAGGGATCAGGTTTCAAGCCGCTGCGCGTCAAGGCAGCATTGAGCCCGACGCGATCGGCGAGATGATCGACGCCCAGCACTCTCAGGGCTCGCTCGACCCCCCGGCCCAGAGCCCAGGCGAGGGGCCAGCCGATGGCCAGAATGACAAAGGCCGCCAGCAAGTTGGGAAGAAACTGAAGAAAACGGGTGCCGGCCGTGGCCAGCGGTTCTAAGAGGGCCCTCTCCCACGACTCGTTCATGATCCGACCTCCTCGACGGGGCCCCAGCGATCCGTCAGATAGGGCTTGCACTGTTCGAAGACCTGCCCCAGGCGCTGGGTGCGCTCCTCGGCTTCTCGGGTCGTCAGCCCTTGGGTCTCCATCACAAACGAGGCCGTTCGCCCCAGGTAGAGCGGCGTCATGGCTTTGATCACGTGCGTGCGATTGAGCCTTCGTCGGTGGAACGCGGCCGCGCAGTCGTACACCGTTCGTGCCCACACCTCGTCCGGGATATGCACGCGCGACGCTGTCGGGCGTTGCGCGGCGACGAGAGCCCGGAGGGTCTCTGGGGCCAGCATCACCTCCCAGATCGGGCGCAGGTCGGCCAGTCCTCGGCGAAAGCTCGCCATCATCCGGTCCACGTTGACATGCGCGGGTTCGGCGCTCCCCTCGTACTGAAAGCCGAACAGGGGGGTTGGTTGGGAACCCTGGCTGCTGAACCAGACGTGTTGATGGACCTCCATGCACGTAAAGACCGTGCCGACCACTTCAGCCAGGAGGGTCGGCAGATCGGCGGCTTGCTCCTTCAGCTCCTGGAGTTTGGGGCCAAGAAAACTTTGGCAGACGCGCATCCCACTGGCGACGGCCTCGGTGGTCATCCAAAGGTCGATTTCGAATCGGGTGATGTCTGATTCCCACGCCGATTTTTCTCCGTAGTGACGGCTCAGGGCCCCCGAGAATCCAAAGTCGCTCCCGATCGGTTGTCGGACCTGCACACCATACAGGGCCCGCGTCAGCGGATAGACGAGGCTTGTGGTGAGCATCCCCTCGTACTTGTGCTGCAGGTAATAGGGGGCGACGTAGTCGAACCCCTCGTCGAGAATCGGCCGGATGAGGAGCTCGATCCACTCGGGGGTCATTGAGCGGAGATCCGCATCGACGACGGCGCCGGCCCGTGCGGTCAGGCGTCGGGCGATTTCGAAGATCGTCCGCACCGCGTGGCTCTTGCCGGGGGTGCCTCGGTAGGGCGTGATGAACCGATGGAGAAGCGGCTGGCGGTCGGAAATGAGCCGAGCGCCAAGGTCCATGCCGGCCGTGACGGCCACGTCCGGAGTCCCATCGGTGGAGCCTCCATCGGAATTGATCAGGACCGTGCGCCGATCCGGGAAGTGCTTGGCCAGGCCGGTGATGGTTGTCTTGATGACGTGGCCGATCGTGGCCGCATTGTTGAAGCTGGGGATGCCCACCAGGATGTCCGCCTGGCCGATCGCACGGACCTGGGCCTCTGTCTGCTCCTCCAGGCTTATGGGTTTTGCCTCACGCATCGCGGGAGTTGTCCATACGTATCAGTCCTGCACGTGTCCCTTGTCAGTCAGGCCGTCCTGTCCCGCTGCGGGTGTCCTTGAATCGAGAGACGGCCTGGCGAAACGCCTTCTTCACACTGTCAATGGCATTGCTGACATCTACCCCTGCCTTTTCCGTGCCCCCCTTCACGTCTTCCCAAGATGCCTCACTGACCTTCTTTAAGTCTTCCAGCTTCTTCGCCAGTATCTCCTGCTTGGTCTGCAACTCTTGCATCTGTCTGGACAAGGCCCGCTTGACTTGGGTTTCGGCGTGGTCCACCGCCTCCGCCCAGTAATCGATTTCGGCGCCCCATTGCTTCAGTTTGGCTTGGATCTTTTTCTGGTAGGCTTTCTTTCCCGTCATCGGCGTGTCCTTTCTTTATCTTCTTTGGTCAGGCCCCGTTTTCTCGGAGCAGGGCTTGGAGTCCTTGCAGCGGGATGGCGAGCCAGTCGGGCCGGTTCCGTAATTCATAGCGCAGTTCGTAGATCGCCTTGTCAAGCTGAAACACCCGTACGACCCGTAGGGCGTCTTCCCGTGACGACGGCAAGAAACTAGTTTCGCCAGGCGGGGCGGCTTCAAAGTACCCTTCCAGAAACGAGTGGGCCACCCCTGTCTCCCACGCCGTGACCACCGTGCGGTTGTGTTCAGCGTAGGACGGCGCGCTACGAAGCGCCGCGTTCGCGGCATAATTAAAGGACCGGAGCATGCCGGCCACGTCTTTCAGCGGACAGGCTTTCCGCCGCCGGTCGGCCAGGGGACGGGCGGGTTCACCTTCAAAATCAATGATCGTGAAGCCCTGGTCGGTCTTCAGCACCTGGCCGAGGTGATAATCCCCATGGGAGCGGATCTTCGCAACCGGCGTATGAAGCAGACATGAAAGATCAGCCAGCCTCTTCACGCACGCGGCCTCCAGGATGGTGACAGACTCCTCGGTCAGGTCGAATGCCCCCGCTCCCGCTCGCGCTGGTTCTGTCCGCAGCTCTGCCATGACGGTGCGGACCTGGGACTCCATGTCGTGTTGCCATCCGGCAAGATCGTCAGGGGTGATCCCTTCGGGGGAGAACGCCGGATTGGAGGAGTCGGAGGCCAACGCGAGATGGAGCTCTGCGGTGATCTGCCCGAGCTGGCGCATCTCTTGGAAAAAGCCCGCAGAGAACTGCTGGGCAAGCAGCGCCTTCAGATGCCGAAGCGCGTAATCCCACCCATCGCCATGGTTGGGGATGAATGTCTGCAGCACGCCGGCGGTCGCCGAGAACTCCGCTCCTTCGTACTGGATGTGGCCCACCAACCTCGGGACGTGCCGATACGAGGTGTGTACGGTCAGGAACTCCATGATCTCGAAATCGGGGTTGAGGCCTGCGTCGAGCTTGCGGATGAGCTTGAGGATGAGCCGGTCGTCGTACACGACCGACGTATTGCTCTGTTCAGCCGAGACCACCCTTGCGGACTGGATCGGGAGAGACAGCAGCGATTCGCCGATGGCCGTGTGACGGCAAGTGAACCTGCCGGAAACGCCGGCCCACCGGCGTTGATGCCGAATTCCATCGACGAGGACCAGACAAGCGTCGCCATCGTGCGTCGCGTCCCAGACGTCCACGGGGCCTTCGGGGGCCTGCAGCGTCAGGAGAGGTGTGGACTGGGGGTCGGTTCGTGGTCGGACGACCATCGGGATCGCGTAGGCTTCGCGCGAAGCGTCTTCGTAGCAGACTTCCACGATGATCAGGGTCGTGGGAGCGGACGCCTCCGGCACTGAGGCATGATCGAGCAGGCGCACGCCCGTGAGTTGTCGGCCTTTGCCGCCAAACCAGCGCTGGCGGGCCAGTGAGGCAGCCAGCACCTGACGCCCGTCCCGCTGGAGTGTCTCGACAAGCCGGCTGGTCACGTTGACAGGGTTGAGCACCACTACCGCTTCCTCCATACACCCGTTGACGGTTCAATCTTGAACCAGAAGAACCCATAGGGGGTCAGGCTCAACTGGTAGGGATGCTCGGCGATCCGCGGAAAGCGGGTCTCGCCCAGCAGCTCGATCACCTCGGCTCCGATGAAGCGCCGGAGATCCAGCTCAACCGGCTGTGCGGAGCCAGCCAGGTTATGCACGAGCAGCAGGGTCTCACCCTCATACTTGCGGACATAGGCCAGAATGGCCCGGTTGGCCGGCTTCAGCCACTCCAGGGTCCCCCGGCCAAAGGTCTGATAGCGCTTGCGCACGGCGAGCATCCGTTTGGTCCAGTTGAGCAAGGAGTTCGGCACCCGCTGCTGGGCTTCCACGTTCAGGGCCTGGTACCCATAGACCGGATCCACATTGAGCGGCAAATAGAGGCGAGCGGTTTCGGCCTTGGAGAAGCCGGCATTGCGATCGCCTGTCCACTGCATGGGCGTCCGCACGCCGTTGCGGTCTCCCAGGTAGATGTTGTCGCCCATCCCCAGTTCATCGCCGTAATACAGAATCGGTGTGCCGGGCATCGTGAGCAGCAAGCTATTTAGGAGCTCGAGCTTCCGGCGGTCGTTGTCCATGAGCGGCGCCAGTCGCCGCCGGATACCCAGGTTGAGTTTCATCCGGGAATCCGTGGCGTACTCGCGGTACATGTAGTCGCGCTCGTCGTCCGTCACCATCTCCAGGGTCAGCTCGTCGTGGTTCCGCAGAAACAGGGCCCACTGACAACTGGGTGGAATCGGCGGGGTTTGCCTCATGATGTCCGTGATCGGGTGGCGATCCTCTTTCCGGATGGCCATGAAGATGCGCGGCATCAGGGGGAAATGGAAGGCCATGTGGAATTCGTCCCCGTTGCCGAGATAGGGACGCACGTCAGCCGGCCATTGGTTGGCTTCGGCCAGAAGCATGCGATCGGGATACGCGGCATCCAGGGCCTTTCGGATCTCCTTCAGCACGTCATGGGTCTCCGCCAGGTTCTCACAGGTGGTGCCTTCGCGCTCAATCAGATAGGGCACCGCATCCACGCGGAGCCCATCCACACCTTTGTCCATCCAAAACTTCATGATGGTCAGCACTTCTTGCCGGACCTTCGGGTTGTCATAGTTGAGATCCGGCTGGTGGCTGAAAAACCGGTGCCAGTAGTACAGCTTGGCTTCGGGATCCCAGGCCCAGTTTGATTTTTCGGTGTCGGTGAAGATGATCCGGGCCCCGGCATACTGTTTGTCTGTCTCGCTCCAGACGTAGTAATCCCCGTAGGGCGAGGCTGGATTGCGTCGGGCCTCCTGGAACCACGGGTGCTGATCCGATGTGTGGTTGATCACTAGCTCGGTGATGACCCGCAGGCCCCGGCGATGGGCTTCGTCCAGGAAGGTCTGGAAGTCCTTCAGGGTGCCGTACTCTTTGTGGATGTCCAGATAGTCCGAGATGTCATACCCGTCGTCTTTGAACGGGGAGGGATACATGGGCAACAGCCAGAGGGCCGTCACGCCGAGGTCCTGCAGATAGTCCAGTTTCTGTGTCAGTCCCGGAAAATCACCGATCCCGTCGGCGTCGGCGTCGAAGAACGCCTTGACGGGCAGTTCGTAGATGATCGCGTCCTTATACCAAAGCGGATCAGACATCGTGGCTGGCCTTTCGAGTGTCACACGAAGTAGTCGAATTGGTGCTCGCGGCGCGTCTACCGCCGGACTGCAAAGATCGCGGCAGGCTCCGCCTGGGGATCAAGCCTGATCCAATACGTGTCGCCTGTGACCAAATCCCGTTGCTCCGTGATCAGGTTGTGAAGCTGATACGTCTCGGCGGACCCGATGCCCCATTCCGCAATCGGGATGTGCAGGTGGGCCTCCTGTGTCTGAAAGGGGTTCAGGTTGACGGCCACCAGGACGGTGTTGCGCCGATCCGGCGTTGTCTTGCCGTAGCACAGCACCTGCTCGTTGTCGGCGTGGTAGAAGCGCAGATTTTCATATTCGTGCAGGGCCGGATTCTCCTGCCGGATGCGGTTGATCCGCGTGATGTAGCCGATGAGGTTGCCCGGCCGGTCCCAGTCCCACACTTTGTCCTCATACTTTTCGGAATGGAGGTATTCCTCGGTTCCGGGGATGGCCCGGTTCTCGCACAGCTCGTACCCGTTGTAGATCCCATACGACGGGGACAATGTGGCGGCCAGGACCAGCCGGAACTTGAAGGCCGGCCGGCCGCCATGCTGAAGAATCTCCGGAAGAATGTCGGGCGTGTTCGTAAAAAAATTGGCCCGAAAGTATTCCTTCATGTCGGTGTGGGTGAGCTCGATCAGATAGTCCGTCAGCTCCTGCTTGAAATTGCGCCAGGTAAAGTATGTATAGGATTGACTGAACCCCGCCTTGGCAAGCACCCGCATCATCTTGGGACGGGTGAAGGCTTCGGAGAGAAAGAGCACCTCCGGGTGCTGGGTCTGCACTTCCCGGATGAGCCAGGCCCAGAACGTGACCGGCTTGGTGTGGGGGTTGTCCACGCGGAAGATCTTGACCCCGTGCCCAACCCAGAACAGAATGAGGCGCTTCATTTCTTCCCAGAGGCCGCGCCAGTCCCGGCAATCAAAGTTCAGCGGGTAAATGTCCTCGTACTTTTTGGGGGGATTCTCGGCGTATTTGATGGTGCCGTCGGGCCGGTGGTAGAACCACTCCGGGTGTTGCTTCACATAGGGGTGATCAGGGGAGCAGTTGATGGCGAAGTCCAGCGCGATCTCCATCCCGTGCTGATGGACCGCCAACGCGAAGCGGTCGAAGTCCTGCAGGGTGCCCAGGCTGGGCTCAATGGCGTCGTGCCCACCGGTCTCGTTGCCGATGGCATAGGGGCTTCCCGGATCAGTCGGTCCCGCCTGCAGGGTGTTGTTCGGCCCCTTCCGGTGGGTGCGGCCGATCGGGTGAATCGGCGGGAGATAGAGCACATCGAAGCCCATGGCGCGAAGAGCGGGCAGCCTGGCCTCGCAGTCCTTGAACGTCGCGCTCTGACCCAGGATGGTCCCCTGAGAGCGGGGAAACATTTCGTACCAGGCTCCATAACGCGCACGCACGCGGTCGACCACCACTTCCAGGACACGGTCGTACACCGTGAGCGCGCCGCGCTCCTCGTATTGTCGGACGAGTGTCGCCAGCTCGTCGCTCAGTGCCAACACCAGACGAAGTCTCTGAGAGGACGCCTCTGCCCACTGCGCAAGGATCTCCTCCAGATGGGTTTTGTCGGATCCCTTGGCCCGCGTCAGGGCCGCGCACGCCAGGGCCTGACCTTCAAGGAGTTCGCTGGTCAAAGCGGATTGAGCTTCATGTTTCTTGCGCACCTCCTGACGCCACGATTCGAATGTTTCCACATAGGCGGCGAGGGTATACACGTACCGCGTATTCTCGGTGAGGTCGAAGTGGCCAGCCCAGCGATCGTTCTCCACGTGGTACAGGGGGACTTCCCGCCAGGTGGTCTCCTTGGCGGGGCGGTACTGCACGACAGCCGCCAGCACGTCGTGGCCTTCCTTAAAAATGTCGGCCGACACCTCGAGGCGATCGCCCACCTCCCGCTTGACCGGATAGCGGCCCCCGTCCAGTTCCGGCATGACGTGCTCAATGATGATCGTGTTCTGGTGTGTCATGCCCGCCCCATGAGGATCATCAGCGCCAGGTGATCCCCCAGGTGTCTGGTGATCAGGAGGTGCTGACGTACCCGCTCCCGTGCGTGCTGCCCCATGGCCGCCGCGATAGCGGGGTTGTTCAGCAAGTAGCGCGCGTAGAATGCAGTGCCCTCGACCGAGTTGACGAGATACCCTGTCTGGCCAAAGAGGACCTGAGAGGTAATGCCTCCCGTCTCGCTGCCGATGACCGGCTTGCCCTTCCACATAGCCTCGGCGACGGTTAGGCCAAACCCCGCTCGGATAGATTTTTGAATGACCACGGTCGCGCTTCGCTGCAGCGCGTTGATCTCCAGAGGGGAGTCCGGCTTGAGCAGGAGGATGTGGATATCCGGATCTTGCCCCGCTGCCTCCCGCACTTGCTCCACCACCGCCTGGCCCTCGGGATCGTCCGGCGTGAGTCCCCCAGCCAGCACGAGGCGGCAGTCATGGTGCGTCTTCACCAGGCGATACGCTGCCACCACACCGACCGGGTCCTTGAAGCGGTTGAACTCGGCAACTTGGAGGAGAACGGGCTTGTCACGAGGGATGTGCAGTGTCTCGAGAACTCGGTCCACTTCCTCGGGCGCCAACTCACGGTTTTTGTCGCTCAATGGATCGATGGAGGGCCGAATCAGGAACTGGGGCAGGGGGAG
>Ga0213870_1000435_pt1 | contig 19837 bp, 13 predicted proteins | sample WICALVC2017_Meta_FD_160119 | JGI IMG/M metagenome (GOLD analysis project Ga0213870, IMG submission 160119) | Freshwater microbial communities from subterranean cave lake in Wind Cave National Park, South Dakota, United States - WICALVC2017 | ecosystem: Environmental > Aquatic > Deep subsurface >... | reverse complement strand
CATGTAGTTTCCCATCTTCTTCCTTGTGCAGTCCAACGCCGATTAGGATAACTCCTTTTTTAATCATTTCTGGTTTGACAATGTTTGCCTTGCCAACGGCAGAAATTATAATATCGGCTTTTTTTGTGATAGTTTTTGGATTTGGAGTTTTACTGTCGATGATAGAAGGTGTAATATTCATTTTTTTTAACATGTCAATCACTGGTTTTCCGCCAGTTGCGCCTTTGCCAATGATGACGATTTGTTGGGATTTAAGCCACTCAGTAAATATGTTATTGTTCGAGTGAGCGTTAGCGAATCGAGAACTTCTCGACTCACTTCGTTCGCTCGAAGAATATATTTTATTAAGTACTCTTAGCACTGCTTTTGCAATTGGTGATTGAAAATATGAGTTTGGGTGGAAACCATCAACGTCTTTTTTGGGATCAATAGCTTGCGATATTATTTCTTCATCTATATGTTTTGGTAGAGGCTTTTGAACTATAATTCCATGAACATTGTTGTCATTGTTAAATTGCTCAATTGTTTTTAGGAGCTGAGATTGAGAGATGTCTTTGGAGATATGTTTTACTGCAATATTTGCTCCAATACTTTTGCCTTTAATTTTTTTCTGATTTACATAAGCAACTGAGGCTGGGTTGTTGTTAATTAGAATTATGACAAGATGAGGTATTACATTTTTTTCTCTTAATCTTGCAACTTGGAGCTTGAGACCTTGCAAAATATGGTTTGCAATTTCCTTCCCGTCAATTATCATTTTTACTTTACAAATTATTCTTCCTCAATACAGGTTGCAGAAGCAACCCTATCAGATTTATTTGAAAATCTCATTACAATTAAACCTTGTGTATTTCTAGAGTGTCTTGGAATCTGTGTTAGCGCCAGTTTAACAACTTGTCCTCTAACTGATGTAATAATTACATCATTGCAGTTTGGGGGAATTACTTGGGCAAAAGCAATCTTTCCAGTTTTTACTGTTACTTTTGCAACTTTTACTCCCTTGCCTCCTCTTCTTTGTCCTCTAAATTGGTCAACCGAAGTTTTTTTGCCAACGCCATTTTCCATAATAGTTAATAAATCTGCTTTAGCATTTTTATCTATTACATCCATACTTATAACTTTATCTTCTTTTCCTAACCTTATTCCCCTTACTCCCTTTGTGCTTCTGCCCAAAGACCTAATCGTCTTTTCCGAAAACCTTATTGCTTTGCCATCAAAAGTTGTTAATATAACGTCTTGATTAGTGTCGGTAAGCGAGCTCCATGCAAGTTCATCTCCAGCGTCAAGTTTTATAGCTATTATTCCTGATCTTCTTATATTCTCAAATTCCGATAACGCGGTTTTTTTGACAGTGCCATTTTTTGTAGACAAGAAAACATTTTTGGAAGTCTGGCCACCCCTATAATTAATGAATGACTCAACTTTTTCGCCTTGTTCGATGCTAATTAAGTTTACAATAGCTGTTCCTTTACTGGTTCTTTGCGATTCTGCTATTTCAAATGCCCGCAGTTGGTATGCTTTGCCTTTATTTGTAAAGAATAATATACTGTCGTGTGTTTGTGCGTACCGAATATTTAGTATTCCATCTTCTTCTTTGGTTGTCATGCCGCGAACTCCCTTTCCCCCTCTTCGCTGAACTCTAAAACTATTTAGGCTTTGCCGTTTTATGTAGCCAGTATTTGTAAGGGTTATTACCGTTGGCTCGTTGGGAATTAGATCTTCTTCGGAAAACTCTCCAACCTTGCTCTTGAATACTCTTGTTCTTCTTTGGTCGGTATATTTTTTTTTAAGAATAATTAATTCATTTTTAATCACGCTTAGAATTTTTGTGGGGTGCGTAAGAAGATCTTCTAAATAAGCAATAGTTTCCTTAACCATTTGATATTCGTCTTCAATTTTTTGTCTTTCAAGCGCCGCAAGCCGTCGAAGCTGCATATCCAAAATCGCAACAGCTTGGATTTCAGTTAATTTAAATTGTTCTATTAAATTCTGCTTTGCAGAATCTTGAGTGCTTGAGGATCTAATAGTCTTTATTATCGCATCTATATTTTCAACTGCAATTTTTAGTCCTTCCAAAATGTGAAGCCGCGCTTTGTTCTGTTTTAGTTCAAACTCCGACCTTTTTTTTACAACAGAATATCTATGCTTTAAGTATTCTTCAAGAATCGCCTTCAGATTTAACGTTTGGGGTGTGCCATCAACAAGAGCAACAATGTTTGCGGAAAATATTGTTTGAAGACTTGTGCGTTTGTAAAGATTATTTAAAACTCTGCGGGGGGAAGCATCTCGTTTTAGTTCAATAGCAACGCGCATTCCGTGCCGATCCGACTCATCCCGAAGATCAGAAATTCCCTCGATTCTTTTTTCTTTTGCTAATTCTGCAATGCGCGCCACTAAAAGCGCTTTATTAACTTGGTAAGGGAGCTGTGTAACAATAATTGCAGATTTTCCATTGCCAATATCCTCGATGTCTGCTTTGCCTCTTATCAATATTCTTCCTCGTCCAGTTGTATAAACATTTTTTATTTCGTTTATGTCGTATATGGCGCCAGCGGTTGGGAAGTCTGGGCCTTTGATAAATTGTAAAAGTTCGTCAACGGTAACATCAGAAGAAAGTTGAGGAGTTGTTATTACTGTTGGCTTCTTGACTCCTCCGCCTTTGGCGTCGTCGCTCAAAGAATAATCCCTGTCGTGTTTCGTCTTTCCAATCATGTACACAATCGCATCAATTACTTCTGCTAAGTTATGCGGAGGAATCTTGGTTGCCATACCAACTGCAATGCCTTCACTACCCATCAACAAAAGATTGGGTAGTTTTGCTGGAAGAAAAACTGGCTCTTTAATAGTGGCGTCAAAGTTGTCTAAATAGTCAACGGTTTCTTTATCTAAATCATAAAGCATCTCAGAAGTTATGCCAGCAAGCCTTGCCTCGGTGTAACGCATTGCTGCCGGCGGATCTCCATCCATAGAGCCAAAATTTCCCTGGCCATCAACTAGGGGGTATCGCATGGAAAAGTTTTGTGCGAGTCTTACCAGTGCATCATAAATAGGCAAATCGCCATGAGGGTGATATTTTCCCATTACCTCTCCAACTATTTTTGCAGATTTTGAATATTTTGCAGTGTGAGTTAGACCCATTTCGTGCATTGCGTAAAGTATTCTTCGATGGACTGGTTTTAGGCCATCTTTAACATCCGGAAGCGCACGCGAAACAATAACAGACATGGCGTAATCCAAATACGCCCGCTTCATCTCTATTGATATTTCTGTTTTTTTAAGTTTGCCAATATCCATAATATTAAGCTCAAAACTCAAAGCGCAAAAGTCAAAGCTACAGTGTAAAGCTAAAAACGAACTAACTTTTGAGTTTTAAGTTGCCCGCTTCGCCAAAGCGTGAGCGAGGCGAGTAGTTTTGCGCTTTGCACTTTACGCTTTGCGCTCTCATACAATGAATGATGCTATCAACAGAGCCACTATATTTAACACTTTAATCATGGGATTTATTGCCGGCCCCGCAGTGTCCTTGTAAGGATCACCCACAGTATCTCCAGTAACTGCTGCTTGATGAGCAAAACTTCCTTTTCCCCCAAGATTACCTTCTTCAATAAATTTTTTTGTATTATCCCATGCGGCACCCCCTGTTGTCATAGAAATTGCGACAAAAAGTCCAGTGATTATACTTCCCACCAAAAGCCCGCCCAAAGCTTTTGGTCCAAGAATAAATCCAACTAAAATTGGAGAAATAACTGGAATTAAAGCTGGCATAATCATTTGCCTGATGGCAGAGGCGGTAACAATGTCAACTGCACGACCGTATTCTGGTTTTGCTGTTCCTTTCATTAGTCCTTTAATCTCTTTAAACTGTCGTCTAATTTCATTAACTACTGCAACGCTTGTTTTGCCAACTGCTTCCATTGCAAGCGCACCAAAGAAGTATGGCAGTGCGCCTCCAATAAAAAGACCAATCACAACTAGTGGATCAGAGAGGGAAAATGCGATTGGTTCTGTCCTATTTGTAGTTAGTTCTTGGGTATAGCTTGCAAATAGTACCAATGCCGCAAGCCCAGCACTTCCTATTGCATAAGCTTTGGTTATAGCTTTTGTTGTATTTCCAACTGCATCCAATGGATCTGTTACATCTCTAACTTTTTTGTCCATTCCAGCCATCTCTGCGATTCCGCCAGCATTGTCAGTTATTGGACCAAAAGCATCAATTGCAACAACAATTCCAGTTAGAGAAAGCATGGAAACAGCGGCAATTGCAATGCCATAAAGTCCTCCAAGATTAAATGCAAATAAAATTCCGACAGATATTAAGAGAATTGGAAATAACGTTGATTTCATAGAAACAGCAAGACCGGCAATAACATTAGTGCCGTGTCCAGTCTCTGATGCTTTGGCGATAGTTTTTACAGGAGAAAATTTCTTAGAGGTAAAGTATTCTGTAATAAAAACCATGCCAATTGTAATTATTAATCCAATAATTGAGGTGTAAAAAAGATTAGCATTAGAAATGCCGTTAATGCCATCTGGAAAAATAGCATTAGTCAACATATTAAATCCAATCAAAGAAACGACTATTGCAATTCCTAAGCCCTGATAAAGCGCCGACATTATGTCTTTTCCCTTAAGCTTTACAAACTGCGTTGCAATAATTGATGCAACAATTGATACTGCGCCAATAAGAAGCGGATAAATCAGTACTGCTTGGTTTCCTTTAAAAATTAAGTCGCCCAAAATCATAGCGGCAACTGTAGTTATAACATAGGTTTCAAAAAGATCAGCTGCCATTCCGGCATCATCTCCAACATTATCGCCAACCAAATCTGCAATAACTCCCGGATTTCTTGGATCGTCTTCTGGAATCCCCTTCTCTATTTTTCCAACCATATCAGTGCCAACATCAGCAGCTTTGGTAAAAATTCCGCCTCCCAATCTTGCGAATACAGATATCAGAGATCCACCAAATCCAAGTCCGATTAAGGGTTCAAGACTAATTATTCCCATACGCGTCATAATAAAATAAAATCCAGAAACCGACAAAAGCGCAAGTCCAGCAACCATAAGTCCTGTAACAGCTCCACTTCTAAATGCCAAAGAAAAAGCAGATGAAATTCCCATTTTTGCAGCTTGCGCTGTTCGGACATTGCTTCTTACTGCAATGCTCATGCCAACTATTCCAGAAATTGCCGAAAAAACAGCACCAACCAAAAACCCAATTGCAGTAATTGGATTTAAAGCAAAGAAAAGCAAAACAAAAATTAAGCCACCAATTATGGCAACTACAGTATATTGTCTTTTAAGATAGGCTGTAGCTCCCTCTTGGATCGCATCGGCAATATCATTCATCTTTTTGTCGCCGCGAGGATTTGATAAGACTTTTAAAGTAAGAAGAATGCTGTAGTCAATGGAGAGAAGACTTATAACAATACTTACAATAAGTGCGTTATCTAAGATAAAAGATAAGTTCATAACAGCAGTAATATTATATCTTAATTTAACGTGGTTTTCAAGAATAAAGCGGTAACTATTCAGTTCTTCCCAACGGATTTGTCATTCTGAGGCTGAAAGCCGAAGAATTTCAAGATTATTAGATCCTTCGCTACGCTCAGGATGACAGTCTACTGGTAACAACTGAATACTTACAATAAAAACCCCAGCGGGCTTTTTAGGCACTAGCTGAGGCGTTGATAATACCAATATAGCCTTTTTAGCATAGGAAGTCAAGTGGCTTATAGTGAGCGATCCTGTATTTTATTATTCTTCGGCTGCTCCTTCGCCATCACAAACCTCGCCCGAATTTGGCTGAGTTTTTCTGGGTCGGAGGGTAGTACACCCTTATTGTCCGAGCGAGCGTAGCGAGTCGAGAATCTCCTTAAGAACGGATTCTGGACAAGCCTCGCTTCCGCGCGCCGTCGACATAGCCTTTGGCGACGTACGACCGAAGCTTCAGCGAAGGAGAGCCAGAATGACGGGAAGTGCGAAACTCGTACCTACTATTCTTAGCGCGGATCACGGAGCGATTGATGGTGGACTCCGCTCGCACTATACGTCTAATTGTGCTTGCTTCGCATTTGACTGGATGAAATGTTTTCGTGGTGGAACTTCTTCGCCCATAAGCATGGTAAAGACTGCATCTGCTTCTTCGGCATCTTCTATTGCGACTTGTTTTAATATTCTATTTACGGGATTCATAGTTGTTTCCCATAATTGTTCGGGATTCATTTCCCCCAAACCTTTGTATCTTTGAATATTTATCGTAGCTCGCGCTTTTTTACCATTTAATACTTTCATAACCTGTTCTTTCTCCTCGTCAGAATAAGCGTACTCTATGTCTTTGCCGGTTTGGAGTTTGTATAACGGCGGTTGGGCAATATATAAGTAACCTTGCTTAATAATGTCGAGGAGATGTCTATAGAAAAATGTTAGGATTAAGGTTTCTATATGTTCTCCGTCAACATCAGCATCGGTCATTATAATTATTCTGTGATACCTTAGTTTTTCGAATTTTATAGTCTCCCCTATTCCCATTCCAAGTGCAATGATAAGGTTTTTTAATTCTTCGTGCTCGATAATTTTGTCAAGCCTGGCCCTTTCGGTATTTAGAATTTTTCCACCAATTGGCAAGATTGCCTGAAACTTTCTATCCCTTCCCTGTTTTGCAGATCCTCCAGCAGAATCTCCTTCTACTATATATAACTCAGAAACGCTAGGGTCTTTTTCTTGGCAATCTGCTAATTTTCCAGGAAGTGAGGACCCCTCTAGTGCTCCTTTTCTTAGAATTGCTTCTTTGGCCGCCTTGGCTGCAAGGCGAGCCTTCACTGCCAAATAAACTTTTTCTAAGATTTTTCTTGCATCACTTGGGTTTTCTTCAAAGTATGTATTTAATCCGTCTTTAACTATTGTTTGGACTATTGGTTGGATTTCGGAATTTCCTAATTTTCCTTTTGTCTGGCCTTCAAACTGAATTTTATCTTGGGGCATTTTAATAAATACAACACAACTTAGCCCTTCTTTTGCATCGTCTCCAGTTATTGAATCCTCTCCGTTTTTAAAGCTTCCGATTTTTCTCCCGTAATCATTTATTGCACGGGTTAGGGCCATTCTAAAGCCAGTTAGATGAGTTCCGCCGTTAACAGTATTTATTACATTTACATAGCTTTCTACGTTTTCCGAGTAGCCATTGTTATACTGCAATGCTACCTCTACCTCGATTTCCCCATCAGTTTTTTTAATAAAGATTACATTGTGGATTGGCCCTTTATTTTCGTTTAATTTTGCAACTAACGAGGTTATTCCGCCTTCAAAATAATAGCTTACTTCTTTTGGTTGCTCTCCTCTATTATCAAATAGGTGAAAATAAAGTTTTGGAACCAAATACGCGCGCTCGCGAATGGCTTTTTTAATTGTGTCAAAGTCAAAGAAAGTTTGGGAAAAGATTTTTTTATCTGGATAAAAAGTAACTACGGTACCAGTTATGAGTTCCGAGTTATGAGTTATGGGTTGAAAATTGGACGATTGTACTTCTTTAACAGAAGCCTTTGGTACTCCCCTTTCATATTCTTGTCTGTAGACTTTTCCATTTCTTTTTACCTCAATCCACATGAGACTTGATAGCGCATTTACAACCGATGCTCCAACTCCATGCAATCCACCGCTAATTTTATACGCTGAACCGCCAAACTTTGCTCCGGCGTGAAGTTTGGTCATTACAATCTCAAGCGCTGATTTTTTGTATTGAGGCATGATCTCAACTGGAATTCCCCGACCATCGTCTACAACCGTTGTTCCTCCATCAACGTTGAGAGTTATCCAAACATTTTTTGCAAATCCTGCTAGCGCTTCATCTACAGCATTGTCTATAATTTCTCGCAGAGATTCATGGAGACCTACAATATCGGTAGAGCCAATATACATTCCCGGACGTTTTCTCACAGGCTCAAGCCCTTCTAAAACCTGAATATGTTTTGCCGAATAATCTGAAGATTGTTTATCTGGAGTAACTTTCTTTGTAGCCATAAGACTATTTTACCAAAAAATTTCAAGTGTTTCTAGGGGCAGTAATTAATGGGAGGGGACTTGTATGCTCATATCATCTTCTACCTCTTCGTAGCTACACTAACGATACGGGATCGTTACAGATATAACACTTCGGTATAATTAGGCGTTGTAGGCTTGCTCTAATGTTAGATGTTTGATATTTTCGAGCTTCCGGGCATAGTCTGCTTGATCTTCAACAAACTTTCTATACTCATCCTTGTTCTTAAAGAAAGATAAGATTTCCCTTGTATTGGTAAAGCCAGGAGTATCGTTTATGTATTCAGGATAAGATGAATATTCGTAATCTGGTAGCTCATCGATTTCTCTTAAAAAAGAAGAAACAGGATTGAGGTGTATATATCGAGAAACGTGAATTAATTGTTCATCCGTTTCTATTCTTACTGCGCCAAAATTTCCCTGAAAAAGATGCCCTACCCTTTCATGGCGAATATTAAAATAATGACTAAAAGCGTTTGTAGTTTTTGCCATAAATTTAGAAATTCCTTTATCGACCAACTGTTTTAATAAAAAATGAATATGATTCGGCATTAGACAAAAAGAAAATATATCAACTAGTTTATTTGATTCTTTTTCTAGTTTGATAGTAAGCTTATCTTTCTCTTCATATGAAAGTAGCTTGAAGTATGAAAACCTCATAGGGCAGTTTGCAAAACGATAATAATTTGTTGTTTCAATAAATCTTGTGTAATCCCGTTTAGTTAAAAATATTGGTCTTTTTTCAACACCTCGGTTGTAAACATGATAAATTTCGTTGGTGGCTAGTATTGTTTTTCGCTGCGCCATATATTTATATATTTAGTAAATCACATTTTTACCGATGTGTAAATAGACTAACAATACGGGATCGATATAGATATAACGAAACGGTAAAAGATTAGATAACTTCGCGGCATCGGGAGAGCATACTGTTTCTTTAAGGGAAGAACTGAGCCTCTGGGTGGCGTTTTTGTATCGCTAGTAGATTTTCTCGAGACAAAACTACGTATTTTGCGTCCGGTGCTAATTGTTCTATTATTTTCTTCTGTCTTTTCTTCAGCTCTCCATCTCCATTGTTTGGTGATATTGTAATTTCTACAAAGATTCTTCTTCCATCGGGTCTTGTTATCAAAAAATCCGGTATAGTTCCAGACACTTTATAGGGATTCGATTGAACTTTGAAAAGGGTTGGTTCATGAACAATTGTTGCGCCTGGCATCTTTTCTTGTAGAAGCCTTGAAAAGAGTATGAAAAACTGCCGTTCTGCTAAATTTTCAATTTTGTCTGGATCGCGTCCTTCCTCCTCTATTCCTTTCCATCTCTTTTATATTCATAATATTTTAAACATTTCTAATTTTTTTTCGAATGTTCTCAACAGCGTAATTTATTAGGTATTTTGGATAGTTGATTATTAGATCTTGCGCGTGAAGGTATTCTACATCTTGTCCGCCAAAACCGCGTTTGAAAAGAGAAAGTCCTGCAAATCTGTGCTTCCACTTGTCAAGTGGGGAGACTCCCCAAAAATTATATCTTTGCATACCTTTTCTTTTAGCCTCCAGGATTGCCTCCCACTGTATCAAATAGTTTCCCGGGTAATTGCGTTCTTCAAGAGTACTTGCTCCATAATGATAAACCGCTTCCCTTCCGTAATAAATAATAAAAGCCTCTGCCAACAATCTGTTGTTGATCTGGGCTTTAAAAAGAAGAGCCTTGCCATTATTAGCAAAAACTTTAAATTGCTCTTGCAAAAATTTTAAAGAAAAAGGCACGAATTTTTGTCTTTTGGAAGTTTCAATTTGCAAATCATAGAATTCTAAAATTTTAGATGTATCAGTAGATTTGGTTATTTTTATTCCCTGTTTTATTGCTTTTTTTATTTCATACCTTGTTGTTTTTCTCATTTGCGACAAAAGGGTTTCTTCTGCCTTTGCGATGTCTAGTTGGGATGTAAGCTCGGCATGAAGGTGCATTGGCGCATTGATAAAACCGTTTTTCTTGAAAAGATTTTTGGAAAATTCATCGGAAACAAGTTGTGGCCTAACTCTTACAAAAATGCAGCTTTGCGATTTTGCAATTTCTTTAATTTTTTCAACAAAGCACTCAATCAAGTTAGATTTGGTCCAGTCAATAATTGGTCCGCCGGGAACAGTTAAATATCGTCCGCGTTTTGCATCCTCAACAATCGAAAGCATTACGCCAACTAATCTTTTGTTGCTATAAAAGCCGGTTCTTTGAATTTTATTCCCTAAGTTTTCGTAGAATTCTCCCCAATACCATGACTGCAAAAAATTCGCTTCAGGATGAGAAGATAAAAAAGATTCCCATACTTCTTTAGAGGTTATTGTTCGAGCGATCCCGAGCTTATCGAGGGAGAGTCGAGAACTACCTGTAGAGAGACTTCTCGACTCGTCCGCCTTCGGCGAGACTTCGCTCGAAGAATAATAATGGTTTATTTTTTGGGCAATATTTTTTGCGTCAATTTCTCGCACATTTATATGTGTTGGCAGATTGAGAATTCTATCCGAAATAGTTTTTGCGTTTGTTATGGCTTCATCAACCGAGTCATACCAAATATCCGAAACATAAACTCCTTGTTTTTTAAGATAGTCAATCAATGACTTTCTGTTTTCCACAAAAATAGGGAACCTAAGATTTGAGGACAACTTAATATTTTCGCCGATAGATTTTGAGCAAATTTTCTTATTTAGTATACTATTATATATAGCAGCAATTTTCTTTCGATGCTCTAAGTTTTTGGTAAGTTTATTTAAACCATCTAGTGCTAAATATGCATACCAATTAGGGAGATCGTATTTGTCATAAAAACTTTCGTTCATGGGCTTTGACAAAAGATTAAGCTTTTTGAGAGTAAAGTGGATTACTTTTCCAAGGCCAATTTTGTAAGTCTTTCGAATTTTAAAAGTAAATAACGGATATAGCCTGTCGAGTAGTTGCTGTTTGGGTCTTAGATTAGAGTCTGTCGAAATGCTTATTGTTCGAGCGAACGAAGTGAGTCGAGAACTGTCTGAGGTAAAAACTTCTCGACTCCGTTTGCTATCGCTCACTTCGCTCGAAGAATAATAGTTTTGGTATTTTTTGTTCCTAATTATTAACGCTCCGCCAGAGATAGCATCAATTATTTTATCTTGACTAAATGATAAAACAGCAAAGTCTCCAATAGTCCCCGCTTCTTTGCCGTTAGTATAAATTGTCCCAACGCTATGGGCCAAGTCTTCGATAAGAATAATATTATTTTCGCGGCATACTTTTGCAATTCCTTCTATATAGCATGGATATCCCAGTGTATTTTGAACAATAACCACTTTTATCTTGGGATTTTCTTTTATTTTTTTTTGTAAGAGTTCTGGCGTAAAGTTTAAGTCTAAACTATTATCTAAATCTAAAATTGCAGCTTCGTAACCCTGATTATTTACAGATTTATAAACTGCATAACATGTAAAGCCATTGATTGCCACAAAACTTCCTTTTGGAAAACTTAAAATTTCCAAAGCCAGTCTTATGGCTTCTCTGCCTTTGTAAACCAAGATTGCTTTGCCGTGATATTTTTTTTCTAAGAAAGATCTAAGATTAGAAGAATGAGATGGTTTGTTATTTGCAAATAAGGCTTTTAAAACAAAGCCAAAGTTGTAATTTGAGCCCAAAGAGTTAAAGATGTTCATAAATTAAGCGCAAAGCGTAAAGTGCAAAACGAAAAACTACTCGCCTCGCTCACGCTTTGGCGAAGCGGGCAACTTAAAACTCAAAAGTTAGTTCGCTTTTTAGCTTTACGCTGTAGCTTTGACTTTTGCGCTTTGAGCTTTGAGATATTTCAATATAATATCACTTACTTCTTCCGCGTGCGTAAAATGCGGTGAGTGCTTTGCCCCTTTTATAATATGGAGTTTCGAATTTTTGATCAGTCGATGTATAATTTTTGCATCGTTAAGTGGTGTAACTTTATCGTTTTCTCCCCAGATAATTAAAGTCGGTGTAACAATTTTGTTAAGACTAAGTGATAGATCTATTTTGATAAGATTAGTCATGGTTTTTTTCATAAGAGGTGTTGCATTGTTGTAATCGCTTTCTCCAGTCATTTTATACATCAGATTTTTAAGCACTGCGGATGAACTGAAGTTTTTACCTAATTTTGCAAGCAACTGAAAAAAAAGAAGCCTTATCTTAACATGAAATTCGTCGTGATATATGCCTGCACTATCAATTAAAATAAGATGAGATAATTTTTGAGGGTAAGTGGCGGCAAAAGCAGCAGCAATTTTTCCCCCATTTGAGTGTCCAATTAAGATTGTTTTACCCTTTTCTCTACTTACTATCTTCTTAATCCAATCTACATAATCTTTAAGTTCCCAAGAGTCTTCTAATTTTTCTGTAAGGCCCGGAACTCTAAGAACGACATTCCCCAACCCATTTAATTTAAGAAGTTGACTTAGTTTGTTATATTTTTCTGTGGAATATGTCCAACCGTGGATAATATATGCTTTTAGAGCCCCCATTTTTTTCTCCTTTCTTGCCAGACTAATTCCCGTCTGCATAATTTATTAACATCGTTTTTATCAATCAAAAGGTGTTCTATAATTCCTTCCAGGAACCTTGCGCCTTTAAACAATATTGTTTCTTCGCTTTGAAGGTTTTGAATTAAATAATCTAATGCGTCTTTGGGCATGAGAAATGTTTGAGTCTTGTTTTTTATGTCCACCGAAGCATATTTTCTAAGTCTTGGGCCAACCAATATAATTTTATTTAGTTTCATAGAATTAATTAAATCAGCTAATTTTTTATGATCTTCTTGTTCTTTATTACCAAGTTCAGTCATATCTCCTAAAACTAGCCATTTGTTTTGACTTGGATAAAGACTAAACATATTAAGTATAGCTTTTACTCCATCTGGCGTTGCATTGTAAGAGCTATCTATTATAGTAGTATTTTTGATTCCTTGAAATAGGCTACATCTGCCAGACGGTAGAATAAACTTTGAAAATGAATAATCGGGTTTGATTTTGAGATATTCAAGTAGCGACAAAGTCATTTGGATTGAAAGAGATACTTCCTTTGGAAGCAAAGCGTTAATTGAGTAGGTTTTTCCATTAATTTTGAACTCGGTATGATCTTTAAAAACTTTGTAGTAGTCTAACTCTTTCTGATTGACTGTTTGAATTTTTGCTTTTGTTCTTTTTAACTGATTGTTTATTAATTCGGAATCTCCATTAACAATGGCTAGGTGCTTAGTTGCTTCTAAAAAGTATCCAAACTCGTAAGCTATAGCTTGTTCGACCTTAAAGGTAGTTTTTTTCCTCCCATTCTGTGTCATTGCGAACCAGTCTGCGGACTGGTGTGGCAATCTCTTTTGGATGGAATTGCTTCGTCGTTCCTCCTTGCAATGACATTCTTTTTCTTTTACAAGATTATCAAAATTCATGCTGTGTGTTCTTCCAACCCCTGTCCATAACGTAACTTCCGGCTTTAGTAAATCCGCTAAAAATTTACCTTCATGAGGCCTATCACAATCTGCCTCGACAATATATAATTTTTCTTGGGGCGGTTTTTTAAATGCTTTAAAAGGTGCTGCCAAAAAAAGATATGGCCATTCATCGAATGTTAAATTTGTGCGTCTTAATCCCAAAATGTCAAACGGTATGCCATAGCTACTATTTGCAAAATGAGAATATTTTGCTTTATCTTGCAGTTGAGATTCTATAAGATTTAATAATGTTGTTTTTCCGCTCGAACCTGTTACTACTATAATTTTCGGGTTCCAAATCGAAAGCCTGATTTGAGCAAAGAATTTAAAATAGTTAGCGATAGGGAAATAAAGCAGGCTTTTAATTTGTTTAATCATGGGTAAAATTGAACAATTGTATTTTACCAGTTATAGCCAAAATATTCTATTAAATCTGCTAGGCGAGACACCATATATAAACCTTAAGTTTTTAGTGACATATGACTTCCAACATCGGGCAACCTCGGATATTGTTTAGGTTCGAACCTAAGGTAGGATAAACTGGATCGTCAATAGGAAACCGATACGGGATCGGTACAGATACAAACTGGATTTTACAAATTTAGAAAAAGATTTTCAAGGACAAGCCGTTGGTTGGCGTTGGCGGTTTTAATAATAGTATAAGTTTTATTGAGGGATATTAAGGTATTAAGATATTGAGATGCAATTTCGTAATCAGTCATTCTGGGTTGACGGGTTACTGTCTGGTACCCATCTTGCCCAGAATCTCTTATCGCCGTTGGGGATTCTGGAGTCGTCCCGACTTCTGTCGGGACTCCCCAGAATGACGAAGTAAGAATCTGTTTAATCAATTCCTCCCTAGCGACAATAATCATCTTTTCCAGCCAAGTGGACGCATCACCCTTATTTTTTGTAATGTCTTGAGCCAACTTTAGCTTCTCCCCTATTGGTTTTTGGCATAAAGATATTAAGATATTAAGATAGTGAGTCGTTTCTTGTTCTAATAGTTCAAAAGACTTATCCTTAAGCTCTATAATTTTGCATCTTGAAAGAATTGTTGGCAGCAAAAGTTCTTTGCTTGCGCTTATTATATATATAATAGTATTGACTGGTGGTTCCTCCAAAACCTTTAGAAGTGCATTTTGCGCTGGAATTGTTATGCCATTATAGGCTTCTAAGATAATTGCTTTCGTTTTACTTTTTATAGGTTTTAAATATATTTTTTTTTGGAAATATCTTATGTCTTCTATTCCAATTGCTTTTTCGAAAGTAAGTAAGCTAATGTCAAACTTATCTGTTTGATTTTTTTTGCACTCCAACAACATGAAATCGAGTGCAGCTTTTTTGTTTTTGGAAACGATTAGGAAGGAATGCATAAGATGTTACTGCCTCTTGAATTATATTCTATTTTTACATATTATAACAGTAATGCCTACAGATAATTCTAAGCCGCCATCAGAAAATTCAGAAGATACAACTTTGTTTGACATATTGCTTTCGGAGCATCTATTGACCCCGCAGCAAGTTGAAGAGATTAGACTCAAAAGCGCAGCAGAGGGATTACCCTACGAGAATATATTAAAATCGTTAAATTTGGTATCAGAGGAAAAGCTTATAGAAGCAAAAGCAAGGCTTTTAGGAGTGCCTTTTATTTCTCTTGCATCGATTTCGTTTTCTCCGCAAGCAATAGGTTTTGTGCCAAGAGTCCTTGCAGAGCGTTTTTCTTTAATGCCATTTTATTTCGATGAAAAAACAAAAACATTATCTATTGCAATGAGTGATCCGGTAGATTTGGACGCATTGCAATTTATTAGACAAAAGACTGGACTTAATGTAAAAACATTTGCAGCGTATCCTCAAGAAATTGATAAAGCAATTAATCAAGAATACAAGCAAGAAATTATTGGTGAAGTAGGTAAAGCGTTGAAGGAATCAGAAGAAATTAGCAAGAGAGTTAGTGTGGCTAACGTAGGCAACATGCCAAACATTATTAAAGAAGCACCAGTTGCCAAGATAGTATCCACTATCTTGGAGTATGCAGCAACAAGTAGGGCTTCTGATGTTCATATAGAACCCCAAGAAGATAGGATAAGAGTTAGATATAGAATAGATGGCATACTCTATGACAAGCTTAGTCTGCCTAAAAGAGTTCAAGATGCAGTAACAAGCAGGATAAAAATTCTTTCCGCAATGAAGATTGACGAGCATCGCATTCCCCAAGACGGTCGTTTTAATTTTAAGATCTTAGATAAAGAAGTTGATCTTCGCATTTCGGTATTGCCAACAGTTTACGGTGAAAAAATCGTGATGAGGCTTTTAAGAAAATCTGGGGGAGTTCCTAGTCTTGAAGACTTAGGTCTTGGCGGGATTTCTTTAAAGAATTTGGAGACCGCTGTGTTAAGACCCCACGGAATTATTATAGTTTGCGGTCCTACAGGATCGGGAAAAACATCAACTCTTTATTCAATTTTGTCGCAATTAAATACGACTCGCGTAAACATTCTGACTCTTGAGGATCCAGTTGAATATCAGTTGCCTGGAATTAATCAAGTTGGCATAAATTCAGCAGTTGGGCTTACTTTTGCAACTGGCCTTCGATCATTTCTTCGCCAAGACCCAAACATAATTCTAGTTGGAGAGATTCGGGATACAGAAACAACAGATCTTGCTTTGCAGGCAGCGCTAACCGGTCATCTGGTTTTTTCTACGCTTCATACGTCAAGTGCTTCTGGCGCGTTGCCTCGCCTTATTGATTTGGGAGCAGAACCATTTTTACTTTCGTCCACAATGAATGCTATGGTTGGGCAAAGAATAGTTAGAAGAATTTGTACATATTGTAAAGAATCTTATGCTCCAGTTGCGCAGATTATAGAGGAAATGCAGAAAGTATTAGGTAAGCTTTTTACTGTTGACACAGCTTCGATAAAATTATACAAGGGCAAGGGTTGTGGAGAATGCGATGACGCTGGATATTTGGGAAGAGTTGGAATTTTTGAGGTATTGCCTGTTTCTAATAAAATTGCTAATCTAATATTAGAGCATCCTGATACCACGACTCTAGAAAAAAAAGCAATTGAGGAGGGAATGATTACAATGAAACAAGATGGTTATCTTAAGGCATTGCAAGGCATAACGACGCTTGAGGAAGTAATAAGAGTAGCGCAGGAATAAAACGCGAATTGTTATATTGTTTCGTGGTTAGCAATTTAGCAATGTAAATAATTATGAGCATACAAGAACTTTTGGCTATTACTGTCAAAAAAAACGCATCAGATCTTCACCTTTTGACTGGCATTCCGCCAACCCTTAGAATTGATGGTTCTTTAACATATGTCTCAAACTGTAGACCTTTAACTAAGCAAGACATTGAGACAATGATTTTTTCTTTGATTGATGCTCAGCAAAAAGTAATGCTTCTTGACACCAAGGAGCTTGACTTTTCGTTTACATTTGACGATGGAACAAAAAATTTAGGTAGATTTCGATCCAATGTTTATTATCAACGAGGATATCTGTCTGGCGCTTTTAGATTTTTGGAGCCAAATCTTCGCACAATCGAAGATCTCCACTTGCCAAAAATTCTTCACAAATTTGCGGATTTAAAACAAGGTTTTATTTTGGTCACTGGTCCTACTGGACACGGTAAATCAACAACCCTTGCTGCAGTTATAAATGAAATTAATCTTAATAGAGCTTGTCATATTTTAACAATAGAAGATCCGATTGAATATGTTTATCCCCCTGGGAAAAGCATAATATCTCAGCGGGCAATGGGCATAGATACACATTCGTGGCCTTGGGCTCTTCGCTCCGCGCTTCGCGAAGACCCAGATGTAGTTTTGGTTGGAGAAATGCGAGACCCAGAAACTATGGCAGCAGCAATAACAATTGCCGAAACTGGTCATTTAGTTTTTTCGACCCTTCATACCAATTCTGCTTCACAAAGCATTGATAGAATTATAGATTCCTTTCCGGCAGAACAACAGCCACAGATAAAAATTCAACTGGCAGCGAGCCTTAAGGGCATTGTTTCACAGAGACTTTTACAGCAAATATCCGGTGGACGAATTCCAGCGGTTGAGGTTTTAACTGGAACAAGTGCAGTCGCCAATAATATTAGAGAAGGAAAAACTCATTTGATAGATTCAGTTATACAAACCTCTCACGAGGCTGGCATGATTACTCTTGAAGCTTCTTTAGCCGATTTAATATCAACAGGTAGCATAAGCCTTGAAACTGCTAAAAGCTACGCTTTACACCAAGATTATCTTTTGAGGTTGATCGGATAATATGAAACTCCATTACAAAGCAGTAACCAAACAGGGAAAAATAGTTACTGGCATTATAGAAGCAAACAGTATCAAAGATGCGGCACATTATTTAAGAAGCAGAGAGTTTTTTCCCATAACAGTAGCTAAAAAAGAAAAAAGTGAACTTCTTAACATGCTGCCCTTTTTTTCAAATAAGGTTGGGCAGAAAGACCTAGTAGTTTTTACTAGACAAGTGTCTTTGATGCTAGTTTCTGGGTTGACGCTGGTGAAAGCTTTAGACATTCTTAAAGATCAAGCGACTAAGGAGTCAGTAAGGGAGATGCTAGATGGAGTTGTTACCGATATACAAGAAGGCTCATCTTTTTCCAAGAGCCTTGCCAAATATCCAGACGTATTTTCTCCAGTGTATATAGCGCTTGTTAGGACTTCGGAAGCCTCAGGACTCTTAGATAAGGCATTAGGTCGTCTTGCAGACAACTTGGAAAAACAGCAAAAATTAGGAAGCACAATTAAGGCAGCTCTTACATATCCTGTTATTATTGTTGTTTTAATGATAGGTGTTGTTTTTATAATGATGACTTTTGTTATTCCAAAACTTAGCGATCTTTATAAACAGTTAAATGTTGAATTGCCTTTGGCTACCAAGATAGTGGTTTCTATGTCACAGTTTACTACTACATTTTGGCCAATTATTCTAGGCTTTGTAATTTTGTTTCCTTTTTTATTTCGTCGTTTCAATAAAACCGAAGAGGGCAAAATGTTGATTGATAACCTAGTTTTAAAACTCCCAGTTTTTGCCCCTCTTATTAAAAAAACAATACTTGCGGAGTTTTCAAGGACATTAGGGCTTTTAATTGGAAGCGGGACTTTGGTGGTGGAATCACTGGTCGAAACAGCCGATATCGCTGGAAATTACCAATTTAAAAATGCAATACTAGATACTTCAAGCCGTGTTGAGAAAGGCGTTTCTGTTGGAGAGGCATTGTCTTTTTATAACATTTTTCCTCCAATTCTTATTCAGCTTGTAAAAGTTGGGGAGCAGACTGGAAAACTGGACGAGACGCTTCTTAGAGCATCGGAGTATTTTGAGTCAGAAGTTGATCAGGCAGTTAAAACACTAACTACAGCCATGGAGCCTCTTATTATGGTAACTTTAGGCGTTGGAGTGGGTTTTTTAGTTTTCTCCATAATTACTCCAATCTACAAACTTACATCCTCGATTCAGTAGGCATTTATTTTTGTATACTTTGATATACTAAGTCCTATTGACAAACCCCAAAAATAATGTTTTACTAGATATATTGAATTTATTTTATACATGAAGAAAATCTTTAAGGCAAAATCATCCACTCCCCAAAAAGCCTTCACCCAAAAAGCCTTCACATTGTTAGAGTTGTTAGTAGTTATTGCAGTATTGGGAATTTTGGCAGTAGCAATTATAACTGCTCTTAATCCAGTAAAAAAGATAAATCAGACAAAAGATTCTAATGTAAAGTCGGATATGAATCAAATAGCCAATGCGTTGCAAGCATATATAGCAAATCAAAATCCCCCAGCCTATCCACCTACTTTAGTAGGGTTAGTTCCGAATGAAATAAAAACAGTGCCTCAGCAGCAGACAACTCCACCTGAACCATATGGCTATGGGGTAAATAGCCCTTCTGTTCCTCCAGTAGCAGTATGGGGTAAAATGTATGATGCTACGGGGTATTGGTGTTGGGACTCTACTTATGCTACTTTTAAGAATGTAGCCAGTATCCCCGTCGCTTCTACATGGGTATGCCCATCACAATAAAGAGTGGTACAGGGTGAATTGTGTGTGATAGTTTATTATAGACTATATCTTGCAATAAGACGTTTAGAATTACGAACTATTGGAATTATTTTTATACATGAAAAAAATCTTTAATACAAAATCATCCACTCCCCAAAAAGCCTTCACATTGTTAGAGTTGTTAGTAGTTATTGCAGTATTGGGAATTTTGGCAGTAGCAATTATAACTGCTCTTAATCCAGTAAAAAAGACAAACCAGGCAAAAGACTCTAATGTAAA
>Ga0213870_1000434_pt1 | contig 19882 bp, 18 predicted proteins | sample WICALVC2017_Meta_FD_160119 | JGI IMG/M metagenome (GOLD analysis project Ga0213870, IMG submission 160119) | Freshwater microbial communities from subterranean cave lake in Wind Cave National Park, South Dakota, United States - WICALVC2017 | ecosystem: Environmental > Aquatic > Deep subsurface >... | reverse complement strand
TGATCAACTCCCTTAATACATTGCTAAAGCATGGCCTTATTCAGCGCTATGGCCAAGGAGCTGGATCTAGGTATCAGCTTATTTTTTAGAGTCTGGTTAATGTGGTAAGCTTGCAGACTAAGACTAATGGCTTTCCTCCAGCATCTGTTTTAAGTCTACAATCATTGATTCAGGAGAAGTCCCAACAACAAAGCCAACTATGTTACAAGAACATTTTAATCAACTATATTGTTCTCCAATTAATCAACTATATTGTTCTCCAATGAATATAAATTGAAGTTTTGACATACTTTGAGAAAGCCTTAAGTACTAGACAATATGAGAGTTAATTTTTTAAAAGATACTCCCTCAAGCGTTGAGAAAGTTCAGTTTGAACTTTTTAAAAGAGCAGGTTCTACTAAGCAGTTTGAGAGAACCTTAGCGCTATCAAATTGGGTGCTTCAAATGGCAAAACTTGCTATTCATAAGCGTTACCCCCATTTATCTCAAAGAGATAAGAATATTTTTTTTATTAAAACCATTTATGGATCTGAGCTCGCCCAAAAGGTTAGGCAGTATTTGGAAAGGGATTCTCTTTGAAACAGTTAGAAACCCAAGAAACTCTTGCACCTTTTATAAATACTCTAGAACAACTTGGTATTTCTTATTTGATTGGCGGGTCCATTGCGAGTTCTGTGTTTGGAGCAGCTCGGTCTACACAAGATATTGATCTGGTAACAACACTGACTGTAGATAAAGTAGATCTATTCGTAAATGCGCTCAATAAAATATTTTACATTGATAAGGATACCATCTTAAATGCAATTCACGCCCGGTCTTCTTTTAACATCCCCAGAAGATATTATTCTAAACAAATTAGAATGGTACAAGCTAGGCAATGAGGCCTCTGAGAGGCAGTGGAAAGATATTATTGGAGTACTCAGGATTCAGGAAAATGGTTTGGATTATGGATACCTTAAAAAATGGGCAACAGAACTCGACCTTTCTCTACTCCTTGAAAAAGCTCTCCTGGAAAAAAGCGACTAAGGGCCTGTATTACAAGAACATTTTAGTCAATTATATATTTAAACCTCTTAGAAATTGAGTTTTTGTGACAACCATGGTAAATACTCCGCGTTATGCCAGCATTAAAAAAGAGCCGACACAATATAATGGTTTTGGTGTGGTGTTTTGTCAGTTTTCTTGCCTTTGCTGCGTCGCCTGACTCAAGGCCTCAATTTAATCCCAATCCTGTAGCTGTCCCACCTAGTCAGAGTGTCCTTTTAGAGCAATCATCTTGGGATGATGGTGTGCGCTTTATCTATAACCGAGGAGAGGGCGGGGTTGATTATGAAGACTTTTTACTAAACGAAGTCCTTAACCCTAATAAAATTAAAAAAATAAAAGGATTTAAGGAGTTTTCATCCACCAGAATTGTCTTAATGACTTATGAAGTGCGCTCACAAAAAGTCATTGAGCGTATACAAGAACTTTTAAGGCTAGGGTGTAAAGTTTTAGTGGTTTCAGATTCAAGTACTTTTGAGTTTTTAAAAATTCCACCTAAAAAAGTACAAGCTAGTTGGTCTAAAAGACAGCGCGAGTATTTCCAAGCAAGTTTTGATCTCGATGGAGATGGCAAAGTTACCGATGCAGATGTAGATTTAAAAAATAGAAAACTATTTCTTTCAAATGAAGCATGGAGAAGGCTTAAAGCACTTGCCAGGCAATACCCAAAGCTGCTTGAACTCGTTTCAACTCCTTATGCAGTGGTTCCAGAAAGTGAAGCACAAAACTATATTAAGCTCACTCATTTAAAATGGTATGGAGTAGATTTCAGAGGAAAAGATGGAAAGTTTAAACCCGTCCTTGCTTTTGTAAGTTCTGCTAACCTTACAGAAACTTGTCTAGCTAAAAGAGTAGAAATTTCTAGATCAAATCAGGAACGGTATCTTCAAGGTGAAAACTTTCAATATGCACAAGGTTCCCAAGGGCATGTGCAATTTGGTGCCCTCCTTGAAGGTGAAAAAATTTTAGTAGCTCTGCAAGGTCCAAGAGATGAGTGGATTGAACTCTTTAGACAGGGCAAACCCTTTGATGAGCGATCTTTGCCAGCCACACTTTATCCTAGGATAGTTTTTAAAGATGGTTCTGTGTTGCAAGCTTTTTATACAGAAGGGACAAGGATTCAATCTCGAAAGCCTATTGATGTGGTTTGGGCTGCAATTACTCCCATTTTATCAAATTCTGCTAACCAGCTCAAAGTTTATTATGACTCCCAATTTGTTTTTTCACATAAGCAACTTGCACTGATGATCCGCCATCAGCTTGTCAGCGGCAATGCAGAGGAATTAGGAATTTTTATTGATGGAAATTATGCTGTAGCACCTTATTCTGCTCTACCGGATCTTTTATTTGCTCCAAGAGTACAAGATTCTTTTGGAGTACTGCCAGGAAAGGCTCTCCAGCAAGTGGTTGCACTACCTAAAAATCTGAAATGGCAGGACAGTGTTTTTGTTTATGATGGCGAAAAAGGAGTAGTTGGGGCACCTCCTGATAAACTCCATACAAAGTTAACTTACTTTGAATATGAGGATTCAAGTGGCATTCGCCACTATGTTGTGGTTTGGGGATCCGCTAATAAAAGTTCAAATGCAGGAAAACTCAATGCAGATGGGCTTTTTGTTTTAGATTCACCAGATCCTAAAGTACGTGAACAAGTTCTACCTTTTTTCCAAGCACTAAAAACAGATTCTCGTATGCGGTCTTATTCAAAAGCATATGTTGAGCAAAGACTTTTAGAGTTGATTAAACCGGATCGAAAAATATTTAATGAAAGATTTATTCGTGAACTCACAGAGCTGCTGGATCATCCTAAAAACAATAAAGCTTTGCAGCCACTTCTTTCAAAATTAAAACAAGCTGGTGGAATGAATAAAGCAGGAGAAGGTTTTTTAAAACTTTTAAGTTGGTATATCAGGAATGCAGAACAAGGGCTTTCTTGGGAGGATTTTTATCTCATTCATGCATTAGCTTCAAAGCCCCATCCTCCACAGTTTGGTTTATTACAAGATATTAAAGAGCGGTGGCTTGCTCGCACCCACTCAAAAGCAGCTCGTGCATCTTTATCCCGAATTTTTAATGCAATGGATTGGAAGGCACCAGAACCTCCAAACTCACCAGTTATGCAAGAAATTGTTCGAGGCTGTGAAGCATTTCTTTTAAAATTAGGCGTTAAAAATTCAGCAGGAGTCAGTCCATGAGCTTCATTTCAAAGCTTTTACTACTTATTTTAAGTTTTACCCAGCTTGCGCAAGCCAGCAAGCCTCTCTCCGAACGATCTGCAGCTGCATGCGAGTCTCTTTTAACAGCTGGAAGGTTTTTAAGGGTTTTGCCTGCAAGCTCCTCAACTTTTATTCCACTGAGAAGACTTTTAGATAGCGCTAGTTGTGAGCATGTTCCGACTCTTTGGAGAACGGGCGATATGTATTCTGCTGAATCGCCTTCGATGGGACTCGTTGAAATGTTTAGAACAGCAGAGCTTGCAGCAGATGATATTATTCAAGCTCTAGGTATTCAGGCTGTTACTCCAAAATATGACAATGCCAATATTGCAATGGGAGCAGCAGCTACAGTGGAGTTGATCCGCTCTCAAGATCCACCAGCATATATTAGAAAAGCTATTCTAATGCGTCCAGAGGATGGAATCTATGTTGTCGTTCCACTTTTAAAACTTGTAGAAAAAAAATCTAAAAAAACAGGAAAACCACTTTATATTCCGATGGTAACAAAAGGCCATCAAGAGCTTGAGAATAACGATATCTACTCAGCAGCCTTTGCAGCTTGGGCATTAGAGCGGTGGATTGGGCAAATTCCAGAAACAGCAGAAATTTATTTAAAGCCCATGGTGAAAAAAAGAGTTGCTAATCCAAGTTTAGAAGAAAAAGCAGTTTATACAGTAAAAGTGGAGCAGTACTTGCCCATCGTTCGTGTCATCCACAGTAATTTTATAAAAACTGCAGCTAACCCACAAGCTGCAGATACCAAGCCAAGGCGTTGCACGACATGCAATACCTGTCCTTGGGCAGCCCACTGCCGAGCGCAAATGAAAGAAGCAAAAGATCTTTCGATGATTCCACTTCCACCAAGCAAGGAAGAAGCAAAAGCCTTGAGAGACTTGGGTTATACAGACCTTGATCTGCTCTCAAAACTTGATATCAATAGCCCTGAATTTATTCGTGTTGCACTCACTCTTGGTACTTCTCCATATCGCCTGCGGTATTTTGTGGCCCGAGCGCTTGCTACAGCACAAGGGCGAGTTTTGGTTACTAAAGAATTTGAGGATCCACTCAGAGATGCTAAATACATTGTCCACATTGATTTTGAGGATGTGCTAGCAGGTGAGTTGCGATCTGGAGTTTATCTTTTTGGACTTGAGATTCAAGGCAAAGGCAAAACCGTACTGAGAAAAGACAAGGAGTTTGTCTTTGCAAAGAATTTAAATCAGCAGTCTATTGACGAGGCATGGGCAAGGTTTTTAAGATTTTTAAAAAAAGAACCTCGTCTTAAAAGCGGAAGATTTTTAATTACAACTTACTCAAAACATGAAGCTGTCAAAATCGAGCAAGAGTTTGATATTTTAAAACAACCAGCTAAAAAGTTTTCTCCACAACAAAAAAGCTCTCCGTATTACTCTGAAGCAGAAATTGAAGGAGAAGCAAAAGGAGAAAAAATAGGGCGGCTCATTCGAAATCAAAGTTTTTTTAAAAAACATAAAGACATCACTCCAGAAGATGTATTCATGGTTTTAGACAAAAGTGTAGATTTACTCGTATATGTACGCCGTTATTTAGCTATTCCTGGTTTTACAAATACGATTAAAAGAGTCTTGGATTTTGCAAGTACCCCTGAAGAGCCACTAGTGTACCCACCAGGATCCAATGGTTTGGAGTCCATGGCCTGGGCTTTTGTAGCCTACAGGACACAAGAGCCAGATTTGATTAAACGTATTGAAAAATACAATGAACTAGATATTGACGCAAACCGTTTGGTAGCAAACCTCTTACGAGGGCTTGCAGATACTCCAGCAGCAAAAAAACTCGTATGGGATAAAGGGTTTGAAGAGATTGCAGCAGATGTGTCAGCAGCTGCATCAGCTAAAAGAAGAATTTTACAGCTAGAAGAAAAACAAGCAATTCTTGAAGGCATTTTAGGAGGAAAATCTTTGGAAAATTTGACACAAAGACAGCTTGAAGAGCTTTTACAAATTTTAGATCGAACCGATTATTTAGAAGCCAGAAGCAAACTTGAAGAAGAGAAACTTTCAGATGAGGAGCATGATGCAAAAGAGCAGTATTTAGAGTTTTCTGTGATGAATGAAAGAAAAGAGCAGTTGACTACTTTTTTTAAACAATTTAATCCAAAACTAGGAGAAGACCCAATAGATCCACAAACTCAAAGTTTGGTGCAACTTTTGTTAAAACCCAGCACTTATCTTACTCCTCTGCACATCCATCAAATATTGATGCTGGGTGGGCTTAAATTAAAAATGGCAAAACTAAAGCCTAGCAAAGATGTCATGAAAGCAATGAAATTGCCAGAGTCACTTAAAAAAGCCCTTCGTGAATTCACAGATGAAAATCCATCTGAAGAAATGGAAACTCTTTGGTATGGACTTTACCTATCTCACGCCTTTCCAATTGGAGATCTGCAATGAAAAAATTATTTCTTATATTCATTTTATTTCAGTCTTTTCACGCCTATGCTGAACAAATCGTGTCTTTGAATTTTGATTGGGACGACACCGCTGTTTACATGCCAACAACGATCGTGCTTTTTCACAAGCAAACAGGAAAAGAACTAGAAATCTCTACACATGAATTTGCCAAACATGGTGAATCATTTGGAGTGTCTGGGCCCTATAAGGATTATGAAGCGCGATATGATCCTAAAACTGGATCGTACAGGCACTTTAGGGATTTGGGACGATACAATTATTTTTTAGCAGATTTGAGAGCAGCACTAAAAGACAAAACAGGGGTGTGGAAAGGACCAAGTTTTAATGAACTTTTATTTACTTTAAGGCATAAAGAAACCGCTCAATGGCTTACAATACTTACTACACGAGGACATAGTCCTGCTACTTTTTTAAAAGCGCTTAGAATTTTAAAAAGGCGTGGCCATATTAAATATTTACCCAGGCGTGCCAATATTCATCCTGTGCTGTGGGAGTTGTCTGAACAAATTAAGGGAAAAAATTCCGACAACACTAAACAAAGAAAAGAGTATGTCGTTAAAGTAAAAATAGAGCATATGTTTCAAATGCTAGACAAGCTTCAAAGCATCTCCGTAGATGATACGTTCTTGCCAGTAGCGAGTAAAAATCCAAATGAAGCAATACGAAAGCATCTTTGGGCATACTATGACGACGATGTGTTGTATTTTAAGGTAGCTGTAGAAAAGCTTTCAGAGGGAGTGAAGGCAGGCAGATGGTCCAATGTAAAAGTTGTGGTTTATTTCACAGCGCCAAACCATCCAGAAATGAAACAACAGGGAGTAGTATTGACTTCAGAGGGGACAAGACTGCTTTTACCTGGTGAACAAGATGAAGCCGTTAAAATTGTGAAATATCAAAAAGCAAAACAGTGTGAAAAACTACTAGAAGGTGTTTAAAAAACTATCTGAATCCACCAATGTTTTATAAGTTTTTAGGAAAGTTTTTTGATCTATTAGCTGTCCTGTAACGTATCGGTGTAGAATGCTGCTCATAAAAGTTTGATAGCCAAGACCAGCGTGATTAGCTTCTTTTTTAAGCATATTTAAATCTGCTAAAGACATTCTAAAACTTATTCGTGCTGCTTTTTTTTTAGCAGCTAATGAATTTTTTGCATTTTTTTGTAACTCTTTTAGCTCGCTTTTTGAGGCTTCAATCCATTTTTCTACACTTGCCTCTATTTTTTTCTCATAATTTGTTAATTTATTTTTCATTTCATCCCCATTTTTTGTATTTCAGGTGTAATTTCCTAGACGGGTATATAGTTTTTAAAAAATAATACTCATTTGTTTCTAAAAACGGTACCGCATGTACATAGGCATTCAACTCAAGCACTAAGATTCCTTGGTTTGGATATTTAGGGTTTGGATTTTTTAATTTTGCCAACACGTTGCCTTCTGCCATAGCTGACTCAACCTCCGAAAAGCTAACGTTTCTTTTTTGTTTCAAATACTCGCTTTTAATTGGATTCCACAATATTAGCTTCAATAAATATAGTTTATCCTAATGTTATGACAACGTCAACACATCTGGATTTTGATTAACACCACCTGACATAAACAAAAATTGATCTGAATTGGATTTTATGGTAAAAGCTTGCCATGTGTAAAACAGGGATTTTTAGTCTTTTTTTTCACAGCTTTTTATTTGTGCAGCTTGCCTTAGCTAATACACAAAGCTGTGAGCGATTACTTCAGCCCGGGTGGAGGCATTCTGAGAGTAGAATTGTACAACGACTTCTTGATCTCCCCACTCGATCTATAGCTTTACGAAAGCTCGAAAAAAGATGGCAAGCTCTTGAAGTTTTAAAAGGACAAATCCGTTGGTTGGAATTGAAGGATGAAACGTTTCAAGAAGTACGTGATGAAATTAATGAGTTGAGGATGGAACTCTCCAGCACTTTAAGAGGGGATCGTCTAACAGAAACTTTTGATTGGGCTCAAGAAACACAAACCGCTCGTGAAAACTGGGTTAAAGTAGAAAATCTTCTATACAAATGGATCAAAGCTGGAAGAGAGCTAGATGGTGAAGCTATTTTAGCTTTAAATGAGAGCTTATGTACAGGGCTTAGAAACAACGATAAATTACCTGGAAAAATCAGAAATCATGCACTCAATATTGATGGCGAGGGGTATTTTATTCACTCTGAAGATGCAGCATATGCACTTGAAGAATTTGTAGCTTGGTATCACAGAAACAAATCTCAGATGCATCCCATTGAGTTTGCAGCAAGGGCGTATCAAAGATTAGTTTCTTACCATCCTTTTTCTGATGGAAATGGCAGAACTAGCCGTGCTGTCATGGATTGGATCTTACTTAAAAATGGTTATCCACCAGCAGCATTTGTCTCAGCACAGGATGGCGTTGTTGCCATCTTTGTAGAACCCAATCAAAAGGCACCATCCCCTGAAGCAGTTGTGAATACACTGACACAAGCTATTGAGAATACCTTTAGGCTGCTACTAACTATACTATAAAATAGTTCGGTTTATTTGACAGTAATGTCAAACCATAGTATTCTACAGATATGTTCAGTGAGCGTCGAAAATATCCGCTTACGATTCACTTCAATGAACGGCGCTTTGAGCGTATAGAGATTGATCTGCATTATGAGAAAAAGCATTCCGATATGACGGATCAGACTATTTTGGGGTTGGTACAGCTATTAGACGGTCAAGCTAGTGAGAGTATTATTGAAGGAGCTGATGGCTTTTTTTATTGCGCAAAAGAACTCTATTGCCAGAACAAGTTGTATCGGATTGTTCTGACCTACTCAAATGAGGATTTTTTAGGTGTCGTGAACGCCTTTCGTGTGAAGGAGAAGTGAGTTATGAGTAAATGGCCAGAGCGTAAAGAAATTGAAAGAGTATTAAAAAAGCTCGAAGAAAATCCAGAGCTTTATAGTCGCGCTCTTCCTCCGAATGCTACAGAAAAAGAGCGTATTAAATATGATTTGTGTGCTGAATTCGTAAAATACATGAATCGAAATGAGATTACGCAACGTGAGCTAGCTAAGCGGATAGGAATTGATGAGGCTTTAGTAAGCAAAGTAGTGCGTTACCATATTGATGAGTTTAGCCTTGATCGGCTGTATGACTTTCTTAATGCCCTTGACTCTAGTCTTATGCTAAAGGTTACGCGCAAGAGGAAGGAAGCAGCATAAAAAGTAGTTAAATATGCCAAATTTCATTGAACTTCGAGGAGCCCGCACACATAATTTAAAAAATATTGATGTAGACATTCCCTTAAAAAAAATCACAGTCCTTACAGGAGTTTCAGGATCTGGAAAATCCTCGCTAGCGTTTAATACGCTTTATGCTGAAGGGGAGCGCCGTTATGTTGAATCCCTTTCCACGTATGTGCGTCAGTTTTTAGAAAAAATGCCTAAGCCTGATATCGATAGCCTTGAAAACATTTGTCCAGCTATTGCGCTAGAACAAAAAAACCATATCTTAGGGAATCGCTCTACAGTTGCTACCATGAGTGAGTTGTATGATTGCTTTCGACTTCTTTTTTCAAAAATAGGGCACACGTACTGTCTACAATGTAATCAAGAAGTGCGAGCAGATTCTCCAGAAGGTGTGGCGAATTTTATAGAAAGATCCACACCAGATCGCTTTTATGTTCTGTCTTATTTAAGTCCTGAGGTTTTACATAAAAAAACATGGGATAAAATGAGAAAGTCTCTTTTGAGCGCTGGTTTTGAACGAGTGCTGATTGCAGGAGAATTGTATGAGTTAAGCAGCTTGGAAGCAGTACCCAAACAACTTCCATTTCTTGTGATAGACCGAATGGTTTTACCAAAGCACCCCGCTTCAGATGCCCGTCTTTTAGATGCGTTAGAGCAAGCTTTTCAGCATGGATCAGGAAAAATGGGATTAGCGTTTCCTGCGCAATCAAAAGAAAAAAACGAATCCTTTCAGGTGGTGTGGTTTTCTGATCAGTTTCGGTGTGAGGCTTGTAATCTAGATTACCCTCAGCCAACTCCCCAGCATTTTTCTTTTAATAGCCCACTTGGGGCATGCCCAAGTTGTAGTGGTTTTGGCTATAATTTGGAACTTGATGAAGATTTGATTGTCCCTGACAAAAGAAGAACAATAAAAAACGGCACAATTGATCCCTTTACAAAGCCAGCATATCGGGAATGGCATGAAGATCTTTTAGCTTTTTGCAAAAAAAATGACATTAATTCAGACAAGCGTTACGAAGATTTTACAAAAAAAGAACGAGATTTAATTTGGAATGGGGATGGCTCAAAACGTGGGTTTTCAGGTATTCGTGGTTGTTTTGAGGAACTAAAAGAGTGGAAATATAAATTGTATGTTCGAGTTTTTATCCGCCGCTATCAATCCCAAAATCTTTGCATGAAATGTAATGGCTCTCGCTATCATCCGCTGACTCTTGCTGTGCAGATTGCTGAGGGTCCGGAGCGTTCCAATGATGTGAATGTGACAAAGTACGGTGAACGGAAAAATATTTCAGAGATTTTAAGTTTGCCTATTGAAAAGGCATGTGCGTATTTTTTAAAACTATCTTTACCATCTTTTGAGGCACAAGTAGCTAAAGATATTTTAAGTCAAATCCAAAACCGACTTCAATTTTTAGTGGATGTGGGTGTAGGTTACTTAACTTTAAACCGATTAGGAAAGACCCTTTCTGGCGGAGAGTGTCAGCGCATTAATCTAGCGACTCAGCTTGGCAATAAACTTTGTTCTACGCTGTATGTGCTCGATGAGCCTAGTATTGGTCTTCATGCAGCAGATACGGAAAAATTGATTAGCCTTTTAAGAAAACTACGTGACCATGGGAACACACTAGTTGTTGTAGAGCACGATTTAGATATGATTTCTTTTTCAGATCACATTATTGAATTAGGACCTTTTGCAGGACAAAAAGGCGGTGAAGTTATTGCACAAGGTCCTTTACAAAAAATACTTAATGAAAAGGGCTGCCTTACAGCTAAATATTTAACAGGTGTTTTTGAAATTCCTCAGCGCAAAGAGAGAAGAAGTCCTTCTCAGTTTTTAAAAATTACTGGTGCTTGTGAAAATAATTTAAAAAATATTTCAGTTGAATTTCCTCTCTATGCTTTTGCAGTAGTAACAGGGTTGTCCGGCAGTGGCAAAACCACGCTTGTTCATAAAACGCTTTATCATGCACTTGCAAAGCTTTTTAGAAAAGAAAATGTCAGTGTGGGAAAATTTCAAAGGCTTTATGGTGTGGATCTTTTGCAAGATGTTGTGTTGCTTGATCAGCGGCCAATAGGAAAAAGTGCGCGCTCCAATCCTGCTACTTATTTAAAAATTTGGGAAGAAATTCGAAGAATATATTCTAACCAGTCTTTGTCATTAAGACGTGGATATGGTCCTCAGTATTTTTCATTTAATGTGGATGCTGGAAGGTGCTCTGTTTGTAAAGGTGAGGGTGAGGTTGTTGTGGAAATGCATTTTATGGCAGATCTCAAACTGCCTTGTGAAGAGTGCGAGGGACAGAAGTTTAAAAAAAATGTTTTAGAAGTTGAGTATAAAGGGAAAAATATTTATAAACTTTTAAGAACTACGGTGGATGAGTGTTTAGAGCTGTTTAAAGAGTACTCTTCGATTGTATCAAAATTGCAAACGCTAAGAAAAGTTGGTCTAGGTTATCTAGAGCTTGGACAAAGCTCAACCACACTTTCAGGAGGAGAGTCTCAGCGATTAAAAATTGCAGGTGTTTTAGAGGAAAAACAAGAGTCTAATGTGCTTTATGTTTTTGATGAACCTACCACAGGGCTTCACATCGATGACGTAAAAAAACTTTTAGTGGTTTTACAGGAACTTGTAGAGAATCAAAACACTGTAATTGTCATTGAACACAATTTAAGTCTCATTGCTCAAGCAGATTGGGTGATTGATTTAGGTCCAGGTGGTGGAGAAGAGGGGGGAAGGGTGGTAGCAAGTGGCACACCAGAGCAAGTTGCTGTAATTTCAGATTCGCTAACAGGGCAATATTTAAATCGGAGCATTTACCGTGATGGAAATGCAACAAAATATAGGGTGGGGTATGGGGCCTCATCTAGTGAGGCCCCATACTCTCGGGGGTAGGGATTTTAGCTGGCAATGCCCATAAATAGCAAGTCCTGTGCCAACAGGTACAACTTTAAGATTAATTTCCTTACTTATTTAGATTTCATGAAAATAGATTCCATTATCATGAATTTATGTGTATCCTAGTCATATGGCGAATTTACAAATAAAAGCACTCAATGACGACTTGTATAATGCTTTAAAAAGAAGATCTCAAGACGACCAAAGATCTTTATCTCAAGAAGTCATTAAAGTTTTACAAGATTTTTTATCAGGTCCACAACAGGATGCAAGAAAGTCAACGGATGAGTTTTTAGCTATGTGTGGAGATTGGGTTGAAGAAAAAACTCCGCACCAAATTATTAAAGAAATTCGTAACGCTAGGAAGAATAAAAGGCTTTAGTAAATGTACCTTTTGGATACTGATACCATAATTTATTGTTTAAAAAATGTTCTGACTACCGTAAAGCAGTTTCGTGTTCATGCAAATGATCCAAAAGTAATTTCTGTTATTACTTATGGAGAATTATATTACGGTGCATGGAAGTCAAAATACCGTGAAAAAAACCTTGCCCAACTACAAAGGATAGCTGAATTATTCCAAATAATAGAGATTTCAAAAGGAGTTACTGAAACTTTTGGTTTTCTTAGAGCTAGTCTTGAGTTGCAAGGGAATAAAGTTGCTGATCTTGATTTATTGATTGGATCTACTGCTTTGGTGATGAATTATACTCTCGTTACAAATAATAAAAAACATTTTTCAAAAATACCTGGACTAAAACTTGCTAATTGGTTTGACTAAGAGCGCTCTAAGAGCCCGTCTAAGTCTCACCCAATAAATCTCGCGCAATAATTACACGCAACATTTCATTTGTGCCTGCCCCAATTTCCATAAGCTTTGCATCACGCATGTAGCGCTCTACCGGGAATTCTTTGATATACCCATATCCACCTAAAATTTGAATGGCATCTAGTCCAATTTGTGTAGCTGTTTGTGCAGCGACGAGCTTTACTTTTGCGCTAAGGACTCGAGAGCTAGAACCATCAAGTTTACCCAGGTCCCACATTTGAGCTGTGCTATAGACGTAATGTGCTGCTGCTTCAGCCCGTGCCCAGCCTTCTGCTAACATAGCTTGGATCATTTGAAATTGACCAATGGGCTGTCCAAACTGGGTCCGTTCTTTTGCATATTGTGTAGCAATCTCAAGTGAGGAGCGTGCCAATCCTAAACTAATACCAGAAATGGTAATGCGCTCAATATCTAGATTTTTTAACATGTGTCCAACAGAGTCTCCTTCTTTTCCAACTAGATTTTCAAAAGGAACTTCACAGTTTTCAAAAATCAACTCACCTGTAGGGGAAGCGCGCATCCCCATTTTTTTAAGTTTTTTCCCCATCCTAAAACCAGGAAAGTTTGACTCCACAATAAAAGTTGAGATGTCTTTTTTGCCATCTCCAGTACGAGCGTATACATAAAACACATCTCCAATTACTGCATTGGTGATAAACATTTTAGAACCATTGAGGATGTATTTGTCCCCTTTTCGAACAGCCCGAGTGCGCATTGCAAGTGCGTCAGAGCCAGCATTGGGTTCTGTCATGCCCATGCCACCAACCCACTCTCCTGAAATAAGACGAGGTAAGTAACGGCGTTTTTGTTCTGCACTAGCATTCGTAGCGATATTGTTTACAGTGAGTATAGTATGGGCAAGGTAGGATAGCGCAGTAGATGCATCAATTGCCCCGATCTCTTCCACGGCAAGGGTTGCCGCTACGCATCCCATCGCAGTGCCACCCCATTCTTCGGCAGCAGTGATGCCTAACAAGCCCAGCTCAGCCATTTTTTTAAAATAATTGCGGTCAAATCCCTCAACTTCATCTAAGTAGTCAATTTGAGGAGCAAGAGTAGTTAAGGCAAAATCTCTGACACTTTTTTGCAGCATTCGGTGTTCATCTGTTAAAAACCACATTTGATACCTCTTAAAATTATGTTAGTTTTAATTTAATGGATGTAGGGCGTATTACTGAATTTAATCCACAAGTATTAAAAAAAAACAACACTTTTGAGCGTGTGTCCCTACACTCACATCAAGTTTCTTCTAAGTTAAAAGAAAACCTCCCGTTTTCACAAGGTTTAAATTTTTTAATTAATTATTGGGAACTTAAACCAGCACAATATGAGAACCGATTGCAAGAGCTTTCTTTAAAAGGAATTAAGCACATCAGTACTTTTGTGCCATGGTCACACTTTGAAACAGATATTTATCACTCCTTAAAAAAATTCTTAAAAGCTTGCTGGAATGTAAAAATGCCCGTGAAGCTTTTCATCATGCCTGAACTAGGAGTGAATTACCCTAACTGTGGTATTCCAAAAGAGTTGCTAGCAGATCATGCTAATCTTGCAACAGACAAACAAGGGAATATTATCTATAATGTCACTGCTCCAAATATTTTCCCATTGCCAAGTTTTATGTCCCCAGTGGTATTAAAACATTTTGGTAATTATTTAATTAAGCTCGGGGGATTGCTCAACGAAGTTTTTCAAGAAGTTAAGGACATGAGTTTTTGTGAAGTCATTATCAGCAACAGTTTTTTTAACTATTACAGAAACTTTGGATTGCCAAGTTATGAGCATGGGGATTATTCAGCATCTCAAGTTTTAGCTTTTCAGGATTTTTTAGATCGGCAATATCCTACTCTAGGACACAACCAGATTTCTAATCCGCTAAAAGAAAATTTCAAAACACTTGCTTATGAAAATTATAATCGACATCGATTTTTAGTGCACGTTGAAAAATTATTGCGTGAAAAAACAGAACTTGTATTTGCTAAAAAACATGTGACATGTTCTCTTCAGAATATTTCTTTAATTAATCCAGAAACTGCTCCTGAAGTAAGCAATCATAGTTTATTAACAGAAGTGTTAGATTATAAACCATGTTTGAAAAAATACTATGATGTTATTTGTTCTGCAGGTACAAAAAAAGAGTGGCTATATTTACATTTTGCGAATGCCTTCCGTCGCTTTAATGACCAAGAGAGGAGCTTCTTGGCTTTAGCTTCTTTAATTCATGCTGGAAATTTAATGCTTTTTACACAAGATTATTTTAAATTTTCTATTCCATTTCGCAAGAAACTTGAAAAATTAGTAAATTTTTTTGAAACAAAAAAATTAGTAAAAAGAAGCCAAGTTTCTTATCTAGCTGCAAGTTTGTATTCAGCAAATTCTACTTGCTTATCCATATTCCAAAAAATGACCTCAAATTCCATAGAAATTATTGCTAAAGTTGAGGGAAGAAGTGCGAGTTGTGGTCATTTGGTATTTGTAGATCCTACGAGTATTATTAACTTGCTAGAGTTTTTACAGTTTTTAAACCAAGCGCAAACAGGAAGTGTAGTCGCTATTCCAAAAGTTATGCAGGAAATACCAAATTTTACACAGGATGCAAAAATCCATTTTGAAAAATTTTCTAAAATCCATCCAAAATTAAAAATTAATCTTGGACTTCAGTATGAAGTGTATAGCTATGGTCTGGGTCAAGTTGTTTTTTATGCTCCAGAAATGTTTTGGAAACCTGAGGATAATTTAGAAACACAGAGTCCAAAGATTTTTTTTCAGTCCTTGTTAGGCTTAGCTGAATTTAAAATTCCATGTCTTTTACAAAATCAAGAGTTGAAAGTAGAAGTTTATTGTTCAAAAGAAGATGGTAGTGACCAAGTCCTATTTTTGATAAACCCTACTGCCAAAGAGATCTCAAGCTCCATAGAATTTCCACAGGATGTGATTTTAAAAGCTCTACCCACTTCAAATAATGGAGATAACTCTTTAGTGGGCAAAAATTTTGAAATAGCAGTTCCTTCTTTGGGTGTGGTTTCCATGCAAGTATTTTTAGCTGGTACAACGGCTGGTACAACTGAAACAGCTACAGCTGAAAAATTCAAAAACCATCAAGACGAGGTTATTGCATGGACTTAACGCATGACTGGAAGGTCCTCAATGAAGTTTTATTTCCACAGGATAATATTATTGCATCTAAAAATACAATGGTTGTATTAGAAGAACAGGACCAAATTCAAGATGGACTTGTCTTTGACGGGACCAGTTTTGATAGAACTTTTTTAGGAAATGCCGACGGATTTGCATCCTGCAAATCCGAAGCAATGCAAGGTATTATTCACACATCGCTTCAGGATTTAGCTAAAAAATATGGGGTGCAATCTTGTGTTCGGCTTTCAAATAATAAATTAAGATCTTGTATTCAGGACGTTGCTCGATTGGGCCCAAATTATTTTCAGCAAATCCAAAAAACCAGGGATTTATTACTTGAAAAAGAGACTCTTTTCCATTCTACCCAGCATTTTGTCTTAAATTTCCTGAACTCTAAGATCCAAAAGTTTATGCCACGTAAATTTAATTTTCTGATATTTGTAACAGAAAGCACCACCTATAAAGCTCTCTTACTATCTTACGCGAATGGTAAATTAGATCGATTTTTTGAGCCAGACTTTTCTAGTCTTCATGAAGACAGGCTTTTAGAGTGGCAAAAAGAGTATAAAGTCATTGGTCAATATTTAGAGAGTCGTTATATTTTACCTTGCTATGCCATCTTTATAAGCAAGGAGGTTTGGTGTAGCTGTTGTGAGGCTAGTGTAACCCCTTATTTAAAACCTTGGAATGTTTTTGTACGAGCATATAATCTAGGTCTAGCAAAGGTTTTTCCAGAAAGTGTAGCGACTAGAGCGCTGCTTGCAATCCAGAGATTAATGATGTATTTTGCTCGGTTATGACGAGCAAATTATATCAATTCGACCAGGATGGGAGAGTACTTTACGAAGCTAATTTTTTACAAGGATGTAAAAAATGATTCCTTTTTTTCAATTTCGTTTGGAAGACCTCACAAAAGAGTTGATCGGTTCTGGTCTGCCTGAAAAAAAAGCACTTTATCACAGCAAACAGATTTTTAAGTGGGTATATTGGAGGCGTGTGAAGTCTTTTGAAGCAATGAGTGATTTGCCAAAAAACTTAAGAAGTGAGCTTGCTCTGAAAATTTCTTTAGATCCTATCCTTAAAATGAGCTGCAACCAGCAAAGCAAAGATGGAACCGAGAAATTTTTGTTTGAGCTTTCAGATGCGAATACTCTTGAAAGTGTTTTAATCCCAGCTGAAGACAGGTTAACCATTTGTATTAGTTCTCAAGTTGGGTGTGCCATGGGTTGTAAATTCTGTATGACAGCTAGCCAGGGTTTGGTTAGAAATCTGGAAGTACAAGAAATTGTATCCCAAGTATACGCACTGTCGGAGTCCTCAAAAATTACAAACATTGTTTTTATGGGGATGGGTGAACCCCTTCACAATTTAGAAAATGTTTGTAGAGCTGTTGAAATTTTTGTTACTCAAGAAGGTTTAAATTTTTCAAAGCGAAAGATCACGATCAGTACTTCAGGACTAGTTCCACAAATAAGGCAACTCAATGAAAGGCTTACAGGTAAGGCACGTGTAAATTTAGCCATTTCATTAAATAGTTCTACAAACGAGCAAAGAACTTCTGTGATGCCTATCAATAAAGCATTTTCAATTGAGAAGCTTTTAGATGCTTGCAAGGATTTTAAATTGGATCCACACCGCCGTATCACTTTTGAATATGTGATGTTAGGGGAACTCAATGATACTTTAGAGGATGCTAAAAGGGTGTCGTATCTGCTTAAAAACATCCCGTCAAAAATAAATCTTATTCCTTATAACCCCCATCCTGCGAGCCCATATAAGAGGCCTTTGGATGGGTCCGTTGAAGTTTTTCAAAAATTTTTATTGGATGAAGGGCACACGGCACTCATTCGGCATAGTAGAGGTCGTGATATTTTAGCAGCTTGTGGACAGCTTCGAAGTGCTCAAGAGCCCGCTCGATTCGAAAAAAATCATCTCACACCGCAGCAAAGTTGACAAAATTACTATTATATAGTACTGTGCGTCAAGTATGTGTATTCTAAAGACGTATTTCCAATTTGGCATGAGACCTTTCATCGGTATTTTCATCGGTATTTTCATCGGTATGTTGATATTTTCTATTTTCAGTAGCATGTCTGTTTCCGCTGCCACTCCAGATTGTGAAAAGGCATTGGTAGATAAAGGTTTTATTAAAGCTCGAACTTTTGCTGTAGATGCTCAAGGACAACTACAGTTAACATCAGCAAATGTGAAATTCTTCACAGATCAAAGAACGCAAGTTCGTGAAACGCAACGCTTGCTTGGTTCCCGTTATTTTGAGATGGACCACGCCACAAGAAGAGTTGTTCTGGCATTGATGCTTCAAACCCATGCTTTTGTATATGGTAATCCTGGTGGAGCAAAATCTGCTATTGCAAGGGACTTGCTCGCCACTCTTTCTACGCTCGCAAATGGGAGAACAAAGATTGACGCTTTTGCTCTGCAATTGAACCAACTTATGAATGATTTGTCGATTAAAGGGCATGTGGATTTAGAGCACGATGGCAAGCTAACGATTGTAGAAAGAATTAAGAATCAAGATACCCTCATCCAATTTAGTAGAGGACTTTTAGATGAAATTGATAAGGGCAATCCTGTTGCGCTAGCAGCGCTTTTAGATGTTTTAAATGAAAAAATTGCACAGTATGGAGCTGTGACAGTCAAAGCTCGTACGAAAACAGTTGTATGTACAGGAAACATGACGATTTATGAGTTTTTAAAGGTGTTTGAAGACCAAGGGATGGCTCCTACTGCAACGGCTCTTTTAGATCGCCTAGTGTTTAAAGTTTTTGCCCACAACTATCCTGTTGCTCCAGAAGCAAGACAAGCAGGAATATTGAAAGGTTTTGAGCGTTCAGCTGGTGCAGCACTTAAAGAATTAACAGGGCCAACAGATGAGCAAGAGCTAGCCACGGTCACTCAAAAGCCTTCAGATCTTCCTGAAGTAGACTGGGTGCGCTTAGGTCAATTAGCGCTTGTGAGTGCACGATTTAGTCCTGACATCGATGGGATTGTAGATAAAGCGACAGAACAAACTAGACAAGCTTACAATAACCTTCGCAGAACTACTGAACAAGAAGTTACAGACAGTGGTGGAGCAAGCCTGCAGCCCATCTACTATCCTCCACAAATAGTCAGCATGAGAAACATCATGCAATATACAAAACAAACGATTGCTGCGAGTATTCTTTTAGATTTAATGGCCCTACCAGACAATGTTTTACCAACACCTATTTTAATAAAACTCATACAAAAAGGTATTCCTATAGATCGATTCTCTGTGTGGAGACTTCAAGATGTTTTATTAACGGCAGCTCCAGGAGACCCCATCCTAGAGATTGTATCTAGTCGTTCAAGTACGACTTACACCTTAAGATATGGAGGTCAGGTCGATGAGCTTTTAAAACATCCACTGGATGAACGCGAAAGATGGATGCTTGAGTATATTAAAAAAGAAAGACAAGCTTTTGCAAAGATTTATACAGATTTAATGGCATCGCTTACTCGTAGTACCAATGAAGTTTCTGAAATTCTTGCGGACCTATTAGGTGCAAGCTTAGGTGAAAGTCGAAACATTGAAGAATTTTTAACACGAGTCACATCTCGCTCAAGGTAATGCGGCATTAGATTTTTGGATTTTGAGTTTTTGTCGCTTTTACAACACGTAAAAGCTTCAGGGATTTTTTTGGGAGGTTTTTTTGAATGCAATATTTAGATCGCATCTAAGAGCGTATCTAAGCCTAGCAATTGCGCTTAACGTCTTATTTGCTGGTTTTGCTGGTCATGTACAAGCTTCTCCTACAGCAAGCTGTGAAGATCTTTTGGCTGGGTCTGATCCAAGTTTAGTTGAAGCTCAAAAATTGCGACATGAACTCCAAGAAAAATTAGGGGTTTTTCAAGATCCGTTTCTTTTTGATTCTAATGTTGAGCAAACGGTTGCTACGTGGAATAAGCTTTTAGAAAATTATCCGCACCTCCGTGATTTACAAGATGCTGTGTATGAGTGCCTTAAACAAAACAAGCCATTTGATAAAAAACTAGAAAAAGAAGTTTTAGCTAAAGCAAAAGAACTCTTAGATTCTG
>Ga0213870_1000433_pt1 | contig 19914 bp, 15 predicted proteins | sample WICALVC2017_Meta_FD_160119 | JGI IMG/M metagenome (GOLD analysis project Ga0213870, IMG submission 160119) | Freshwater microbial communities from subterranean cave lake in Wind Cave National Park, South Dakota, United States - WICALVC2017 | ecosystem: Environmental > Aquatic > Deep subsurface >... | reverse complement strand
TCGTATTCTTGAACAAGAGGTGAGTGAAAACTTAAAAAAGACGAAAAAATTCAGAGACGACATGGCCAATATACGGGCGGAGCAGAAAGCCGCTGAGGCGAAAAGAGAGGCCGATGCGAAGGCCGCTGAGGCGAAAAGGCTGGCCGATGCGAAGGCCGCTGAAGCGAAAAGACTGGCCGATGAGAAGGCCGCTGCGAAAGCCGCTGCCGCTCGAAAATTGGCAGAAGAGGGTGTCGCTGCTATCCGAAGAGAAGAAACAAGAAGAGCGGCTGTGGCTTTTGATAAAAGGGCTGCAGAAGAAAAAGCGCTTTTGGCCAAAAAAGCAGAAGAGGAAGATGAGCTTTTAAGAAAAAAGGAGGAGGAGCGAAAAGCCTTGCAAACCCAGCAGTTTGCAAAGCTGGCCAAAATCTATGAAACGATGTCGCCCGAAGATGCCGCACTCAGGCTTCAGAATATGAAAGACGAATTTGCATTGGCCATTATCCCGCTGATGAAGGATAAAAAATCTGCTCGGGTGTTGGCCGCCATGGATCCCATTGTTGCCGCAAAGTTCACCGAGAAAATGGGCATGGAACTCAATGCTGCGAATGGTGCCCTCTCTGGAAAGAAAAATAAGCGTTAGTCTCTTATGAAAAATATCTTGATCATTTCTGCAAAAATATTTTTTAACGCACTCATTTCAGCTTTCTATACAAATTTAATCGTGGAATCTGGTTCTGAATCAAAATAAAAAATGACTACCACGGCCAGAAAAACCAGTGTGGCGGCAGCCGCATAAAGCGCTGTATAGCCAAATCCCTTTACGATTAACCCAAACAGCGGCGCCCCCAACAGTGAGCCTAAATCAAAGATCAGGGTATATAAGGTCATGAAACCGCCTCGATAAGACTCGCCACCACGGGAAATAATGATGGACGAAAGAATCGGGAAGACCAATCCATTGCCTAAACCACATAAAAGCCCGCTTACAATCAAACCGCCTGTTGAAGGCAAAAGAACAATCATTGTAATGCCTGATGCCAATGTACACAATGCAGGAATGAGTGCCCGTTTAGGCCCGTATCGATCTGGCCAATCCCCGCCGATGAGGCGAATGCTAATCGCGGAAAGCGTATAGGCAAGAAAAAAATAAGAAACCTGATTTAGCAGTACCGTCTTGGCATACGGTTTTAAGAAAACGATGAAAGAGGTCAGACCCAATGAGAATAAAAATGCGGCCAGAAAGGGAATCCGCAGATTTGAACATAACGCCCTTTTCCAAAAGCTTTCTAAAGGGACCTCCCTGTTGTCCTCTATGGGATCTCGGATAAAATAGGAGAAGCAGAGTGATATAAAAGAGAGGATGGCACAAAATATAAAAAGTGGTGTATATCCCCCAAGATTCACCACGTGCTCCGCGAGCGTGACGCCAATCGTTCCGCTTAATTGTCCAGAGATGCCAAAAAGGGCAATGCCGGAAACCCGCTGCGAATGAGGAGAGAGGTCAACCGCCAGTGTAAAAAAAGTGGCCATTAATGTTCCTGTTGCACACCCATGCAAGAGCCGAACAAAAAAAAGCCCCCATCCTAAATGATTCGGTATCAGATAGAGCAGGTGTGTTATCAGAAAGAGCAATCCCCCAATCAAGAGATAAAGATGTCGCCCCTTCTTGTCCATCAGATGCCCTACAAAGGGGCGAACCAACACGCCAGAGAGCGAGGCACCCGCCATAAAGAGACCTACATGGAAAGGATTCGCTCCCAACTCCTGAAGATGCGCGGGAAAGAGAACATAAGACCATAAGGCCAACCCGAAAAAAAAGTGTGCGAGAAAAAGGAGAGAAAAGTCCCGCGTAAAGAGCAAAGAGAGAGAGGAACCATTAGAGAGATTATTTTCGTTTTTTTGCAAACTCAACTACACCCGGAAGAATAGAGATAAAAATGATGGCGAAAATAACGGCCGTAAAGTTATGTTTAACCACAGGGAGATTTCCAAAAAAATATCCTCCAAAGAGAAATAGCAACACCCACGCCATTCCCCCGATCACATTATAGAGGGCAAAACGCCAATAAGTCATCTTCCCGCAACCTGCGACAAACGGAGCAAAGGTGCGGACAATCGGGATAAAGCGTGCAAAGATGATCGTCTTGCCGCCATGTTTTTCATAAAATTGATGCGCTTTTAGCAGGTGATTGCGATTGAGAAATCGTCCGACTTCTTTTGTGAAAATAGTTGGCCCCACAAAATGCCCAATCGCGTAATTCACCGCATCTCCTAAGATGGCCGCAACAGTCAGTAAAGCCGCCACGCCTCCGATGCCTCCGGGCGGTGTTGCAATGCCAGTAGAAAGCGCACCCACTGCGAACAAAAGGGAATCACCCGGCAAGAAAGGGGTTATCACTAAGCCGGTTTCACAGAATATGATTAAAAAAAGAATCAACCACGCTACAGTGCCATACGCTCCAAAGAGGGTTGTTAGATGCTGGTCAAGATGGAGAAACAAATCAATGAGAGGGTAAAGAATTTCCATTTTCTGTCATTTAGTGATCTGCATTTTCTTCAAAAATTGCCCCGTATGCGACTCGGCTACCCGTGCAATGTCCTCTGGGGTTCCACATGCGACGACATTGCCCCCTTCTGGCCCGCCTTCGGGGCCTAAGTCAATAATCCAGTCGGCGTTTCGTATCACATCCAGATTGTGCTCAATGACAATCACGGTGTTTCCCCTCTGCACAAGCCGATCTAAAACATCTAACAATTTTTGAATGTCGGCAAAATGAAGACCGGTCGTCGGCTCATCCAGAATATAAAGGGTGCGGCCCGTGGCCCGTTTTGACAACTCTTTGGATAGCTTAATCCGTTGCGCTTCTCCACCCGAAAGTGTCGTTGCCGCTTGGCCCAGCGTGATATAACCCAACCCCACTTCGCACAATGTGTTAAGCTTCGTAGCAATCAATGGAATCGCTTTGAAAAAATCCAACGCGGACGCAATGGTCATATCCAAAACATCGGCAATCGATTTCCCGCGATAGTGAATGTCCAGTGTCTCACGATTATACCGCCGCCCCTTGCAGGATTCACACATGACATAGACATCGGGCAGAAAATGCATTTCAATCTGAATAAGGCCTTCTCCTTTACAAACCTCACAGCGTCCCCCTTTTACATTGAATGAATAGCGTCCCTCTTTGTATCCGCGTATTCTGGATTCAGGGAGTTGTGTAAAAAGATCACGGATAAACGTGAAAAGCCCCGTGTAGGTCGACGGGTTGGATCGCGGAGTTCGGCCAATGGGGGATTGATCAATATGAATGATTTTATCGATCTGGTCGCCGCCTACTATTTTTTTACACGTGCCCGGCTTTTCGCTAGACTGAAAGAAGGAAGCCGCTACATTCTTATATAAAACATCAAGCACCAGCGTCGATTTTCCAGACCCAGACACGCCGGTAACGCAGGTGAAATAACCCAGCGGAAACGACACATCAATCTGTTTTAGGTTGTTTTCGGATGCCCCCAATATCTTCAAAAATTCGGGCCGCCGACTGCGGTTAGAACGACGACCGGATGGAAGCAAAATCACCTGTTTTCCTGAAAGATATTGCCCCGTGAGAGAGGCGCTATTTGCTACAATTTCTTTTGGAGTCCCTTGGGCCACAACGAATCCACCATGCACCCCTGCCGCTGGCCCCATATCAATAACCCAATCGGCATTGCAAATCGTTTCCTCATCATGCTCGACCACCAATACAGTGTTGCCTAAATCTCGCATCTTCTTCAAGGTATCCAATAGCCGCATATTGTCTCGCTGGTGTAGGCCGATACTGGGTTCATCAAGAATATAGAGCACACCCGTCAGTGCAGAGCCAATCTGAGTAGCCAACCGTATGCGTTGTCCTTCTCCTCCAGAAAGGGCGCCGGCAGATCGATCTAGCGTGAGATACCCCACGCCCACATTGATCAAAAAAGAAAGCCGCTCTCGAATCTCTCTTAAGACGCGCTGGGCGATTGCCTGTTCTTTCTCTGTCAGCGTCACCACTTGAACAAATTGATACGCGTCGGCAATAGAAAGACAGGTGACTTCGGCAATGGATCGGTCCGAAATTTTAATTGCAAGGGATTCTGGTTTCAGCCGATTCCCCTTACAAGCGGGACATGGGTGCAACATCATATAGTCCCCGATCTCTTCTCGAATATACGACGAGTCGGTTTCTTTATAACGCCGGGCCAAATTAGGAAGCACCCCCTCAAACGGTTTTGTGTACGATTCTTTCGTAGGCGGCGTCCCGCCTTTGCCATTTTCTTCATAATGAAACAGAATTGATTCTGTCCCTGATCCATACAAGATAATTTTTTGATGTAGCTCCGACAGTTTTTGAAACGGCTTATGAAGATCAAATCGATAATGGCTCGCAAGGGCTTCTAGGATTTGATTATAATAAGCGGAGGAACGTTGCATCCATGGCAAAATTGCCCCTTCCTGCAAAGAACGCGAACGGTCGGGAACAACTTTATCGGGGTCCATCTCCAATGTCGTTCCTAAACCGCTACAGGAAGCGCAAGCGCCTTGAGGCGAGTTAAATGAAAAGATACGTGGCTCAATTTCTGGATAACTCACCCCGCAATTAATACAAGACAGATGCTCCGAGAAGAGGATCTCCTGCTTTTCTCGAACGACCCGGACCACACCGTTCCCCATTTTTACGGCAAGCTCCAGAGAGTCTGTGAGCCTTCGTTCTAAACCGACTTTTAATATCAATCGATCTATCACCGCTTCAATGGTATGTTTTTTGTACTTGTCTTTGATGGAAGGGCATTCTTCAACAGAGAGGTCAATCATCTTTCCATCGATTCTCGCCCGCACAAATCCTTTTTGTTTCAGGGACTGCAATTCTTTCCTATATTCCCCTTTGCGTTCCCGAACCATCGGGGCGAGGATCTCGATCTTTTCTCCGTTTGGATATTGCGTGATCGTATCGACCATTTGAGAAATGGTTTGTGCTGAAATCACTTTTCCGCATTGGAAGCAAAACGGACGGCCAACGCGCGCGAACAGAAGACGAAAATAATCGTATATCTCGGTAACTGTCCCCACCGTGGAGCGTGGATTTCTACTGGTGGTTTTTTGTTCGATAGCAATCGCCGGAGAGAGGCCTTCGATGATGTCGAAATCAGGCTTGTCCATCCGATCCAGAAATTGGCGGGCGTATGCAGAGAGCGATTCAACGTAACGGCGTTGTCCTTCGGCATACAAGGTGTCAAACGCCAAAGACGATTTGCCTGAACCTGAAAGCCCTGTAATCACAACCAGTTGGTCTTTAGGAATCTCAAGATCAATATTCTTAAGATTGTGTTGTCGGGCACCTTTGATAATGATTTTTTTTTCGTTCATTCAGTTGTGATTGTAAATACACAATACGCCCCACGTCAAAGAAATAAAAAGAAAAGATGATTCCATGAAGTGCGTTGTGTTACAATCCCGAAGGTTTTTAAAATTGGTGTCTAAAATGGGTAAAGGAGGTATTCTAGTATGGAGGTAATCATTGCGGAACATGCTGGCTTTTGTTTTGGCGTAAAACGGGCTGTAAAGATGGCCTTTGATGCGTCGGAAAACAAAACGCAAAGTGTGCATACGCTGGGGCCGCTTATTCATAACCCGCAAGTCGTTGAGCGCCTTGCCAGAGAAGGGGTTTCTAAGGCAGACTCCCTTTCTGAAATTCACGATGGGATTGTTATTTTACGTTCTCATGGCGTGGCCTCGCCTCAAATTGCGATTGATGCAAAGTCAAAAGGGCTTGCCGTCATTGACGCCACTTGTCCCTTTGTCACCAATGCGCAACGGTATGCAAAATTGCTTGTCGATGAGGGTTATCTTGTGATTATGGTGGGGGATAAACATCACCCAGAGACGTTATCGGTTGTTGGCCACGCGGGAGGAGATATCCTTGTTACGGAAGATTTCGAGGAGATTCAAAAGTGGCTCAATCGATTTGCCAACAAAAAAAGGGTCGGTATTATTTCGCAAACAACGCAAACGTTTGAAAAGTTTTCGGATGTCGTATCGATGTGTCTTAAACTTTGCGAAGAAGTCAAAGTATTTAACACCATTTGTTACGCAACGGAAGAACGGCAGGATGAGGCAGAGAAGATTGCCAAAGAAGTGCAGTCGATGGTCGTTGTGGGGGGAAAGAACTCTGCCAACACGACGCATTTGGCGGATATTTGTCGACAAAAAGGGATACCCGTCTATCACATTGAAACGGTTAGAGAGATCGATAATCTCTGGTTTGACGGCATTCAAAAAACAGGGGTTACAGCGGGAGCTTCCACTCCCGATTGGATTATCAGAGAAGTGGTGGAACATCTACAATTAATATAAGGGCACGTTTTATGTTGAAATTAAAGAGGGCCGATTGGGGAGAAGTTACAGAGGACAATCTGGTTACGACAGAGGCAGTAACCGAAGAGATAGATGGTCTTTACGAGGAAACCTTCAAGATTTTTGAGGAAGGGGCTATTCTTGAGGGAACGATTGTGTCTCTGGGCACGGATAGCGTCATGGTTGATATCGGGTATAAGGCTGAAGCGATGATTCCCAATGACGAGTTCACCAAAGAGGCCCTGTCGGTATTGCAAATTGGCGAGAAAATGCCCTTTTTCCTCGAAGGGCTGGAAGATGCAGATGGAAATATTCTTCTTTCTAAGGAAAAAGCAGACAAAATAAAGGTTTGGCAAGAAATTGAAGATATTTATAAAAAAGATGGCATTATTGAAGGAAAGGTGCTCTCGCAGATTAAAGGGGGGCTTGTTGTGGATATTGGGGTCAAGGCGTTTCTGCCTGGCTCACAAATCGATTTTCGGCCCATTCGTGATTTAGATTCTCTGGTTGGAAAAATCTATCCATTAAAAATTGTGAAGATGAGTCCACGCCGTGGAAATATCGTTGTCTCTCGAAGAGCCTTGTTAGAAAAGACCCGCGATCAAAAGCGAAGCTCCGCCCTTTCCACCCTAAAGGAGGGTCAGATTGTGGATGGCGTCGTTAAGAATATCACCGATTACGGTGCATTCGTCGATCTTGGTGGCATTGATGGCTTGTTACATATCACCGACATCGCTTGGGGACGGGTGGGCCATCCTTCCGAACGGTTTAAGGTTGGAGATAAGCTTCCGGTTGTGGTTCTCAAGTACGATAAGGAAACTTCTCGCGTATCGCTTGGATTAAAGCAAATGACCCCAGATCCATGGAGCACGGTGGAAATCCGATATCCGATCGGATCAAAAGCAGCTGGGCGCGTGATGAGTCTGGCGGACTACGGTGTGTTTATTGAGGTGGAAGCGGGGGTCGAAGGACTGGTTCACGTTTCCGAAATATCATGGACACGCGATGTGAAACATCCTTCCAAATTTGTCTCGGTTGGAGATGTCGTCTCGTTTATTGTTCTCAATATTGACAAAAAGGGAAGAAAACTTTCATTGGGAATGAAACAGGCAGAGGCAAATCCATGGGATCAGGTCGACCACAAATATTTTGCTGGAGACAAGATTACTGGAAAAGTAAAAAGCGTCACCGATTTTGGTGTTTTTGTAGGGTTAGAAGAAACAATTGATGGGTTGATTCATATCTCTGATATTTCGTGGACCCGTCATCTAAAACATCCTTCTGAAATTTTTAAAAAGGGCCAGGAGGTTGAGGCGGTGATCCTGAAAGTGGATCGCGAAAAGGAACGGATTTCTTTGGGTTACAAACAGATTACCGCAGACCCTTGGAACGATGTTCCGAAAAAATACCCTGTTGGGGCTTGTGTAAAAGGGGTTGTCAGCAAATATGCTGATTTTGGCTTTTTTGTGGATCTCCAAGAGGGGATTGCAGGATTGGTCCATCTCAGCGAAACAGGGGTAGAGTCGGCGGAATCTGCACTAGAGCAGTATCCCGTTGGGGCAGAGGTTTCGGTGCGCATTCTTCGGTTAGACACGACAGAACGTAAAATTGCCCTGTCCATGCTTGAGGTGATTTGATTCTAACCACTCCCTGCCCCTCCTTTTAATAAGGGGGGTTAGGTCGGGTATGTACTTAACTATGGAACGAAAAACATTATTTACGGGGCTTTTTTATTTTCTCTTATTATCGCTCCTGTTTTTTGTCTTTATGTTTTGGACAACCCGTTTAGGAAACGAAGAACTGTCTGGATGGATGGGCAGCGCTTCTGGTGGGGATCATATCGCGATTATCCGCATTGAAGGGGTGATTACAGGATCAGAGGAGATTACCGAGCTACTAAAACGTTCGGATGAAGATGATCATATCAAGGCCATTCTCCTTCGGATTGACAGCCCTGGTGGCGCGGTTGTCCCTTCTCAAGAAATCTACGATGCAGTCAAAAAAATTAAAATGGCGGGAAAGAAAAAGGTGCTTGTGTCAATGGGAACGGTTGCCGCATCTGGCGGCTATTACATCGCCGCTGCGTCCAATTATATCATGGCCAACCCAGGAACACTCACGGGAAGTCTGGGGGTGATTATGGAAATGGCCAATTTTGAGGGATTGCTTCAAAAGGTTGGCGTAGAGAGCGTGGTCATTAAAAGCGGAGAGAACAAAGATGCTGGTTCTCCTTTTCGCAAAATGACACAAGAGGAACATCTTCTTTTTCAAAATGTTTTAGACGATGTTCACGATCAATTTATGACCGCTGTTTCGGAGGGACGGTCTATGACCATGGAGAAAGTAAAGCCGCTTGCAGACGGAAGAATTTTTACGGGACGGCAGGCACAGAAGGTGGGGTTAGTAGACGGCATTGGTAATATGGAAGATGCCATTGCTAAAACAGCCGAAATGGCTGGTATTCATGGAAAACCAACGCTGGTTGAAACACAAAAAGGGGTTTCTATTTTTAAACTTTTACAGGGACGTTTTTTAGGGACAACCGGTGTTTTCCCCTCTATGAGGCTAAATGCACTGCTTTCCTATTAAACAGAATTTATGACACGATCTGAACTCATTAAAAACTTATCGGAACAACACTCGATATTGACCGAGGAGCAAGCCACGACCGTCGTAATGGCCATTATTGAAATTATGAAAGAGGCATTGGCCAGCGGAAAGGAACTTGAGATTCGAGGTTTTGGGAGTTTTCGATTGAGAACCCGAAAGGGTCGGGTGGGTCGAAACCCTAGAACCGGTGCACAGGTGTTTGTTCCTGAAAAACATGTCCCTTTCTTTAAGGCGGGGAAGGAACTGAGGGAGTTGGTCAATCGTTAAACGCAAAGATGCCCGCGTGGGACAATGCCGTAAAACTCCTGGAGCAAAAGCAGAAATTAACGCGAAGGATTGTCGCGCTTTGTGGCTCAATTGAGCAAGACCTCACCGTTGCCTTTGAAAAATATTTCGACGACAATTCGTATGCCTATTTTTCCTTTGAGGAAAAGCTAAACAGCATCAGAACGCTTTTCGAGTCGATGCGAAGCCAAGTCGCCGAAACGACCATGTTGTCGGACCTATCTAAAATGGCCGAACGGGTAGGATTCGTTGAAGACCGCATGGATGAGATTATCGCTCCCCTTTACAATCGCCGTAGGCGGAAGCGAAGCGGATTTCGGTTTTCAGACTTTTTTAACAAATATAAAGAACAGATTGGAAGCGGCGCTGAAAGCGAGATATCCTCTTTGGAAGAGGCTTTTGATTTACTGGGCCTTTCGGGGAATGAGAACCTGTTGGAGGTCACGGCTGCTTTTCGGCGTTTTGCAAAAAAATATCACCCTGACGCACGGGGTGGAGATCGCTCATGTGAGATTGAGCTACGGCGCATTGTAGGGGCATACCAGTACATCAAGCAAAACCACCCCGACAAGTAGGAGTACGGTGTTGGCCACTACTTCTTGCCCTCTTGCATCCATTCTTTATTTGTGTCAAAAAAATGGTTTCTTACTGCCAGCATGTGGTATCTCTCTATTCCCTGAATAATGGTGCGTTTCAAGAACTCTTCCTCATACGGTTTTCCAATATAACGATAAAGATTCCCTTTGTTAACGGCTCCAATAACAAGGGCGAGATCAGCAAAGGCCGTGATGAGGATATTAATGATCTTAGGATATTTTTCAACCACAATCGTCAATAGATCCAGCCCGCACATCTTGGGCATCCGCTGATCTGTTGCAACAAGCGCGATCTCTTTATGCTCCTCCAATATTTTTAACGCCTCTTCTCCGTTTTGCGCAGTGTATATCGTGAAATCGTCTTTAAAAAGATTCTTAAAGGTGATGATGGCCTGTTCCTCATCATCCACAAATAAAACAGGATAATCCTTATAGGGAGTTGACTCCAGCATAAACAGTTCCTTTCGTTGGTTTAGGTTGCTTCACAGGGAGGGTGATAATAAATTCCGATCCTTCCCCAATTTTGCTTTTCACGTTAATTTTCCCATGATGGGTGTCAACAACCATCCCATAGGCAAGAGACAATCCTAAGCCTGTCCCCTTCCCAACCTCTTTGGTCGTAAAAAAAGGTTGAAATATCTTTGAAATACTTTCCTCTGGAATGCCCTGCCCCGAGTCACGAATGGAAACAGATACGTCGTCTCCAACAAGATCGGTTTTAATCAATATCTTTCCATGACTTCCCATCGCATGAATCGCATTCTGCAAAATATTCATAAAAACTTGATTCAACTGGCCAGGGATTGCCTCAACCAAAAGAGGCATCGCCCCATAGTCACGGTGGATTTCTATTCCGGGCTTCCAGTCATATTTTAAAAACTCCAGTGTTACGTCTAATCCAGCATGGATATCTACATTTGTAAAACCCGCTTCGTCTTTTCGGACGAAAGAAGACAGGCTTTTCACGATCGCTTCTGCCCGCAATAAACCATTCTTAACAATATCCAGAGATTGCTTCACATCCCTACGGATATCAGAAAGTCCTTTGGGGTCAAAAGAGCCGGATCCCATGGTATCAAAAATCCTATGAACATACAAGAGAGAACCCTTTGCAAAGCTAATCGGGTTATTTAACTCATGGGCTACCCCAGCAACCAACAGTCCCAGCGAAGCCATTTTGTTAGACTGTGCGAGATCGTTTCCAGTTCGCCGAACCTCCGCTAGGGCATCTTCCAACTGCCCGTTCTTCAGCAAAACCTCTTTTTGAAGCTTCCCACGAAGCAACACAGAGCGAACGCGTGCCCTTAATTCCTCCCTATTAAACGGTTTGCACAGATAATCATCCACCCCTTCTTCCAGACCTTCAATGCGATCTGATAAAGAGCCCTTTGCCGTCAGAAAAATAATGGGTATGAAAGTGGTTTCGGGGTTGTTTTTTAACTCGCGACAGAGTTGATAGCCATCTTTCACCGGCATCATAATATCTGAAATAATAAGATCGGGTTGCTCCACTCGGGCACGATCAATCCCTTCCGCCCCATCTCTTGCAAAGCAACAGTTGTAGTCTGTTTTTAATTGATCTGAAATAAAATCGATCATCTCCGGCATGTCGTCGACAATCAGAATTCGTTCAACCCCTTCTCGGCAGGCTTTTTCTTGAGGCGGTTCTAACCCTACGTCGAACTCCTCCCTTAGCAACATCCTTCTCTCTTTCTCCCGCCGCTCTTCCCCCTCCTTCCAAATGCGAGGCGGGCCGTCTATCCTTTCAGTCATTTGCATTGGAATCGTGAACTGAAAGACCGATCCCTCCCCGAGTTTAGACTCCACCCAGATCCTGCCATTATGCAACTCGACCCACTCCTTCACCAAGGATAATCCAAGACCCATGCCCCTGCCGACTGTACTCAATGCAGCATCCACTTGATAAAATCGGTCAAATATTTTGGAGATATGCTCCTCAGAAATACCGATCCCTGTATCGGTCACTTTAACCAAGACAGAACCCCACTGCTGTGAACAGGACACGGCGATCTCTCCACTTTCTGTAAATTTGAGGGCGTTTCCGAGCAAGTTAAAGATGACTTCCTCCATCTTCTCCTTATCGAAAAAAAACTCTGGCATCAATTGACCTCCTGAAAATGAGAGTGTGAGCGATTTTTTGTCCGCCGCAGGAATAACAGCCTGCACAATTTCCCTCGTAAATGCAACGAAATCGCCTCTCTGACTCGCCAGCGCGACGGACCCTAATTCCGATTTCATCAAATCCAAAAGCCTGTTAATAATATTGAGAAGCCGTGTGGCGTTGCGGTGGATTGCGTGAAGATATTTTTGCTGATCCGCTGTGACCAATCCCAACTCGTGATTAATAAGCATCTCGGCGGGCCCCAGAATCAAGGTCGTTGGTGTCCTTAATTCATGACTGACATTGGCAAAAAAGCGCGATTTTAGCCGATTATACTCCTGAAGTTTCTCATACGACGCCTCGATACTGATTTTTGCCTCCTCTAACTGGTAACGACCTATGAACTCGCGCCGCCTTAAGGAAGAGGCAAAAAAACTTGCGGATGACGCGATAACAATTGTTGCCAAAAGAAAAATGTTATTATTAACAAACAGGATAACATTCGATATTTTATCAAACAGGAGAATCGGTACAACATAACAAATATAGACAAATCCAGTTGTTAAGAGGGTCTCTTTGAAGCCCCAAGGATACATCACGCCAATGGCCAGAACCACCAAATTTAACCCCGCGTAATAAGGGCTTTCATACCCTGTGTATCGAATCATTGTATTGATCATGATTCCGGTTATGGACATTTCAAATATCCCGAATGCCTTGCCATAAGACAACCCTAATTTCGTATACGAGATGGCCAATACAATCAGCATCAGTGCGATATCAACAAGGCGGAGGAGAAAGAATGTTTTTGCATAATCAGGATAGGAGAAGAAATCCAGTACGCTGAAAATCATGACGAGTCCGCCTGTCATAATGGCTCCAACGCGTGCCCGTTCTAAGTTTATTTTTTTTAAAAAGGCCTTGTAGTCGTCTTCTAACGGGTTCATCGTTTTACGATCAAAAAGTTATTGATTCCGGTTGGTTCCGCTTCACAGGAAATTTCGGACACGGGGCCGACAACCTCTCTTGCCAAACGAACCATCTCTGCTTGACTTCTATGAATTAAATACCACTCTGCACAATATTCCAAACAGGCTTTAAATGGATTGCACGGATCAAAATTCCCAACAACGAGCATGCCTTCTGGAGAGAGCATCCGATAGAGGGTCCTGATTGTTTTTTGAAAGAGCCTATCAGTCAAATAGTCAAATAAGCCTACGCAATAAATAAGATCCTGACCGTTAAGATGCGCGTGTTTTTCGGCGACTCTAATCAACTGCGCAAGAGGCAAATAATAAATATGTGTCTTTGTGTGGCGCTTATTCCGCCGTGTTTCAGCTAAAATCATCTCTTGAGTATGATAGAGCGCCTCCGGCTCTATATCAATTAACGCCAGTTCTACATTGTTACTGGCTTCGCTATTTTTTATAAATTCAATTGCCTCGTTTGCCGGCCCGCATGCTAAGCTCAAAATGCGGTTTCTCTTTCCCTTGTGGGGTTCCTTTTTCGACACCTGTTCAATCTTTTTTAATAAAAATGGAACCCTGTTTTGAACGGCTCTGGCAGGTGGAATATGACGACAAAAATAGGTGTGTACCAGTTTAGCAAAAAGGGTGTCCCCTTCATATTGGTTTCGATAGATCATGTCCATCATTTCATAATCGCCAGCATACCCTAGCGGTTTACCGTAACACCGACTTACAAAGGGAGATTGTTGAATAAGCGCTCCCAACTGTTTTTGGAAGTAATCCCGATGAACCAGATGGGTCTGTTCGTCAAAGTTCTGTACCAACCGATTTATATCCTGCATTGCGGAATCAATGTCATTAAAAACAAACCGCTCGAATCGTTCAAGAACGGCCTTTTCAATTTTGTCGCGGTGAACCATGCCCTCATGAGACGCCTTTTCCTCTTCTTCCCCCATGAGATCTCTGACCGATTCCAAAACATACCTCAGATCAGCGACAATGGCCTTGAAGGGGGTATCAACCTTTGCAAGTTTTAAAAAAAGAGAGGTCTCAGCCATTCGATTCGCTGTTTCATGCTGTCCAACAACGTCATGGATACCTTCAAACGGCTTATCCAGAGAAACGCCTACCCTCGTTTTGCCATGCTTAGTCTGAACCACAGCAATCGTTACTTTGCCATCGTAGATCGTTGTGCCATCCACGACAACGACAAAAGGGTTAATTGTGTCGCTTATCCTTAAGAAATATTCTTTTTCTCCCTTTTCAATCTCGAAGGCCAACCCATAATGGGATATGTTCTTAAGAAGACCTAAACAGGGCAAGCCGTCATGATCGATAAATTGAACGGTCTTTTGATGCGGCTTCCGGTTAGAAAGAGTATGTCGAATCGGCCGCACGGCGTGTGTAATGCCCCCCCCCTGGCCGCCCAACGCAAACCGCTTATGGGAATTTTCCGTAAATCTAATACCTATTTTATAATCACTGCTATTTGCAAGCGGCTTTGCATACATAACTTCCGCAGAAAGTTTTTTGATTGTCTTGTCTTTATCGTAAATAACGATATCTTTGATCACGGTTCCGGGGAGTAAAAGACCCTCCTCTTGCGGCATCTTGAAGGACAAACCCGTAGCGCTTGAATCGATAATCTCTTTTACAATCTTGATCCCTTTTGGAAAAGGGAGTGGTATCTCGACCCGCGCCATCGCAAGAGAATTCATCGGTTTTCTCGTCTCATGACGCTTTTCTGCTGATGGCGTTCTTTGCTTCGCGCCCTCCCGCCGACCGCTTACTCTCCGTTCCAATTGAACACGCTTTTCGTTTTTATCAGGGGTTTCCATTTAGCTCCATCCCGAATAAATCCTACACAGGTTCGGCAGATATTGCAACCCATCTCTATAACCCAAATCCCGCTATCACGGAATTTGGGACTAAAACTGGCATTGACAATGATTTGGTCAACATGATACAAATTGGAACGATTATGGAGGTCGAGAAGATGCATGCCGTATTGGAGACAGGTGGAAAGCAGTATCGCGTTTGTGTGGGAGAGGTGCTTCGGGTTGAAAAGCGTTCCGTCGTAAAGGGAGACAAAATAGAATTTAGTCCTCTCTTACTCGTCCAGAAGGAAGAAGGACTTATTACCGATGTCGAGCAGTTGAAAAGCGCGAAGGTGGTTTGTCAGGTTTTACAACAAGGCAGAGAAAAGAAAATCCATGTCTTCAAGAAGAAAAAGCGAAAAAATTATCGTCGATCACAGGGTCACCGGCAGTCTTTCACGCAATTAAAAGTATTAGAGATTGTTGCCTAACGGCAGGATGATATAATGGCACATAAAAAGGGACAAGGTTCTACAAGAAACGGACGCGACAGTAACTCTCAACGACTGGGGGTAAAGTGTTTTGGGGGCGAGAGGGTTAACGCTGGCAGTATTATTATTCGTCAAAGAGGAACACGGATATATCCCGGCCTTCATGTTGGAATGGGTAGAGATCACACCCTTTTTGCCTTGATAAACGGCACCGTTCAATTTGGACATGCAAAGGGGAAGCAGCATGTCCGTATTAACCCTGTCGAGATGGTTACCAAAATTTCACCCAAAATTTCACTATAGTCCCACAAGCAGTTAATTTTTCCAGCGGGCCAACGAGCCCGCTTTGTTCGCAGTCGGGGGTGCGACCCCTGCGAGCGCTCCGACGTGTTTATTGATCACGCTAAAATTCATGTACAGGCTGGCGATGGCGGTGATGGTGCCATTAGCTTTCGTCGTGAGGCTTATGTGCCTAAAGGCGGTCCTGATGGCGGCGATGGCGGAGCAGGTGGCAATGTTCTCCTTGAGGCATCCAATCAGGTTTCAACCCTTATTCATATCCATTACCAGCAACTATACCGTGTCAAATCTGGCGGCATAGGGAGTGGGAGTAAGAGTTCAGGAAAGAGCACCCCTGATTTAATCATTCCAGTCCCCTCCGGCACTATTGTTAAAGATGCCGAGACAGAAGAGATCGTGGGGGATATTCGGGAGATAGGACAGCAGTTGATTGTCGCAAAGGGGGGCCGTGGAGGACGCGGCAACCACCATTTTAAATCCCCTACGCGTCAGACCCCATACATTGCCGAACCGGGGGCAAAGGGTGAGGAACGATGGCTTAATTTGGAATTAAAATTCTTAGCTGATGTTGGGTTGGTTGGACTGCCCAACGCGGGGAAGTCAACCCTTATTTCCGTTCTTTCCAATTCAAAACCAAAGATTGCAGATTATCCCTTTACCACGCTAATCCCCAACATGGGGGTTGTTCATTGGGGGCGAAACCATGAACATCATTTTACCGTGGCCGATATCCCCGGTTTAATTGAAGGGGCGCATGAAGGAAAAGGACTGGGCATCCAGTTTCTCCGACATGTCGAACGCACCAAACTTCTACTACATCTGGTTGATGTCTCCGTCAGCGAGAACGCAAACCCCGTGCGCGACTTTAAAACAATACGATTAGAATTGGCGTCTTATCAAACGAGCCTGATCAAGAAACCGTTTATGGTGGTGGCGACCAAGATTGATTCTGTTGGAACAGAACTCTTGAAACTCAAATGTTATTGTACCAAAGAAAAGATTCCATTTTTTGAGATATCGGCAGTCACGGGGGAAGGCGTTGCCCCCCTCACGCGTGCCATGGCAAAACAGGTAGAGGCGGCAAGAGATAACAACCCCCTAACCCCCTTTGTTAATGGGGAATTGATCTGATGCTGCGTCCCGACCTTAAAAAACACAAGCGGATTGTTGTAAAAATTGGGAGCAATGTTATTGCCTCTCGCGAGAAAGGTCTGAACGAAACGCGGATGGAGGGGATTGCTGGCGAAATATCGGAAATGATACAGCGTGGGGTTGAGCATTTCGTTGTCTCTTCCGGGGCTATTCTTTGCGGTGCTAAAACGATGGGATTGGCCAATTATCCAAAAACACTTCCGATGAAACAAGCTGCAGCGGCTGTGGGACAAAGCCATTTGATGTGGGCTTATGAACGGCTTTTTATCCAGCATAAAATAAAAGTAGCCCAAATCCTTCTCACCCGTGACGATTTGGCCAATAAAAAACGATATCTCAATGCCCGAAATACCCTTCTTGCCCTACAAGATAACAAGATTTTACCGATTATCAATGAGAATGATACGGTTGCCACAGAAGAGATTAAGTTTGGCGATAACGATGCGTTAGCAGGACAGGTCACAAAACTGGTTAATGCAACACTGTTGGTCATTCTCTCTGATGTTGATGGCCTATACACAGTGGATCCCCGAACGGACAAGAAAGCAGAACGGATTTCAGTTGTCGAAAAAGTCACAAAAAAAATTCAGATGATGGCTGGGAATAAAGGCCTTTTGGGTGGCACCGGCGGCATGGCTTCAAAAGTCGCTACAGCAAAGAAAATGGCCATGGCGGGTGTAACAACATTGGTTTTAAACGGCACGAGGCCGGACATGATGAAACAGTCATTTCAAGGGGAAGACCTTGGCACTTTGTTTCTGCCTCTCACCTCTTCGTATTGGTAATTGTACAGGTCTTGTTATCACCCGGTGCCAGTGTAACAGTGCCGTCTGCGGCACAGTCCCCACCAATAACCCGCATGTAATTAGCTAAATTAGTGCCTGTGCCAGAAGTCTCACTGACAGTGACAATGCCGGGGTTTCGGATTACAGTGCCTGTGGTGCCATTATTGCCAACATTGGTTGCCTTAATAACCCCATTCATGCGGAGATTAAACAGGCCAGTGTCAGTGGTCGGAATAAGAGTCTTGTTTACTGTCAGGGTCGATTTCCTCGTATTGGTAATTGTACAGGTCTTGTTATCACCCGGCGCCAGTGTAACAGTGCCGTCTGCGGCACAGTCCCCACCAATAACCCGCATGTAATTAGCTAAATTAGTGCCTGTGCCAGAAGTCTCACTGACAGTGACAATGCCGGGGGTTCGGATTACAGTGCCTGTGGTACCATTATTGCCAACATTGGTTGCCTTAATAACCCCATTCATGCGGAGATTAAACAGGCCAGTGTCAGTGGTCGGAATAAGAGTCTTGATCACCGTGAGTGTGGGTTTTCTCGTATTGGTAATCGTACAGGTCTTATTCTCTCCCATCGCCAGTGTAACTGTACCATTTGTGGCGCAGTCCCCACCAACGACCCTAATGTAATTCGCTAAACTAGCGCCTGTGCCAGAAGTCTCATCTACAGTGACAATGCCGGGGTTTCGGATTACGGTGCCTGTGGTGCCATTATTGCCAACATCGGTTGCCTTAATAACCCCATTCATGCGGAGATTAAACAGGCCAGTGTCAGTGATCGGGATCAGTGTCTTAATCACCGTTAGGGTTGGCTTTGCAGTACTCGTAAATGTCGCCGTGCAGGTTCTGTTGGCATCCATCATCACCATGATGGGTGAAGTTGTCCCAGTACAGTCGTTAGACCAGGCTGCAAAGACAGATCCCGTAGCAGGAGCCGCCGTGAGTGCCACTGATGTACCGCCGGGATAAGGCGCCGTGCAATCGACTCCGCAATCAATACCTGCAGATAAACTTACAACCGTACCCGTTCCCGTGCCAGATTTTGTAACAGTCAGGATGTTATGAATACCCATTAAAACCATAAAATCATCCCATAAATGGCCTGTCTTCGCGCTGCCAGTCCCAATACTCACACCCGCATAGCCAGCAGATGTCAGACTATCATCTACCACGGACAGCTTCTGAACACCATTGTAGAATAGCTTAATGGTTGTCCCTTGCATATCCAGTTTTATCACATCTCCGTCCGCCACAACCACGTCAGAGATAGATCCTAGGAATATCCACGATCCAGATATTCTCTTATAAAGAGCTACCAGCGATTTATTCAAAAAAGCCGCATAAAAATCCGCGTCTTCTGCCCCAAAATTAAGACCCCTCCCAAAAATACCAAACCACTCCAAATACGCTGTCGCATTCATCAATCTTGCTTCCACGGAGTAATCAGCACTGGTTAATGGAGGGGTGATTCTGGCAAGACCAAGATCCCCCCTTGAAACCAATTTAAGCTGGTCATTGAAAATCTCAAAGTCACCCCCCCGTTCAACCCAATTCACTCCGAGCACTGTGTTATTAGATCGATTAAAGTGATCCACAAACTCAGTAGTTGGCACGTCGAACGTTGCCGTGCAACTCTTGCTGGCAGTCATTAGGACGGGGCCCGCAGTACACTCCGCCGCATCAGGGCCACTCCAACCTAAGAACGTGGAACCCGTATCTGCAGTGGCGGTTAGGGTCACGCTCTGTCCCTCAGTAAAGTTGCTGAGGCAGATCAATGGACAAAGGATTCCTGCGGGACTGCTCGTCACGGTACCACTGCCTGTCCCTGCCATGGTAACAGTGAGGGGGTAATTAAGCGGGGCTGGCCCCACTTGGACAATGCGGGCCACCGAAGGAACGCCACTTCCATTAAGAATAAACAGCATATAGTGACCCGGGGGACTTAAATTCGCGTTCAGGGGCGCGGTGATACTCAGACTGCCTGAAGCCCGTGAGAAACTCAAGTGATTCATACGCTGATTCTGGTCAAATCCATGCGTGACAGAGGGCAATCGAATCCAGTTAACATGCGTGATTTTGTCAGCATCAGGCGTCTGCACAGAAAATGGTTCACCGTAGATGACGGTCGAGGGAGCAGCCGTGATGGTCGGCCGTGCCCCCTTAAAAAGATAGGGAGGCGAGTAAATTTCAAAGTCTTTGCGGTTGATCTCTCCTGAGGCTGCCGGTGCCCCACTACCCCCTACCAGCACCCTTCCATCGGGCAAAAGCAGGGCCGTCGAATGATAGAGCCGATTGATCTGCATGGGGGCCATGGATGACCACTGTCCCGTTGTAGGAGTCCACAGTTCGGGAACCCGTACCGCACCCGTCGCATCAAGACCCGCCGCGCTGGTGCCCCCTGTCACCAAAACATTGCCGTCCG
>Ga0213870_1000432_pt1 | contig 19967 bp, 20 predicted proteins | sample WICALVC2017_Meta_FD_160119 | JGI IMG/M metagenome (GOLD analysis project Ga0213870, IMG submission 160119) | Freshwater microbial communities from subterranean cave lake in Wind Cave National Park, South Dakota, United States - WICALVC2017 | ecosystem: Environmental > Aquatic > Deep subsurface >... | reverse complement strand
GAGTACTGCTGGGGATACATCGACCTCCCCGAGTGCCTCTGCACGATGCGACTCTTCCAGTCGCTCTTCCCTCAAGAATTTCGCGCCAGTCTCGACGTTCTCTGCCACAAGTTTTGTCTCGAGACCCCGAAGACACGCCACCGTGCGCTCTCCGATGCACTGCTGACCGCCGAGGCGCTCCTCAAGATGGTCGAGGTAGGGAACATAGACTCGCTTGAGGAGCTGCGCCGGAAGGCGTCATTCGAGCAACTCGTGCGGTAAGATAGCGAGGTGTCTGTTCTCCCCATCCTCACTGGTGCAGACAATCCAGTGCTGCGGAAGAAAACGAAGCCTGTCACGAAAGTGACGAAGAGCACTCTCGCGCTCTTCAAGGATATGGAGGCGACACTGAAGCACGTGCAGGGTCTTGGCCTCGCAGCGCCTCAGGTTGGAAAATCTCTGAGACTCTGCATTGCAAAGATTCATGAGAACACCACACCACTCATCAACCCTGCAATTACATGGAAGAGCAAAGAGATGGCGACTCTCGAGGAGGGGTGTCTCAGCCTGCCTGGCCTCTTTGTCCCCGTTCCGCGCGCAATGGAGATCACTGTTCAGTACCTCGATACATCAGGAAGGCAGCAGGAGCGGCGGCTCCAGGGGCTCGACGCGCGCGTCGTCCAACACGAAGTGGATCACCTCGACGGCGTGCTCATCATCGACTATGAGGCACAGCGTACCTCATGAGCTAATTTCTCCCTAAGCTGATTCAATCCTACATGTATGCGCGATTTGACCGTCTCCATAGGGATGGTAAGGAGATCGGCTATCTCTTGGTACGAGTAACCTTGGTAGTACGAGAGATCAAGCGCCATTCGGTTGCGTGGCTTTATGGCACTCAACGCTCGCCGTACCGCTTCACGCGTCTCCTCTAGCACAAGAACATCGCTCGGCTGCATCTCGTTACCTTCGAGTACCTCCTCAAAGGTTCCGGGCCGATCATTATCATCCTCAGCGCTCGGACACTCATTGTCGAGACTCACCGTTGGATGCCTCCCCTCTTTCCGCAATTTATCGATGGCCGCGTGATGTGCAATGGAATAGAGCCATGGCCGAAAATGCTTACTGGCATTGAATTGGCGTGCTCTCTGGCTAACGCGCACCCAGACTTCCTGGGAAACATCCTGTGCGAGGTGGAAGTTACCGGTCTTCTTCTGAAGGTAGCGGAGAAGCGGCTGCGCGTAGCGCCGTTCGAGCTCCTCGAACACCTTTTGATTTCCACCTCCCTGCCGGTACGCGATCAAGAGTTGCTCATCGCTTCGCCCCTCCGAGTGAGATGCCGCACCCACCGACTCAGCTGGTGATAGTACAAGTGACATGCATACAATTTTTATACAAAACTTTCCTCAGTGTCAAGAGGAAACCTCATCCCTTTCCATGTCAGTCTCAGAAGGCCTAAACGAAGAGCCAGTCGACTTCGGAGAGACCAAAACGGTAGGCTCACACTGAAATGCCTGAGCTCGAAACAATCATTGGCCTTGAAGTGCACGCACAGATGAACACGAAGACAAAGATGTTCTGTCGGTGTTCGTGCGATTCATTCGGGAAGCCACCGAACTCGACCGTCTGCCCGATCTGCATGGGGCACCCAGGAACTCTGCCGACTCCCAATAGGGATGCGTTTCTCAAAGCGATCCAGGCGGCGCTCGCGCTCAACTGCACCGTCAGTGAACACTCGCACTTCGACCGAAAACACTATTTCTACCCGGACCTCCCGAAAGGATTCCAAATTTCCCAGTACGATTTTCCGCTGGCACGTCACGGCCATCTTGAATTCGATTCAAAGAAGTGCCGGATCCACCGCTTGCACATTGAAGACGACGCCGGGAAGCTCATCCATCCTTCGAGACGCCCCTCGCTGCGCTCGGGGCTCCTCAGGACAGGCCGCGGAAAGACGACTCTCTGCGACTATAACCGCGCGGGAACCCCTCTCATGGAGATCGTCACCGAACCAGATTTGCGCTCTCCTAATGAGGCAGTTGCCTTCGCGCAAGAACTTCGGAGAATTCTCATCGTCGTCGATGCCTCCGAAGCCGACATGTTTAAGGGAATGATGCGGTTCGATGCATCCATTTCACTGCGCGTGAAAGGAGACACAACGCTCAATCCTCGAAGCGAGATCAAGAATTTGAACTCGTTCAAGGCGCTCGAGAAAGCGTTGCTGTACGAGGAAGCGCGACTCCAGCGCCTTTGGGAAGAAGAACACGGACCCATGAAGCACAACATCACGGTTGGTTGGCTCGATGATGAAGGTGCGACGAGAGTCCTCCGCGCAAAGGAAACGGCGGAGGACTACCGGTACTTCCCCGAGCCGGATATCCCACCGCTCGAGGTCTCCAGAGAACTCCTTGAGGAGCTCCGTGCGACTCTTCCCCTCCTCCCTCAAGAGATCAGGAAGAAGTACCTCGCGCTAGGGCTCCCCGACGCCGAAGCGCAGACCCTCATCGACCAACCACCGCTGAGAGAACTCTTCGATGTCGTGCACACGAAAATGCAGGATCCTAAAAAAGCATCGAGTATCGTACTGACCCAGCTCCTCGGCTTCCTCAACGCGCATGGAAAGAGTGTCGAGGAGGGGCCAAAACCGAAAGACCTGCTGGAACTCTTCTCGTTCATCGACAAGGGGACGATCTCCGCGAATGCAGCAAAGGAGGTACTTGAGGAGATGGTGGTGAGCGGGAAATCTGCGAGCGCAATTATCGCTCAGCGCGGCATGCAGCAAATTTCTGACGATGCGATGCTTGAGGAGCTTGTGAGAAAGGCGCTCACTGCAAATCCTGATGCTGTCTCTTCATTCAAGAAGGGCAAGCATCAGGCCCTCGGTGCCATCATTGGCTGGGTGATGAAAGAAACGAAGGGGCAAGCAAACCCCGTGAAAGTCAATGAGATCCTCCTGAGGCACCTCTAGATCACACGTTCTACATAGGACAATGTTTCGGTGTTCACGCGGATTTTGTCGCCTTCACGAATGAAGAACGGCACGGTTACCGTGAGGCCCGTTTCGAGCTTCGCAGGTTTTCCGCTACCTGTTGCGGTGTCGCCGCGCACCCCGGGCACCGTCTCGACGACTTTCAGAACCATCGTCGAGGGGAGCGTAAGCCCAATAGGCGTTCCATCGTAGAGCATCGCATCGACCTCGGCGCCCCCTACGAGGAGCTCCACGGCATTTCCGATCATTTCCTTCGGGAGTGGGAACTGGTCGTACGTCTCGAGGTCCATGAAGGTGCACGTTCTCTCATCGCCATAGAGATACTGGACATGGCGGAATCCGACGTCGGCAGCCTCGACCTTCTCACTTCCCTGAAAGTTGCGCGCAATGATTGCGCCCGTCTTCAGGTTTTTCAATTTGCATTGCATGTTCGCCTTCGATTGCGACTTCCTTCCAAATTGTGACTCAATCACAATGTACGGCTGACCTTCGAGCGTAATAGCTTTTCCCGGCTTCAGCTCTGTAATGGTGAGGAGAGCCATCGGCTCAAAAGTCTGCTCCTCTCAGAGCACTTTTTCCAGCTCCTCGCTCTTCGCCTGCCTGAGACGTTCGAACTCAGTCTTTACATACTGCGCGAGGCCGTTCTCGGGGAGCACGTGGTAGAGACGCCGTAGGATGCGACCCTGATCAGGATTCCCTTCGAGCCTTGTGAACTCATACATGAGCTGGTTCCAGCGAGAGCGTGGGTGCTTGTAGAGGAAGATGCGGCCATAGATTCCCCGGACGAATGATGCGAGCTCCTCCTCCGAGAGCGACGCCACACGGGTCGTACGCCTTGCCGGGAGATACGGCTGGAGCAACGCCAGAAACTCCTGATCGACTCCACCGACTTCCTCATCGAAGGCCTCGAGTGCGAGTGCGAAGCTCCCAAGGGAAGCACGAAGTTCACGGCTGAGGTCTGGCGAGAGATTCATGCCACCCTTCTCGAGTGCTGCTATGGATGGGCGAAGCTCCGTGAAGAGTTCCTTCGCCATGTGCATGTCCCCCCGTTCTATAGTTCGCATCATCGCGGAGAACGCATCCGTAAGGAGCACATGCTGAACGTCATCGAGTGTCAGCACGTTCTCCGGAATGACGGCGCTCGTCACGAGAATCGCACGCTTGAGAGGGTACGACTCATCATCCGGCAGGGCTGCCGCAATGCCAGCCGTCGCCTCGAGGAGTTCCTGCCTGATGAGGAACTGCACGAGACTCGCTTCACCAGAGCCCGTCGCGACCTCCAGAACGGCCTGTCGATACTCGTGGAGCGAACCGGTGACGGCAGCACTCTCTCCGGCTGCAAGGAGTGCCGCCGCTTCATTCAGGCGCGTATCCGCCTGATCGAGGAGTTTCTGCGCGCGCGCTTCCTCTCCGAAGGTCAGGAGAACATCGATGTTCTCCGCAACACGCTTCAGAGGGTAGAACGGTGAAGTGGGGGGGATGCCGGCGAGCGCTGCACGCCGCTCCTGCTGGAGCCGTGCGATCTCCTCGCGGTGCACCGCATCACGCTGCAGATTGTCGACAGCGAAGTCTTCCTCGTACTCAGCCGCTGCAATCGACTTCACACGGGGAACATTTCCCTCCCAGAGCTCTACCTGCTCCCCGCCTACGAGGGGGATCTCCTGCCCATCGCGCACGACCACAGCGTGGCGATGCCACACATTCACTGCGACAACGTTTCCCTCTCGCACAGAGACGCTCCCCTCATGAAGCATGAGGGTGCCTTGGGAGGTTACGATGCGCAGCGGCACGACGTGCGGAGGAAGGAGTCCTTGGACCCACACGCGCCCACGGTAGACCGTGAGTGTCTGGTCATGTTCCGGTGGAGCCGGCCGATCGGCCGTGTCGTGTAGAGCCACCGTCGTCTGGGGGCCAAGTCGCACAACGCCATCATCATGGAGAACGAGAGTCGCTTCCCCCTCCTGTGTCTGAACCATGGCACTGCCAGAGAGCTTTGTCTCCTGCGTCACGGGTTGCCAGATTCCATTTGCAAGCACGAGAACGTCCCCACGTGTCGGGAGGAGAACAAGAGGAGAATCCGCGATGCTGCGCGGAGCGAGGAAGAGGAAGGGGCTCACGCGGATCACGAAGAGAATCACAGCGAATGCAGCAAGCCACTTCAGCGGTCGGTGAACAAGGGGAAGAGCGGCAGGCTGGAGTCGCGAGAGGACCCGCCCATGCAGCAGCGACCGCACAATGCCATCTGGAGTGAGAAGGGTCTTCTTGAGCTCGTCAAAGAGAGACGTGACCGTGAGCGGCTCGAGGGATGCGAGGATATGCCACCGCAGTCGCGCTCGTACCTCATCAGATGGAGCGAGTGCCTCCTTAAGCTCGTGAAGCGCAGCGGGAGCAGTGATCCTCCGCATGAGCGTTGCTCGGACCCGCGCCTTGAGACCGTGATCGGGCACAACACACCCTGCAGCTCTCCGGAGGAGCGCTTCCTCAGGTGTGGGGGCCGACGTGGGAGGGGAAAACTGAGCCATCAGCATTTGCATAGTAAAAACGGAGAAATTTGGCTTCCGTTACGCAAAATTTATGGGGAGTAGACCGTGGCGTGCTCCTTGAGTTCCCGAGGGAGGAGCGCTTCAAGCCTCCGTAGTGCCCGGAACTTCAGGATGCGTACAGCTCCCGTTGTCAAGTGGAGGACACGTGCAACTTCACTGTGCGGAAGCTCCGCAACGTAGCAGAGAAGCAAAATCTCACGGTACCGTCGCGGGAGCTCCCTGAGCGCCTGACGAACAGTGCGGAGGAGGTCCTGGTGGTGCATGTTCGTGTCCGCACGGTTCAGCACATCGGTATCCGCAAGATCCTCAGGGACCTCCTCGAAGTGCCGCTCGGTGCGGTAGGCATCGATGACGGTATGCCGCGCAATCCGGAAGAGCCAGGCACCGAAGGGAACGTTGCGGTAGACCTTATAGCGGTGGAGCTTCTCCCATGCCTTCACGAAGATGTCCGCAACGAGATCCTCCACCAACTCATCGGGGGCGCGGAATGCGGTGTACCGGTAGATCGGATCGAAGAAGTGATCGTAGATCTTGCCAAATGCCTCCGCATCGCCCTCCTGCGCTTGCTTCACAAGGCGGCGAATTTTGAACTCATCGAGCAGCGGATTCGAAGACATGAGAGGCTCAGTATACCCTCATTCCCACTCAATGGTAGCGGGTGGCTTGCTTGTCAAGTCATCGAAGACAAAATCGATGCCAGGGAGTTTCACGAGGCGCTCGGTGATCCGTATGAGTACGTTTTCAGGAAGTCGTGCCGCATTCGCGGTCATCGCCTCCGTGGATTCAACGGGGCGTAGGACGAGCGACTGACCGCCGGGGTGCGCGCCGACAGGAAGGAGAACAACAGGGAATTGCCAGACCGTTTCATAGAGTCCTGTTCGTCGCATTTCCTGATCGACGATCGCATCGGCCTCGCGCAGCAGTTCCGCGCGCTCGTGCGTGAGGAACAGTGCTGACGAGACGATGTGGCTAGGTGTCGTGCACGTGAGACAGAGGAGGACGCGGTTGTAGGCGGGAAGTTCATTGGGAATCCGCGTCGCGAGATCCCAGTGAATGTCTCTGGGAGTGTGCGGTGGCGGGGTGAAAAGTGCGAGCGCTGCGCGGTAGGTTCGCGAGTCACCCTGCACCCCGACAGAAAGAATGGGAAGTGCCGCATGGGGAACGGGTACTCTCGGCTCCGGATTGATGATTCCCGCTCGTGCTTCTTCGTCTCTGCAACAGAGGATACGTACTGCAAGCCCCGGGCCGGGGAAGGGATGGCGCCAGACCAGTGCGTGCGGCAGCCCCAGTTCTTCTCCAAGTCTGCGGACTTCATCTTTGTAGAGTTCCTTCAGTGGCTCGATCACTCTCCCTTCCTCAATCATCCGCTGGATCTGCTCGATCCGATTATGGTGCGTTTTGATCTGATCCGCGTACTGCGTGCCGCCAGTTTCAATCGTATCGGGGTAAATCGTTCCCTGACCGAGGATCCACCCGGCTTCGCCCTCGCTACGCTCGGGCTTCGCCGGAGCAGGTTCAAGGCCATCGAATGGCAGTTGCGCCGCGACGCGCTGTTGCACGTCGAGGAATGTTTGCCCGATGATCCGACGTTTCTCTTCGGGATCACATACACCATGAAGGTTCTGGAAGAATTCCTCGGATGCATTCTCGACATGGAGGTTCTCGTAGCCGAGCTTCGCGAGTGCATCGTGCATCTCTCTCGCTTCATTCTTGCGCATCAGACCTGTATCAATGAGGAGTCCAAAAACGCGCGCAGGGCCAAGTGTCTTGTTGAGGAGCGTGAAGGCAACGGTCGAATCGACTCCACCCGAGACGAGCATAAAAACTTTCTTGTTGCGAACCTCACGAACAATCTGCTCACTGATCTCCTGCGCATAGCTCTCAAGAGACCAGAGTGGCGCTTTGCAAATATCTTGTACGAAGTGACAGAGGATTTCTTTGCCCAACGGCGTATGGACGACCTCGAGATGGAACTGCACACCGTAGATCTTGCGTATCGGATCTTCCATCGCTGCGATCGCACAGTCTTGCGAGCTCGCTGCTACTGCAAAACCCGCCGGCAAGCTGATGACGGTATCTCCATGCGACATCCACACGGTCATATGCTCAGGAGCTCCCTGAAAGAGTGTGCTCGTGAGTCCATGTACGGTGAGTGCCGTCGAACCATACTCCTTCGTCTTCCCAGGTTGAACCTTTCCGCCAAGCGCATGTGCAAGCCACTGGTGCCCATAGCAGATCCCGAGGATGGGGACACCGAGATCGAAGATCGCGCGGTCGGCCTGCGGACTTGCATCTGCGTACACACTTTGGGGACCTCCGGAGAGGATGATCCCGGCAACACCCTTCAACGTCGCTGCAGGAGTATCCGGCGGAAGAATCTCCGAGTAGGCCCCACACTCCCGTACTCTCCGCGCAATGAGGTGTGCGTACTGCCCCCCAAAGTCCAAAACCACAATGCCTCCCTGGCGCACCTGCCCTGCCATAGGGAAAGTTTATTGGGCTCTCCGGAACTGCACAACTGAAAGAGCAACAACAAGGAGGAGCCACATGGTGTAGGCGACAGCGGAGTCCTCCCAGGCATGGAGGAAAAGGGAGGCAGTGCTAATGCCGAGGAAGGAAAGAAAAGCTGAAAGCTGGTAGCTTGTAGCTCGTAGCTTGAGTAGCACAAGAACCGTCAACGCAACGAAAAGTACGAGACCAATGAGACCAAGCTCGACACCAATTTGGAGGTACCAGTTCTCGGGGAGCAATGGGCACTGGCACGCGCGGTCAGTGGGCTGTGTCTGCTGCTCTCCGACGAACACACAAAGATCCATGCGATCCTTAGCCCACGAGGCATCTGCACCAGCAGGGAGGTACACGCAAGGATCGCTGACGCGGTTGCTCGCTGGACCTGCAGTGCCAAGGCCAAGGCCGAGAGGATGTTTCATGATGATCTCAATAGCCTCGAGAGGGCGCTGGAAGTGCTCGCGCGTCGAGAGTGTCCGCAGAAAAATCTCAGGTGCAAGAATGAATGCTGTACTGAGGATCACGATCATCAGGAGAAGCCCGCGCAGGCGATACCTTTGAACCGCCTCCCCTCGGATGCGACCCCAGAACACAACAATGAGCATTGCCATAGCAGCAATCCACGCCGCCCGCGAGAACGTGAGGAAAAGAGCGACGATAACTACAAGAGTAACAAAAAATTTAGCGCGGCCCTTCGCAGCCGCAGGTATAAGAGTACCGAAGGGAATGAGTAACCACATTCCCAACTGATTCGGCCCGCTCATCGTGCCCTGAATCCGCCTCACACCGCCCTCCTCGAGGAGCTGGAATGGAGCAAGCGGAGAGTCAGGAAGATAGAGCGAGTGAAGATCGGAATATCCAAGAGCGGTGAAGAAGCCCTGAGGGAGGAAGAAGCTGACGATGCCATACGCGGCTACAGCTGCACCAACCTTAAGCAGAAGCCGCGAGAGTCTCTGCTGAAATTCCTCCGACCACGGAACACGCCGGAGGATGAGGAAAAGCACAAGAGGGAAAAGATCGTATTTGAAACCGTAGGCAAAGTTGGAAGTTGGAATGGCGAGTGCGAGGAGAAGCAGAGCAAGCATGAGGAGATCAACCGTATCAAGTCGCAGCACCCGCCGACTGGAAAGGAGAAACTCCAAACCACAGAGAAAGAGAATGATTCCGAGGAAGACTTCCTTCCACACCGCAAGATACGGAAGCGGCACATGGCCGGGACCGAGGATGAGTTTCGTCCCCACCGTCACGAGCAGCGCGTGGAACGGGAGCGCTGCGATGAGCAGGAGCACGAGCCACTCTCGGGCACGCTGGAGGTTCATAGGCGCAGCCGATCCTCTTCGGTACGGAACACTTCTCCACCGGCGAGCACATTCTCGACAATGTCGATCGATGCGCGGCTCACATCTGACCCATAGATCTTCGGGACAGCACGCATCTCTGCGTTATTCCATGCGTACTCAATGATCTTCTTCACAAGCGCTGCATCGGTGGGTGGTGCAATGACATTCCCTCCACAGAGCGCTGACTCGCTGCGGTCCGATCCAAAGCGCAGCGTCACACAGGGAACCCCGAGGACATTCATCTCCTCCTGCATCGACCCAGAATCAGTTGCGCAGACCGACGCACGACTCATGGCAGCAACAACGTCGCGATACTCTGGCCACACCTGCGAGTAGACGAAGTTCGGGTGCTTTGCGGCGAGCTCCTCAACCTCGTGCTTCAGCTCGAACCGCTCGAAGGCGCGCTCGGTTTGAATCATCGAAATGAGGAGAACGATCCGCCCCTCACGCACGAGACCCCGGAGAGCCCCATAGATCGCACGGAAGCGCCGCTCGGAGAGGCAATTCTCCCGCCGATGGATGCAGAAGCGGACGAAATCTCCTGAGGCGAGCTGTGGATGGCGGTCGAAGACGGTTGCTTTGCCAACGTTCTGGAGCGCTTCCTCGGTGGCATCCACAACAGAATTCCCAACAACGAAGATCCGATCTTCCGGGAACCCCTCACCAAGCATGAACTCACGATCGAGCTCCACGGGCGCGAAGTGAATGCCGGACCCTGCTTCCGAGCAGCGGGTGTTGAACTGCTCGGGATAGGGCTCGAGACTCCCGCGCTCCCAGTTCTCACGCTTCATGAGAAACGCTCTCCAGGCATCGAAGTCTGACCACTCGCTCCCCCACTTCGCGTACCGCGGCGTCAGCGTCCGAATTCCCGCCTCAACGTGCACACTCGCGAGCGCATGGCAGTACCCTGCGTTACTCGCAGCCATCGCCGTCGTCGTATCACCATGAACGTAGGGAATGACGATCTTCCCCCGGCTCTTGAGCTCTCCAAGGACGTACCCAAGGCGCCCGATGATCTGTGAAACAACTTCATGCATCTCTCCCTGCACATTCAAATTGAAATCTGGATTGACCTCGAATTCCCGGAGCATGCCGCCACTCAAGTTCTCCGAGAAGTGCTGCCCCGTGTGACCGAGCACAGCCAGGTACCCGCGCTTCCGGAGTTCTTTGTACAGAGGAATCTGTTTAATGATGTCGGGCTTCGTTGCAATGAGGATCAGGTGGACGTGCCGATCGTGGTGATCCGCAGCCTCTTCGTAGAATCGATCCGATCGATAGGTGATCTCGGGCACGGCGCAAAGCGTAGCGGAATTTCATGCCCATTACACACTGCCCTCCTCGACGCGCTTCTCGGTCTGGGAGGCGCCTTTTGTGACGACGCCGGGAATTTGGCGCACTTCTTTCTTCACGAGTTGCGTGCCTTCGAAGGTGTAGATGTACGGCGTGCAGAGGCCGATCTCGAGTGTCGCGGTTGCCTGAGGATCGAGGTTCTCGAGATGCTTGAGCATCGGTCGCATGCTGTTCCCGTGAATGACGACGAGGACATTCTTCCCGGCATGGACCTCGTGGAGGATGTGTTTGAGAAAGTAGGGCGTTACGCGTTTCACACAGTCTTCGATGCTCTCTCCGTTGGGAGGTCTGTCTGAGTACCCGCGGCGCCATTTGTAGACCTGCTCTTGGCCGTACTTCTGTGCCATCTCGGCTTTATTGAGCCCCTGAAGATCACCGTAATGGCGCTCGTTGAGTGCGGCATCAGCGATCACGGAAATCTCTGTTTGCCCAAGTTCTCGCAGAGCGATCGCGAGCGACTCGGATGCGCGCTGGAGCTTCGAAGTGAAAGCAAGATCGAATTGGAATTCTTTGAGGTGCTGAGCAGTCGTCGCCGCATCCTTGCGCCCTTGATCGGTGAGAGGAATATCGGTCCACCCCGCGAAGCGGTTCTCGAGGTTCCACTGCGATTGCCCATGACGAACGAGTACGAGGACGCTCATGGCGCAAGTCTACCGCATGTGCTAGAATGAAGAGAACACATGGACCTCTCGACTGTTTCTCGCTTTCGGTTCCTCCACACAATCGGGTGGGCAATCCTTCTGAGCGCGCTGATCGTCACGGTCGCTGCAGCCCTTGCCCGCGCGACACTGAACCTGAAGGCCGCCCTCACCGGGAAACCCGATCTCGCGATCTACCTCCTCCTCCCCGAAGAGGAGATCGGACAGACAACGCTCCTACGGGAACGAGAGGATGAGCGTGATTACCTTGCGGAAACCAAGGACGGACCAAAACTCGTGAAGCTCAGGAAAGGCGAGGAGGAGTGGTATGTGGCGCATGTGGAGAGACTGCACGAATAGGACATTCCCTGCCGTAGCGAAGGACGAGGAGAGGGAACACGACAACGGCGGTCCAAATACGCTTGAGACGCCAAGGCTGCAGGAGGAGGCGCCAGAGCCACTCGAGACCAACAGCACGGAGGGGCGATGGCGTACGCTTCACTCTGCCCGCGAGGAAATCGAACGTCCCACCAACCCCCATCGCGACGCGCACGCTCGGGAGTTCCTTGAGATGCTCCGCGACCCAGAGATCTTGCTGCGGTGCACCGAAGGCAACGAGGAGAAGATGGGGTCTTGCGTCATTAATGCGCTGAACAATGGTGTGAGCATCTTCTGCCCGCGGACTCCCCGCGTATGTTCCAACGATGCACAGTCGAGGATTCTTTCGATGCAGAACTGACGCTGCTCTCTCTGCAATTCCTGGCAGGCCACCGAGAAGAAATACAGGGTGCTCCTCTGCGAGGAGCTTGCAGAGACACTCAATGGTATCCACACCGGTTACACGTTCAGGAAGGTGTCGCCCCGTCCATCGTGCCATCCACACAAGACCGATGCTATCGGGGAGGTTCAGACTCCCACGACAGAGCACTTCGCGAAACCTGGGATTGCGGCACGCCTCGACGAGCATCTCGCTATTGGGGGTCAGAACGTGATGCTGCCCTTTAGCTGAGAGAAGCTCCTGAAGACGCTGCACTGCCTCCTCTTGCGTCAGCGCATCAATAGGAATGCCGAGGAGGGAGACGCGAGGCATGGGAGCAGGGTACCATGGCTCCCCTATGCTCCGGCCACGCACCATCACGCTTCTCAGTGCGCTCCTCACAGCAGCCTGTGCGCTCGAAGTCGGATCACCTCAGGGGGGCACAGGTGTGCTGGTGCATACGGAGACGGAACGAACGGAAGGAGAAGCGGCGGCTTCTCCAACTCTCGTCACTGGCACCAGCGCTCTTGAGGAGCGTCTCCTTGAAACAGGCATTCTTGAGGTCGGAAATCCTGAGGCACCACTTGTACTCTTCGCATTCACGAACCACTCCTGCTTCTACTGCGGCGAGTTTCAGCGGGAGCATTTCCACCGCTTACTCGAAGACTTCATCAGGCCAGGGAAACTGCGGCTGCAGGTTCTGCACCTGCCACTGAAGAAGTACCCCTGGAGTAGCCTCGACGCGACTGCACTCATCTGTGCCGCGGAGCAAGGACAGGGGCTCACGATGCACGAGCGCTTGTTTGCTCTTAGGACGCACACAAAGGAAGTGATTCAAAAGGAGGCAACGCATCTAAAGCTCGACGAGAAAGTCTTCCGTTCTTGTCTCGAGGACCCCGGCACTGAGCTCCTCCTTGCACAGCAACGCAGCCTCGCCGAATCGCTCAGCGTCACCCTCGTCCCAACGTCCTTCCTGAACGGAGAAAAGTTCATTGGTCTCCCCGACTACGCAGATCTGCGTGGAAGAATTGAGGCAGCCCTCCAGAACGTAGGACTTCGAACGGGCAGTACAGATGATTGACACTTCTCTGTAAGATGCCGCAATATATATGCATGGATGAGAAATTTTCCATACCGGAGAGCGACCAAGGTCTCGCGATTGTGCGTACTCTGCAGGAATGTACGAGGACCGTGCGCCTGAGTGGGTGGAGAGAGGAAGAGCTCGAGAAGAAGATCGCCTCCCTACGTGAACGCGTTGCTACGATTCTGGATCGGCAGGAAGGGAAGCAGGAGATCGTGGAGGCAGTGCAGGGGGCCGTGAAGCTCCAAGCCATCGCCTGTTTCCGGAGCAATCCTGCAGCGTTTGGGGACTCTGTGTTCGCAGAGAATCATAAAGACACCTTCCCTTACCTCCGGGCCCTCACAGAGGAAGTGCAGTCATGCGGAAAGGAGACGGGATGGAGGACAAGGGGGCAGCGCCGTGCCGCAGCGAAGATCGCTGCGTACCATGGAGCGGCATTCGCAGGAGGCTTCTTCTCAGGGAACGCCATCGTTGAAACGCTCAGCGGAGCGGGGCTGACGATGAGTCCGGAGGAGATCCAAGAGGTGTTCTCCAAGGGGGTGCGGCTGCGCTTCGCGGTGCACAATATCAGGAAGCCGCTCGAGGCAGTGTCACGGTGTGCGCGGCATGTGAAGAACACCCTGACGGATGCGAAGATCAAGAAGAAGCTTGCGGAGGAGGGAATTACGATGAGTGATCAGGAGTTCCAAGAGGTGTTCTCCAAGGGGGTGCGGCTGCACTTTGCGGTGGGCAATATCAGGAAGCCGCTCGAGGGAATTGTGCGGTGGGTGAACGGTAGTATCACCACACCATGGGGTCCATTTGCCGATTACAGGAAGAGTGTCCGAGACAATGCCACTCCATGAAGCCTTGGCGAAGAGAAGTGCACTCGCTACATACGAGAGTTCAATGACAGGGTTCCCCTCGTAATCTTGGGGCAATGGGACAGAGACATATCCATGTCCGTTCGCGTTGCTTGGCTCCGGCGGGCAGGAAGTTGGAATGTCCAATCAGTGGAGGTGTGTTCTGCGCCAGCGTTCGATTTCTTTGTGATTGCCGGACAAGAGAACGTTGGGGGTCCTCTTGCCGCGGAATTTCTCGGGGCGGGTGTAGTGCGGGTACTCGCGCTTGCGTTTGAGGGTTTTCGAGAAGCTCTCCTCCTTCGCAGACTCTTCTTTCCCAAGCACCCCAGGGATCTGGCGCGCAACGGCGTCGATCAACACCATGGCGGGGAGTTCCCCACCCGTGAGCACGTAATCGCCGATGGAGATCTCCTCATCTATCCACCCATCGATGACTCGCTGATCAACTCCTTCATAATGCCCACACAGGAGCAGGAGCCACTTCTTCTTCGCAAGTTGCTCCACCGTGGCTTGGGTGAGACGTTTCCCTGCCGGCGAGAGGTACATGCAGTATGGCTTCCCTCCTTTCCCTCCTTTCCCTCCTTTGACTCCTCTGACTCCTTTGACTCCTCTTTCGCAAACCGCCTCAATCGCATTCACGGCAACATCTGCTCGAAAGACCATCCCCGCTCCCCCACCGTACGGCCGATCATCAACCTGCTTGTACTTTCCGAGTCCCCACTTCCGTAGATCGTGGAGGTGCAGCTCAAGGAGCTTTCGTTTCCTTGCCCGTTCGAGGATGCTCTCCGTCAGAGCCCCTTCAAACATTCCCGGAAACAACGTTAGAACATCGATACGCATAGCCTGGGAGTACGAGTATTCTATAGTGCCCTTGGCAACTGCACTCATCGACATTCTCGTGCCAACCTACGAGCCGAACCCCGCCTACCTGCGGGAGGCGATCCGTTCGGTGCTGAGGCAGACCGAGCAACGCTGGACACTCTTGATCCAGGACGATGCCTCGCAGATCGACGTTCGTGCAATCGTGAGATCGCAGTTTCACGATCCGCGCATGACCTTTGTGCGCAATCCTACGCACCTGGGAATCGGTGGAAGCTGGAACGCATGCCTCCGGCACGGTTCTGCTCCCCACATTCAGTACCTCTTCCAAGATGATGTGTGGCAACCTCACTACCTCGAGCGAGCGCTTGCAATCCTCACAGCAGACCCCGCTATCGGATTTGTTGCGGTCGATCACGACTACGCCTTCGAGGGAGAGATTCCGACTCGTGCGCTGTATGAAAGGCTTCGCGAGGAGAAACGCCTGCTGCTCTCAGGAGGAAGACATGATGGTCAGAGCTTCCTCCATTCTTGGATGGAACGAGGCCTGCACCCAAACCTCATTGGGGAACCGAGCTTCGTGATGATGAGACGGAGTTCGCTCGAGATTGCCGGAGGTTTTGCGCAGGACATGCTCCAGTTCCTCGATGTTGAGATGTGGACGCGCCTCCTTCAACACACAAATTTCTCCTATCTTGCCGAGGAACTTGGAACCTTCCGCGTGCACCTTAAAGGCGCGAGTCTGAAGAACTATGAACTGGGCTGCGGACTCCTCGATCGCCTCCGCTGCATCGAGCGAGTGTTGCAGCACATCCCATACGGCGGTGAGCGCAGGCGCATCGAGGATCGGCTCGTGACACATCTAAGTGGAATGGTTCAGAAGTTCTTCAAGCGTGTACAGCGGCAAGAACGGACACAGCTCGACCGTGTGAGCGCCATCCCCCACTTTGCCTTTCGTCATCCTCTGCTCACCCTCAAAGCAGTCACACGAGCGCTTAGATAAATTTATCCATCAGCGGTGTGACATCGGTGATCGCGACTTCTTCGACGAGGGTTGTCTGCTTCCCCTGTCGCGGGGTCAGGCGCTCGTAGAAATCGGGGATGTCCTCACGCTGGTAGAGGATTCCACAGGCGATGCGCGTACTCGTATCCACTGCTAGCGCGCGGCCTTTTGTGAAATCGCTTGGGTCGTGCCCTTCGGCGTTCGCATCGTAGCAACGCTCGAGGAGATACTCGTGCGTCGCGAAGTGGTTATAGGTCGGACAGGCCTGCAGCACATCAACGAAGGCGAACCCACGATGCTCTATGGCGACTTTGAAGATTTGGACGAGCTGCGGAATGTTTCCTGCGAAGGCACGTGCCACAAAGGTCGGCTCAAGGGAGAACACGAAGTCCATGGACTGGAGCGTGTTTTCGGGAATCCCGTTGGGAGAAGCATTCATCGGCTGGTTCTTCCATGTCAGCGCACTCGCCTGCCCCGTCGTCAGTCCGTAGTTCCCGTTATTGTGGAGGATGAAGGTGATCGGGTAGTTACTCCGGAACGCATGCACCAAGTGCCCCACACCCTCCGAGAAACTTGCTCCATCTCCTCCGAAGACAATCACAGGAACCTTCATGTTCGCGAGCTTCGCTCCGACGGCAAAAGGAATGACGCGGCCATGGAGTCCATGGAACCGGTACCCTCCGATCTTATCGCTCATGTTCCCGTGGCATCCGACGTCGTAACAAAGGAGCACCTGCCACGGATGCAGACCGAGCTCCACGAGCGTACGTTTCACCGCCGTCCAGATCCCATAGTCCCCACACCCATCGCACCACGTGCATGAAGTTGCACATGCGTAGTCCTGCATGGAGGGTGCGTGCCGCCGGCTACTATTCTGAAGAGGAATGGACATGAAGAGGAATTAAGAATTAAGAATTAAGAATTGGGAAAGTCGTTGCTGGAGCTCTTCGAGGAGTTCGTCAAAGAAGAAGGGACGGCCGTCATACTTGAGGATTTTCTCAGAAATCTCGATCCCACACTGCTGCTTGATGAGCATTCCGAGCTGCCCGAGACAGTTTCCTTCGACGAGGATTGTCTTCCTGGCTTTCGCACAAAGTTTCTCAAAACGCTCCGTTCGAAGCGGCCAGAGATATGTGTAGTGCAAATACCCAATCCTCCTTTCCATCCTTTCCATCACATCGAGCACGGTCCCTTTCGTACTCCCCCACCCCACAAGCAACACATCGGGATCTTGCGCCCCGAAGAGCTCAGGCTCCGGGAGCGCGCGCTTCAGTGCCTCCATTTTCTTCAAACGTTTAGTGAACTGCAGCATCGTGTTCTCCGAGGTCTCATCCACCGTCCCATCGGCATTGTGCTCATCGGCCTGTGCGCAGTACGTTGCGGCTTCTACTCCTGGCAACCAGCGAGGTGAAATCCCATCGGGAACGTGTGGGTCGTACCGGTCGGTCCCGCGCACTCGAGCGAGTTCCTTTGCAGCGGTGACGAGTTTCCCGCGCCGGATCTTCGCCTTCTTAAGATCGTACTTCGACTGTGTGTAGAGCGCTTCCGCCACTTGCTTATCAAAGAGCACGATCACCACAGTCTGAAACTCTTCTGCAAGATTGAATGCTTCAGTCAGGAGATCAAACGCATCCTGGCTATCACTCACCGAGAGCACGCAACGTGGAAATTCTCCATGGGATGTGGAGACCGCCATCAGGAGATCCCCCTGACAGGTCCACGTGGGGAGACCCGTCGCAGGACCCGGTCGCTGGCCAAGCGCGAAGACCGTCGGATTCTCGATCATGCCGTTCATTGAGACTGTTTCACTCATGAGATCAAAACCTCCCCCGGCTGTTGCCGTGAGTGCCCGCGTCCCCATGAACATTGCGCCCGAGACAAGCTGTGCGGCGGTAATTTCATCCTCGGCCTGTTTCATGACCATTCCCGTTTCATTCTGGAGATCGGCGACGTACCCGAGGAGCGGGCTCGACGGCGTCATCGGGTATCCCGCATAGAGCCGCACACCGGCGTGCACGGCGCCCAGCCCCATCGCATTGCTTCCCGTGAGAAGGAGGTGGTCCTTCCATTGCTGGTTCGGAGGGGGAAGCTGCACGGTGAAGCGCTTCGTCGCTTGAGCCGCATGGGAGTATCCCTCATCAATGCACCGCATGTTGAGATCGAGAAGATCCTTCTTCTTCCGAAAGCGCTCGGCGACGAGGTCTTTAAGGACCTGCGCGCTTTGGCCGAGCGCCGCCCAGACGAATGCAGAGAAGAGAACATTGCTGAGGATTGGCTTCGCTCCGAGGCGCTCGAGAATCTCCTCAACCGGCAGGTAGAGCACCTCGATCTTCTGCCCTCGAAGAAGTGTTTGATCGTCTTTCGAGAACTCCCAATCGGGCGTGTCGTGGATGACGATGCCTCCATCTTTGAGATCTCCGAGGTTCTGCTCGAGACCATGATGGTTGAGCGCAACGAGAATATTCACCTTCGTCTCAGTACTGCGGACGACCTCGCTGCTGACATCGATCTGGTAGCTCGCGTGCCCTCCTTTGATGAGCGAGGGGTACTCGCGGTAGCCGAAGACGCAGTAGCCGCTGCGTTTCAGCGCCTTTCCGACGATCTCACCGATCGAATTGATTCCCTGGCCCGATGCGCCGACAATCTTAAGAGAAACCCGTGACATGACTGGAGATCCATCCTACACCCGAACTCCCACTCCTTTGATCGTTTCGAGCAGTTCTTTCCCCCACGCGCGCACTTTCTCCTCCTGTCCGTAGGGTTCGTTGACGATCCGGAGGCTCGTGAGGAGTTTCCCCCCATGCGAACGAACGTACTCCTCGAGATGCTGAAGTGCCCGCGCTGTGTAGTGGTACCGCTCGTCACCGAGGCCGATCAAAGCAACCGGCTTTCCCCCGAGGTTCGCGCTCTTCGCGCGCTCTTTCAGGAACGCATGCATGTGCGGATTGAGCTGCCCCTCCCGCCCGCCAGTATTCCACGAAGCCGACGCGAGGAGCAGAACGTCACCGCGCGTGAGGTCTTCTGGCGCTGCTTGCTCCGCCCGCTGCCTTGTGATCGTAAGATCCGATGCATTCTCTCCCAGAAACTTCACAAGCGTATCAAGAACAAACGCAGTATGCCCGCTCGTCGAGGCCTCGATGATGTGTAGGGATGCAGCCACGACCGTTCGGATTGTACCTCAAACGGCAGTGATCGCGGTGGCAGTGTTGAGGTATAATAGAGAGAAATGGCTCTCCTCAATCCTCGGTCGATCGCGGTGATTGGTGCGAGTGCTGACGAGAAGAAAGTCGGCCATGCGATCCTGCGGAACCTCCTGACGCAGGGGTACCGCGGAGAGGTCTACCCCGTGAACCCGAAGGGAGGGGAAATTCTTGGAAAGAAAGTCTTTCCGACTGTCAGTGAGATTCCGAGCACCGTCGATCTTGCCATCATTGCGACTCCTACCCCAACGGTTCTCACGCTTGCTGAGGAGTGCGGGAAGAAGGGAGTCAAGGGACTCATCATCATTACAGCGGGTTTCAGCGAAACGGGAACCACGGAAGGGAAGGGGCAGGAAGAAAAACTTCGTGAAATAACAAAGCAGTATCACATGCAGCTCGTCGGTCCGAACTGCCTCGGGATCATACGTCCAGGCGCAGGAATGAACGCATCGTTTGCAGAAGATATGCCGCAACCAGGAACGATTGCGCTGCTCAGTCAATCAGGGGCTGTCGTCGTCGCACTGCTCGATGCGGCGAAGGACCTCGCGATGCGGTTCTCCACGATCATCAGTATGGGGAACAAAACCACCATGGATGAGTGCGATTTCCTCGCACTCTGTGAACGAGACGAGGAGACGAAGATCATTGGGCTCTACCTCGAGAGTATCGAGGACGGACGGCGCTTTCGGGAAGTCACGGCGCTGCTCGGAGCCCGAAAGCCCATTGTTCTGCTGAAATCCGGCGTCTCAGCGCGAGGCTCTCGTGCTGTCTCCTCCCACACTGGGGCGCTGGCCGGATCCGACGCCGCGATCAAAGCCATCTGCGCTCAAACGGGAATCCGTCGTGCCTACTCCACACAGGAATTCCTCGACCTCCTCCGCACCCTCGCTTCACAGCCCCCCCTCCTCTCCCCCCGCA
>Ga0213870_1000431_pt1 | contig 19987 bp, 16 predicted proteins | sample WICALVC2017_Meta_FD_160119 | JGI IMG/M metagenome (GOLD analysis project Ga0213870, IMG submission 160119) | Freshwater microbial communities from subterranean cave lake in Wind Cave National Park, South Dakota, United States - WICALVC2017 | ecosystem: Environmental > Aquatic > Deep subsurface >... | reverse complement strand
GGATCTTGATATTTCGATCTTAGACGAAATGCCCAAAGCCAGGAAACCGGTGGTTACCAAAATTGTGGAGCAGGAAAAGAGAATGGAAGCATACCAATATATCCGGGAAGAAGTAAAAAAAGGACGGCAGGTATTTGTAGTCTGTCCGCGAATCGAAGCCGAAGGTTACCGACAAAAATTGTTGAATGTGGAAGTTAAAGCAGTTAAAGAAGAATTTAAGAAATTAGCGGAAATAATTTTTCCGGATTTGCGTGTTGCCATGCTTCATGGAAAAATGAAATCCAAAGAAAAAGAAGAAGTTATGGAAAAGTTTAAAAATCAAGAATATGATATTTTAGTTTCAACTTCAGTGATTGAAGTCGGTGTGGATGTTCCCAATGCTACTATTATGATCATTGAAGGAGCGGAGCGGTTCGGTTTGGCGCAACTGCATCAGTTTCGCGGCCGGGTGGGCAGGGGCGCGGAACAATCATATTGTTTTCTTTTTCCGACCGAAGAAGGAATGGTTACGCGGCGTCTCCGGGTAATGACTGAAGCTAAAAACGGTTTTGAGCTCGCGGAAAAAGATTTAAAAATACGGGGTCCAGGAGATATTTTCGGCGAGCGTCAGTGGGGAATTCCAAATACAACCCTTGCCGCTTTTACCGATGCAAAACTGTTTTACGAAGTTCGCCAAGAAGCCAGAGAATTGATTAAAAAAAGCCCGGATCTCTCTCTTTATCCGTTACTTCGTAAACGTTTTAATGAATTTGAAAAAAGCATACATTTTGAATAACTATAAAAGGAAGGAAGGCGAGACCTATATAGTTTAACTTCATAATTATGTCCTTTAAAATGTCTTTAGAGGCTTCGCCTCTAAAGACATTTTAAAGTAAAACCCCGCGTTTTGCGGGGTTTACGATACTAGTGATACTAAAATGGCGATTTAAATTTTACTCCCTTTTCCAATACTGTTTCATAGAAATCGGTTTCATCCGCATCATAAGCGCCCAAATAAGTTACTTTATGAACTTTGCGTGGACCCCAGCTAAATCTTACTCTCGTTCCTGTCAGGGTCTCGGGTTCATCCGTGGTTTTTTGCTCCGTTTGGTGCCAATAAAACCACCATGGTTTTTCTTCGGGCTTATCGGTTTTTATGGTCTCAATATGTACTCCCCTATTGCCCCACCAGTGAAACAGCCGCTCCAGCACATCTTTGATATAACGTCCGTTTTTAGACCACCAATCCAGATCCACTCCGATATGATGGTGTTTTAAGAGCAATTCGCCGTTATTGTTGAAGTTGCCGTCTTCTACCGTAATAATTGGCTGATAAAAATTTGTAAATTGGAATAGCAAACGTTTCTTAACTCTCTCAAAGGATTTGGATTCAATTACATAATGTTTTTCCTCGTTGCGCCAATTAATCCAGACGGTTTTGGCCTTAACCAGAAAATATTTATTTTTCTCGCAGAAATCTTTGGTGAAAAATTCATCAAGGATATTATAGTCGTCATATCCTTCATGCACTTCAAATAATTTTTCTTTTCCTTTCCCCAATTCAACTATAGCAGGAAATCTTTGCGAGTAATTCCACCATTCTTCAGGAATATCAAGAGGATTTACGCTGATACCGGATGTTATTTTCTCCCTGAAGACAAGAAGCGGTTTTAGCGCTGAAATTTCCCGTTTAATTTCCTGAGGAGTCCAAAGATAAGCATCTTCTTCTCCCACTGCCAAATAAATATCTCTCCTGGCTTTGAAAGAAAGTTCTTCATCGGTAATGGATTTATCATCCGATTCTTCCCTAAGCATTTTAACTTCTTCAGGAATTTTTTCCTCAATACCCAAGGCAGTTATGCGGTTTAAACGTTCATTCCAGGAAGCAAATTCTTTTTCACAGGTGCTGTAACGCGTCCAGGCCGGAATTAAAATCTCGCTGGTAAACATTTCTCGTAAGAAAAGTTCTTCCGGAAATCCGAGTTCCCCTTTTCTTAGGGCTTGGGAAAACGCGGAAAATTCTTTCCAGCTCTGTTGAAAACGATTTTGATCTCCTTCGTTTTGCAGGCGCAGGTTATGAAATACAATGAATTCATCCCAGCGGCTCTCAATATTAAACAGATCGCAGCGATCCCATATAGCCCCGTGCCTTCCCGTATTCCAGCGGTACTCAATGTCTTTATCAATCTCGTACAGCATTTTATAAGGATTCAAGGAGCGGCTTCGCTGTACTGCCGCCAGAGTTGAGGTCCAGCGCGTCAAATCTTTATCCTGGCTTGTTCCTAATTCCAGCATAATCTCTTCTTCCCAAAGCGATGCCCAACCTTCGTGCATAAATTTAGTGCGGTATTGGGAAAAATAATAGACATGGCGGCGCGCCATCTCCAGAATCGCTCTTTGCCATGATTCAAGAGGCGCAAAACGGATCAAAAATAGCAATACGTCTTTCATGGAGTAGGGGGGGATTTTGGTTCCGCGCTCCACTTCTCTCTCTTTAGTTTCTTCTTCTTCACCCCGCTTTTTTTGTTCTTCAATCCATTCCGGAGGGTTAAGAAATTCATCCATATACGGAGGAAGTTCCTCCCGCGGTTCAATCCGATGCACTCTTTTACGCTTCTCCCGCATTTTTTCCCGTTCGTCATGAGAAATAGTAAGCGGCGGGCGGGTAAAATAAAGCGATTCCGGGTCAACGAGATTTTCGAGAGACAAAGCATTATCATAACATTCCTTGACGCGCTCGGTCCCAAATTCTTTGCAAAGCCGATCCAGCATCTCCGCGTCCGCGGCAAAAACTTGGTCTATGTCCGTATTTATATAATGAGCGTAGAGATTGCGTAAAAATAAGTCAGCATGTCCGCAAACATGGGCCATAACCGCTTTTTGGTCATACTCTTCATTGGTATCCAGCAGGAAACCATAAACCGGATTCATATTTATTACAATTTCAAACACTCTTCCCATTCCATGTTTAAAGGTTTGCTTATTGCGAAGCGATTCCTGGCCAAAACGCCAGTGGTGAGGCATCACCGGAAAGCCGTGGCGCGCCACCACCTCGCTCATCTCTTCCGAATCAACCATCTCATAAATAATTGGCCGAAAATTAAGACCGAAACGCCGCGCGATTCTTTCAATTTCATATTTGTACAATTTCAACCTGGTCGGAAATTTGTGTTCATCTACCGTTTTCATACGACCCTCCCTAGTTGCCTTTCTCAAAGAACTTTTTTATGGCTTCAATCACCGATTGCTGGTCTTTGCCGCTGATGGTGGCTGTGGCGATATTATCCGCGTCTTTAAGTTGTTCGCGAAGAACATTGCCAATGGTGCCGGGCAGAGAAAAAGTGTCTGCCTTGCTATCCCGATAAGCATCCAGCCAAGGCCGTTGGATATCAGTTTGGCCATAGTTATATTGATTGGCAATCGGTAAAATTTCTTCGCGCATAAGCTTAATATATTTATCATTATCCGTGGTCCAGTTAAACCCGTCGGAGAAGTAGAAAGGGTAAATATTCCATTGGCTCGGAGGATAACGTTCGGCAATTATCTTAATGAAAAGCTCATGCGCCGTAGATACAATAGTGCCGCCCCAGTTTTCTCTTACAGACAAAAACTGGCGTCTGTTAACTTCTTCGGCATTATGATCATGGACAATATAGAAGATTTCAAAAGCGCCTTGTCTGTAGCTTGCCCGCAGCCAGCGTTCGCAATAGTCGCAGAGAACCGAAAGCGCTTCTACTTCCGGAAGGCCCATTGATCCTGAAATATCGCGCATAAAAGCGATAACCGCGTTGTTTTTGGGTTCTTTTACTTTCTGGAACGCGCGGAAACGCATATCCGGAGGAATAATAATTATGTTTACTTTATCCGGAGGCATATATTCTCCGGTAGCCGTAGAACGTTTAAGCGCTTCTTTATAAGTGCGGCGAATTTCAACGGTTGATTTTGGGCCCAAACGATGAATAGTATTCCATTTTTCCCTTTCTTCATAAATAGTGCGCTCGCCTTTGGGTTTAATCTTGGGCAATTTTAAGTATTCGCCGAACCATTCTAAAAATTCTTCTTCTTCTATTTCTACAATTATATGTCGGGATTCGCCATCGCCCTCGCCGCCTTCTTTGCTTCCATCTTCATCCGGATCACGGGGCACGGGTCCCAGATCATCTCCCGGTTTTCCTTCACCTTGACTAACAATAAAGTCATCCGGCCAGCCATAACGGAAAGTGGGAATATCAATAATTGCAATGGCAATGGCAATAAGATTTTTACCCTGTCTGCCGCCGATAAAACGCGCCCGTAAAATATACTTTCCCAAGTTCTTGCGAATAAGCCCTTTGATAATGGCCATAAACTCCGCTTCATCTTGTTTAATTCCGCTGACTCGGCTCATAAAGATTTTCCTCCTCTCTCGATTTCATAGAAAAATGGGTCCCGTTGCATCACGGGACCCTTGGTTATAAAACTTTACTTATTCTGTCCCCGACTAAAGATACCCGCAACATGGGTAATGAAGACCGAAGAACAGGTCGGGCAACACCCTCTCTTCTCCAGTCCTTCCTTAATTGCAGCAAGTCTTCGCGAAGCCTGTTCCCCCACTACCTTTTTGGAGATCAGCGCTTGCCAGTCAATATTTTTCTGTTCCTGCTTAAACAAGAAGTCTTTATAGGCCTGCAGAAGAACTTCGTCAGAATCATAAGTAAAGGGTTTAGCTGTACGGTCGCGGGTAAGTTCAGTTGCTCGTCTGGCGATGGCATTGATGATTTTTGTGCGAAACTGATCGCGGCTGGAAGAATCGGTTTTTTTAGCTTCAGCTTCAATCGCTTCAAGAAACGATTTGTCCGGTTCCACTTCTCCCCTGGTCTCATCAAATATTTTACGGTTATCCCTCAAAGCCATCAGGTTATCAATGTATTTGGCATGAAGCTCTTCCAATGCTTCTTTGTCGCCCACAATAATCTCCTGAATCATATCCGTAAGCCAAGAATTAAGCTCGGCTTCTGCCTCACTGACTAACTTATCCCATTCTTCCCGTTTGCTTTTTTCAGAAAGATGCGGATGCTCGGCCAAACCATTGCGGATTTCCCGCATTACCCCGAAAGGCGTTACGCAATCTTTCTCCATGGTATCTACCGGCCCTCGGGAAATAAAAGTTTTCATAAAACCTTCTGAAATCCGATCATTGATATAACGGGGAGAGGCGCCATCGCGGCATTCTCGTTCCGCTTCCTTTTTCAATTCCCGGATAGTGTCTTCGGTAAATCCTTCCACGTGTTTGCCCGCGTAAAGTTTTACTTTATTGCGGATAGAAATACGATTTGACGGTTTAAGCCGCGTAGCCACGGCCCAGAAAGAAGCAATATCGATGGTAAAGGGGGCAAGATGCCGGCCATAACGCGTTCCCTCATGAAAAAATTTCCGGTAAATTTTAGTTTCTTTACTGAAATCATCAATGTAGGGAATGGTGACTTTAACAATGCGGTCTCGAATGGCAGCCATTTCTTTGGTTTGCTTTAATTTTTCATATTCTTCCTCGTTCGTGCCGCCGATAATCCTGACATCAATGTCCACTTCCACAAATCCTTTGGGCTGGATGCGGTGCTCCTGCGAAGCCCCCAAATAATCATAAAGAAAAGTAGTAGCAAGTTTAAGCAACTCTTCGCTGTAAAGAATTCCGCCCTCGGCTATTTCAAAATAGCCGCGAAATTCAAAAGTGCGGGAATCAAGAGGAGATCCAAATTTGCTCAAAGCCACGTAATTGGGCTCGCCGCTCCATTCGGTGGCATCCTGGTCTTTCTCTGACTTGGGGCGAGTAATGGCAATGCCAATCCTGCGGTCGCGGGACATGAAAACCCGTTTTACCCGCAGATGGTTTTCCAGCACTTTTTTCCAATTGCCTTTGTATAATTCAAAAAACTTCCAGAATATATCGCTGCAGCGCGGACAAGCTTTGCTCCTTACTTGGGGATAGTGAGGAAACACCTCTTCTCCTTCCGGAACTTTAAGGTAATCGCGCAAGGAATTTTTGGACATGCCTTGATAGCGGTTTTCCAGATACTGATTAAGATTTTTTAGAAGTTCCCGTCTGATATTTACAGGATGTTTGGGAATCATGCGAAGCGGCTGCTCGTGCATTTGGCATTCAAAGCGATAAGGATTTACTGCGTCGTCCCTCGAAACTTCACCTCTTTCTTCTTTGATTACAATACCCTCTGTGTCTTTACTTATCATTAAGCGCGGAGGAGCTGAAGCGCGGATAGTCCCTAAAATTTCACTGCCTTGGTCTTTATTTACCACCCCATCAGAATCTTCACCCACTACCCAATAAGTAGCATAGTATGCTCCTTCGTCAGTAGTGGTATAATCTTCCAAACCATCTGCCAAGAGTTCTCCTAAAGTTGATTTGGCTGTTCCTACCGGACCTTCAAGAAGAATAATACGATCCTGCTGTCCGAATTCGCAGGACGCGGCATGAATCACGCCTACAAAATCCATCAGACGCTGATCAATTCCGTAAATAGCATGCTTATGATCTTCGCTAAAAGGATCATCAAAGAGATTATAGTGAACAATCGGTTCTCTTGACCATGGCACGGTATAGGTATGTTTGCCATAATGCGTAATCATGCTGTACACTCGTTCGTCAGCCGTACATACTGTTCTAGGATGAGTCATCACCCGATCAAGATAATCAAATAAATTTCCTTCCCAGAAAAGTGATTTGGGAATTTCTAAATCAGGAATAAGATTTGCGCTTGCACGCATACTTTCAACCATAAATCTCTTCCTCCTATGCGGTATTTAATTAAGTTGTAAAGGACCGCCAGCCTCTTTTTCTTTTTCTTTCAGGAACAAATTGGGATGCAGCGGTAAACCCCGTTAGAGATAAGACGCTTTGGGCGTCTGCCGACACGCCTTTAGCGAGTCGGATCTCTAACGGAGTAAATCAAAGAAAAAGGGCAAGTCAAACGCTCACAATTAATATCGTCTCCACCGTTTGTAAAATCAAGAAAATAAGCCATTTTCTTGATATACATAGGGATAGAGTCGACATCAGATTGAGCATCTGACTTGCCCTTTCCTTTCTTGTATATTCTTCACGGTAACTGCCTGCAAAATTCTGTCAATATTGACTAAAATTTAATATATGTTTTATAAAAACATCCCTCTGCGGGATGTTTTTATTTTTGGTGCTCCTGCTTAGCTTTATAGTTTTTGCTGATTTTGTAAATCCAACTCGAATCCTCAGCAAATAACTTAACTATCGGACCGAGATCTTCATCATTGGCTTTGGAAAAAACCGCAACAAGTTCATCACGATCTTGTGGTAGAAGATTCGAATCAGATAAGTGTTGCTGGACTTTCTGTATGTTTGTAGAAATATGTGATTTTACTAAAGGCATATTTTTATTCTTTAGGCTTCTCCTTGGTATAATTAGATATTTTACCATCAGACAGTATTATGTTTTCAGTCGAACCATCGCTATTATGTATTTTTATTTTTAGATTTTTTTTAGTGATTCCACCGGGTAGTTTTATCTCATCAATTTCAACCATGTTAGTTCGCACACCATCAACTTCTGCAAATTTTAGAGTAAGGATGCCTCCCGGTTGTTTTTCATTAAATAACGCAAAGGATCCTTCCTTTTCGTTAAATCGTATATTCTGCTCATCCAGAATCTTTTCCACGTCGACACCTGAGAATTTTAGTTTAAATTCATGGTCCTTCGGTCGCGAGAGCAAAAACCAAAAATTTTCCTTCCTTTCTTGATTTTCGGCGGGGGATGTGGGGGGAGCCGACAAAAAATGGAAAGGAAATTTTTGGTTTTGCTTCGCCGCTATCATAAATACAGTTTATCACAATATCTAAACTTTGGATATTGAATTCTTGGATAGACAATGTTAATATATGACTAGGTCAAGACAAACAGGGGAATATGCCTATTTTGTCGAGCGATTGCGGAAAGCTCGCGAAGAGGCAGGATTGACACAGGTAGAAGTAGCAAAGAAATTGAAGCATCCGCAATCGCACATTTCTAATGTTGAATCGGGACAGCAGAGGGTTGATGTTGCCGAACTTCAATTTTTTGCGAGGATTTATGGAAAAGATATTGGGTATTTTATAAAATGATAAATCATTTAAAATACCACTCGCCATCTTTCCTCTACCCCCCTTGCGGGGAGGGGTGATAGTAGTAAAATAGAAACAGTTGTGGAAAACTAAATCTGCAACAACACTTTTGTAAAGTTATGGACCAAAACAATGAAGATAACAAAGGAATAGATTTAAGCCACACAATTGACGACTCAAGCAGTCGCGTAAAATTTGAAGGTGAACAGCGATATACCCGTCCGTATTACTCCGGCACTCCCAAAATCGTCCAATTGGTGATGAAGTATTCGGGCGGGTACATTAAAGACGAAAAACAGGCGAGCTATGTTTTGATTGGGTTTGTGATGATGGCGATTATTATTTCGCTGTTTTTGATTTTTGGTGGTGATAGCGGTAGAGCTAAACTATTGCCATATGAAGAAACATATAAACCATTTCAATAACATGAGCAATTCACGCAATTCTTCTTCCGGTTTCACACTTATTGAACTACTTGTTGTGATTGCAATTATTGGTATTCTGTCGTCCGTAGTTTTAGCGAGTTTAAATTCTGCGCGTAATAAAGCTAAAGTTGTGCGAGTTGCCTCTGATTTAAAACAATTGACACTGGTACTAAATCTCTACCTCGATACCAACGGCACGTATCCCTGTTTCGACCATGCTTGGAATGACAGCAAAGAAAGAGTTTGGTCCGCGCCTTATATATCCGTGTGGCCTACGCTTCCGTGGGGGAATCAGTATCATTTGGAACATAGTCAGCAAGGGTTTACTCTTTCAATATCCATGAATGCTCCAGGGCAGGAAAATGCGCAGGCGCTGGATAACATCATGGACGATAAAAACCTTGCAACGGGTATCATACGTGGCAACGGTACTCGTCTTGAATATGGAGGAATGGATCAGACACCATTTGTTGATTGTCATATATAGCAGTTGATATAATTTTTTAAAATTTGCCGCCAAAGAAAAATTGGAAATTGTTATCGGTGCGGCTCCGCCGCCTTTCGCAATTTTCGCGAGGGAACTTCCTCGCCGCCTGCGGCGGCCCGCTTCGCCGGAGCTTCAGCGAGGCGAGCGAAATGGGTTCGCACTAATTCAAGAATAGAGCACCAAAAATAAAAACATCCCGCAGGGGATGTTTTTATTTTTGGTGGGCATGGATGGATTCGAACCATCGACCCCGCGATTATAAGTCGCGTGCTCTTACCGCTGAGCTACATGCCCTAATCTAATCCTTAGCTAATTTAGCAAATTCTTCTCTCTCAATCGTCTCTTTCTCAATAAGCACTTGTGCAATCTCATCAAGTTTGGCGCGACGCTCGGTTAAAATTTTAGTCGCGTCTTGATAGGCGTTATCAATTAATTTTTTTACTTCCTGATCAATAATACGGGCGGTTTCTTCCGAATAGTTATGTTCGGTCGCGATTTCCCGGCCCAAAAATACTAGCTCTTCTTTTTCTGCCAAAACAAGAGGACCTATTTTTTCGGACATGCCAAAGCGGGTTACAAGACTGCGCGCGATGTCCGCCGCTTTTTTTAAATCATCCGCCGCGCCGGTAGTGAGTTCGTTAAAGACGACTTTTTCCGAAGCATAACCGCCTAAAGCCACGGCCAATTCGTCCAAAAAATGAGAACGTGAAAAAAGATGGCGATCTTCAATGGGAAGTTTTAAAGTATAACCTGCCGCGCGGCCGCGGGAGACAATGGAAACCTTATGCACCGGATCCGCGTTAGGAAGCGAAGCCGCGACCAAAGCGTGTCCCGCTTCATGGTAAGCCGAAATTTTTTTCTCCTCGGGAGAGAGGATATGGCTTTTTCTCTCGGGGCCAAGCAATACTTTCTCAATGGAATTTATCATATCCATCTGGCCAACCTTTTTTCGATTCTCGCGTGCGGCAAGAATGGCTGCTTCATTAACAAGATTAGCCAAATCCGCTCCGGAAAAACCCGGGGTACGCTCGGCAATAGCCCTTAAATTCATGTCATCCGTTAATGGCTTATTTTGGGAATGAATTTTTAAAATTTCTTCGCGATCATTAATGTCGGGAAGATCAAGCATTACTCTTCTATCAAATCTTCCCGGACGGAGCAGAGCAGGATCAAGAACATCCGGCCTATTGGTAGCGGACATCACTATAACCCGATCGTTGGTCTCCATTCCATCCATTTCCACCAAAAGTTGGTTTAAAGTCTGCTCGCGCTCATCGTGCCCTCCGCCCAAACCAGCTCCGCGGATTCTTCCCACAGCGTCAAGTTCGTCTATAAATACGATTGAGGGAGCTGATTTTTTGGCAAGACGAAAAAGGTCTCGGGTACGCGATGCCCCGACTCCTACAAACATTTCTATAAATTCGGACGCAGACATCAGGAAAAACGGAACACCGGCTTCCCCGCTTACAGCTTTAGCAAGTAAAGTTTTTCCGGATCCGGGCGGGCCTATTAATAAAACTCCTTTAGGGATTTTCGCTCCAATATCCAAAAACTTTTTGGGATTTTTCAAAAAGTCAACAATTTCTTTCAATTCCTCCTTGGCTTCTTTGACACCGGCCACATCTTTAAAGGTGGTACGCTCTTTTTTGTTATCCGGAGTAATCAAACGCGCCCGGGACTGGCCGAAAGTAAAGGCCTGCATGGAGCCTCGCTGGACTTGACGCGCGGTAAACCAGATGAAAAAAGCTATCAATAAAACCGGCGCCAAAATCGGCAAAACCACTCCCATAAAGAAATTAAACGTTCCGCGGGTCTTTACTTTAAAAGCAACCTCTTTTAATTTGTCTTGGAGAATTCCGTAATTTCGCAGTGTTTCTGTAAGACCCGATTCTGGTTCTTTGTGGGCAAAAAATTTACTGCCGTTTTTTAAGACAATATCAAGAGTTGAATCCACCACCGTAACTTCACTTACCTCCCCCGCGTTTATTTTGGAGACCAAATCCGATAGAGACAATTCTTTTTTCTCTTCAAACTGGCCGGCAATAACTGAATAGAGGGTAGAAATAGCAAGCAGAATAATTAAGACCCAAATAATATTTTTTGAAAAGTTTTTCATCACCGGAATAGTATACTATAAATCAGTAAAAATTCCAAATTTTTAGACGTGCATGAAAAACCCTCTTATGGTCGGACCATAAAAGGGCTTAAGTCTAATTTATTTTAGCTCTTTAGAGGCGAAGCCTCTAAAGACATTCTAAAGGACATCATTTAAATTATTTTGACAGTATTATCAGATCATCGGCGGTTTCTTCGAGAGCCCGGGACAGTTGTCCCGGTAAAGAAGCAACAATAAATTTTTTACCATGGTTTTTGGCATACATTGCTAATTCCACAAAATCGCCGTCTCCTCCAACCAAAACAAGGTGAGTAATCCAGCTATTGCAAAGCGAAATAAATTCACCGAGTTTCGTTAATAATGCATCAACCGTATCTTTATCTTTAAAAATCGGATTGTTGTTTCTGTCATTAAAAGAACGGGGACAAACAATGCAGATATAACGATAAATAGTAGAAAGTTTGCGGGCTGCCTCAATTTTGTGCTCCGGTATAAATGCGAATTTGGCTTCTATAATCGTGTTGTTTTCAATCAAATTTTTCTCAAGATCAATAAGTTTATCAATAACTGCTTCGTAATTCAAGCTCTCTGCCAGATTCGACCAGTCCACCAGCATCACGGCACAGTGCTCCGGCGCTTTTTCACGCAAGGGATGTATAGTATGGCGCCGTAATACCTTTTTTTGTTGAGTATGTTTTTCTCTTTTATTCTCTTTTATTTCTTCTTTGGGCAATCCGCTCCATTCTGTTTTAAGAAGTTTTACGACAACAATTTTTCTTCCTTCGGTAATCAACTGAAGATAGCCGTTTTTTTCCAGTAAATTCATACTCTGTAGGGCTTGCACATATCCGAGAACGCATTTCTGCATTATCAAAGGCATGATACCCCCTGCATAATCATTTATTTCGCCATTTTTATCTTGTTCTTGGATAAGAGTATTAAAAGTATTCTTTACTTTTTCTATGGTTTTGGCTAAGAGAGGCATTTCTTCCTCCTTTGTGTCTTAGAAGTTTAATCTCTAAAAAGTAATACCCCGGGGAAAGTTAAAAACCTTCTCCGGGGCAGTTATGAGTTTACTTGCCTTCTACCCTTCTACGAGGATTTCCCGACGTTCGGGTTGTGCCCCGCCGGATAAATCGACCTCGGCCTCTTGCAGTTCGGGCTCCTCTGCCTTCCTCGCGACCTTATTGGCCGCAAGCCGGAGAAATGCTCTTAGAGGATCCTTCAGGCCGACAAAGTCTTCTCCTCCCTCATCCATCCAGTCAGACCCTACCCCGACAAAGAGATCGGGAACATTGGTCTCGAGCAGACGGATTTTTCCGCCAGCTCTTTCTACCAAGGTCCAAGGGTGCCGGTATGTGTGATCCTTGCGGGAAAAAGTGAAGTGGCTTATGAAGCCAACCCCCGCCTTACCCGAGAGCCATTCCTCATGGCCGACTGTGGCTTTTTCTGCTGCCAGCTGGGCCTCCTGTCTCTTTTCCTCTGTTTCCACGTAGGCGAGATATCCCCGCCGCATAGTGGCATGGAGACTGAACATCATTCCGACCTCGTGATCTGACATTTCGCGCCGTGAGCGTGGATCAAGATAGATGCGCTCTTCGGCGATAGACCCGAGGGGTATGGTTAAGCCGCAGTTGATCAGCTCTTCCATTGATCTCTCAAATCGACCGAAAGCCCCGATGGGTTTCAGTATCCTCCCCTTTATCTTTATCTCCACTTTCAGAAGACCCCCATAAAGGGTTCTCTCCTCGCCGGCGTGGAGCCCATGCTTGGGGATGTACTTCCCTTCAGGAATGCTGACGACATAGAGTCCCGGACTCGTGTTAAGTAGATCCGACCATGAACGACTGACTCCTTCAAGAAACTTCTTACGCCTTGCCTCGTTCTCAACTGTCGCCCGCTCCCGAGACACTTTCTCAAGAGCGTGTAGGCCACGGAAAACTTCAGAGACAACTTCCTTGAGGTCATCGGTGAAGGTAGCCGGCACAAGCATGGTTTTGCCAAGCACGAATCGGAAGGTCCCGGAAAACTTGCCGTCACTCTCTTTAAGTACTCGTACTCGTGGCTCTTTGCCAACTCCGAGGTTACGGGTAACCGTCCAGATGTCGGCGCCGCCGTGCTCAATCACGTCGGCCACGAGTTCTGCTGCATACTGCCATTCCGTGATTGTTCGAATGCCGCGGTCTTCTACCGCGAGCATCCTCTCCATAGTAGCAGAGGCTTTATCAGCCTCTTTACTGCCCGGACGGGTGCGGCAAACACCGAAAATTTTCTTGATTGTGGGCCTTATTCGGTCGAGATATTCCTTGACCGCCTCTGCTTCGGCGATCATATCCTCTTCAGATCTGATACCGGAAAGATCCGGCAGATCAAGGCCAGTGCTGGTGGGCTCTGGTACCTTTTTCGTCTTGGAAGGACCCCTTGACCCCGTCATGTTCTTTACAGGCAAGTCACTAAAAGTACCAAAACTCGTCTTTTGTTCTTCACCCATTTTTTCCTCCAAACAAATGTGCCCATAGGGCAAATTAAAAAGAGTTAATGTCTAGGAACTCAAAAACCACGATAACACCATAAAAGTTATTTAATCTATAAAACCTCCTTTGGTCTGCCATAGCCTTAGCGAAGGCGATCTTCTTTATTATAAGTTAAGGTGCTAATTGTTCTATAAAACTAGTATAGCAAAATAAAACGGCCTTGTCAAGGGTTACTTGACAAGGCCTATTTTAGGGATGTCCTTTAAAATGTCTTTAGAGGCGAAGCCTCTAAAGTAAGTGTGGAGGAACTTCCTCAGGGCTAATGGCGCGCGAACACACCAACACCCCTTCTGTGGTTTCCTCCGCTTCAATCTTCAAAAAAACAGGGGTGGGGTATTCTTCTATTCTGGCGTAAACCGGTACAAAATCACCGGATTTGCCCGGAAAAGCCAGAGAAACATAGGCAGCATTTCCTTTATCCCCTTCTTCCCAGCAGGAAAAGCCAAAAGGTTTATCTTCCCCGAAACGGGCTAACATCATCTGCATTCGGCCCTCATTGGGAAAGTCGGGAATCATTTTGCGGCGAAACACTAACCGCCGAAATAATTCTCCTTCTTTGGTAAATCTGGGCATAAAAAGAATTTCCCGTCCCTTGTCCAATTCTTTGCTAATCGCGGGATGATAGTAACGTATGACATACTCGTTTTCAAAATTCATCCCTTGGGGCAGTGATTTGGGCTGGATTAAAGAAGGAGTTAGCTGTGCTAGTAATTCTTTAGGGAAGGTGGATTCAAGGGCCACTTTTAGATCCAAGCCGTAAATCTGCCCGGGAAATTTTTGCCAGCGAATATCCTTAGAATTATAAAGTGGTTTTGGAGAGTGAAGTCTGGGTAAACGAAACTCGGCATCAGCAAGCGATTGCTTCAAAATTTCGAGGAATTCCATGTTACTCATCCCCTTTGTATGCTTCGGGCAGATGATAACGGATTTGTAGAAGGTCTTGTTTTTTGCGCTCTATTATATTTCGCATTCCGCCAAGGCGTCCTTGAAAACTCTGGCGATATTCTCTATAAGAAGAGTTATTAATGATACTTTGGGGTATGCCCACAAACTCATGGAACATCGTATCATAAATCGCGGTAGCCGCGGCGATAAATCTTTCTTTTAGCTCATATTCCTGGGAAAAACCAACTTTTTGATCAAGAATAAAGTCATCAAGAAGTTTACCCACTTCTCCTATGGCATCTTGAATTCCTGCGAGATACTCCGGAATGTTGACAAATAGCTCAAATGGGTCGGGGAATTTTTCCGGAAGGTCTTCGTTATTAATCACTACGGGATAAAGTAAAATTACATATACCATCTCTGTAAATTCCTGGCCGGCTTCTCCGCAGCGATCGCTTTTAAACCCGGGGAGAAAATCAAGGTCAAGATTAACGAGCTGCTTCATTGATTCTAACGATTGACTGAAACAATATTCTGTCATCTTTTTATCTCCGCTTCTAACTGCTTCTATGGATATTTTAGAGAGCTCTACAATGGCATTTTTAAGCCGATGGGCTTCGGGTTGGTTTTTTTGCTGGATTCTGCATTTTTCACGAAATGATCTATGTATCTTTTTTCCCGCATCATCAAAACCATCGCAATAGTCGTTAAAAACTGTTTGTAATTTCTCGCGCAGCATCCCCGTATTCAGCGTATTCATAAAAAAGAATCCTCCATATATTACGTTTAAAGGTGCTGATAATATTATTATACACACCATTGACAAAATTGTCAATGAGGACTATTCTTAAAATAGCACCGTAATATTTTTAGGAGAAGTTGTTATGGAAATAAAAACTGAATCAGCGCATACCACTTATAGCGTTTTTGTTATAATACCGGAAACAGAAGAAAAACAGAGATTTTGCTGGGTTATTGATAAAGATGATCATCGGGAGAAAAAAGAAACCAGCTTTAGGAATTTAAAAAAGATGCCCGGCGGCAGAGTGGAGGAGTCGGAAACTCTTGAAGAAGCGGCCAAAACCGAGGTGGCGGAAGAAGTCGGACTGCGGGTTAAAATTTTAGAGCAGATCGTAACCATACATAAACCGTCTTATTTTAACCCCGACAGGGCTCATCATGATATATTTTACGCAAGCTCCGTTCCTTTAAGCGGCGCTTGCCTAAAGTTTGGAGAAGAAATTTTTGATGGCGGTTGGGACAGACAATCTAAAATATTTAATGAAATAAAAGAGGGAAAATTTTTCTCCAACCACGCGGCAGCTTTTCTTTGGCACTTCTTAAGAGAGAAATATGCTGTTACTAAAGATAATTCGCTCCTGACTCCGATTTTGCGCCTAAAAAGGAACGGATTGGTCTCTTGGTCGGTGGAATACGGAAAATTAATACTATGCTGCAATCCGCGCTGCGGCAAGTGCGTAAGAGAAACAAATAATCCCGATGAATTTAAAGAATTGCTTATAGGCGGCAGAGTAAAATTTGTTCTGTTCTACCAGGATCATTTTGAAGATAAAGTATTTCTTGAACCAACAGGAAAGCAGACATATTATAAGATTCCCAATTATTTTTTTGGAGAGGAAGCAACCTCCGAAGAAATTATTGATAAAATAAAAGAGCTTAGCGGACAGGAAATCGAAAATTTAGGTTTATACCAAAATAATGGAGCGGTGCTCGCCGTGTTTAGATGTAAAAGCAGAGAAATTTCCGGTCTTGATTCAATTTGCCTCAATCGCCATCCTGATTTTTTTATGCAGCGTGAAGAGTGGAAAGATATTATCGAAGCAGGGAAATATTATAACAACTTTATCTGTTATCCTAAGCAAAAATTAGTTATCTATCATACTTGGCATAGTATGGTTAAAAATGGTTAAAATATGAAGTGAAACGAAACGGCGGGATCAATTCCGCCATTTTTTATTAGAGTTGAACCTCTGGTTCTACGAAGCTAAGCTTCGTAGAAATTAATCCCAGAGACATCCGATGCTCTTTTGGATCAAGGAGTAAGATTTTAAAATCATACTCTTTGTTTAATTCCAATTCTTCGCGCATGCGTGTTTCCGTACCGAATTCCGAAATATGGACAAGACCGTGAATTTCCCGTTCTATTTCGGCAAACGCCCCAAAAGGATTAAATTTGGTTATCAGCCCCTTTATGATGTCGCCTTTGCGATATTTGCCGGCAATTTTTATCCAGGGGTCTTCTTTGAGTTGTTTTAATGAGAGAGAAACTTTATTTCCCTGCATATCAATAATTTTCGCTCTCACCTGTTCTCCCACTTTAAGGGCTTCTCGAGGATCTTCAATAAGCGACCAGCCAATTTCGGAAATATGCACCAGGCCTTCGAGCCCCAACTCGTCAAATTTTACAAAAGCCCCGAAATCAACCACTCCGGTCACCTCTCCTTCCACCTCATCTCCATTTTTGTATTTTGAAAGAATCCTTTGTAAATCTTGAGTCTCCTGCCCCTTTTCCGTGAAAATCAATTTTTGTTCCGCCGGATCAAAATCAAGAATTTTGACTTTTAACACCGCCCCTACGAGTTTTTGCAGTTCTTGATATATTTTTTCTTTGTCTCCTCCGGCCACCCGCGGATAATTTTTGGAAGAGAGTTGAGATGCCGGTAAAAACCCTTTTATCCCTTTGGTTTCCAAGATCAATCCGCCGCGATTGGCTTCCAGTACAGGCAGTTCAAGCATCTCTCCTTCCTGCATCATTTTTTTAAGTTCAAGCCATTTTTGTTCCTCGCCGATATCTTTTAAAGAAAGTTCAATATAACCTTCTTCATTATCCAGCTCCACTACTTTGGCCGTAATTTGATCTCCGGGTTTTAAATGCTTTATAATCTCCGGCGCTCCGTAATATTCCCGGCCGTAAATAATACCGGTGCCGCGGGGGCCAAGATCAATAAAAATCCGCGTGCCTTTTTTTTCAAGCACAATTCCTTCTGTCATATCCCCGGGTTTAATCAGTGAAATTCCCTCTTTTTTTAAAAGAAGCTCCAAGGGGTGCTTGGCTTTTATTTGCGAGGAATACCTTTCGGCAAAGGCGGTATCGTTGTTATGGTTGAAATTGTTTATATCCATTTTCGTATCGGCAGTATAAAGAATCTTTATGGATTTGGCAAGGAGCATTTTTTTTGATATTATATTTTATATGGTAATAACTTGGTTTGGACAATCCTGTTTTAAGATTCAATCCGGAGATTTGGTAGTGGTGATTGATCCATTTTCCAAAGAAATCGGTTTAACCCCGCCGCGTTTTAGGGCGGATTTGGTATTAATAACCCATAAACATTACGACCACTCCAATGCCGAGTCGCTAACCGGAGACCCTTTAATTATTCAAGACCCGGGCGAATACGAGGTCAAAGGCGTGTATTTGCGGGGTATAAATACATTCCATGACGAGACTCAAGGTAAAGAAAGGGGTATGAATACCGTCTATAAAATTGAATTGGAAGAAATAACTATTACGCATCTGGGGGATTTTGGCGAGGAAGTTTTGCGCGATGAAACTTTGGATGAAATAGGAGATACGGATATTCTTATGATTCCGGTGGGAGGGAGATATACTATCGGCGGAGAAGAAGCGGCTAAAGTCGCGAGGCGGATAGAACCACGTCTCGTAATCCCTATGCATTATAAAATTCCCGGGTTGAAAATTGATTTGGATTCGGCCGAAACTTTTTTAAAAGAAATCGGCGCGCCAAAGCAAGAAGCGCAGGATAAATTAACAATTAAGAAAAAAGATTTAATTGAGAAAGAAAAAATGGAAACAGTGGTGCTGAAACCTTTTTAGATTTTATATTTTCAAGCGTTGTTTACACTCTTTCGACACGCTCGGCCGGAGCTCATAACTTTTTTTAGACTTTTTATAGATGAAACCATTAACTAAAATATTTTTAGCCATCCGATCTCTTCCTGAAGAATGGAGACGATTTCTTGTTTTGCTTACTACTGTCTTTACGGCAATTTTTATTTTTTGGGCATGGGGCGCGGTTATTTCTTCAAATCTCGTCCCAATTCAAAATTATTCGCTTGGAATTATATCTCAAAGAGAAATTGAAAAAAGTTATATTGAGGAAACCAAACCACTCTCTCCCAAAGAATCAATGGCGGAAATATTTGAATCCCTAAAACAGTTATTTAAATAAAATGGATATCGGCACAATTCAAAAAAGAGAAATCACGGAAGAAATGAGAGAATCATATCTCGACTATGCCATGTCGGTTATTGTATCGCGCGCGATTCCGGATGTGCGCGATGGATTGAAACCTGTACACCGCAGAATTTTATACACTCTGTATGAAATGGGTTTGACGCATGCGGCCAAATTCACCAAATGCGCCAATATTGTGGGGCGAACTTTGGGAAACTACCATCCGCATGGTGATACGGCGGTATATGATTCTCTGGTGCGCCTAGCGCAATCTTTTTCCCTGCGTTATCCCTTAATTGACGGCCAAGGTAATTTTGGATCGATCGACGGAGATAGCGCGGCGGCATATCGTTATACGGAAGCTCGCATGACCCGTCTTTCAGAAGAACTTTTGCGCGATATTGAAAAAGACACTGTTGATTTTCGCGATAATTACGACGGAACCAAAAAAGAACCCGTAGTGCTTCCGGCTCTTGTTCCCAATCTTCTTTTAAATGGAACACTGGGCATTGCCGTTGGTATGGCTACTAACATTCCGCCGCATAATCTTGGAGAGGTAAATGAGGCATTGATACATCTTATCGATCACCCCAAGTCCGGAAACGATGAGTTGATGGAATTCATCCAGGGGCCGGACTTCCCTACCGGCGGTTTTATTTTTGATATCAAAGAAATCCGCGCAGCATATGCCGGAGGAAAGGGCGCTATTCTAAACCGCGGTCGGGCGGAAATTGAAGAAGGTCCCAAAGGAATACAACAGATTATAATCACTGAAATTCCTTATCAGGTGAACAAGGCCGAGCTTATAGAAAAAATCGCAGAATTAGCACAGGAGAAAAGAATTGAAGGCATACGCGACATCCGTGACGAGTCGGATAAAGAAGGATTGCGCATCGCTGTTGATTTAAAACAAGACGCTCATCCCGAGAAAGTGCTGAATAATCTTTACCAACACACGGATCTTGAAAAAACATTTCATTTAAACATGCTTGCCTTGATTGACGGGATTCAGCCGCAGGTTCTTTCCGTAAAAAGCGTTCTGGAAGAATTTCTCAAGCATCGTGAAACCGTGGTAAGGCGCCGTACCTCATTTGATCTTGCTCGCACCCGCGAGCGCATCCATATTCTGGAGGGATTAAAAAAAGCGCTGGATCATATTGACCGGGTGATTGAAACCATCAGGAAATCAGCGGATAAAGAAGAAGCGCGTGCAAAC
>Ga0213870_1000430_pt1 | contig 19997 bp, 18 predicted proteins | sample WICALVC2017_Meta_FD_160119 | JGI IMG/M metagenome (GOLD analysis project Ga0213870, IMG submission 160119) | Freshwater microbial communities from subterranean cave lake in Wind Cave National Park, South Dakota, United States - WICALVC2017 | ecosystem: Environmental > Aquatic > Deep subsurface >... | reverse complement strand
CCTCGCAGCGGTTGAGTTTCGTGACCTCAATCTCTCGGGTGGCTCCCAAGGCCATTTCCCGAAAGTCCAACGTGACCGTGGTTTCCAAATCTCGGCCGCGACGGCTTCGTTCACTCCTGCCGCGAGCGCCACCGCCGCCAAACCCAAACGCTTCGCCCAACCCGCCAAAAATATCCCCGAGGTCGCCAAAGTCAAACTCCACCCCTTGCCCAAAGGGAGACCCGCCGCCAAACCCCTCAAACCCCTGAAAGCCCTCGGCAGAGCCATACTGATCATAGCGCTTACGTTTTTCTGCATCTGAAAGCACTTGATAGGCCTCGTTAATTTCTTTGAACTTTGCCTCGTTTCCACCCTTCTTATCCGGGTGATGCTCATGCGCCAAACGACGGAAGGCTGTTTTGATGTCTTCCGGAGACGAATTTCGATCCACTCCTAATGTGGCGTAATAGTCCTTGGGCATGGCGGTATTGTATCACAAGAGAGGGGCGAATTGGATGGTATCAATTTTGACCGAGATCCTTCCCTTCGACAAGCTCAGGGAATACATGGAGAGACCACCCTTGCCGATTGATTCATGCAAATCAATAACGTCGTCTACCGACTGGCGCTGTCCGATGATTGTAATTCGATCACACGAGAAAGGCCGGTGGGATGGTGCCGCGCCATAGCGGAGTGTTCCCAGACTGCGAGGAAATTTTGAGCGAGCCCAGTACTGTATGAGGAGCGAGCCAGTAGCTTGTTGTGTTTGGAATGGTTGAGTGAGCGAGATCCTTCGGCAAGCTCAGGATGACGGTGAAGATTGGCGAGAGACGAGTTACGCACGAGCGGTCCTCCGATCACGATCGGAGGACCAAAATTTCCCGCAGTCGTTGAACACGGAGCGTGCGCGGAGCCAACCATCGGCCTTTCTCAGCGCCCTATTTCTTTTCAGTGAACTCCGCTTCGATGGGCTCTTCTGGCTTTTTCTCCTCCGACTTCTGCGCTCCGACATCAGACTTCTGGTTTTGGTACATTGCGGCTCCAATCTTCTGCGCTTCTTGGTTGACTGCGTCCATGGCCTGTTTGATCGCGGCAAGATCATCCCCGTCCTTGGCCTTCTTCAGGGCCTCCAATTTTTCTTCCAGCGACTTTTTATCTTCGGGCTTTACCTTATCTCCCGCATCTTTAAGCAGTTTTTCAGTGGTATAGAGCACTTGTTCGGCCATGTTTTTGGTCTCAATTTTCTCCTTCTTTTCCGCATCCTCTTTGGCATGAAGCTCTGCCTCTTTTTTCATTTTTTCAATCTCTTCTTTGGAAAGCCCGGAAGAAGCTGTGATGGTCACTTTCTGTTCTTTATTGGTGGCCTTGTCTTTGGCCGACACATTCAAGATGCCGTTTGCGTCAATATCAAAAGTGACTTCCACTTGGGGAATGCCCCTTGGCGCCGGCGGGATTCCAGAGAGAATAAACTTGGCTAGTGTCTTGTTGTCACTAGCCATTGGCCGCTCGCCCTGCAGCACATGGATTTCTACGCTCGTCTGACTGTCTGCCGCGGTTGAGAAGATTTGGCTCTTTGCCGTAGGAATCGTGGTATTGCGAGCAATAAGCGGCGTGGCTACGCTCCCGAGCGTTTCGATGCCAAGCGTCAACGGCGTCACGTCTAAAAGCAAAATGTCTTTCACATCTCCTCGGAGCACGCCGCCTTGGACCGCGGCCCCGACTGCAACCACCTCATCCGGATTCACGGTCTGATTTGGCTGCTTGCCAAAAAGCTGCTTGGCTATTTCAATGACCAGCGGCATGCGTGTCATGCCTCCCACCATGATCACCTCATCAATGTCTTTCGCGGTAAGTTTGGCGTCAGCAAGAGCTTTTTCGCAAGGCCCTTTGGTTTTTTCTACGAGATCGCGCACCAGCTCCTCGAGTTTGGCACGGGTCATTTTCATGACCATGTGCTTTGGCCCAGAACTGTCTGACGTGATAAATGGCTGATTGATTTCTGCCTCTACACTTGACGAGAGCTCGATCTTTGCCCGTTCCGCAGCTTCCTTTAATCGTTGAAGCGCCAACTTATCTTTGCTTAAATCAATTCCCTCTTGTTTCTTGTATTCTGTAATAATCCACTCGATGATGCGCTGATCAAAGTCATCGCCCCCAAGGTGCGTATCACCATTCGTGGCTTTTACTTCCACGGTGTCGCCACCAACTTCAAGTACGGATACGTCAAACGTGCCGCCGCCCAAGTCATAGACTACAATCTTCTGGCCTTTTTTCTTATCAAATCCATAGGCAAGCGCTGCAGCAGTGGGCTCGTTAATAATGCGCTCGACCGTGAGACCTGCAATTTCTCCAGCGACTTTCGTAGCCTGTCGCTGACTGTCGTCAAAGTACGCCGGGACTGTGATAACTGCGCGCGTTACTTTTTCCCCAAGCTTTTCTTCTGCATCTGCTTTGAGTTTACCTAAGATCATGGCCGAAATTTCCTGGGGCGTGTGTTCTTTGCCGCCCATGAGCACTTTGACCCCATCTCCAGCTTTGACGATTTTATATGGCAAAAGCTTCTCGTCGCGCAGCACTTCAGAGTCATTCGCTCTGCGACCAATGAGCCGCTTAATCGAATAGATCGTGTTTTCCGGATTGGTCACAGCTTGGCGCTTGGCCAAGAGCCCCACGAGCCGCTCGCCAGATTTTGAGGTCGCAACAACCGATGGGGTCGTTCGTGCTCCTTCTTTATTTTCGAGCACCCGCGGACTGCCGCCTTCCATTACTGCCATGGCAGAGTTTGTTGTACCAAGATCAATACCTAAAATTTTTGACATAATGACAAGAATGACTAATGACTAATTCCTAATTTCTAATGCCGACGAATCGTTCCGCGCCAACATTAGACATTAGACATTAGACATTAGACATTAGACATTAGACATTAGACATTAGACATTAGACATTAGACATTAGACATTTACTCGCTCACAACCACCTTTGCCGGTCTTACCACTCTCCCATTCATCCGATACCCGGCTTCGGAAACTTCGAGCACCGTGCCTTTGGGCTTTTCTGCTGCCGGCTCGGCTTTGACTGCGTCATGCAGCATTGGATCAAACTGCTGGCCCAAGGATTCGTACCGTTCCACGCCATGATGGCGCAACAGGTCTTCGACCTCGCGCTGGATGTGCTCAAGCCCTTGCGCCCAAGGTTGGCTTTTTACCTCGGCCGGAAGGTGGCGCATGGCAGAACGAAAATGATCCACCATTGGCAATAATTCTAGCACCCAGGCCTCATCTTTCCAACTGCCAATAAGCTGCTTGGTGTCCTCCACCGTCTTTTTCAAATTCTGGTAGTCGGCCAATGCCCGCTTCCAGCCGGAAAGATACTCCTCGAGCTTCTTTTGGCATTCGGCGTGGCCGGGAAGAATCGTTGTATTTTCCGACATAAACACGAAATCCTAAGCACCAAATCCTAAACAAATTCAAATCACTAAATTCAAAACACCGATGTTTACGATTCTGGATTTCACTACTTAAAATTATTTTGGATTTAGAAATTTGGATTTAGAATTTTTTCATCTTACCCGTACCTTAACCTCCCGCTTCCCAAGCATCCGGTGCAACTGCTGAAGTAATCCGACCTGTGCGCGGTAATCCATGCGAAGCGGTCCGACAATGCCTAAGAGGGGCTGCTCTTCGCCAACCGGCAAACGCGTGATGACGCTTCCATACTCTTGCCCCAGCGGATTTGCCTCGCCAATCACCACCACAATTTCATCGCGCACCAACCCGGCAAAGGCAGCGAGCAGTTCTTCGGAATCCTCAAACGCTGCGGCTGCTGCCAGCCGAAGTTCTGCATCTTCAAATTCGCGCTGCTTGAGCAAGTTCACAAGCCCGCTCATGTAGCAATCTCCATCCTCCCAACCGACCAGTGTTGCTTCCTCAGCAATCGCGGAAACCCGCCGCGCAAGTTCCCTAAGAATCTCGGCAGTCATCCGTCGGCTTCGAAGCATGACTTGAACGTGTTTGAGCACACGAAGCGACGGGGATTCGGCCTGTAAAAAATGCTCGAGATAGTATCGAAACGCCTCTTCTGTTGGCACCCGTCCTGCGGACGTGTGCGGCTGTTCAAGAAACCCTTGCTCATCCAGCTCCCCCATCTCGCTTCGAATCGTGGCAGGCGAAACATCAAAATCTCCCTCCGCAACTAACCACGTGCTCCCCACTGGTTCTCCGGTGCGGATGTATTCGCCCATGATTGCGGATAAAATTGCGGCTTGGCGAGAATTCATAGTGTTAGCACTCGCAGAGTGAGAGTGCTAATTAAAGTATAGCGACCAGTAAAGATCATGTCAAGAGATGCCCAAGTTTTTTCTTTTTGGTCGCAAGGTAGTGTTTGTTATGCCCGTTTGGCGCCACCACGATTGGTAGACGCTCGATGATCGTAAGCCCATAGCTGCCAACTCCCACCACCTTTCTCGGATTGTTCGTCAGCAGACGAATTTTCCGCACCCCAAGATCGAAAAGAATCTGTGCGCCAATACCGTAGTCTCGCAAATCCGGGGGAAACCCAAGCTTTGCGTTTGCCTCAACCGTATCCAGTCCGTGCTCTTGCAGCGCATACGCCCGCACTTTATTCACGAGCCCAATTCCCCGCCCTTCTTGATTCATGTAAAGCAACACTCCATGACGAGCTTTGGCGATCCTTTTGAGCGCCTGATCAAGCTGCGGCCCGCAGTCGCACCGCAAACTGCCAAAAATATCCCCAGTAAGACAACGCGAATGCACACGGACGACCGTCGACTTTCCTTTCGCAATATTCCCGCGCACCAGAGCGACATGGTTCATATGGTCAAGTTTCGACTGGTACACGAGAGCACGAAAAATTCCGTAGCGCGTTGGAAGCTGTGCTTCGGCAACGCGCTCGACCATGGTTTCCTGCTGTTTTCGGTAGCGGATAAGATCCGCAATACTCATGATGGGTAATCGATAGTGTTTTCCAAGAATGAGCAGCTCCGGAAGTTTTGCCATCTTCCCAGAATCTCCCATTACCTCGCACAACACACCCGCCGGATATAACCCTGCAAGTCGTGCCAAATCAACTGCAGCTTCGGTGTGACCTGCGCGCCGAAGCACGCCCTCATCAAAGGCTTGCAGCGGAAACAGATGTCCGGGTCGCAAGAGATCATCTGGTTTCGTTTTTCCATTGATGAGCGCTTTCACGCTGCGCGCTCGGTCAAAGGCCGAGATGCCAGTGGTCGTGCCAGAACGAACATCACAGGAGACGGTAAATGCTGTGCCGAGCCGGGCGGTGTTTTTTTTCACCATTGGCAGTAATTCTAGTTCTTCCAAGCGCTGCTTCAGCATCGCAACGCAAATAAGCCCACGACCAACTTTGGCCATAAAGTTAATCTTTTTCGGCGTTACCGCGGAAGCCGCACAGACAAGGTCTCCTTCGTTCTCGCGGCTACGGTCATCACAGACAATGACCATTTCACCGCGACGAATCGCAGCAATCGCCCTGGAAATAGTAGAGAATTGCATACCGCAAGCATTATAACGGACACTCTCCAGAATCTCAAACCCCCGGCACCCAAATCGTTAAAAGACTATGCTGATATTCTTGAGAATATGAGCATAGGTAGAATAAGAAAAATTACCGAGGAAACTTAACCAACGACCCCCGATAAACCACAAGCTTATCTTGCCGCAATCCCGAAAGAATATGCTCGAGCCGAATGCGATCTAAAGCCCCATGAAAGATCCGTTGAAGCTGTCCTTTTGAAAGACCAGACTCGGAAGCATTCCGTAACGCATCCACGATCCGTCCGCGCCAGTAGCGCGTCGAGCCGACGAAGGGCTGCGCTTGCTTACGCTTGCGAATGTCTCCTCTTAAAGAACTCATTATTAATGCCGCCGGGTAAGCGCGGCACCGTTGCCGCATCGGACAGGTTTGGCATTTTGGTTTCTTCTTTGTACAGACCAGTGCCCCAAAATCCATCATCGCATGGTTCCACATCCAGCCCTTGCCTTTCGGGACTATGGCTTGCGCAAATGCTTGCAGATGGCTCGCACTCGGCCGGCGCGCTTGAGGCCTTATTCCAAAAAATACTCGGAGAAGCACGCGGCCAACGTTTGTATCTACTGCACTAACATCCTGTTCAAACGCAAACGCGGATATTGCGCGCGCGGTGTACTTCCCTACTCCGGGGAGTTTTTGAAAATATTGAATAACCCCTTTACGGTCATCCTGAGCCGCGCCGAAGGATCTCGGACGCCTCCGAATGAGATCCCTCGACAAGCTCGGGATGACAACGGGGCGACGTAGAATTCCGGAAATTGGCTCACAAACCATTCCTTCCGCCGCTCGCTTCAAATACAGCGCGCGCCGATTATACCCCAACCCGCTCCACGCGCGGATCACTGCCGATGTCGGAGATGAAGCCAAGGCACGGACAGTAGGAAACGCTCGCAGAAACGCTCGGTACTTTGGAATGACCCGATCCACTTGCGTTTGTTGAAGCATAATTTCCGAGACGAGAATTTTGTACGGATCACGCGTCTTTCTCCATGGCAAATCTCGATGATTTTTCCCAAACCAACGAAAAAGTCTTTGCTCGAACCATTGAATATCTTGAGGCATATGAGCATCATAGCCCAGGTCACAAACAACGTGAAGCGCTCTGATCAATGCCCAAAATGCGGACGCCGTGACAGGAAAGGAAATGTGTGCTATAAAACGCAAGCCAGCGTCTGTTCATGAACAATCTCAACAAGAAACAAGGAGGATTTCAAGTGAAATCAAAGCTTACCGCTGCTGAAGCGAGCGCAGCAGGGAAACGTACGCACCAACTCCTTCTGCGCACCCCCGCACGCATTCATGGGAAAGTGGCTCTGCGAGACCAACTCGCAGCAGACCTCGAGGCACTCAAAAGGATCTGCGAACGTCTGTCGCCGCTGCTTGGGCGTATCGGCGCAGCGATACGATATCTTGAACGGTCAGACCACAGACGAGCACGGGCTGTGCAGGCGCTGCTGAAGCGACTCATCGTGCTTGAAAACGGGGTGGCAAACTCGGGTCATAGCAAACCCCAGAAGGATGGTCGGTGAGTAGCGCAATCGGGCCGGTCCTATCAGGATCATACGCGAGTACCCGGAAGACTCGACACCGGATGAACGCGCTGCCTGAACCCTGAACATGGAATCCTGTTCTGTCGAAGCTTCGCTTCCACAGAGAACAGGATCCACCTGCAGACGCGACAGCTAGCTCACAGCGCGACCGTGACGACCTCGCTACCTCCGAGGTCTTCTTTTTTATTTTGATTTTGGAAACTTCTGGGCAATCTCGAGTGCTGCTTTTGCCGCTGCGAAGCCGCGGTTGTCTGGATTTTTGCCGCTCCTTTGCACGGCCTGCTCTTCGGTATCGCACGTGACAATTCCAAGCGTAACTGGAACTCCGGTTTCTGTTGCAATACGCTGCAATTCCGGAAACACCCCATGGGCGATCCAATCGTTATGACTGGTTTCCCCTTTTATGAGCGCGCCGACCGTTACAATGGCTGCGTATTTTTTTGTCTCTGTAAGCTGGAAGACGGCAAAGGGAATTTCCCACGAGCCCGGGACCTCGAGGACTGTGATATCGCTCTTGGCTACCCCAGCTTCTTCAAGCGCGCGCTTTGCTCCATCTAAGAGCGCTGCGGTAATGTCCTCGTTGAAACGAGAGCGGACGATCGCGAATTGCATATGATCAAGAGTAAATGGGCTAAGTTGGAAGACTCGCAATGACGATCAGGCCAGTGCGTACCGAGCCAGGGGATCAATTTCGATGTTTACCCTGTCCCCTATTTTTTTGTTCCCGAGCGTAGTGTGTTTAAGAGTGTAATCCACGAGCGAGATTGTGAACACATTCCCGTGACAAGCCGCGACTGTCAAACTGACACCGTCCACCGCAATCGAGCCGCGGGGGGTGATGAAACGGATCAGTGATCGAGGGACGGTAATCCGTAATCCGTAATCCGTAATCCGGGAAATCTTCGCTATGCCATCCACATGTCCCATAACGAAGTGGCCGCCGAGTTCGTCACCGACGCGAAGCGAGGGTTCGATGTTAACGCGGTCGCCTTTCCGAAGTGCGCCCAGGGTGGTAAGTTTGAGCGTGATTGGCATGAGACGGACGGTGAAGGCGAGATCCCTCGACTTGGCTCGGGATGACATGGAGGGAGTTATCTCCTCAACTGTGGTGCAAACGCCGTTTACTGCGATGCTGCTGCCGAGTTTAAGTCGGCGCGAAATTTTTTGGGAGCGGATGGTGAGCGTCACCGAACCGAGATCCCTCGACTTGGCTTGGGATAACGAGGAAGAGACAATAGTTCCAACCTCTTGAACGATTCCTGAAAACATAGATTCATTTGAGAATCTCTCGCGCTTTTGCGATGTCCGCCTGGATTTTTACAATGAGCTCTTTGTCTGAATCAAACCGTTCGAGACCACTCACTTTCTCGAACACCTCGACCACAAGTGCCTGCCCATAAAGATCTCCAGTAAAATCAAGCAGATGCGCTTCAAGCGAGTAGGGAAAAACATCCGCAATTGCGCCAACCACGAACACTGCGCGATGCCGTTTATGGCCAATGCGAACGTTGGCTGCATAGACCCCGGATTCCAGCCGGGATTCTTCCTCTGGGAGGATATTGGCCGTTGGGTACCCAAGATTTGCTCCAATTCCCCTGCCATGGATAACCCGGCCCTTAATCATAGAGAGATTTCCCCTGCATGGGAAGATCCGTACGCATTGGCAGAATGATCTTCACCGTTGTCCCTTTGTTCTCGAGAGAATCTACCGTTACAGTTCCGCCGTGTCGGGCGATAATATTCTGAACCATAAACAATCCCAAACCAGACCCCTCGGGGTGCGAGCGTATTGCGTTCTCAGCTCGGAAAAATCGCGTGAACAATCGGTCGAGCTGTTTTTTTGGAATTCCAATGCCAGTGTCGCTCACCGTGATCTCGACGTTTCCGTCGACACCATTCATTGTTAACCGCACCGTGCCTGCTGGCGGCGTGTAGTGAATTGCATTTTCAAGCACATTGCGAATAGCAAGGGATATTTTTGCCTCGTCAAAGAAAAATCGAGGAAGCACGATGGTTGGTTTCTGAAACTCAAATGTTATTCCCGGTTCCCGGAAGCTGACCGAAAGACTACTGACAATCTTGGTCACCAGACTCACGATATCGCCTGCGGTAAACTCGTAACCGAATCTCCGATCTTCGATCTTCGCAACATTTAAAAGATCACCGACCAGTTGAATCATGGTTTCGTTCGTCTCATAACCGCGTTGAAGCATCTGACGCTGCTTTTCATTGAGCGCCCCGAAATCGCCTTTGAGCAAGAGATCAATGCACCACTTGAGCGCAGAGAGCGGAGTACGGAGTTGGTGTGCGGCAATCGAGATGAATTCGGACTTACTCCGATTCATCTGCTTTTCTCGAGTAATATCGCGAATAACTTTGAGAGCACCTTCGATTTTCCCTCCCTCGACCCGGATCGGAGCAGTGATGACTTGGTACTCATTGTTCGTTGGGTATCCCACAACGACTTCATGTACACTTGCTGCGGATTCTACATCGAGCAACCCACCCTCCACTCTTGTGCGTGCGGTATTGGGTGGATAGGTAACCGCTACCAGCGCTTGCCACTGGACCTTCTGAGAATCTTCCGGCACAATCCGCTTGCCAACAACCTTGCTGCGATCAATGTCGAGCAGCCGCTCGGCAGCGCGATTCATCCGCAGCACAACATAATCATTACTGTATTCAATAAGGCCACTGGTTAAATTCTCAATCAATGTCTCAATATGGGCTTTCGAGTGCGAGAGTTGCGCAGTGCGCACATCCACAATTCTCTGTAAATTCTCGTTGAGATCACGGAGCTTCGCGGCGAGAATTTGAAGCTCAATCTTCTGCGCATCTTGACTTCGAATGCTCACAATAAGAAACGCACCGACAAATACGAACACAAGAAAAACAACAAGCCGACCAAATATGCCGAACGACAACACCTCCTCAAGAAAAATGTTTATAAAAAGAACGAACGTCATCGACAGCACGGCAACCTCCGCAATGAGTACCTTAATACTCCAGAGATGATGACGAGCGATGGCGTGGGAGAGCACGAGAATCCACCCAAGAATGAGAAATGGACCAAGCCAATCCAGACTGAAGTTACCGAGAAGTGGCAGAAAAACATTGACGACCGCGGCCGGAGCAACACCAATGATTGATCCCCAAAAGAGATAACGAAGTTCTTTCTGAAGCGTCAAATTCGCGCGCGTCATTTTTTTAAATAGGGTAAAAAAACCTGCCAAGAAAAAGAAAAAGAAAAAAATATGAAAGAGCAAGCCGAGCGATCCAAAATGCCAACCGCGATCAATCGCGCGCGCACCTGCGGTGAGAAAGGTGTCTTCAATAATAAGCCCAGTGCGAGCGTAGAGAAACGCAAAGAGAAGTTGACTCATCACAACCGTGGATAAAACAGCGCGCGACGGACGCTCATCGGGAAACGCGTGACTAAAATAAAAAAACGCGGCGGCGATGAGGCCACCCATAAAATAGTTCCACCGCTCCCAAAGAAGCATCCTTTCCACCCCCACGACATAGGATGTCCCAATGCCAAAAGTCCACAGCGCAACGAACATGGCGGTCGTCGCGTACACGCGTGAGGCGCGTGTGCTCCCGCCCAAAAAAATGATGAGCGCAAAGCTTCCAATAATGATGGTCGATAACCAGCCCGCGAGAGCGTAGAGGTTGAGCATGGATCAAGTATAGCAAAAAACAGCCAAAAGCGGCAGTGATCCTTTGTATTCGGGATCTCTATGGCAACGGGCGCTCTCGTGAACCAGTGTAATGCGTTTCGTCCTCCCGCAGACGCCGGAGGCCATTGTTGCTCGTCATCTCTTCGAAAATGTGCGCGACGAGCCCAGGAACTCGACCAAGGATAAAGAATCCTTTTGTCATTCGAGAATCAAAACCCATATCAAGCAGAATTGCTGCCATGGCGCCATCGACGTTTACGGGGAGCGGTTTTGAGACGACCGCGGCAAGGGTAGAAGCAATCACAATCGCGAACTCGCTGTGCTTACCATAAAATCCCGTTTCTCGCGCAACAAGAAAGAGCGCTTCGGAGCGAGGGTCATGGTCCAAAATCTTATGCCCAAACCCTGGAATGCGAATGTTCTTTTCCCGCAGCGACCGCACGAGCGCAGGCAAATCTGCCCCGAGATGTTGCTGAAAAAATCGTGCAGCGTCTTCGACTGCGCTGCCATGAAGCGTGCCTAAAGAAAGGATTCCAGCGGCTAATGCAGTGTGAAGGCTATTGCCGGTTGAAACAACGGTGCGCGCCGTCATTGCAGAGGAGACGCCGATCCCATGGTCAATGCAGGCTACAAGCAACGCATTCAGCATACGCAATTGCGCCGGGTTCGGGAGTTCTGCTTTCAGTACAAGCCACACCGACTCAACAAAGGTCTTCTTCGCAATAAGCTCCCGCAAATCGTAGCCGCGAATGAGTTCTTTACCGCCTTCCACTGTGCTAATCGCTGTTTTCCATTCCATACCCAAGTATCATGGATCATGGCGATAAAGCGACCTTGCGAGATATAAGATCAACAAGTTGTTCATAGTGCTCTGCCACCATGACGCCGGCTTTGCGTAATAGCGCTTCTTTTTCTGCTGCTCCCTTGCCTGCTTCAACAATGGCCCCTGCGTGACCAATGGTAGCGCCCTCGGGAAACGCTGCTGCAAAGCGCCCACCAATGTAGATTGCCAGGGGTTTTTGGAACTGTCCAGTCTTCACGAGTTCCACAATATCAAACTCTTGGGTGCCGCCGTGCTCTCCAAAAATGACGACTGCCAGCGTCTGGGGATCCTGTTCAAACAATGGCAGGAGTTCTCGGTAGCTCGTGCCAATAAGGAGATCACCACCAATATGTACTGCGGTGCTCTGCCCGAAACCTGCCCGCCGAAACTGCCAAGATACTTCATTCGTCATGCCGCCGGAACGGGAAATGACTCCGACAGAGCCAGGACGGAAAATTTCTCTCGCAAGCTCCAGAGGTCCGCCAACTACTCCAATCCGTGCGAGTCCAGGACTGATGATCCCAAGCGAGCTTGGCCCCACCACTCTCACACCTCGCTCCCGGGCAGCCGCAAGGCAATAGGCAGTATCCTGAATTGGCACGCGCTCTACAATGACATTAAGCAAGCTTATTCCGCAATTCACTGCTTCAAGCATGGCGCTTTTCGCTGCAGCAGGCGGAACGTAGATAGCGCTCGTGTTAATCTCTGGAAACGCTGCGAGTGCCTCAGCAACAGAATTAAAAACTGGTTTTTCCTCAATCATTTCTCCGCCTTTGCCCGGCGTGACCCCGCAGCAGACGCGCGTCCCATACTCTGTCATTGCAAGACACGCCCGGCGCCCCTCCTTGCCAGTCATGCCCTGCACTACCACTGCCGTGTCACGGTTTACAAGAATCGCCATGCCTCTCTACCCTCAAAAACAAGATGCCAGCGCTGCTGCGGAATCGCTCATCGAGGTCTCTTTCCCAAAGAGTTGCATTCGAAGCCCGTTTCTCGCAGCGCACCCGGCCATGAGTTCCATCCCCTCTTTCTCCTGCGGTCCTGCGCGCCGCACCACAATGGGGTAGCTCGGCTTCACTTCTTCCAGCGCATCCACCACTCCAGCAAACGTCTCCACAATGCTGGTAAAATTGGCAACCCCGCCGACAATCCAGAGCCCACGCAATCCTGGTTTGCTCAGAACAACTTTTGCCAGCGCATGCACCTTTTCTCGCGGAGGATTGCCAGAATATTCACAGTAGTTTGCAGGCGTAAGTCCCACCGCAGCCAATGCATCCATGTTGGCAATGCTTGCCCCTCCGCCAGCAAAAAGCACTCCAATATCCCCATCCAAGTCAATGTACTTTCCTGCGGTACCTCGATAATAGGCAGGCCCAGAGTCGATTGCCGCGGCAAGCTTCTCGCGCTGGGTTAAAAGCCGACCGAGCGCCCCGCGGGGTTCATAGAATGCCCAGGAATCATGTCGGAACCCGGCATCCGGATCCAACGCCACTTTTGCGTCGCATGCTATCCAGCGCCCATCGACAGTTTTTGCAAGCGGATTCACCTCAATAAGCCGCGTGTCTTCGGCTTTAAAACACTGCCAGAGTTCATTGGCAAAGGGGATGAGAGCGTTCACCCGCTCCTGCCGAATATCCAGAGGTTCTTTGACCACTGCCTCTAGGCGCTGTTCAACCCCAGACCCGCCGACCTGTCCATACAAAAACACTGGGCAACGCGAGCTCGTATCGTATGTAAGACTAAGATAGTGCTCCGAGGTCAGAGCAAGCTCTTCTTCAACAAGCACTGCTGCCACGGGAAACCCACCAAGCGCAGCTGCGAAGAGCTCAGCTGCAGCATCAGCGACTTCCTCCGCCGAAGCGCATCGTCGAATCCCGCCCAACGCAGCCCTTTTCCCGGAAAGCACCTGTGCTTTCACCAACACGCGCGTGTGCCCCAGCGCACGATAGGCGCTGGCGGCTTGCCCAGCCGCTCGGACAAGCACCCGGTTCGGGGTCGCAATCCCATAGCGACTCAAGAGATCCTTGCCTTCAAACTCGTAGAGGTTCACAACGGACAGTCGTTATACCATACCCTCACGATCAGTGCGCGTGAGCACGACGCGGTCTTTCGGGACGATCTCGGTACTTTGCCGGTGCTTCAAGAGCGACTCCTTTGGGATAAATCCAAACGCGTTCGTATCTGTATAGATCCAAGAATATTTCCCAACGAGCGTGCCTGGAGCGAGCAGGCACCCGCCGCCCGTGCGCGCGTAGTCCCCGACTATACAGCCCATCTTATCCATGCCACTTCCAAAAACCTGCCCATTCACTTTAAACGTGACTTCTTTTTGATCAAAACGACGATTTTCCGTCACGGTAAAAGAACCGAGTCGGCTGCCAAATCCAAGAATGGAATCGCCGACAAAACAGAAACTCGCGATCTTCACTTCATCCATAAGGATGGAATTCTTCACTTCCGTTCCGTGTCCAATAACCGCGTTGCGGCCAATGGCGGAAAACGCCCGCAGGAAAGCATGCGAACGCACGAGGGTATTTTCTCCAATGATCACTGGCCCTTGAATCACCGCGTATGGTTCAATGGTCACCCCGCGCCCGATTAAGACAAGCCCGGAAATCACCACGCTCGGATGCACGGCGCCCGAAATATCGCTCTTCTGGAATTGAAAAAATCTTCCGTCCTTCCGCTTCAGCGCTTCCCATGGATAGCGCACGCCCTCAAACGCAGCGGCAAACAGAGTCTGATCCAGATTTTCAAAGTAGTATGCGAGGGAGACTTCGTCCATAAATTTGAGCGTAACGAAAATTTATGTCCCAAGTCCTTCGACTTGACTCAGGACAAGCTTTATCGAAGGGCTACCGTAAGAAGCGTCTTCGACAAAGTTTATCTTGAACCGCGTTAGAGGGCTCAGACAATAACGGTTGAAGCGCGCGTGCGAGCTTCTCAGGGTCGTGCCGAAGTAAACTCCTCCGTAGTCGATCACCGCGCACCGGTGACTTCGACGATCCAGGAGCAACGAGTGGGCAGAGGGTAAGCTTCTTGCTAATAATCGCTGAGTGCTCGGGGTCCAGAGGGATGGGCATTTCTGCCAGCCGAGTATAGCGTGCGAGTGCGCTCTGGGGAAGAGGTGAAGAGTTCACCAGTACGAGGTCAACCGAACGCGGAGCGAGGTAGGTATCAACTACTGTAACCAAGCTGCCAAGTGTAAAGCCGTCGGTTTGGCCGTGCTTGGTCATTAGGTTGGCGACAAGCACGATCCGGGCTTTTGAGCGCGCGATCGCCTGCGTCATGCCTGCGGGCAGAAGCACGGGAAGTAAGCTGGTATAGAGGTCGCCCGGCGCAAGCACGATGAACTGGGCAGCGCCAAGCGCGCGCACTGCGGCTGGATGCGCGGGGTCTTTACGCTGAAGCGATAGACTCACAATACCGCTGTGGAGTTTCTTCGGTTCGTCAATGCTGTGTTCATCACAGATGATTGCACCATCTCGGTAACGAACACACAGCGTCGTCGGTCGGCGCGTCATTGGGATGATGCTGCCGTGAAGTTTCCAGATCCTCCGGACGCACTCGAGCGCCTCGTCAACCGAGGCAGCGCTCTCAAGCAATCGCGCAATGATGATGTTGCCAAGCGCGTGCCCGTCAAGCCATCCGCTCGTGAATCGGCTGTTCCAGAGCGCGCGTTCATCTGCCGAGAAGTTGCCCAAGGTAAGCAGGCACTGCCGAATGTCGCCGACCGGGATGATGCCACGCTCTTCCCGCAGTCGACCTGAACTGCCGCCGCTATCGCTCGTGGGGACAATGGCGGTAGGCTCCAAGCCCAAACGCCGCAGTGCCTCAAGCACAATGCTCGTCCCGGTCCCGCCGCCGATCACCACGACATGAAGCATTTGAAATTACTCAATTACTGAATTATTTATTGACCTCATTCCACCGTAACACTCTTGGCCAAATTTCGAGGCTGATCCACGTCGCGACCGCGCAGAAGTGCGCTGTAGTACGCGAACAGCTGAAGCGGCACCACGGACAACAACGGAGTAAGAATCTCCAGCGTTTTCGGGATGGTGATGACATGATCAGCAATAGATCGGATTTGCTCGTCCCCTTCGGTTGCGACGGCAAAAATCCGGCCACGCCGCGCCTTCACTTCTTGTAGATTGCTGATGTTTTTCTCATAAACGCTGTCATTCGGTACAATCGCAATTGCCGGAAAGTGCTCGTCAATAAGCGCAATGGGCCCATGCTTCATTTCGCCTGCACCGTAGGCCTCGGCGTGGATGTAGGCGCACTCTTTGAGCTTCAACGCGCCTTCGAGCGCGATCGGAAGATTATACTTGCGACCCAACAGAAGCGCATCAGTCATATCGCAGAATACTTTGGCAATGCTCCGCACCTCATCGGCTTTCTTCACAATCAAACGAATCTTATCAGGAATCTGGGCAAGCTCTTCAAGGATGCGTTGCCCCATGACAAAGGACATGCTCCGCTGCCGACCTAAGAACACTGCGAGCAGCACAAGGACACCCAGGATATTCATGAACGCTTTTGTCGTGGCCACGCTGATCTCTGGACCGGCGTGGATGTAGATGCCTGCATCAGTCTCACGCGCAATAGAACTGCCGACCACATTCACGAGTCCAAGGGTGAGCATCCGCTTGCGTTTCATCTCTTTGAGCGCAGCCAACGTATCCGCGGTCTCTCCGGATTGCGAGATAAAGAGCACCGCGGTCTGCTCATCGAGTACTGGCTTGCGGTACCGAAACTCACTTGCGAGCTCGACTTCCACAGGAATACCCGCGTACTCTTCAATCATATACTCTCCGACGCGGCCTGCATACGCGGCGCTACCACACGCAACAATTATGAGCCGCTTCATCTGGGCCAAACGATCCGCCACATCCCGAATGCCGCCCAAGTGCGCGTCGCCGGCCTTGATTTCCATGCGTCCGCGAATCGCGTTTTCAAGTGCTTCTGGCTGCTCGAAAATCTCTTTGAGAAGATAGTGGTCGTACCCGCCTTTCTCCACGTTCTCGGCATCCCACTCCACCCGCTCAGTGCCACGACTCACGACCTCGCGATCCTGCGAAAGGATCCGATGACCTTCTGGCTCAAGCACAGCCATTTCGCGGTCGAGAAGATAAATGACATCGCGCGTGTACCGGAGTATTGCAGAAACATCAGACGCGACGACATACTCCCCTACACCGACCACACCGATGACAAGCGGACTTCCCAGACGAGCTGCCACAATTTTTTTTGGCTCTGCCGCAGAGAGAATGGCCAGACCATAAGCGCCGGTCACCAACTGAAGCGCTGCGGCGACCGCCTGCTCGAGCGTGGCGCACTCTTTTTGTGTTTCTTCAATAAGGTGACTGATGACTTCTGTATCTGTCTGGGAACTCAATACGTGGCCTCGAGCTGTGAGCCCTTCCCGAAGCGGTTTCGCATTCTCAATGATGCCGTTGTGGGCGACAAAGATGCGCTTTTGACAGTCCCAGTGCGGGTGCGCATTCTCATCTGATGGCACTCCATGCGTGGCCCAGCGGGTATGCGCAATGCCAGTCGTACCAGGAAGCGGTTGGTCACCGAGCGCTGCTTCAAGCACCGCAACCTTTCCTTTCTTCTTGATGCATTGAATCCGGTCGCCAGAGACAACCGCAACCCCGGCACTATCGTAGCCGCGGTACTCTAAACGGCGCAACCCATCCAAGAGAATCGGCTGCGCCTGTTGATTGCCGAGGTAGCCGACGATGCCACACATAGAGGTGATATTGAGTATACCAACGCGTGTTTGCTCTGTCCATTGACGTTCAAGAAATTCTCTCTTGCACTATGCAGGGAGAGGTGATTAACGCGCCAAAAAAAATTGGAACTTCTGACGCTGCTGCGTAAGAACGCACAGCAATCCCTCCCATGCCTTTACCCGCTCTATAAACTCGAGGAATGGATCTTGAAGAAAGCGCTGCTCACGTGCGCGCGTCAGGTTCTCTCTCGAGCGAGCAGCGCCTTCTTCATCGCCTGCAGCCGTGTATTGTTGAGTAAGACTGGTACTCGCTCGGAGAATCATCCTGTCAAGCTCCTCTGTAAGAAACCCCCCGGGGTAGGGACTAAGATCAGAAGCGGTAAGACGCACGGTTCCTCCACTGCTTCCTTGACAGCGAAGTTTTTCTCGCTGATAGAGAAAACGAAGCATATCCTCGCGGAACCGCCGCCATTGCGGATGCGACCGCGGCGGAGGCAGGTGCCTCATAAAAAGCTGGTTATCGAGGTAAAATGGATGCCCGAACATCCGAGCGTTCATGACGTAGTCCATGTCTTCCCCGCGACCGACATTCGGATCGAACGGAAGAGTGGAAAATAACGCTTGCCGGAGCACGAGGCATCCTCCAAATCCGAGCGGGGTCAATTTGAAACGAGGCTTGGCAACGCCAATGAGCGCATCGTATGCACTATTCTGCGCGCTAATTTTATCCCAGAACTCCATCCAGGGTTCCCACGCGCGTACCCTCCGGTATCCACCGTGTGCCTCTGGACAATATCCGCTCCACCCAAGCATCGGTGCTCCGCCGACCCTCCACTGCATCCCCTCTCGAACTTTCAAAACAAAATCCGGATCTTCAAATACCTGATCGTCGTCGACCATGACGACCGGATCTGCCTGGGCAATCGTCGCTGCCAGAAGTCCAATATTGCGCACAGCGGGATAACCAACAAGCGAGAGAAACTCAAATCCGACAGTGCCAACAAGCAAATGTTGCAGTTGTTCAACTTCTGCTGCTGCTGCGAATGTTATTGTTGATTGGAGCTTCGCAGGAAGACCATGAATGATGTTCAAAACCCGCTGGCGCGCGATCGCATCGATCTCTGGAGTCGTCGTACTGACAATGAGGTGGATCGACCAATCGTGATCGCGAAGAGTTAAAAAACTCTCAAGCGTGCGCTCGAGCGTCCCAGGTGCATCGATCGGTGTCGGGTGGTCATACACCGTATCCCCTTGCCGATGCCCGACGTTTGCTGCCCGTGCCCAGTAGGTTGGAATACAAAACATGATGTGCATAGAGAGATGAAAAATGAGATCAACAGCAGATGGAGGCGCATCTGCTGTTGATCTCTAGAAACGCGCGAGTCGTCTCGGCGCAGCCTTCAGGCACTCTTCGAGAAGTTCGCTCCGCGCGGCGTCAAACATCCCCATCGGAGGCACGTGATAGCGCGTTTGGGCTTCAATGAACTGTCGACCCATATCGAGTTCTCTTCGATACTCGAGAACATGTGCCCACGCCGCGTCGATGTTATCCAGGGCGCGCTCCGCACTCGTGAGCCCTTCAAGAGAAAACAGGGTTCTGCCGGAGTTCAGTAACGCCTCCCAGACCGCACGCGGCTGCGAGCACCGCTCCTCCATCTCTTGGCGTGCATAGCGCTCGTAGAGCTGCTCTGCCGAATACGACCCAGGCGTCAGGCCATATTCGAAGGCTAAGCAGAGAATGCTAATCAAGGAATGCGTGAACGAATCGATGAATCGCGTTGCGCTCTTGCCTTCATTCTCGTCTTCGAACACGCATCGGGTCTCTTTGAGGTAGCCGATCGGCAGTCCTGCTCGCCACAGGCGCGTAGACCAATCAATCCACTCCCCCCGGAGCCGACGCACTTCCGAGAGTCGAAACGCTGCGGCAATCTGCCGGAGCGTCAGGCACGGAGTATGCTGCATGCCGGTGAGCAGAATCTTGGGATTTTCCCAGTGGGTATACTGCGGCATTTGCTCTGGCGGTTGAGGGTGGAGCGTCTTACCTTGTCGTAACAGCGGAGCGCAGAGCACCGCAACCCTACTGCTCTGATAGGCCTCAACAAACTCGGGAAGCGCCGCGGGCTCAAGAAGCGCGTCGTCATCATCCCAAATCATGACGAGGTCGCTACTTGCAGCATGCACCGACAAATTCCGCCCGCGCGGAATGTGGTTCTCCCCGTGAAAGTTCACAATAATTTGGTACGTGTATTCCACTATCTCCCGTGCGATGTATGCCGGATCTGCCGGTCCATTAAGGACAATGACGACCTCAAATGGGAACGCCCCGAGCTTCTGGACTTGCTCGAGTTCCTGAAGGCGCTTTGAAACGAACTGCTCCCACCGCATGCCGTCTTTGACCAGCATGAGAATGGAAAGACGAGAGACGGAACTTACCGCCGAATTGTTGATCTTTCGCACTGTTGCCTCCTGCTGTCAATGTCCATTCCCTTCCTCTTGTCGAGAGTTTCCTCTAGAATCGATACCGCTGTCAAGAGGGCTCGGTAATGTGCAAGCACATATGGCGGTTTCTCCCCTGAGCGGTGTAGGCTCTGGGCATGAGTACACCTATGGCACAGACAATAAAAGAAGAGAGGTTACGATGGGTGCTTCCCATTGTT
>Ga0213870_1000429_pt1 | contig 20001 bp, 24 predicted proteins | sample WICALVC2017_Meta_FD_160119 | JGI IMG/M metagenome (GOLD analysis project Ga0213870, IMG submission 160119) | Freshwater microbial communities from subterranean cave lake in Wind Cave National Park, South Dakota, United States - WICALVC2017 | ecosystem: Environmental > Aquatic > Deep subsurface >... | reverse complement strand
GGGCAAGCAGTTAGTTAGTAAATTTGGTGTGAGGGAAATTCCTGCTTTGATAATTTCCAAGGATATTTTGGATTATGATTCTATCAAACAGATATGGAGCCAATTAAATACAACGGAAAAAGAAGGATTCTTCGCACTTCATTCTAATACTCCGCCATATATAGATGTTTCTACTGACAAGCTTGTTGGATTGGTTACACTAATAATGCTAAATGACAAAACTTGCAATGTATGCTATGATGTGTTAACTAACAAACAAGTACTGGGAAGGTTTGGTATTGCTACTGAGAAAGAATTTTCTTATGATATTGATTCAGAGGAAGGTAAAGATTTAATTAACAAATACAAGATAAAAAAAGTTCCGATAATTATCCTCTCCCCAGAATCTAAGGTTTATACTGCTTTTGATCAGATTTGGTCTCAAGTTGGTAGTGTAGAGGATGATGGATGGTATGTCATGAGAACACCAGAAGTTATGGGCACATACAAAGATCTGGCAACTAATAAAATCGTACAACCTCAGCAGAGCGGGCGCTGATGAGAGAGAAAAGGGAACCTGTATTTTTGTGGATTTCCATAGTTGTTTCTGGTATTGCGGCGATTTTAATTATAACACAAAATTTAGAACCAAATTTAACTTTGCCAGGATTTACTCTCTTTGGAGAGCAAACACAACCACCAGAATATTCTATAAAAAAACCAGAAGAGGTTGTAAAGCAGTATTTTGAGTCTTGGAATAGAAAAGATTGGCCAAACATGTATGCAACTTTATCGGATGGTTTTAAGAAGATAGATCCTGATGCAAAAGACTTGACTGCATTTAGAAATTATGCAAGTTCTCAAGGGATAGAAGATATTAGAATAATTGACATAAGAGAAGACTCCAATGATGGCACTACTGCAATTGTTGCATATTCAGTTGAATTTACTTTATCTAATGGCAAGAAACAATCGTTTAATGATAAGTTTACTTTGAAATTTAGACAAGCGGATGTAATTCTGGGATGGAAATTGATTCATCCCTATGGGCCGAATATAGATGTTTCATGAGGTGTAGAAGTGAAAAAAGGCAATACAATTTTGATCATAGCAATTGCGGGCGCTGCTGTCTTGGCAGTCTATTTGATGTGGCTGTCTGCTTCCAGACCTAGATTCATGGAACTGAGTTCAATGACATACGAAGAACTCTGTAAAAAGAATGGGGACCAGTGGATGGTTATGGAACCGTGGAGAAAAGGGGATGCGACAGGCGGACAGGTATGTGCAGGCTGCATGATTGCAGACAACCATTTTTGCACAGTCGATGAGTACATATCGTACATGAAAGGGTTACCTAGCATGAATGAAAAAATGATGTCTGGTATGATGATGCATGAAACAATGACAGCGCATGGGGGCGATAAAGATTCAACCAGTATACATATGTACAATGTAGAATTCATGCGCAATAATCTAGCTTCGAATTCAATAGCTTTCAAAATCACAGATATGGAAGGGCAGCCTGTGTCTGATTTGGAAATAGTTCATGATAAGATAATGCATGTAGTGCTTGTGCGGGATGATTTGAAATATTTCGACCATATACACCCGCAAGAAATAAATCCTGGTGTCTTAAGTGTTCCTTATGAGTTTTATGCGGCTGGCAAATATAGAATTTGGATAGATTTCACTATAGATGGTATGCAACATATAGTAGATTTTGACTTAGATGTATCCAATAAGATAGAAATGTCACAACCAGACAGACTTTCTGGTCTTAATGTTGCAATTTCAACAGACAAGCTAATAGTTGATAAACCTGCCAAAATCAACTTTATTGTGAATGATGTTGATGGCAAACCCGTGTCTATAACAGAGAAATTTCTAGCAGCAAATGCACATATGGTTGAAATAGATGAAAACCTTGAAGAGTTCGAGCACACACACGACGAACAATTCGATAATGACAATATTTTGTCGTTTTATCATAAATTTGAAAGATCAGGAATGCATAAAATTTGGGTTCAGTTTTCTGTAAAAGGAATTGACAGAACCGCGGAATTTGTGGTAAATGTAGATAGAGGTTAATAACTTAGTGATTGTATGAAGAGGGAAGAAAAATATAACAAATTGTTTTTATACGGATTTCTACTATTCACATTTCTAATTTTATCAGTTTCTATTTTTTCTGTAGGCAAACTACTTTTCTCTAACCCTTCTTCCGATGTGAGTAATTCAATGCTAAGATTATCTAAAATGGGATTAACTGTTTACGATAAACAACTGGCATTAAAATTCATGGATGATAATCACGATGGAAAATGTGATGCGTGTGGTATGGACGTAGAATTGTGCATGGACAGCGGTCAGATCCAATGTAATATGGACTCTAAATCAACTATTGGTGTTTTAGGTTCTCAACACGTTCATGCTGACTGGAAAATTTACATAAATGGGAAAGCGCTTGACGAAGCTATTTGGGAACCCTTAACTATGGATATGTCTGCCCCCAGCAAATCGGTAACTAGCAGCTTCATACACCTTGATAAGGGAGCTCCTGTTCCTGAAAAGTCAGGCGATTTAATTCATATGCATGCAACTGGCGTACCGTTATGGATATTTTTCGAAAGTATTGGATGGAAATTCAATAAGGATTGCTTGATTTTAGATAACAACGAGAGATATTGCAATGATGATAAGAACATTTTGAAATTCTATGTTAGCGGCAAACCGAATAACGAATGGGAGAATTACGTGTTCGAGGATTTAGACAAAATTTTAATATCGCATGGAAGTGAGACAAACTTAAATCAACAGCTGGCTTCGATAACTGACTTTGCTAAGAATCATTAAGCGATTATATGATTTTCATACGTGTTCCACAACAACTTAAAGCACAGTCGCCCGAGGGGCATTTCACGAGGCTTTTAGTTGCAACAACTTCACATTTGCATATTGAACACGTGTATTTTGTCCCGTGTTTCACCAGCATTTTTTATCACCAATTTAATTATGAATCTTTTTGTATAAAAGGAAGGGGGTTTCTAAATGGAAACTAGTGAAGTTGAATGTGACATGAAAGGGAATGGTATATGTCCCTTGCCTTTAGAGAACATGCTTGATATTATAAGGAAGAAATGGTCATTATCATTAATAATAGCAATTGGGAACTTTGGTAAACTGCATTTTAATGCAATTCATGACAAAATAAAAGACCGTCATACAAAGAAAATTACACAAAAAATACTGTCTGCTAGACTGAAAGAACTAGAGAACTTTGAATTAGTAAGAAGAGAAAGATATACAAATTACCCATTTATGGTAGAATATTCATTAACAAAAAAGGGGAGGAATTTTTATGAGATCTTATTAACATTCGGTAGGTTTAATGAGAAGAAAAAATAAAAGGGTTAGGAATTTTTCAGAGAAAAAAGGAAAAGCATTATCAGCATTTTCTGGCATTTCAGGGGGTTTAAGTTTACTTGGCGGCTGGCAGATTTGCCATAATTTATGCTTAGGCATTGTAGGCTTATTGTCTCTAATAGGTATAACAATAGTTGGGATGCCATTGCTGTTTTTGACTAAGTATGCAGTATATTTTTGGTCTATTGCAGTCGTGCTTCTCATCCCAACTCTTATAATGTACTGGTATAATAGAAAATGCATGTCGAAAAACATAGTGCTGACCAATATAGGAATAATCATAGCAGCAATACCATTTGCTTCTTTACAACCGTATCAGGTTTTATTTTGGTCTGTGGGTGGAATTTTGATAGGACTCGCTGTTTTGGGTTATATCAAAAGCAGATTTACAGTTGATTCCTAAAAGTCTGGTAGAAGGATTTAAGTAAATCTAAGAATAGTCTTTTCAAGTTCACACCTTTTAATTATAATTTAGTAAACTATTTAAATAACTTTTGTTATTATTTCTTAGGCGAACCGATTAGGTAGCTTCGGTCTGCTGTCAAAAGCAGGCTGAGGAAGTTCCCTCCATCCGCTAATTCGCCGAATAATAGGCAGGCCGAGAGGCTTACACTATAATCAGAAACGGTACCACTTTGTTCCGTTAACGATGTGCGAAAGTGAGTTGGAATGAAGTTGGATGAAACGGTATAGTGTGAATTGGATGCAAGCATTGAGCGCTTAGACAAATGCTACCCAAACATAAGAGGGGCTATGGTCGGGACGCCTTTTTATTTTTAAATACAAGATAATTAACTAAAGATAGGTGAGTAATATCGCTACCAAAGACAAAGTGTATATGCCTGCAGGAATTGGAGGTTTGATGAGGTATCAGGAAGAAGGGGAGCAGCTTATCAAGGTTAAGCCCAAGCAGGTTGTATGGATTGTTGTTGGAATAGTTGCGATTGAACTGTTGTTGAAATTTTTCTTCTAGATTTTAGATTTCTCTACTTTAAGGTGACTTATTTTACACGTGTAACATCCCTTATGTCGCAGCTGCGACATATAAAACTTTTGTATACTAAAAGCGCTTTTTAATTATGACAGTAAAACTTGCAGATCAAAAAACCATTCTTGAAGATATCAGAAGATTAAAAAAATATTACCCAGATGCAAGATACTATCTAAACTGGTCTACTCCTTTAGAACTATTTGTGGCTGCAATGCTATCCCCACAAGTCAGAGATGAAGTTGTTAACGCATGCACACCAAAATTATTTGCTAAGTACAAAACAGCAAAAGACTATGGTAGTGCTAACTTGAAAGACTTCATAGAAATTATCAAACCCATAAGTTTTCTTGCAATGAAGGCTGCTAGAATACAGAAAGCGTGCAAAATTCTTGTTGAAAAGTTCAATGGAAAAGTTCCTGATACTATGGAAGAATTAACAAAAATTCCTGGTGTAGGAAGAAAGACCGCTAATACAATTTTAATTAATGCATTTGGTAAAGTGTTCGGAGTACCAGTTGATACCCACGTTCAACGTTTAAGTTATCGCTTAGGCTGGACTAAAAATGAGAATCCTGAAAAGATAGAACAGGATTTGATGAAAATTATACCAAAAGAATATTGGAAAAAGGTTGCTTATCAGTTGAAAGCACATGGTAGAGCCATATGCCAAGCACCAATTCCTCACTGCAACAAATGTTTTTTGAGTGATATATGCCCTAAGAATGATGTAACGAAACGCTATTGAAATTTTAAGTTGGCACTTTAATAAATTATTATGAAGAATTTCGAAATTGCCAAGATTCTGTACAATATTGCCTTGTATCTTGATATGGAAGAAGAGCAATTCAAACCTAGAGCTTATGAAAAGGCTGCCCATTCTATAGAAGCGCTGTCGGAAGAATGCAGTGAAATCTACCAAAAAGGCGGATTAAAAGCGTTAATGGAAATTCCTGGTGTAGGGCAGTCTATTGCTGAAAAAATCGAAGAGATGATCAAGACTGAGAAATTAAAATATTATGAACAATTGAAAAAGAAAATTCCTGTTGATATAGAACAGTTAACAGCAATAGAAGGTGTTGGGCCTAAGACTGTCAAAGCACTTTATAAAAAGTTGAAAATTAAAACTGTAGAAGAATTGGAGAAGGCTGCTAAAGCTGGAAATATAAGAAAGTTAGAAGGTTTTGGTGAAAAAAGCGAGCAGGACATTCTAAAAGGCATAGAATTTTTCAAGAGAAGCAAAGGTAGGTTCATTCTTGGCTCTGCCTTAACAATGGTCAGAGAGATTGAAAATAGACTAAAACAATTGCCGGAAGTGAAGAAAGCTGTCATCGGTGGTTCTGTAAGAAGAATGAAAGAAACTATCGGTGATGCTGATATCCTAGTTGTTTCAGACAAACCGCAGAAAGTTATGGATTATTTTGTAAGCATGCCTGATGTGGTTGATGTAATTGGCAAGGGTGAGACAAAATCTTCGGTGAAATTGAAAATTGGATTGAATGTTGATATTCGAGTAGTTCCTCCAAATAGTTTTGGTGCTGCTCTGCAATACTTCACTGGTAACATAGACCATAATGTAGTTTTGCGAGGTATAGCCAAAAATAAAGGATGGAAGTTGAATGAGTATGGAATTTTTGACAAACACAACAAGCAAATTGCTGGGAAGACCGAAGAGGAAGTTTACGAGAAGTTGGGAATGAAATGGATGCCTTCTGAGTTGAGAGAAAATACTGGTGAGATAGAGGCGGCAATGAAAAACAAACTACCTAAGTTGATTGAGTATGGTGATTTGAAAGGAGATTTGCAAGTTCAAACAAATTGGACTGATGGTAATAATTCTATAAAGGAAATGGCCGAGGAGGCTAAGAAGTTTGGGTTGGAATACATCGCAATAACAGACCATACTAAAGCTTTGGCGATGACTGGGGGTTTGGATGAAAATAAATTACTGAAGCAAATGAAGGAGATAGGACAGGTTAACAAGCAATTGAGTGGAATAATTGTGTTAACTGGTGCCGAAGTAAACATCTTGAAAGATGGTAGATTGGATATAGATGATAAAACATTATCGCAATTGGATTTTGTTGGTGCAAGCGTTCATAGTAATTTCAACCTACCTAAAGAAGAACAGACAAAAAGAATTATCAAAGCTATGGAAAACGAGAATGTGGATATAATCTTTCACCCGACAGGCAGAGTTATTCAACAGAGAGATCCTTACGAGGTTGACATAGAAAAAATAATTCAATCGGCAAAAGATACAGATACTCTACTTGAAATAAATGCATATCCTGATAGACTTGATTTAAAGGATGAACACATCAAGAAAGCTGTAGAAGCTGGAGTGAAGTTTTGCATAGACTCTGATGCACATAGCAAATTGCATTTCAGATATCTGGAGTTTGGCATAGCTCAAGCTAGAAGAGGGTGGGCTGAGAAGAAGGATATAGTAAACACGTTATCGTTGAAAGAATTTTTGAAATTTGTTAAGTGAACTTATAAAATTGAAGAATTGTGTATACCATTAGAATTGTCTATAAATGGAATATAAGTTTCTACTTTAGATGGTTTCTTTGCTAATCGCCAACCTGTTGCTTGTGAAAGCTGTTCTGCAAATTGTGATGCTGGAGGAGTCTCGATAATTAACACACCCTTTTCGTCTGCATGCGCTGCGTTAACACTAAGATCTGATAAGTATCGATCAGTTTCCCTTACACTAGGAAAATCAACTGGCATACACATTACAGACAAATATTCTATAGCAGCACCCATTACTACTTCCTCAACTACATCAACTGGCTCAATTTGATGTTCCATTGCCTCCCTTAAACGTTTACTAGGATGACTTTGATAACGAACATTGCCTCCCTGATCGATAGTTGCTCTAGTTATCTCCCTACCGCCAGATGTTTCTCGCAACACATAATTTACCATACCACCTTCATCTTGTACAGCTAATCTTCCAAGTTGCTCACTACCTTGACCGTCGGTATTAATTGGTATAATCCCATTGTACAAATCTTTTAAAGGTAAAGCTTCCCGAGTAAATGCCTTAATTATCTGCGTAGTTCGTTCTATAATATATCCCATTTCACTCCCTCAAGTCTACACTATTTGAACAGCAACCTTTAAAAAGCTTACTATTTATGCATTCTAAAGGCTAATTTTACTAAATCCCTTAAAAAAGGAAGCTTTAAATAATACTAGACTTAATTAATTATCGATAGCTCTGAGGGGAATTGCCAATATATTCCAATCATTTGTGAGAATGATCAAAAGAGACACACCAGAGAACCTATCACCGCTTGCCTATTTTCCTGCTATAAAAGAAGATGATGGCTAAAAGCCATATATTTCTTAAAATTCGTATTTAAATCTTATACATCCAAAATAACGCTTGCCACCCAACCACTTTTAGTTTCCTCGACTTTAAACTGGTGTAATGAAACAGCCTTAACATCTACCAGCAATTCGTGTTTTTTCATATCCAGCTTCTCACCATGAGCCCTTACAAGTAGTTGAAACCCATTCTTCTTTGGAATCATTTCGAATTCAAATTTGCTGAACAAAAGCAGTTCCGCATCCTTTAGGAATATCAGCTCCTGAAGAAAATTAAACATCAGTTTTTCAGCATTATTTCCTTCGACCTTAAATTTTCTCTGGACGACATGCTTTACTGATTTCAGGTCCTTTACCATTGTGTTCGTAACGGCCAATCCCGCCGACTCCAGCAGTTTTTCCAAGGTCTTGCCACTGGCTTCGAATGCGACATCTGCTATCGCAATGTCTTCCAGAAATTTGTACGACATAATTAAAGTTATTGGCATAGAGATAAATGAATTATTAGAGAGCTTATGAAATTGGAAAAGGCTACGTTGGCAGGCGGCTGCTTCTGGTGCATCGAAGCCGTCTTCAAGAGAATTGAGGGTGTGAAGTCGGTAGTGTCTGGCTATTCTGGAGGAGGCATGGAAAACCCCAGTTATGAAGATGTCTGCAGTGGCGAGACTGGGCATGCAGAAGCTGTGCAGATAACATTCGACCCTAAGAAAATCAGTTACGAGGAAGTTCTGGACATGTTCTGGAAGGCCCATGACCCGACTACAGTGAACCGCCAAGGTGCAGATGCCGGCACCCAGTACAGGTCTGTAATTTTCTATCATGATGAAAAGCAAAAGAAGACAGCTGAAAAGTCAATAAAAAAAGTGTCTAAAATGTTCAAAGACCCGATAGCCACAGAACTAGTGCCTTTTGAGAAATTCTACAAGGCAGGGGATTATCATCAGCAGTATTATGACAGGAATAAAAATGCGCCATATTGCAGAGCAGTGATAAGCCCGAAATTACAAAAACTTAAACTAGAGTAACTTATCGATTTTTGCCGCAAGAATGAAATCATTCTCTGACAATCCACCTATAGCATGTGTGTATGTCATAAGCTTAACTTTGTTCCAAGAGTAAACAAGTATATCCGGATGATGCCCTTCCTCCTCAGCCAGTTCAGCAACCTTGTTTACAAACTTCATTGCATGTTTAAAATTCCTGAACTTCAAATTCTTTTCAATCTTATTTCCAGCTAATTGCCAGCCTTTAACTTCTTTCAAATACTTCTCTGCCTCATTTTTGCTCATAGGTGGTATCCCGCCTTCGCACGGAACACAGTGTTTTTTAGTTAAATCCATAATATCACAATAAGATTATTCAAGAATACAAATATAACTTTTTATTTCAGCAAACAAATTAGATTAATGGCTAATTATTCCGACGGCCACAGCGAAACCCATAAGAAATTCAGAAGAATGGTTCACCGAGTAAGAACATTCCATTTGAAATATCAAAATACTCTGTTGCTAGTGTTTAGTCTAGCAATGACCTATTTGTTGGTGAAAGCTGGGTTGGTCAAAAATTTTGCTGATTATTTGACTGGATTTGGCTATGTTAGTGCGGTAATTCTTGGGTTCTTCTTTGCCTTAGGTTTCACAACACCAATAGCGTCAGCCACTTTGATTTTCCTAGCAAGAAACATCAACCCATTTATCATGGCGTTATTTGGGGCTATGGGCGCTACAATTTCCAACCTTTTGATTTACCTGTTCGTAAGGCACAAACTGCTTGATGAGATAAGGCATATCTTAAATGAGGACTTGAAACTGGAATTCTCAAAATTCGAAATCAAATTGAGCTACAGCATGAAGAAGAAATGGTGGGTGAAGATTCTTGTGCCTGCGTTGGCTGGTTTCCTTACAGCATTGCCTATCCCAACTGAATTTCTTGCTGCCATGTTATGGAATATAGTCAGGTATAGAATAGAGCGTGTTTTATTTTTCACTTTTATTTTCAGTTTCTTTGGTATACTTGCATTGGGATTGTTCGGAATAAGTTTGCACTAACTTATATGGGTTAAACCAATTTAGAATTTATGATTACCATAGATGGCTCTACAGGTTATGGTCAAGTTCTTAGAACAGCATTAGCATTATCTGCATTAACGCTGAAACCGATGAAAGTAATCGACATAAGGAAGCAAAGGGAAAAGCCTGGCCTAATGCCGCAACATCTGACAGGAGTTAAAACAATCGGTGAATTCTGCAATGCTGAAATAAGAGGAGCGAAATTGCATTCTACCGAAATTGAATTCATTCCAAAAGAGCATGCAATAACTGATAAAGTAATTGATATAGGAACTAGTGGAAGTATACCTTTATTGCTGCAAACGCTAACGCCGCTATTGCTTTTCTCAGATAAACCAACTACATTAGAGATTAAAGGTGGCACCGCTGGATTAGGCAGTCCTACTATAGAATTTATAAAATACATCACATTTCCATCAATTGCTAGCTTGGGATTGCATCTGTCGGAAGTGCAAATAATCAAGCAAGGCTTCTATCCCAAAGGCCAAGGGATGGTGAAAGTGAAGTTTGACCCTGTGAAAAAATTGAACGCAATCAACTTAACTGAAAGAGGAGATGTGGAGAATATCCACGGCATTTCTATTGCGGGTTCTTTGCCACAGGATGTTGCCGAGAGACAGAAGTGGGGAGCAATAGAATTATTGGATGAACATGAATTTGATCCGCATATCCAGACTTCCTTGGAAAAGACCGCATCGCCAGGAACTTCCATCACACTAACCGCCCATTGTAAAAAAACGATTTTAGGTGCTGATGCCATAGGAAAACTTGGAATTAGAGCTGAGGAAATTGGGAAGCAATGTGCTGAAGAGTTGATTGCATCTATCAAGTCTAATGCTGCTTTGGACAAGTGGATAGCTGACCAGATTTTAATTTTCCTTGCTTTAGCTCACGGCAAATCACAGGTTACTGTAGAAAAAATAACAGAACATTGTCAAACTAACATAATGGTTATTGAACAGATGCTTGGTGTGAAGTTTGAGATTAATAATAATTTAATTTCTGTTGAAGGAATTGGCTATAAACTATAAGTTAATACTGTGCAAAAGACTATACACTCCTATAAACTTTCCAGCCCAAAATTTTCTAGTTCCAAATCCTTAAAAATTTTATTTGAATCGCAAACATTATCCTCTAACAGTCTATTCACTTCCTCATTTGTTATGGGGAAATTCGGTAACCAGCCAAATAAACCAATCAGCATTCTTGTAAACCAAATTGGCATGGGTATCTTGGTTATTTTCACCCTACATCTATTAGCTATAGCATCTAACAATTCTTTGTAGGTATAAACTTTAGGTCCACCAAGCTGGTAAGTTTTGTTAAATGTTTTTTTACTGTTAATAGCTTTTGCAAAAGCCTTGGCAACCGTTTTTACAGAAACGGGTTGAAATCTATGATTACCATCACCAAAATACGGAACGATCCTAAACCGCATCATCTTTATTAATCCATTAGTAAATTTATCACCCTTACCGAAAATTATTGTCGGTCTAAAAATGGTATAAGTCAAGTCTGAATTCCTCACAAGTTGTTCGCCTTTATATTTTGTTGTTTGATATCTTTTACCTTTTTGTTTAGCAACGATGGTACTCGTATGAATGAATCTTTCTATCCCATTTTTCTTGGCGGCAATAATAAGGTTATTGGACGCATCGACATGCACTTTTTCAAAAGTTAATCCCCTAGAAGGATTTTCATTTACCAGACCAGCAACATGTACCACAGCATCACACCCTTTCATCGATTTGGTAAGGGAATTTAAATCGAACATATCGCCATCGCTAATTTCAACTAACTTAGAGGAAACAGCTGGCTTTCTAAAATGAACCAAGACTTTTACTTTGAAATTGTTTTTAACCAGTTCTCTAAGAATTTCACTTCCTAAAAAGCCTGTACCACCTGTCAAAAAGACTTTTTTATACATAAATATAATACTTAAAGCGTTAATTTTTAAGGATTGAAGATATTAGCCCTTCACATTTCCCAAAGGAATCAATTTACAGACCTTGCGCGAAATTCCAGCAAGATGAGTAGCTTCTATAACTTCATCCACATTTTTGTAAGCCTGCCCAGCCTCTTCTGCTAATCCAGACCATGAGACACTCTTTACATATATCCCACGCTTCATCATATCATCAAACAACTGCTGGCCCCTAAACATTCTTGTGGCTTTGGTCCTGCTCATTGTCCTTCCGCTGCCGTGTGCAGTGGAACAAAAAGTTTCATCAGCCTTTTCACCACCAACTAAAAGATAAGAACCCGTTTCCATGCTTCCTCCGATAATAACCGGACTTCCGTCATCACGATACAATTTTGGAATTTCTTCTCTTCCAGATGGATAACTACCAGTAGCCCCCTTACGATGAAGTATTAATTCTTTTGTCTGCCCATCGACTTTATATTTTTCCAATGATGCACGGTTATGCGACACGTCAAAAAGCATTTTCAATCCCAATGACTCAGCATCTTTCTTGAAAACATCAGAAAAAACTTCCCTGATTCTGTGCAAGATAACTTGACGGTTAGCGAAACTCATGTTAACCCCACCTGCCATTGCCTTAAAGTAGTCCTGTCCTTCTGGAGAGTTGAATGGAGCGCAGGCCAACTCTGAATCCAAAATCTTAATTCCATATTTTCTCTCCATTACTGACAAAAATAACTGCAAATAATCTGTACCTATTTGATGTCCAAATCCCCTAGAACCACAATGGAACATTATTACAATCTGGTTAGGAAACAATCCCCACTTCTTAGCAAGTTTTTCATCAAAAATATTTTCCGGCTTTACAACTTGAATTTCCAAATAATGATTACCAGAACCTAAAGTACCAATCTGATTAAATCCTCTTTCTATTGCTCTTGAAGAGACTTTTGAAACATCAGCCCAATCCGCTCTGCCACTCAGTTCATGCCTCTCCAAATCCTCTTCCCACCCATATCCATTTTTAACAGCCCAATGAGAACCTTCTATTACAACTTTTCTAAATTCATCCTTAGATAATTTTACAAATCCTGTTGAACCAACACCTGCAGGAACCCTATCAAACAATTTATCAACCAAAGTTTTCAAATGTGGTTTAACATCTTGATAAGTAAGATTAGTTAAAACCAACCTCATGCCACAATTTATATCAAAACCTATACCACCAGGTGATATAACTCCTCCTTCATTCACATCAAACGCCGCTACACCACCAATCGGAAAACCATATCCAGAATGACCGTCGGGCATGCAGAATGCATATTTTTGGATTCCTGGTAAAGTAGCGACATTAGTTATCTGGTCGTACACCATCAAATCCATCTGGTCTACAATATTTTTTGTAGCGTATATCCTAGCTGGAACTCTCATTCCCTGCTTGAAACTTGTTGGTATTTCCCAGACTACATCTGATATCTTCTTGAACTCTGGTTTTTTGAATACTTGATTCCTGAATGACATTTCTATTTTCCACCTCCTTTCAATTTAACAAAATATAGTTGATATATGATAATATTCTAAATAACGTCTATTTGAGTTTTACATTTGGGAAGAGCTCCTCATATAATTGTGCGGTTGTCTTAAGTCTATGTTCGGTCGCCAAGTCTGAAGGTATACCATCTGCTATGTTAATATTGCCGTACAACACGTCTTTCAGAAAGAGTATTTGTCCTCTAACTAAACGGCTAGCAGTAGGGTTGTCGATGCTTTGCTGGCGCAGTCTAAGGACGAGTTCGACTTCTGGGTTGACATACTCAATCGGTTCAGCTACCACTATAGCCGTCTCTGCTCCTAAAAGATGATGTAAAAAAGGCGCATGAAGGTATCCTGAAACTACATGTGAACTATCTCGTTTATTGTTTTTTATCCTTCTTGCACTATTTTCGTCTCGATATTCCAAGGATTCTGCAAATCTTCTGTATATATCAACATGATACGGGGTAACAACAAAAAATGGATTCGTAGAAGCTTTCATCAATTCTACGCTTATTACTCTATGCAATGTTGTAGATTCCTGAGAACGTTCGTCGTCACCATCGTAGCAATAAAACTTGAATTGCAAACCGGTCCTTGCCAGCAACTGCAAAAGTTTCAAATGAGGGCTACTTTTCTCGTGAACCGACCACATCATCCTTAGTCGCTCCCCAGGTGATGCGCGTTGGTAATTTTCCGGATTTATTTTTGCTATTGAAACAAATTCGAACCTTACATCTGGTTCTCTTTTTCGGTATACTGGCAATCGCCTTGCTGCAATACCCTGCCATTCGTATGGAACTTCGAGACCTATATTTGAAGCTCCTTCTCGAACCAAATAATCGCGACATGAGACAATAGAAGGTCTGTAGTGTGTATCCGCAATCAATTCTAAAGGCATAAGCTTACTATAACATTAATCTTTAAAACCTTTAGCCTTGTAGAAAAGTTGTTATTAACTGATTGATTTTCCTATACCTTTAGTTTATTATGGGCTCTTGCATCCAAAACATCAAGTATATCTCCAAACATATCGATATTTTCAAGAATCTATTATTTAAACAGGCTGGTCTCTCATCACGTAAGGAATTACATGTGGTGTTTCCTCAGGCAAATCATCTTTACCGCAAATCAAGCACTTAGTCGAATCTACATACATAGTTCTACATTTCTTGCACTCAAACATACTTTATTCATATGTCCAATAGATTTAAACCAGTTTCGCTGTCGTACTTCCTGTTCAGTTCTGTTTTAAAATCTGTAAAAACTAGTTCAAGTGTTCCAGAAATTACTCCCTCTTTTAAATGTCCACCGACAGCTCTTGTTTCCTTGTCTGAAAGCGACATATGTGCATGAACAAAATGTTTACTATCTAAAAATGCCACATTCCCGATGATACTGAGTATTTCCAAATCCTCATTAAAAACTTTTGACACATACTCCTTTTTGTCTTCCTGATAAATCATTAGTTCAATTCTACTAGCAGCACCTATGCCGTAGAATGCACCTGAGTTTATGTTATTCTCTTTGCAAAAATTTATTATCGATTCAACAATCCTCTCCCCTTTAAAAATTCTTATCAGATATTTGCCATTAATTTTCTTGAACTTCATCCTATCACAATAGCAGAATTATAAAAGCACTCCAAACAATTTAAAGATTATGGGAGCTGCTGTACAGGTAATTTTATTTGGCCTGTTGATGCTGGGATTATTTTCAATAGGCGATGAGCTAAACAAAGAGATGAATGAAGTAATCACCTTGCCTCTAAAGGCTTTGATAGTAAAGGGGGAATTAGGAAGCGGGAGAAATGCAGACAATGCAACTAAGCTGATTGAAAATGTAAACAGGGTTTGGAGTGTGGCTAACATATCATTTTATGTTAAATCCTCAGCAATTGTTGAAATGGGTTCTGACGAAATAACAACTGCTTTAAAGGGGAATGGAAGAATTTTTGCAGAGGCAGAAGGTTACGATGCAAATGCAGTAAACATGTTTTTCATCAAGAACATGAGCCACAATGGAATTTCTTTTCCTGAATATAGAACAGTAGTGATGCCAGATAAAACTACCAATCTTGAGTATGTGGCAGCTGCCCATGAACTTGGACATGTATTGGGGTTAGACCACAACCCAGAAGAAGAGTATTTGATGTTTGCTGTATGTAATGGAACTGCCATAGCACTTGCAGAAATTTTAGATGTTAGAAACAATGCTAAAAGGCTTTTGGTCAGTTTTAATTCAAATACTATGGTATTGCCACCTGCTTCTGTAGAATTTTCAGTCATAAGTTAGTTTTTAATATTTTTTGATGCCCAGCTGGGACACATTAATTATTTCCAGCAAACCTAATGCAAACAAAATTTCGATAATTGCTAAGGAAACTATCATCAAACAAACTTATCATTTAAAAGCACCTAATATCTATTATGCCGATTAGTACAGCACCGTATACAAGGAAATACTGGCACACGAAGAGCAGAGGCAGCGAGACAACTGTAAACTGCGAGTTCTGCAAAAGAGAGGTGCCTAAATACAAGACCTTCACAATTTTCAGGGGGTTAAGGATTTCAGACCCGGTAATCCTGCAGCAGGTGGACAGAAGGATGATACATCTTTTAAATAGAAAGGTCAGGGTTTGCCCTTCATGCGCTAGATACAGGGGCATATCCCAGCCCGGGAAATCCATCAGAAAGAAGCACATGAGGGTTTGAATGCTAGGGAAGATAAAAAGCCTAAGAGGCGCGCTTTATAGGAAAATTATAGAGAAGAAACCAGTGGAAGAACAAAAGGCAGAGAAAGTTGTAGAGGAGCTTCCAGGGGTTGAACTTAAAAAACCGTCCAGAATCGTAGAATTTCCTCCTATTACAGATATAACAAAAATAAACATAACCTATCCTCTGATAGAACCTTTCGCTTATGCAAACATCAAATGGAACCCTGAGACAAAAGAATTGGCCTACAATGTCATAGAACCCGCATTGGCGGAAGAGGAAAAAACGAATCTCAGGAAAATTGCCGATGCATTGATAGAGTCTGTGGATATAGGCTTGTCAAGCATGAAGGGGACCCCCAAGGTGATAGATTATCTGGAGAAGAATGTCAACAAAATAGTCAAGGACTTTGGCTTGAAGGTTACGCCAAACCAATACGCAAAAATAATGTATTACATCTACAGGGATTTCGTAGGAAATAACGAGATAGAAGTGTTCTTGCAGGATCCTAATATAGAGGACATAAGCTGCGATGGCGTGAAGACGCCTGTATATATAATCCATCGAAAATACGGCTCGCTGAAGACAACCATAGCTTACGAGGATGTGGACAGGCTGAGGGAGTTCGTTGTAAAATTGGCCGAAAGGTGCGGGAGGTATATCAGCTATGCAGAACCTATCCTGGATGGAACTTTGCCTGACGGGAGCAGGGTGTCTGCAACTTTGGCCGGTGATGTTGCCACAAGAGGGCCTACATTCACTATACGTAAGTTTTCTGAAAGACCATTTTCACCTATAGACCAAATAGAACTTAACACAGCGACTACAGAAATGATGGCGTATCTTTGGTATTTGGTGGAACACGGCGCCTCCATCCTAGTAGTCGGGGGAGTGGCAACCGGGAAGACGTCTTTTCTAAACTCTGTATCCATGTTTATCCAGCCCGAAGCAAAGATAGTCTCCATAGAGGACACCAGAGAGCTTAGACTGCCGCATGAGCATTGGATAGCTGGCTTGGCGAGATCTGGCTTTGGCATTCCCATGCCGACCGGTGAAAAATACGGTGAAGTGTCATTATTCGATTTGCTGAAAGAGAGCTTCAGGCAGAACCCTGACTATGTGATAGTAGGGGAGGTTAGAGGAAATGAAACTTATGTGATGTTCCAAGGCATGAGCTCCGGACATCCGTCATTGTCAACATTCCACGCCGGCTCTGTTGAGACTATGATAAAGAGACTGACCACAGCGCCGATAAATCTTTCACCTACTTTGCTCGAAAGCTTGGACGTTATAATCATAATGGCCCATGCAAAGGAAAAGGGCAAATCGGCGAGAAGAATAAGCGATATCGTAGAAATAATTTCTGTGGACCCGAACACAAATGAGGTGAAGACAAATGCTGTATTCAAATGGGATCCTACCACCGATTCCTATTCAAAAGTGGGCGATAGTCTCAAGGTGGAAAAGGTAACAATCACAAAAGGCGGGAATTTAGAGGATGCCAAAAAGGAGGTTGAAAGGAGGAAGAGCATTTTGGAGTGGATGCAGAAAAAACAGATAAAGGATTACGCGGAGGTTACAAAAATCATTTCCCAATATTACAAAGAACCGAATAAAGTACTGGAGATGGTCGGCGAAACGCCTGTCGCGGAAAAGGCTGCGGAAAAGCCAAGTGCCATCGAGACTCCTAATGAGGAAAGGCCGAGGCGTGTATCGCTTCTCGATTTGCTGGGACTTAAAGTAATCAGGGGGAAGCCGTAATCTATTTTCATTAGCACAACCAAATTTCATTTGGAGAAAATGAGTTATAAAAGTATTGCTGTCCAGCTGTTCGGGAATCTGGCGGATAAGTACGGCGAATCCTTGTTAATAACAAAAAATAGCCTCCTCACTGCAAACATAAAGATGCCGTTCAGGATTTACCTAAGCGTCTTATTCCTCACGACCGCATTGGTTTCCATTGGAACCCTTATAGTGCTCTTCATATTGTTGAAAGTATTATCCGTTGCACAAATTCCTGAAATTATGCAGATTGTATACATAATCTTCATCCCTATCATAGCTGCCGTGCTGACATTTTCTGTACTTATCATATACCCATCGCAAGTTTCTATAGTACGGGAGCGGAACATAGAAACCAACATGCCTTTTGTTCTGACGCATATGGGAGCGATCGCGCAATCAGGTGTGCCACCGCAGGTAATTTTCAGGCTTGTCAGCCAGTTTGACGAGTATGGTGATGTTGCTGTGGAAATGAGGAAGATAGTTAAAAATATAGATGACTTTGGTGTTGATCCTCTAACAGCTATAAAACAAACGGCCGAGAGAACGCCATCAACAACATTGAAGCAAATATTGCTTGGTCTTGTGACTACGATAGAATCTGGCGGTGATGTAAAACTTTTTTTGAAAAGCACGGGCGAACAAACTTTATTTGAATGGAGAATAAGGAGGGAGAAATTCCTTCAGCAATTGTCAGCCTATGCAGAATTCTATACGGGATTGCTGATTGCTGCGCCTTTGTTCATCATAGCGTTATTTGCAGTAATGAACATGATACAGCCTAATATAGCCGGCTATAACATTTTAGACCTGACGAAATTGAGCATTTACCTGATCGTGCCTACGCTTAACATAGGATTCCTTATATTCCTAAGGGGTGTAGAGGTTGAAATTTAAAATTGACAGAAGACTGGCGACTGCAATAGGAGTAAATACGGCGATTGTAGCAGCATTGGTTGCAGTGAACTGGACTGTGCTTGCGCAGTATACAACCCTTGCTTCGGTCATAAACATTTTTGCAGCACTTCTCTTGGTGGCTCCCATGCTCGTCATTCTGTATCTCAAGTACGAGAAGAAGAAAGAACTGGAAAATATGTTCCCTGTCTTTTTAAGGGATTTTGTAGAGTCGGTCAGGGGGGGAATGGCTATACCGCAGGCAATCAAAACTGTATCAAGAAATGACTACAAGGCTTTGTCTCCTTACGTAAGGAAGATAGCCGCCCAAATGGATTGGGGCATCCCAGTCTCGACAGTTCTCCTAAGATTCTCTAAAGAAGTAAAGTCTAGGGTAATAGGTAGGATAATATCTTCTGTTGTCGAAAGCCATAGATTCGGGGGTAATTTGATTGATGCTTTCGAGGCATTATCGAAAACAGCCGTAGAGGTTGAGAGGCTGAGGGCTGAAAGGATGCTTTACCTGCAATCACAGATGATGACCGGGTATATAATTTTCTTTGTTTTTCTTGGTGTTATGCTGGGCCTGCAGCAGTTTTTGGTACCAAGCTTGGCACAGGTTTCGCCTCTTGGGGTATTGTCTGGGGCTAGCCAAGAAGGGTTGGCTGCAGAATACAAGGCGATATTCAGGAACTTAATAATCATCCAGGGTTTGTTTGCCGGTTTGACAGTGGGAAAAATGGCTGAAGGGTCTATTGTGGCAGGTGTCAAGCATAGTGTATTCATGGTATTTGCAGGGAGCCTGATTTTCTCTATCTTTGGTTAACTACTAACTTCTGAAGCATCGACAGTATCATAAACAGAAGCACACTGTGTTATAACCCTTATATCATCGTAATTGCTTCCGCCGATGCTTATGTTAAACGACGCTATTTCCCTGGCTGATAAAGACAAGTTTGCACTCGAGCAGTTGTATGGGGACGACGCTGTGCCGCACAGGGATGTCTTCAGGGAGCTTTGGTTTTTGAATAGTGTTTGAATTTGTATTGTATCCAAACTTATAGTGCCTGTATTTTCGATTTTACCTGTTATATTTCCACCGACATATCTCAGACTTTTCAGGGAAACACCGCCATAGTTGCATTTAATTTCTGTGGTTGACTGGTTGCTGACTATATCCGAGGTGGTTCTGGTGTATCCTGTCAACCAAACACTGACTATTCCTGCAATCCCAATTGTAAACGCAATCAAGAGAATGACTGCAATAAACGGCGATATACCCTTCATTTGCATGTCGCACTCACGCTCAGCTCAGGGCATTCGGTCTTGATATTCATAGAAGAATAACCGGGGCTC
>Ga0213870_1000428_pt1 | contig 20127 bp, 27 predicted proteins | sample WICALVC2017_Meta_FD_160119 | JGI IMG/M metagenome (GOLD analysis project Ga0213870, IMG submission 160119) | Freshwater microbial communities from subterranean cave lake in Wind Cave National Park, South Dakota, United States - WICALVC2017 | ecosystem: Environmental > Aquatic > Deep subsurface >... | reverse complement strand
GCAAGAAATGTGTGGCGGCATGAGCAATCATTCTTCCTCACTGGAATCCCCGTCCTTCAGGGCGGGGAGGATGTCAAAATTAAAAAAGAAGGGAGGTGATTGTAATGGGCGGAAGCAATAAGGTTCAAGACAGGTCTGTAACTTTTTATATAAGTCAAAGCGCTTTTGAGGCAGCGAAGGCGGTTTTTAAGCTGGAGGGCATGACTTTTTCTTATGGGGTAAGGACTGCGATCAAGCGGTTTATGGAAGAGTTGAAAAAAGAGGAGAGTAAGGAAGGCAGGAATTTTTGATAACGATAATTTAATGATAATCTAGTAATAAAAAAAAGAAAGGGAGGGGATAGCGATGGAGTTAAGTATAGGTCGTAAGTTTATTTTAGTCAATGGGAGGCCGACGGTAAGGGCTTTGGAATACTATTTTAAGGCGGCGCGTGAGGATTTCAAGATTCCCCATGTGGAATGCGAGTTAATTCTTGTATCCCCTTTGACGGTGTGGCAATTGGAAAGGGGGATTTGAAGATGGACGATAAAAGGCTGCTTAGGGCAAACGATAAGGCTGTGTGCTTTTTTATAAGTGTGGAAGATTATGATAATGCAAAGGAAGTGTTCGCTTATAATCAAATGACTTTTTCTTGTGCAACTAGGATTGCTATAGATAGGTTTGTCCGGGGATTGCAAAAAGAAAGGATGGGGCGGTAATGACTCAATATGAAATGCAGGAGCGGATTGATATGGAGAGGGCGAGGGCGGATGAGGCTAGCAGTAGTTCGTGGTGGGGTTTTCTTTTTTTAATGATCTTAATCTACGAGACGGATTCTCACATTGTTGATTTAAGTTGGCTTTGGTGGGTTGGCGGTGTGATAGCGGCATTGATTTGTATCTGTTGGATTTTCATTGGAATATCCGTCTTCTGTGATTGGTCTTGTGGCCTGTTTAAGCGGACAAAGGAATCCGACATTAACAGGATTAGGACTAGCGATCTAGGCGTGGACGATTAAGGGTTAATTTTCTGTCAACTGCCTGATTTCGGTAATTGCCGCCAACCGGCCAAGCATTTTCGCGCCTTCTGGGGTGTTGTACTTAACGTGGAATGCCTCTTTGAGCATTGCCCTTCCGCCGGGGCTGGTTAATAGTTTCTGCATCCCGAGCGCAGTTAACGCTGTCCCTGCGGCAACATCCAGATTTGATAACATGAATTTAATTGCAAAAAAAGTTAGGGCTGACTGCTGTGCTGGCGCGGCTGTTGCCATTATGGAGTCAACCACCGACTCGCTTCCTGTCATGTAAGCCCTTTGCGCCGTAGCCGCTTTTCGAGACAAGTTATGAACGTCCGAAAACGCTTGTTGCATTTCCTTAGGGAGCATCATTGCCCTAGTTTTTGCCCCTGTCTCCCCGTATTTTTTAGAGAATGATAGCGGGCTAACGCCCTGCGATCCTTCTTCCGTAAACAGGTCTTTAATCCATCGGCTTCTAACCTTTTCAAACGCATCTTCACCGCCCATCTTTCTCACTGCCATGAGGTTATTTGCTGTGAGAGCGTCAGCGGCATCATCAGCCCCGTGCTTAACGATAATGCCGTAAACCGATTCGGGTCTCCCCTCTTTAATAATATCCTGCACAACTGGATGATTGATTGGTGGTGTTATACCTTGGCCTTTAGCCACACCTGCCCTTAAAATGTCGGCTTTTTCTCGCCCTAAAATATGGTTTAGCGAATCGCCATAAGCATCGATGTTTTTCTTTGCCGTAATTGGATCAAACGGGGCATCTCTTTTTCCAAGCACTCTGTCCGTGAGTTCGTCCTGCACTCCCTTAACATTGGCGCCTGTTTTCCTAAGTTGCTCAAAACCTGTATAATCACCTTTACGGAGCACTGCGTCTACTACGTCCTCATCCGCTGTCTTTGCTAATTCAGGAACAACTGATTTTTTACCGTATAGCTCTTTATGTTCAGCCCATCCACGATTAGCCTCTGCGAACTTCCTAGCCACATCATCCCCTTGGCTTTGCGCAAAGGCTTCCATATCAGCCAGTAACGCTTTTTTTGCGCCGATCAGCTTTGGAGATTGTGCGCTTGCGCTTCCAGCAACCCCGGTGCCTATGAGGGGATTAGCCGCCGCGATCTCGCTATTTATGTTTGAGAGATGGACTTGTGCATCTCTCCAAGTCGGCTCAAACTGGCTTTGATCCCCCACTTCGGCCAGTTGTCGTTCGAGGTTCTTCCTTGCCGTAGGATTAAGGTTTGTCCTTGTCAACTCCCCTTTGATAGCCTTTTCCATAGCTGGGTCTTTGCTCTTCTTTATAATCCCAAACCATTTGGTGATGGCTGATGTATCTTGGCTTCCATGCGGCTGACCTAACTCTTTTTCGAGCTGTTCTTTGGCGTAGGCTTCATAATTGGATAGCTTCATTTTTTTTGTAGGATCGATGCCGAGATTTTCCACGTGGAACGCCGCCCCTCTTCTATGAGCGGACGCTTTAGATAGTATACCAAGCTCACCCTTAATTCCTTGGCCAACTGTTCCCTTTTCAGGGAGTGTCTTTCCGCCCCCAGCACCTATTCTGGTTGCGGCCAGTTTTTCGGCCACGTCTTTTTCCTGTGCACCGACTGTTTCCCCAACAACCTCCTTGATCTTCCGACCCACGGCTTCAATATCTTCGGCAGGTGCAAAGCGGTCTTTTAGGTTCTGATATTGATCTTGTAATATCTTTAACCCCCTCTTGCCTTCCTCTTTCATTGCCCCAACGCCCTCTAGCAGTCGCTCACCTATCCTAGCAGGGGTGGAGTCCATCTCCTCGCCATAGGACAGTGGTGTTGTGACTGGCGGGGCATTCCGCCCTGCCCTCACAAGACTTGCTAACTTTCCACCTGCTTTAGCAAGTCCCAGCCCTAAAACCTCTTGGGATGCACCCTCGGTAACATTACCCAATACTCTTTTACCTGCTTCAATCATTTGTGTTTCTGGTGCGCCCTCGTATTTTCTGAATCCCTCTCTTACGGCACCCAGTCCTAATCCTGCACCAGCGGCACTAAAAGCGACCTTTGCGGCGGTAGGGAGCAAGCTCCTACCTTTAGTTGCTATTGCTAGAGCTAACGGTGGGATAGTTTGCCCTGCTATCTCTGCCGCAGGCTTGTACACATTCTCATACCTTTTTTCAGGGGTATCTGTTTTGCCCTTGATCCAACCGAGAACCCTTTTGCCAGCGCTAATATGATTAGCTCCAGTTTGTGCGGGGTCTGTCTCTGTTAGGTCTGGCTGTAGGCTGGTTTCCACTGGCTGGACGTAGTCTACCCACCCCTCGTCATTTGTGGCGGGCTTTGTGGTCTTGGCGGGTTTAGTTGTATGCGCGGTCTTGGCGGGCTGGACGTAGTCTACCCAACCGTCATCCGCTATTTTATTCTGGTTTGTCGCCATTCTCCCGTACTCGGATTAACCTGAATCTTATACCCGTATCTAGGCTCGCTTGGCGGCGTGCCAGTCCCGCTAAGACTCCTCCTAATGATAGCTCCTGTTGGATCAACATTGTCTGGGTTGTATGTCCGTCTCAATGAGGTCTTGTTAAATTCTTCCCTTACGTCATCGGACTCTGATTGGTAGATATTCTTGTATGCTCTAAGTACGACCATCATCTCGTTAATAGTTTGGCGATCAACCCCTGTGCCTCCGCTGTGCAATCTTTCCAGTTGCGCCATTCCGCGCCTGAATAGCGGTTGATCCTTTGCAGGGAGGGTTCGTTCCACGTCTTTGATACCCGTTTTCGGGTCTTTGGTTAGCTGAAATGAATCGGCGACCCATGCGCTTTGTGATGGGCTTAAGGCGTCTCCGGGCTTTATGTTTGCAAAAACAGATTCAACCCTGTCAATGTTTTCCCTGACCTTATAGTTTCCTTTAATTGTTGGATGGGCTTGTAATAGCCTTGCCAGTTGGTTTTCCCCAGCCGCAACATCCTTGAGCGAGCCGTATCCACTATTCCCTTCAGACGATGTTTTTCGGCCGGTATCAATCACCTCAAACGCTTGAATATCTGGGTTCCATACCCTCGTGGCTGTATTGTCTACTCCAGTCGGTGACGTTATGGTTTTTGGGGCTTTATTCCGTTCCGCCTCCTCTTTAAACGCAAGGGTGCCTTCCCTTGTTGCTGTATCCCTACCTTTCAGTCCTGCCAGTATTTGGGCTATAGTGTTTTGGCTTTCTACTTTTCTGTCGGCTGTTCCCTGCGCCGCCATTCTAGCTTCTATGTTCGCTCGTTCCACTTCGGTAGTCCTCGCTTTTTCCCTTTCTTGTAGAAGAGCCTTAATTCCCGTTGATCCATCGGCCATTGGCATCCTGCGATAGACGTTGGCTATCCCCTCGTAAGGGGCAGATGCGGGGGTTCCCGGTGTGGTTTGAGTTACGGTTGCGGGTGGCAACCTAGGCACGAGTTGTGCGGGGCCTATTCCTTGCCCACCGCCATCGGATTGTGCGCGATCTAAGGCAGTGTTGTTTATTGGGGTGACTGTAGTTGTTGTCTCTGCGGGGATTGCTGGCTTTGCGTCTAGTTTGCTTAGCGCATCCATGAGTTTTGTGTATTCATCGCGCTGTTGTTTTTTCTCTAATATTAACGCGATGGATTTCCCCACTGATTTAATTGCCTCCGCATCTGATTGTCCTGCTCGCTCAATTGGGGACGTGTCAATTTGTAGGCTCTGTATCTGTGGGGTATTGTGCTGGAATGGTCTGGCTATGAATGGCATATTGGGTAGTCCTATTTTCCTCCATTAGCGGCGGGAAGATGCCACCTGTGCGCCCGCACTTATTAAGGCGTTTACCCTTGCGTCCCTGCTGGCATTGTACGCCAGCGTAGCATTTGTTGATGCTGATGCCGCCCCTGTTGAGATGTTTGCTAATTGCGCCGCCTCTTCAATGGTTAGACCAGCAATATCTTTTCCGTGCTGATCCGCAAGGCTCATAAGTGTTTCCAATTCGTCTTGGGATAAAGCACCTACCCTAACCGCCTCATCCACGCTCATTCCTGCTTGTGCAGTTGACGCTCTTTCTGCCAGTGATGCTCGCCCTTGGGCTATAGCCGTCAATTGCCCTGCGGCTTGCGCCTGTTCGTCTCTTCGCAGTTGTGCGTTTTGAATATCAATGTCGCGGATGGTATTTGCCCTCTTGCCAGCGAGATCGGATAAGGCTCCGCCAACGGATTCTGCGGTTGCCCCCGGAGCGTACGAACCGCCCCTGATTTGATTTGCCGATTGCATCACGTCTCTAGCCCCCGCGCCGTACTCTTCTCGCGCACCGGCTTTGATAGCTTCTAGCTCCTCCGCGTTTAGTCCCCCCTGACCTGATGCCCTTCTGCCCAATTCCGCTCTAGCACCTTGCATTTCAGGCGTTTCGTAAAATCCTTGTGATGAAGCAAGGCCAGTCTCGATCTGTTTGCGCCCCTCACTGTATCCACGGGTAATCTCTCCGCGAGTCCGTTCGTATCCCGGAGCGACCATACCAGTCACTTGCTTATTGGTGTCGCCTAGCGTTTGTCTTGCGCTGGCGTAAGCAGGTCTAGCATAGCCCAGAGCCTCTTGCTTGTTGCGTTCTATACTTTGTAGTAAGTCCCTTTGTCTTGCTCTTCTGCCCATTACCCCACTCCATAATAAAAATAACTAGCACCAGCTAGATTCACTGCCGCGTTGCCGCCCAACCGCATTGCTGTTGGGGTGAACTCCAACACACCATCACTAACGATGTTCGTTGCCACAAATGATAATCCTTTCAGAAAAGAAAAGCAAAAAACCAAATTAGATGGTTGGGGCAATGTTATTGACGCTGGATAATTCCTCCCGATTATTATTATCTGCGGTGGAAATAGGAGAGGAACTTCACGTCCGAATACACCATTGCCTGTGTATGTACCGTGTGTAGACTGTAGTGCCTTGTCCGAGAGGTTATTTAGAGCGTTTCGCAATAGGGGTAAGTCTTGCGCAGATACTTCACTAACTAATCTTGGCAATATGAGTTTAATCATCTTTTAGTTTCCATCAGAGATTCGTCCCGGATAAATTTTGAATTGCGGGTCTATAGAATAAACAATGAGGTTTCCTCCGGTAACGTGTCTGAATTTTAAAAAAAATCTCCTGCCATGCTCGTTGCATCCAATATATTTTTGACCGATCTTTCCTCCATCAGGGACACCCACGATACCAATGGAAGTATATGGGTTGGTATTATCGTCCTGTGCTATCAATACCTCGACAGTGCCAACGCTCCCGCTCATCGTGATTAAAACAGAAATTAAAGTCTTGTGTGTGCCAGCATTCATCCCGTCTTCTAGATCGGGCAACGCGCGGCTAATAAATTCCCCTTCAACGAATACTCCGAGATCGTTCGTTCCAACATCGAATTGGGCAAGCCCACCATCTACACCGACATAGACCAACTCGTTGTTATTCGCATCGCTAATGAGCGATAGAGCGTTTGGCGCGGTCGTCATTTTTCTCGTTGCCCAAGTCTTGTTGCCGTAGTTCCAGATAAGGAGGAATAGCACTAAAAGGCCGTCACGCACGCTAAAGATTACAACGTCCTTTGATTTATAGATGATGGCGGATATTGACTTCTTACCAGCCTTGTCTAAATTTTGCCATATTGGATCAATATCGGAGGATATTTTTTCTACTGTGCTACCGTCAAAGATGTAGATTCCTGTGTCCGATGCGAACACCAGCAGGTTTTTTCCTTCAAGCCGAACGATTGAAGCAGCGGACACGCATCCCACGCCAATAACCTGCCTACGAAATCCCAATGCCAGCCTGTCATCGGTGGCCTCCCCAACCCATATTGAATCTGTTTTAAATACGACAGGCAGAGAGAATAATTCCCCGATGCCAGTAATGACCCCAGCGGACACGCCCTCGATGTCGGACGGCAAGCTCCTAAAGTCGTTGACGTGCCATGCGTCTAAATTCGCAATGGAAGAAAAAAAGATGTCCGAAGAGTTTTCCTTGTAGCCATACCCTCTGCCCTCAACAGTTGCAAGTCCCTCAAATGTTGGTGGTGCACCATTCGCAAGCAACTCAACTTCGATTCCTGTTGCCGCCCCTGTAATGGATTGAATGACGGTATTGGTTGATTCCGACTCGAACAGGAACACCCCGCCTCCTGCTGTGGTGCGGTAGATTCGCACTCTATCAACTTGCGGGTCTGTTGATGGGGTGATGTTAAACTGAATTGAGCTATTAGGTGGGTTGGTAATAGTAAGTGATCCCGCAGGTGATGGGTTGGACTCCCTTTGAAATGTGGTTGAAAAGTAAGTGTAAACGAATCGGTATGTGCCTGATAGCAGCGCTCCACCTGCTATAGCAATCGCACTTGTTGGCCCAATGGTGGGGCTTGCTATTCCCGCGTTAAAGATGGTGATTGGGTTACTATTCGTCTTTTTTACGGGGACTCCCCTTACGGCAAAAAAGAGTATTCCGTTCATCTCTGTTGCTTGTGCCAGGTCTGTCACTGATCCGTTAGCAGTGGTGAAATTAGCGACTGATGTCCATAATCCAAGCGAGTATTGTCTTATGGTAATCGTGAGGCCATTGATGCTATAGGCGTAAAATCTCTTCCCGGTTGCCGTTTTGTGGGTAAAAGCCTTTGTGAATCTGTCTGTGGCAGGAAGGAATACTTGTTGTGCGCCGTTGAGAAATTTATCCATTCCGCCCCATTTAGTGATGGCGCCGTCTTCGTAAAAGTGGAATCCAGAAAGAGAAGTGAATCCAGTCGCGGACAATGCCCTGTTTGTCTTTGTTTGAGTTCCGCCGCGAAATGGTTTATTTTTTGCGGGCATTGTTCCCCCAATTAGAACCTATCAACGGACATCTCTGCCGCACCTATGGGATAAGCAACGGTGCCAGAATCAAGATTGGCCATTATCCATATATTTACCGTCCCAGAAACCGTGCATCGGAATATCCCAGCTATAGATTCCTGAAAGGGAACCCCAAAAACAATACCTCTCGCCGGAGACCTGTGTGAACTACTGGAACTGTTTACGCCATTAACAACCGCACCAGAGGCCGCGTTTATCTGCACAGTAAGCGTTAGTGGGGAAGATATCATAACTAAGGGACTCAAAAGAAGTCGGCAATACACAATAATGGTTTGCCCCACAGTTACAGGTACGGCATTTAAGAATGCAATAAGGCTGGGGGCTACACTTAGCGTCCCCGCCACTGTAGTCTGCGCGGTCAACACCGCTTGCTTTACCGCCACCGTTCCCGCAACGTCAGGGAGGACAGAAGTCCGATTTGCTGTTGGGGCTGCCGATAGTTCATGAAAGAAAATCGCCGCAGTATTAAAAAACCTAAGCCTGCGATGTAGATTCATTGCGTTGTCATTGACTGCCGCAAGCCCTTGCAAACTCATTATCCTATTTGTGGTGATTCCATTTTCAATAAGGAATCGAATAAAACCAGTCGTATTAGTTATACGGGACTGTATCTCTCCTGTGGGATGAGGGTTTTCAAGAGAAACATTGTTCAATCCGTTCAAGTATAAAATAGCCCTATCGACGGCGGTAGTGTCTCTCCATATAAGCGGAATAAGGTTTTGCATTCTTGGGATAAGATTCGAGAACGTATTGGCTCCGGTAAACGTATTGGCCTCGTCTTTGTAGGCTATCTGCGCCGGGAGCTTTGTTCTTGTGGTTATTCCCGTTGCGGCGATTAAAGCGTCAGTGATTGCTCCGAGCGCAATTTTCTGTGTAGTCACCGCTAGGTCTGAAAGTTTCGCGGTAGTCACCGCTAGGTCTGAAAGTTTCGCGGTAGTCACCGCTAGGTCTGAAAGTTTCGCGGTAGTCACCGCTAGGTCTGAAAGTTTCGCGGTAGTCACCGCTAGGTCTGAAAGTTTCGCGGTAGTCACCGCTAGGTCTGAAAGTGCAACAGTCCCGATTGATCCGGCAGGAATACTTGCCCCGCCCTCCCATTGGCCTGTTGCCGTGATAAACACATAGAGAAGCCCTTGGTCTGTTCTGAAAAATAGTTGCCCATCTACTGGCGACGATGGAAACGCAGAGCCACGCAAAACCCCGCCAGCAGAATTGGTGATGGAGTTAAGAACAAGGTCACGCATCGTTGTCATTACAAGTGATTCAAGAGCAATGACAGCCGCCGCCACGCCATTGATTCGGAGGATTTCTACGTCAGTAAGTGTTGTCGCTGGAGTGTAAGTGTCAACGCTATTTGGGACGCTCGTTGTTCCAAGTGAAATATCTGCCATTAAAAAATCTCCGTGAAATTGACTAAAGTTTGTGCTATGATGCTCGTGCTTACGGCTGGCGTTGAGATTGAAGGCTCCGATGCCGATGTTGCAGTGGTCTCGTTATATTTGTGGCGACCATCGTAATCAATCTCGGCATTGTATTTATGTGGTTTGGGTAATGGGAGCATGGTTAGAAAAATATCATATAGAAAAAAGCCAGTCAAGGGCGTAAACCTTGACGGCTCTGTCCGAAAGAAAGTCGCCGAAAGAAAAGATGGATTCAACTTAGACGGATCGCATAGAAAGCAGACACCAAAAGGCGTTAGGGCGGCTGGAAAGAACTTAGACGGCTCGTTGAGAAAGCGCACGGCCACGGCTTTACGAGAGCCGGGTTTTAATCTTGACGGATCGCTGAGAAAGCCTAGAGCGTGTAAGGTTGAATTACAGGCTCATAAGAGAAAGAAAGTTAGGCGTAGGAAGCGAGGATTTAATCTTGACGGATCGGCGAGAAAGGAATATGTAGCACAACCTAAACCCCCTTCGTTTAGCTCTGTTCAAATGGTAGCTACCCGCCCACCAATGGAAGAGCCGATCACCCACGACAACGAGAGAAATGCGAAATTCAGGGCTTCCGTTAAATCTCGACTTGACGCAGAGTTTTTAAAAAAGCCAAAGAAAAAAACAGACAATGACTGTGATTGGGTCAACGGCTACCCCGTAATTATTCATCCCCTGTTGTGCTAGACAATCCCGCCGCCCCAACGACTTTCCATGAAATCCAAGCGCGGAGTTTATTCATTCCAGAGGCTAAGCAGAGGTCGTACATCTGCCTATCAGCGAGCTCTTTGTACGGGTGTGTCGCGAGCTTCCCGTGACGGATGAGCATGTACAAACTGTCATGGACTAAAGCGGCAATGACCCACGTCCCAGTTTTAAATCCTGCGCTATTGCCGTCCCATCGGAAACCCTTTCCGATGGTAAGCAAACCAAAAGCGGTAAGAGAGACTGTACATATATCGCTAGAAAACTTTGCGTCAGTACCGAGAATATCAATCTGAATCGTATAGTCGTCTTTAAGCTGATACTTGTACCGCGAAATATCAGAGTAATGTGGAACTGGTAATGGCGTAGGCTTTTGTAAGTGACATTGTGACGACATATCTAATCCATTTCCTTTTCAGACCACCGTTATCTTTTCTTTACCTAACTGCTTTCCTGTTGTGTCTTCTGTTTCGATCACGATCACGTCACCCGCATTGACAACGACAAAAGTCGCTTTGCCTTCGGACTTAGACGCTATTCGGTGCAATGTAATGGTTACTACCCGGCCCGTTGAATCATTATCCATCGTCAGCCTTCTTTCTCTCCGTCAGCTTGCAGTCTGGATGTGGATAGCAAAAACAACACGGTGCGTGAATACCGTCAGCGGTCAGCCTGTCATCGCAAACAGACTCGCTGTGGTCTATGAAGTCTGCTTGATAAATTACCATGCCGCCTTCTCCCACACTTAAATCTTAAATCTGCGATCAAGCATCTCTTTGGTAATTGTCTGCGAGTGCTTGATCGCAGCCATTCGGACTGCCTCTTTTTTCAATAGATAAGCCAAAAACTTCTCCTCGCGTTCAGCCGTTTGCTGTGGAGTCTCTTCTTTCCGCATTGTACGGGCTATTTCAACGGCGCAACAATCTTGATGATGATTCCACCAACGCTATCCCCTTGGCCACCAATGCGGCCATCAACAATGGCGGTAAAGTCGGAACCTACCCAAAGGTTAGCCGTTGGGGGTAATCCCTGTATATTAGACAACTGAACCCCAATCCCGCCAGACGCTGTGATCTTGTCATCACCGTGCATAAAGTCTGACTTAAAGACGACAGATGCTGTCTGCGTGAACTTAAATCTCGCATTGTAGGACACGCCAAAAGCAGAAGCGTCCTTGCTTATGAGGTCCGCGTTTCCCCCGACAACGGGTAATAACAAAACGCCGATCTCACTGGTAAAGCGGGGAACAGTCCTTGTAATGATATAGCTAGAGGGTTCCTTATCTTCCGCATTGGCAATCCCCGCAATCACAATCACCGCCAAGAAAGTAATTATGAACGTAAAAATAACGCCATAAAAGAATTTGAGAAAATCACTTGGTTTTTCTGTTTCGTCATTGATATTAGTAGTCATAGCATTCCTCCTATTGTTTTTTTAGTTCAGTAGCGGTTACTTCCTGCACAGCCATAGCCTTTTTTGCGAAAAAGCAAGCCTCCTCTAAATGGGTAATCATTGAGGTTCATCTCCTAAAGTTATTGTGTTCCAATAGAATAAAGGATAAATCCTAACAAGTCAAGACTCTGTAATCTCAATCCCGTGTACGGCCTTCATCAGTTTTTTCTTTAGCCTGTAGACGGGAGTCTTGAATCCCTTTACATCCTCTATAATCCTAACACCGTCCTCCGTGTACGAGAAGTCTGCAACATACCTACACACCTTAATTCCATTGACGATTATGTCAAACGCCTCTTGGAGGACAAGGTTACTAATTATATTTGCATTGACCAGAATCCGCAATGCAGAGTAGCGCAATGCCTCTTTTTTAGAAGAGAATACGAGGCCATCTACCTCTGTTTTAACCGAACGATACTTAGGCTTTGACGGCACCCTATCCGGTTGGATTGATTGCAATGGGGTGATTCTTCCAACGGTATATCCCCCCCCAAAATCTTTCGGCAGTTGTGGCATGAAGCAATTAGCGAGTTTCTTTTGAACGCGAGGACTAAAATCCTTTAGTGTAGATTGAGTGATTCTCATGGGTTACGGCACAAAAAAATGACTTTTTGTTTTCCCGCTTACGAACGACTTGAACGGAACAATCTGAAAGTGCACCCAACCAACCGTCTTTGAAAAATCCTCCATCCAAAACGGAACGGCACACACGAGATCAATGTTCTTCAACACCCACGACTGCAATTCGCCTTTCTTATCTTGGATGTCACAAGCGTTTCCAAAAAGGTGGTTCGACTTCATCGGGATTTTCTTTTGGTCGGTAACACCTTTTTTGGCGTAAATGGCAAGATGCTTCTCCATTGACCTATACCCGCTCGTGACAACGAACGATTTCCCGTAATCCTCTTCTAACTTAACGAGCTTCGCCGTTAAGTTAGATAGATTGGCCTGATGGTCATTGGGGATGTCGGCAATGTTTATGTTTTTTGTTAAGTCTTTTATAGACAGCTTGACATCCTCCCCGCCCTTCAGGGCGGGGATTCCTGAAGGTGATATTATGTTTTTAGGCATTCACAACCTCAAGATTGTTCACGCTTCGACGAGAACTGCCTTTCAAGTCCAAAGACTTGACGGGTCTTACATTCCCTCCACGCGCAGATACGATCAGTCCGACCGCCTTTTTTCTTTGTGGTTTTGGCTCGATATACTTTGCAAACTTCAAGATATTCTTCGCCGCGTTTTCATCGCGGTCATGGTGCGCTTTACATTCAGGGCAGTCCCATTCTCGGACTTCAAGCGACATACCTTGCATGATATATCCGCACTGGTTGCATCGCTTACTAGACGGAAAGAATCGGTCGGCATACCAAACTTGTTTTCCGTACATTCTGGCTTTGGCTTCAAGTATGGATCGAAATGCACCGAAGGATGCGTCAGTGATAGACTTGGCAAGGCAATGATTCCGAACCATGCCTCTAACATTGAGGTCTTCAATGCAGATTCGGTCGAACCTGCGGACAAGGTTTGTTGTCAACTTATTCAGGTTGTCTTTCCTTGCGTCACCGATTTTGGCTTGAATGCAGGCAACCTTAATTCTTTGTTGGTTTCTCCTCCCACTACCTTTGACACGACGAGCAAGAACCCGTTGCGCTCTAGCAAGCCTCTTGGCATAGAAAACAGTGTATCGTGGGTTTGCAATGCGTTCACCGTTGCTCAAGGTGGCAAGCCTATTGATCCCAAGATCGATCCCAATGGCCTCGTTCGTCTTTGCCATTGGCTTGGGGGTCTCGTCAAGGACAATGGAAACGAAATATCTTTCAGCACGGTCCTTGGTTATCGTAACCGTGCTTGGTTCGCTTTTGAACGCCCTTGTCCATTGAATATCTATCTTACCTATCTTTGCAATGTTTATAACTCTATTACCTTTTTCTTTTGTAAATGTGAAACCGCTATGGGTATATGTCGCCGACTGCTTGCCTTGCTTTTTCTTGAAGGTAGGATACTTTGCGCGTTTCTCAAAGAAGTTTACGAACGCACCCTGCAAGTTTCGAAGAGCCTGTTGCAATGGTACAGAGGAAACCTCGTTCAACCACTCAACACCATCTTCCCGTTTACGCAAAGTCCAAAGACGACTGGATTCATTGAAGTTGATCGGCTTGCCTACCTTGTAGGAATCAGTACGCAATCGCAACCCGAAATTATAGGCAAAGCGAACGCAACCGAAGGTCCTCGCAAGCTCAACCTTTTGCGTTTCTGTCGGATAGAATCTGTAATTATGCTTCAAAATCATAGCCGTTACTTAATATATATCATATTGGTTAAGGAATGTCAAGAGGCATTTAGAAAAGATTCGAGGTGCTGGTCGTCCCGTTGGGACGACGCTCCTTATACAAAAGAGGCAACAACCATAAGTGCTGAAAAGATTCCTGAGATCAATATCCCAAAAACCCAAGCAATGGTTTTTCCAACGATTATCGCGTCAGAGTTCTTTGTCGTCCGATCATCAATGACATCAATCCTAGATGTGAGATCATAACGAAGGCCACGAATCTCATTTAGTATTGCAACAGATATAGTATCATCGTTTGTCATATTCCTACCCTTCCCCGTTAAGATGCTTGTGGATAGCCTTTAATTCAACTATAGCACTTTTGACCGCATCAATACTACTAGGAACCGCATTACAAGATGCCGCCGACTCGGAAAGTTTTGAGATGTTCGCCTCTAAATGCACACTGATAGCGTCCACCCGGCTCATGGATTCCGATACCTTTTCATCAAGTGCTTTGAGCCTTAATTCAGCCGCGTTTACACCAAGCCCCCTAGCCGCAAGTGATACCAGTATCACAATGCCAATTCCACGGAGGATATTAGAAAGGTATCTAGGAAGCATCGCACTCTGCCTTAGCCTTTGGCTGGGCAACATGTTCCTTTGGCGGCCCAACCTTTCGGCTCATCATTTCAAGGATTTTCGTGACCACCAAAACCAAAACACCTATTGTCGCCCCGTCAGCGTCTCTCCCGTTCATGCGGTCAAGAAGGACAGAGCTACAGAGTATCATAGCGATAATGGGGATGGAAACCTCAACTAAAAGATTCGCACATGCCTCCAGTATCTGGGCAATACCAGCACTTGAGCCATTGGATTCCGATCCTTTTCCGTTATTCCGATTGAGCAAGGCCATAACAATAATCCCAATAATACCTGCGGAGACAGCCCATACGAAAGTGATTGTGTCGAAAGAATACACTGTTTTTCCTATTTTACTTTCTTCTTAGCCCTGAATTCCCAAGGCGGTGTAGGCGGAACTATGTCAGCCCACAAGCCAATCTTTTTGTTTCTAGCAGTACTCTCTAAAGCGTTAAACTTATTGTAATCCTCTTTGTCTATGTATCTGCGCTTACCATTGGCGTCTACCCCGGCACCAAACCAAGCGGCTCCGTTCTTGATTAGAAGTTCCGAAAGACTATCCCCATTACGGAGCGTTACCTTGCAGACCTTCCTGTCAAATGATTGGCCGACATACTGCACCGAATACCCCTCATCAAGCAGAAGATTTAGGGCAATGGCAGAATCCGCCCCATGAGCCTGTTTCTTTTCTGGGGCATCAACGCCATAGATTCGGCATTTAATATCTTCACTGGTTCTGAACGTGTCGCCGTCCATAACCAGAAATGGGATTAAAAATAGTGCGAGGAACGTCATAGTATTTTTCCTGATCCAAAGATGTTTATTTGTTCTATCAAAGCAATAAGTCGAGACAACATAGCCCTAAGCTTATCAAGGTCTAAGCCTAACATGTACGCCTTCTGCTCAAAAAGGCTTAACCTCCGCAATAACTCCTCGTGCTGGATATACTGGCGATACCTTACCAGCATATCCAGACACACTGCAACAATCAGAACAACTTCTATTATGGTAAAAGCCATTCTAAATGCTAGGCGGCCTATACTGCGGCCACTTCCTCTTCTTCGTCATAAACGTCAAGGGTCTCTAATACCCCGTTAAGAGCATTTAACTGCAAGACCACAGAGGTTTTTGCCTCAACGATTCCAGCAACTGACGAACCAATCCCATTAAGGGCTGTATTTAATCTTTCGTATGCGGCACTTAATGAGGGCATTTTGGATGCGAGGGCTTCTACCTGCACCGCCGTGTTTGTAACTTTCGCTACTGCTGTGTCGAACCTGCTACTCAATGTTGATACTTGAACTGTTGCCATTCTCTTTATCCTCCTATGTTATGTTATTTGTTGTTTCCTCCCTCTACTATACCCCCCCAATAGGCGGTATGTTTTGCTCAACCCCGTCCTCCAGACGACTAATCAGCATATCAATTTGCTCAATAAAGCTAACCAGCACTTGTCGCTTATCCTTTAGCTCTTCCATAACTACAACCGCATCCCCAGCCGATGAGATATTATCCAAAAGAGATAGGTACACTGTACCAATCTTCCTTATCAACTCCGACACCTCATCAACAAGCCGAGGGGATTCGGAAATGTCTGCAAGGTGGGCATTCAGCCTAGAGATTATTGCGGTAATCTGTCCAGTTATCGTTGGCATTCCAGTATCTCCTGTCGTTTTAATTTAAATTCCCTGTCCAATAATGAAGCCGCGCTTTGAGACTCCGACTACCATAGCCGTTGGTATCACTAGCTTGCTGTGCTCCCTGATCTGGAGACATCCAAAAAATATCCAGAGTGTGAACGCCTTCTTGCGTACACGGGAATGACCACTCCGCATTCAACTGTTTAAACGCAAACCCGTCTGTGCCACCGAGAGAAAATTCGCTCGGATGAATAAAAACAGACGCATCAGGCTGTGTTATTCTAAGCTGGAAGAAAGTTGGCTTCTCTGGTATGGCGTGTTGAACTCGATTTATTATTGCGCTAATATCCATCACATCCCCAACAATACAGGAGTGGACAGTAAGTGACATCGGAATGCTCATAGGCTCAAACACATTTGATCCTGTCGAGATAAAAGAAGACGGGATTATGTCTTCAAAGTAATAGTACATCGCAGTCGCTCTTGGTACAGCAGAAGGCGTTTCTGTCCCAGACCCACCGCCACCGGCTCCACTCGTATTTTTCTCAATGAAGAGAATTGGATTATATTCCGTCCCGATACCCAGCGTTACATTGGATATGACACCGGACATGAGCACCTCAACCCGCGTTGCAACCGCTGTTGAAATCGTTCCAAAAACAGTCGCATGCGGAACGGTTGACGACACCACCACCGTTTCGCCGAGCAATGTCCCTGTATCAGCATTTCTCCAAACTAAATCCATCTGCCCCGTAGACAAAGAAAAAGACGAATACGGGATTGTCGCCGTCAGATTATAAGTGCTCCCAGCGGCCAGAGTGACCCTACCAAGCGAGGCAACCCCAAGCGTGGTTACATAGGGGGTGGCTATGTCCATCAAAACCTCACCACCACCATCGGTCTGAAAAACCGTGTCAAATTTTATGTGATTATTGACAGACCCCTCCGCAATGGTCTCCATAGTTGACTCAATGGCGTGAGTAAATGATGCCGTCCCACCGCCAACTGGGATATAAGGACCCCCATCATTCGAAACTAATAAGTCAAACGGGGCCACATTTCTGGTACAAAGTTTTGCAGGCCCCCCAGATACAGACGTTGGGAACGTCAACGGATCGCATTGTAGTTGAATAACTCCGGGAATTAAAACAGCAGCGGCTTTTGCAAACGCAATAGACGGAAAAAGAAAAAACAAAATTAAAAATAATCGAATAAACATCATTGTATCTTCCTAAACTTAACGCTACTTCTACCAACAGGATCAGAAATGCCGATACCGCCAATGGCAGTGAGCGCATGAATCCTTACTTTCCAGACCTCATTAGCGGCTGTAGTTGTTATCCTAATAAAGCCTGTACCTGTTCCATTGATATTAGCACCAGTACCGCCATTGCCAACCGCAACAGTCTCGCTGTTGACAAGAAGCACGTTTGCACTGTCTGTAATGATAGCAACAACACCAGTCCCAGAAATAGTGGCCGTCCTTCCCCGAATGATATATGTTACATCCCACACCCCAGCAGTTGGAAGAGTGAACGTAATAAAGTCTACCGCAGTTGCGGCAGTAGTACCCGTAGTCGTGACTGACCCAGATACAGGAAACGCTTCCCCGTATTCAGGCAGAGGAGGGGGTGCGCTACCGCCACTACCACCAGACGGGGACTTCTCAATAATCTTCGCATACGCGAATCTGCCGTTACCCGCGATTGACTCGTTGTTAATAGCAGTCACTGCATTATTCAAGATAATCTCCAACCTAACAGTAATAGACGTAACTGGTGAAATTATCCCCACAACCATCGTATTTCTGCCAGCAATGCTTGGAAAAACGTTAGCCGCATTTCCAAACTTAACATTGTTCGTAATGTCTCTCCATTGGCATAACAATTCCGTTCCAGTAACGAAGCCACCACAAGAAGCCTCTAACTCGTAATCCCTTCCTCCTTGCAATGTAAATATACCAGTCGCCACGTCAAGAGATATTGCAGAGCCTTTAGATATGTCTACCGCATTGAACAAGATAGGCAATCCTGCCGTTAGCCCAGTTGTTTGAGAAGCATGTCTCGCGGCAAACATATAGTTTGTTTCCTGCGTGACAGTTGTTGCAGATGTTCCGAGTTGAACAATCCTGATAAAGGACTTAGTACTCTCTACTGCTAATCCAGATGTACTACCGCCAGTAGACCTCAATTTAACATTAGTATCTACATTAGGCGTAAACACTGTTTTTGTACAAGTATCAGACCCGTCCACCGCTACGCCTGTATAATTAGCGTGGACTGATATACCCTGACTATGAGTATTTATTACTACATTAGTTGTGGAATTAACCCATTGATACGCCACATACGGAGTCCCAGAATTACCTAGCGATAAGCATCCTTCTAGCTCGTAAGTTTTATTTGCGAGCAAAGTGATATTCGCTCCCGTAATCACTATATTCCCAGATTGAGAGGTAAAGGAATAGTCTGTGGTTACAGCGGCAGACTGGTCTGCTGTTAATGTTGCGTAAACATAATCAACAGAACCCTGTCCGCAAGCACCATAAACAGGTGCGGTTGTAGGCCCAGTTCCCTTTACGCAGTCACCAGCAGTCGTATTCACTAATGTTGTAACGGGAAGTATCCCATTACCAAGAACAATCCCGTTAGCGGGAATAGTGCCCACGCCTGTACCACCATTAAGGACACCAGCTATTCCAGCAACTTCCGCCGTTGCTAAGTCAACCGCATCTGAAGTTGACCCAGCCCCTACCAACTTGGACGCTGTAAGTATATCTGGTACAATAGGAATGACCCCAGCAGCAATATCAATAGCCTGAATTGTGCCGTCAACAATGTTTGGAGAAGTAACAGAATCTGGAAGAACTGGAATTGTAATAGCCGCCGTCCCATTAAACAAAACACCATTGATAGTGTTGCCGGGATTTAGATAGCCAGCCGAGGCAGTATCAAATTGCGCCAAATAAACGAAACCATTATAACTAACTGTTACCATTACTCCTGAACTATCTGGAATGATGTAAGTTGTGGTGGCAGTTGGAGTAGCGTTCAACACAACTAAACCGTAAACAGATACGCTAAACGCTTTTGGTGCATTAGAGCCGTTATGAATATAGAAAACATCTGCTGTTAGAGGAACTGGAAGAGGCCAGTTAGAGAGATTAAGCGTATCAAGACTTCCTCCGGGTTCAATCGAGAAAATTTGCGTTGATGTTGCAGATTTTGTCAACGTAAAATTTGCAGTATTTACAGGCACGCTTGCAAAGGGAGCGCCACTAGGAGGCCCTCCGTCCACGCCTATCCTAACAAAACCAGCAGAGTCAATCATTATAATAACCTGTGCATTGTCACGGATAGAATAGGAAGTTCCTTCATTGGCCGTGCTGTCCATAGATACCAGCCCAGAGAAGTTGCCAGCACCGACAGTCACAGAGAATGTCTTGGCAGACCCACTCACGTTTAAAATATAAAAAACGTCTACAGTCGGAGCCGTTGGAAGCGCGCCATATCCTGCCACCGTAAGAGAAGCAAGGGAGCTTCCAGATTCAAGAACATAAAATGGCGTACTCGTAGCACTTCTCGCAATCACAAAGTTAGCTGTTGTAACAGCCACTTTAGATATTGCGCTAATAACTGGTTGAGGAGATGTTGCGCTAGTTATATTATTCGGGAATAATTGCGCCGAATGTGCAGGAAACGTGAGAGCGATAAAACATAAGCATAAAAAGAGACTAGATTTCTTCATTATTTTACCTCGTTGCCTGAATTATAAGGACATCTAATGGACCACTGGCACTAATACCAGATATAGCACCAGTTGGAACGAAGCCAAAAACTGCAAAGCAACTGAAATAATCGCCAGGATATACGATCTTTGAAGCCGTAGTTGCTACTCCAGAGAAGGATATGTGGAGATTAAAGTTACCTTTATTTTCTATAATACACGAAGACCTGCCTACTAATACAGGTGCTATATCAGCCGCCGCAGTTGTAACGATAACTGAAGCCTCTGTAACAGTCAGTGCGGAACCACTCCCCGCACCAGGCGTAGTCGTCGCAGTTGTTGCGAGAGGAGTACCAGTAGCCGTTTGCACCGTCCAGACCGATCCAACAGTAGGGGTGGTCACAGCGTTAATG
>Ga0213870_1000427_pt1 | contig 20150 bp, 25 predicted proteins | sample WICALVC2017_Meta_FD_160119 | JGI IMG/M metagenome (GOLD analysis project Ga0213870, IMG submission 160119) | Freshwater microbial communities from subterranean cave lake in Wind Cave National Park, South Dakota, United States - WICALVC2017 | ecosystem: Environmental > Aquatic > Deep subsurface >... | reverse complement strand
GCAAGTGAAGCTGCATAGGCTGCCGCACCACCTATTCGTGAAAAATTCCCCGTGCCATCGATTTCTCTTAGGGTTCGGGAGATAGAAGCTGGGTCCGAGGCATCCAAACCCACTAGTCGTTTAGAATACCTTGCAATCAGCTCGACAGCTCTTGAGGCACCCCCATCAGGAAGGCTAACCGCCTCGAATTTGCCGACGCTGGCCCCTGAGGGAGAGCTGGCTCTGCCTACTTGATCGCCTACTTGTATATCCACCTCAACAGTTTCTTCCCCCCTGCTGTTGAAACAGACTCTAGCTTTGACCTTCTTTATCGTCGCCCTTCTCAAACGGACGATAGAAAATTGGCAGAGTATATTTCACTTGTCTGAGTTCTGGCGGTTGGGTGAGTCTTTAGTTACTATCGGGTGTTTTGAGCGCTAGAGAAGCCCTTACCTGATCCTCCTTCCCCTCCAGATATTTCTCGACATCCATCGCAGCTTCACATCCAGATGCGGCCGCAGTCACCGCCTGCCTGTAGCGATGATCATGAACGTCACCTGCCGCAAACACGCCTTCTACATTTGTCTCCGTTCTGTTCCTGGTGATGATGTACCCCTTTCTGTCCAGCTCTATCTGCCCAGCAAAAGTTCCCGTGTTGGGTTGATAACCAATGGCTACAAAGACCCCGTCGCATTTGATTCTTGAAGTCACTCCAGTGAATGTGTTCTCGATAATTGAGCTATCCACGGTCTTTTCACCAGTGATTTCCTTCACGACGCTGTTCCAGATGAACTTGATCTTCGGGTTGCGGAAAGCTCTCTCTTGCATAATCTTGCTTGCCCGCAGCTTATCCCTTCGATGAATAACCGTAACACTGCTTGCAAACTTCGAGAGGAAGAGCGCATCCTCCATGGCGGTATCACCCCCTCCGACCACTACGACATCCTTCCCCTTGAACAAGGGAGCGTCACATGTCGCGCACGAAGAGACTCCTCTCCCTATGAGCCTCCTTTCGGATTCAAGACCCAGCCACTTTGGTGATGCACCTGTGGCGAGTATGACCGATTCAGCAAGGAAAGTCTCTTCACCAACGGTGATCTTGAAGGGATTTGAAGAAAAGTCGACAGCCGAAATATCCCTATCCAAAAATTCGGCTCCGAACCTCTCTGCCTGCTGCCTCATTTTTTCCATAAGCTCTGGGCCCATAATGCCCTCGGGAAAGCCGGGGAAGTTCTCTACCGCACTAGTCAGCATAAGCTGTCCTCCCCATGCAAACCCCGTGATAACCAAAGGATTGAGGTTTGCTCTGGCGGCATAGACGGCAGCCGTGAGTCCAGCCGATCCGGAGCCAATTATGATGACCTTCCTGATACTCTCCACAGGTCTGCACCCTCAGCCTATATACGACCAGCTCCTACTGTCGAACTGCTTTACTACCTCGAAATGTCCAGGCTCTACCCGTGAAGGAAGGCGTCTGAGTTGGGGATAAATTTCAAAGAGGCTACGCGAAGCCATATCACTTGCAACGTGATCCCTCCCGAAGTTTTCGTAAGTAACCTTCTGCACGAGTCTTCTTACCTCTCTCTCGTCCATATACCCTAGGCTGTGTAGATATTCGTGAAGAAGGATCGAGAAGACGAAGGAGTTGAGTTCCAGCTTGCTGCCGGCAAGTGCTTTGACAGCCTCAAGGAGCATCCTGTTCATTACAATAGAATTTGATCCGAGCACATGGTACGCGCCAACGTAGTTGGGCAGCTCGCCAAGTACGAGTGTGAGACCTGCCCGGTGCAGTCTCAGACTCTTCTCAACGGACAGCCTAACGATCTCGAAGATATCATCGAAGTTAGTCGAATTGGCTAGTCTCCTGTCCATTTCGAGCGCAGGTAGACCCTTCAAGGGATCACCCTCCACCTTGTATTACATTGTTGAGCAGCTTGGAGTAATGTTCCTTTGACGCAGCCCCGACGAACTGAGTGTGAAGCCTTCCATCCTTGAAGATGATTAGTGTAGGAATGGCCATGACCGTATACCTCGCAGCGAGTTCAGGATTGTCGTCGACATTGATTTTTACGAACTTCACCTTACCATCGAATTCTGCGGCTAGTTGCTCGACTATGGGCGCCACCCATCTGCAGGGACCGCACCATTCAGCCCAAAAATCAACGAATACGGGAACTGATGAAGCGAGAACTTCCCTGTCCCAACTTTCGGTGTCACCGCTAAGCACTAGATTCTGCTTGTTCATCTACTCAGCTCCTTCTTGGGCGAAAAGTTTCAGAACCCGCTCTGCAGGTTCTTCGTTCAGCCTGAAGTGGATTCGTCGTCTTCCCCCTTCTCTCCTGATAAAGGAGTCCACAATGCCTAGCCTCTCCAAAACATCCATGTGATCCATTACTGTGGAATAGGCCGCATTTGTCGCTCTGGCAAGCTGGTCAGCGGTCATGTCCTCCCTACCCAAGGATTGGATTAACTTCATCCTAGTGTCGCAAGGAGTTAGGAATAGGGTATCCCCTATCTTGATGACACAGAAGCTTCCAAGTCTGCTGTCAATGCTCCTTACCCTGACATCTGGCATGGATTTGAAGAATATCCGAGCGGAGACTATATAATGATTGCGGTCTTATCCCGAAGTATCGGGATTACTCCCCCTCAGCCGTTCAGGGGGCGAACTCTGCATGCCTGTGAGCCAACGCCTCATAGTACGGAAGTATTTCATCTATGATCTCTACGCTGGACAAGAGCATTCTTCTGCAGCAATACCGCTTGAAACCTAGTTCATCTAAAGTCTTCCCCGGATCCGCTCCCTCCTTCACCTTCCTAATGAAAGGCCCATACTTGTCTCCGACGAGTTTTCCGCACGTGAAACATCTTATGGGAACGAGCATAATATCACCTGTATGATTTCTGCTTCCTTCTTCGTGCTCCCGGTCCCCCAAATTTCTTCGGTTCGCTCTGTCTTGCGTCTCCTATGAGCAGGTGCCTGTCGAAGTTTACTATCCGCTCCTTCAATTCTGAGCTCTTGAACCAATTAACGAACGCTTTGGAAATAGCCATAGCAGCAGCCTCGGCTTGACCCATGAATCCACCTCCCTTGACAGTCACGTTGATGTCGACCCTTTCTCTATAGTCACCAGCCAATTCGATAGGGGTAAGAATCCTGAGCCTCGCTAGTTCTGGGGACACCAATTCTACAGGAATGTTGTTTATCCTCACCCTACCGGAGCCAGGCATAATCGCCGCTGTGGCGCGCGCAGTCTTTCTTGCTCCTGAGAAAAGTTTTGCCTTGCGGAGCACTGCCAACCTATTTACCCTTCCAGCCCTGCACTGACGCTATTTCCCCCACGGTGATGTAATAAGGAAGGGGCTTTCTAGCCAAGGAGTCTTGAAATGTAATTTTGCTGGTTGCCTCAAATTCCTCCGGTAAACCCGTGTATACTCTTAGCCTCCTAATCGCCTCTAGGCCCTTTGGTTTCCGTCTCGGGATCATGCCTCGAACCATTCTTTTCAGTATCCTCTCAGGTCTTCGAGGATGAAAGGGTCCATACTTTGGGTTAACGACGCTCGAGATTTCCAATTTCTTTAACCAGTTGTTCACCACACTCTTCCTATGGCCTGATACGAGGGCTTTCTCTGCATTGACAACAAAAACCCTGTTCCCGTTCAGGAGAAGCTTCGCGATATGGGACGACAGGCGACCAGCAATGTGGCCCTGTGCATCTACCACTACAGGTTGCGCCTTCGATGTCTTGCTATCCTCCAATGAGTTTTACCCCCTTCCCGGTAGGATGATCATTGACAAAATCGACTAAACTTAGAGCTTGTCCTCCAGCTTTCCTTATCTTTTCCTTGGCTGACTGCGAAAAGCCAAACGCTCCTACCGTAAGGTTGTGTTCAATTAGTCCAGCACCTAGCACGTTCCCCGGAACAACAACTAGCTCTCCGTCTGTCGTGAGTCTAGATATCTTTCCAACGTTTACCGTCACTCTGCGAGACCTGCTCTTGGAGAGATGTGCAGCAGTAGCACGCCAGATTTCCGCCCGATTCTTTTTGAAAGCCCTCCTGAGCGCAAAGAGAGTATTATGAAAGAGTGGATTCCTGATCGAGCTCATTTGAGACCTCCTGCGACACCGGCGAAGCTCGTTAACTTCTCGTTTAGCAGTTCAACGGCCTTGAGGAATATCTCTCTGGCGGCGAGGGAGCCGACCGACTCGATTTCAAGAAGGAATTCGTCCCTTTTGCCAGTCTCCTTAAGCACTGAAACAGTACTTGGCTGCCACTTAGCGTGCTCCTTCCCTCTGCCCAGCTTGGCGTATGCCTCGAGCTTGATCTTCTGGTCTGGCGCTAGTTCTACTAGAGGAATCGCATCGCTGATTGGTCTGATAAATGGGTCTTCCGAGACTAAATCACCCGAATAAACAGTCTTGACCTTGTCTACGGCTTCTGAATCCAACACAAGTAACACGCTGCATTTGTTACACCCTAACGCACTGTTACAGTCACAGACCTCGCGGAGCCTGTACCTTTGAAGATCAGTCCTTAGGGGCATTAGACCCAGCCTATGTGCTACGAGTTCATCGTATACGACCGATGAGTTTTCGAGAATTACAACGTCATCAATCGCCATGCAAGGGACTTCGCTGATCGCAAATCTACGGATTGCGTTTGCGTAGCTACCCTCAATTTCCTTGAGGAGGACTTTGATTGATATGGGGTCCTCCTCTAGAATTTCTACACTAACCAACTTCAGTCACTCTCGACACTACGGGAAGCGAAGTCGGAGAAAGGTGCATGAGAGTCCTCGGAGTGTCCGCTGTTTGGTTCGTGATGCCCTTAAAAGTATTGCCCTGAATTTTTGCTCAATCCTCGACTTCTTCGCCGCCCCTGAAAATCCTGCTAAGCGTAGCGGAGAGTTCACCCATCCCATCCATTGTCGCCGCGGAGACAGGTATAGGCTCATATGCGATCCCGGTATTGACTAATCCCCTCAGGATTCGGCTTGTGAGCAAATAATGCGTTTCGCCAGCTTCGGTCGCAATTGCTTTCTCGAGCTCGAGAGGGTCGGAAGACCAACGAAGTATCTGTTTCCATCCTTCTCCCACCAAGTCCTTCTTCGAAAGGGCACTAACGTTGGGCACAGGCAGCCTCAATTGTATAGAGGCTGCCAGCATGGCGATAGCAACAAAATTGATCGCAGTAGATACAACCGTTGAGTCGAATAGGAAGAGCACCGCTTTCCCCTCGCATCGGAAGTTTTGCACTACGAAAGGTCCGCTCTGTCTGTAGGCAAAAAGCTCAAGCTGACCTGGTGTATCAAAGATGACGTAATCAGGATTCAAAGAGTCGACATGGTCCTGCAATTCAGGCATCCTCGAGGCGATCAAATCGGCAGCAAAGATGAGAGCGCCATTAGGACCTAATTGGTAGGAATTCATGATGGTTTGGAAGTCAATCATTTCCCTTATGTCGACATCTGGTTCGTAGGGAAGGTTGAGAGTTCCTGGGTCAAGGTTAGCGGACACGGCATGAGCGCCCTTGTCTGAATACCATGATGCTAGTGCGGATGTCAATAGGGATTTGCCAGATCCGGCCGTGCCTACGATGAATAGGGCAAACATATTTTGGTCCGTGAGAATGCCCAAATTATAATTGTACCGCCATCTGATGTTATTGCTGCGGCAGGTGAGGCGATAAAATGCAGAGAGAAGAACCCTCGTTCGAGATAATCACCGTGGGAAACGAGCTTCTGACGGGCAGGACACTAAACACCAATTCACAATGGCTCTCGGAAAGAATTACCCAACTCGGAGGATTCGTGTCCAGATGCACAGTGATTAGGGATGACGTGACTGAGATTTCTCGAGCTCTCCGAGAGTCGTTACGGCGAGATACGAAATTCGTTATCATAGCTGGTGGTCTTGGTCCAACCTACGATGATCGCACACTTGAGGGAGTTGCAAAAGGTCTCTCGAGAAGATTGCTCGTGAACAAGCAAGCACTCCAGATGTTGAAAGTAAAGTACAAGCAAATGACGGAAAAGGGGGTCATAGAGAAGTTTGAGCTGACTGAGCCTCGGGTCAAGATGGCAAGATTACCCGTCAGGGGAATTCCTCTGCCGAACCCTCTTGGCACGGCGCCAGGCGTTCTCCTGAGGGTAGATACCTCCATCGCAGCCTGTCTACCCGGCGTTCCGTCAGAGATGAAAGGGATTTTCGAAGATTCGTTGAAACGGCTTATCACCAAGCTCACTGGAAGGGTCTACACCTATTCGCGTTCCCTGATGCTAAAGGGAATCGTTGAATCCTCCCTCGCCCCGTTGTTGGACGGGATTGTTGCTAAGTTTCCGGACGTTTACATAAAATCTCATCCTCGAGGTATCGAAGGCACGATTTCAAGAATTCAAGTCGAAATTGGCGGGAAATCTCGTAGGAAGGGTGTAGCAGAAACCAAGGTAAACAACGTAGCCGAGGAGCTGGGCAAACTCGTTCAGGGCAGAGGGGGTTCAATCGCTCTTGTCTGAATCCAAGGATCAACAAGCTGGTGCGTCTCGAAGGGAATATCCGCTAAGACCTCTTGTTGGGGTGGGAGGAGTTGTTGTTAGAAATGGAAAGATACTGCTCGTCAGGAGACGTTTCGACCCAAACAAAGGTAAGTGGTCTTTTCCGGGCGGATTGGTGGAGTTGGGTGAGTCAGTAAGAGATGCAGTAAAGCGTGAGGTAGAGGAGGAGACAGGACTTAGCACCCGTATCGAAAGGTTGATCGATGTCGTGGACGAGGTGACGCGTGATTCGAAGGGAAGAATAAAGTACCATTTTGTGTTGGCTGATTTTCTAATGAAACAGGTCAGTGGCAGATTTAGGACGAATCAAGAGATCAGCGAATTCGTCTGGGTGTCCCTGCTGAAGGCAAAGACGTACGATACCACAAATACTGTCCGAATGATACTGAACAGACTGACCAGTCGTAAGTCATCCTATCTAGAGGAAGTTTAGGAAAGGGTGCCGACGACAAATAGTCGATATTAAGGCTTTGTGTCGCCTTCCTGATACTCTCACTTCTTGGAGAGCCACCACTCTAGATACTCGCCGTGCTGGCGCTTCCTCTTCTTTCGTTCATCCTCTTCGATCGTGATTCCTTGGCGAAGGTCAGTCAGCTGGTCCTTTGTTACAAAGAGACCGCAGCTTTTGCATGCGTAGCGCCTCGCCGGAGCATCATAGAAGAGCTCGCCGCCGCACTCTGGGCAGTATTGCACCTGCAAGTCCGTTTTCTCGGAGCGCGTGACCTCTTATCGTTTAAAAACGTTGTTGAACTCTAATTCACAATCAGGCGGTCAGGAAAGTGCTGAAGCAGGCTTGCAGCGGTTATTTACGAATCGTTCTACGCTCTTTGACCAGAATAGGGGGTAGTTCTTCCTTTTTTGGGACTTCTAGGGGAATCTCGAACAGCACTTCTCCCTCGTATGTAACGTACTGCATCACCTTTCGGCCCTCTACCTCTGCTAGTCTTACTAGGTGGCACAAATCTGATTGAATGCCTGCAAAATTTGCTAATAAATGTGATTGAGTCGGTCGATTAACAAGCTAGCCTCATGAAATCTAAGATCTGATAAGGATCAAACGTAGTGCGGTCTATTTAAGAAGGTCCAGCAATCTCTCATAGAACTTATCAGGCTTCAAAGCTGAGGTGCTATCGAACGAAACAAAGCCGGAGGCTCGGAAATGCGGCGTTCTTCGTGCTGTCCGGTGAAGGTCAAACAATCCAACTGGGTGAATTGAAAGCTCTTCTGGACACCTACAATGGGAATGCTTCCTTGGAATCCGTCGCCGACAGAGTCTTCGTAGCACGCAACGCAACTTATGTCGACGAAATAGTTCGACGAGGAGCCTATCTCAGGCTAGGTGGCCAAGTAATTGGCGAGATAGAATCTTCTAGCATCGTCAGCGAATTTCAGCGTCTTGATTACTCTCCTTTTGTTGACGACGCGAGGACTTTTGCAGTGAAGCTAGTGGATTTTACGGGCAAGCTAAGCCCTGAGAGCATCGAGGCTTACTTAGGGGCTTCAATCAAGGCTAAGGATGCACACCTAACAGTCTCTCTTGAAAGTCCTGATATCCTCGTAGCAATAATCGTCTGTTCAACTAGAACCCTTGTCGGCGCAATCAAGCCTGAGACGGTTCACCGGGCATGGAGTCGGAGGAGACCAAGGGTCAGACCTTTCTTCCATCCCGCCGTGCTCTATCCAAAGTTTGCCAGAGCGTTGGTGAACCTAGCAAAAGTGAAACCTGGAGAAATTCTTCTAGACCCCTTTTGCGGGACTGGTAGCATTCTCTTGGAAGCTGGTCTTGTGGGCGTTCATGCGGTTGGACTCGACATCAATCGTAAAATGTGCAAGGGCTCCTTGCTCAACCTTTCGGCATTTGGAGTGGATTGCATGGGCATTTTGAACTCTGATGCATTAATATCATCCGTGAACAGGTGTGACGCCATAGTCACCGATGTTCCCTACGGAAGAGCCTCCTCAACCAGAGGCATGAGTTCCGATGTCATTCTAGGCGGTTTGGCAGAAAGGGCAAAGGCTATTCTTCCCAAAGGAAGGCACGCAGTTATTGTTTCTCCTGAAACACTCGAGCCATTCGAATTTGACGGGTTCCAGTTGATTGAAACGCACAGAATTTACGTTCACCGTAACCTTACACGTGTCGTACGGGTTCTTAGAAGGAGTTGAGATTATGGTCAGACTTGAGATCGTCTTTCTAGGTACATCATCTTCTGTACCGACAGTCAAAAGGGGACTAACATCGATTGCTGTCGTAAGGGGAGGCGAATTGCTCCTTTTCGATGCCGGAGAGGGTATGCAGAGGAGCATGATTCTGAGCAGGATAGGTTTCAACAAAGAAACAAAGGTCTTTGTCACCCATATGCATAGTGATCATGTGGTGGGTCTTCTTGGATTACTACAGACTATGTCAATGAATCAGAGGGAAAAACAAGTGCATGTCTACGGTCCGAAGGGAATCAGGGGATTCTTGGAAGCCTGTGTAAGATATCTGAAGTTTGGGCTGACTTTTCCTCTTTACGTTAATACCGTCAAAACGGGTTTGGTCATCGACGAGAAGGAGTATGTGGTGAGAGCCGCTTTGGCCGAACATTCAGCGACCACCTACGCATACCTCTTGGAAGAGCGTACTCGCCCAGGTGTGTTTCATCCGGATAAAGCTGCTGAACTTGGCGTGCCAAAGGGTGAGCTTTGGGCGAAATTGCAGCGCGGTAAGAGCGTTAAGGTCGGAGACAAGGTGGTTAAGCCAAGACAGGTTTTAGGTCCGGCAAGAATGGGGAGAAGGATTGGAATCTCAGGTGACACCAGGCCTGTTCCACGCTTAGTTAGATTCTTCAGGGGAGCTGATATTGTAGTGTTCGATTCGACCTATAGCGATCAGCATGCGGAAAAGGCTGCTGAGAACATGCACTCCACCGCCAGAGAGGCAGCGACGATAGCCAAAGCTGCCGGTGCACGACTTCTCATACTTACCCATTTTAGTGCGAGATACGAAGAAACGGACCGCTTAGTTTCCGAGGCCTCTTCCGTTCATCCAAATGTCGTAGCTGCGTCCGACCTTATGCGGATAGAGGTTCCCTATCCGAAGCAATAGTCCTCGAAGCAGCTTTCCCTCTGCAGACCATCCGGATATTCAGACCATCGGCGCGAGCCAATCAATAAAGTCCCGGATGTTTTTGATCGAAACAGTAACGCGTATGGGTCCTAATGGAGATTCTCCCTCCTCTTCGCATATGGCGGCGGTACCCATGAATGCAGCCTGTTTATTGAAGAAAATCCAGGTGGAAGTTTCCGTGGCGTGCTCTGAGAGTAGCCTTCTGGCTACGCCTAAAGTCGCCCTACTTCTGAGTTGGCTGTAAATTCTAGATAGGCACTTCCCATCGTTAGATCTTCCCTCAAGACGGGTGGGTTCAGACCTCAATGGCTCAACTCGAATCTCTGGCAGAAGTTTTTCCACTGCCAGTCTTACCTTATCGGGCGCCTCGGATGGATATATCGGTACTTCGACGAAGACTTCAATCTCATGAGTAAGGGGCTTAACCTGCAAGTCTCTTCATCCATTTCTTCGCTGTATTCTTGGCCCTTGATCGCAGCTCACGGATAGTGATGTCGTTATTGCTTATCACCTCGTCCGATAGCGCGATGATTTTGCCCAGCCCAACTCGCAGTTCCCTGTTATCTCTTGCCACCAACGATTGCCAAGTCAGCGGAGCATCGGTGCGTGCCCTTCTCATTAAGTAGTCATATCTCTTCCTCGGTGATGCGTGGACCGCGAGAACTTTTACATCAGACAAACGCCTAAAAACCTCAACTTCATCGACGCTTCTCGCTCCATCGATCACCACCAATGAACTGCCGGAGGATTCTATCTTGGAAAAGCATAACTCCGCAACAGCGCCCGGTCCTTTTCGTTGCCGAAGCTCCAGCATAACGCTGCCGATGCTTTCCTCGGTGAGCGGTAGACCCCTTTTCTGTGTCTCCTCTCTGATTACATCGCCCATATTTACGATTGCGAACCCTAGCGTGGCTATTGCCTCGGCTGCCGTCGATTTGCCTGCGCCCGGCATGCCCGTGATACAGATCAGCATCTTCCGTCGCCGAGGCTGAGGCCGAGGGCGCAACCGTGCCGTAGACTAATTCACCATCGGAACCTTAATACTGTTTCTGGCCGGAGCATGGGTTGCTGACACGCACAATCAATTTAATTGCGTAGTATAAGATTGCTTGAAGCTAGGTTTGAGAGCCTTCCTTGCTCTCGATATTACCGAAGAGCAGCTAATCAGCAGTCTCAAAGACGTGCAGCAGGAAATCTTGGCTACGGGTGCTGATGTCAAAGTGGTCGAGCCAGAAAATTTGCACTTTACGCTGAAATTCTTCGGTGAGATTCCAGAAACGATGGCAGAACAGATCTATACGAGCATAGCCAATTTAACATTGTCTCCCATCCAAGTCCGATTCGAAGGACTCGGATGCTTCCCGAACCTGAGCAGGATTTCTGTAATATGGGCGGGGGCGGATCCCGAAGCATCCAAGATAATGACGAATTTGGCCAGCGACGTTGAGGGCAGACTGAAAAAGTTCGGGTTCCATAATGAAAGGGGCTTTTCACCCCATTTGACAATAGCTAGAGTCAGGACCGGTATTAACAAGGAGAAACTTCAGGAGTTGATCAATGTGTACCAGGGGCACCTCTTTGGAAAAGATGTCTTGACTTCCTTGAAGATGAAGAAGAGTCAGCTGACACCTCAGGGCCCGATCTACAGCGATGTCTACGAAGTCAAATTCAGAGGAGAGCCATAGGCGTTGTCTGCCTTGGATCGAGTTCTAGATCAAGCCATAAAGCTTGTGGAGCCGACTGCTGAGGAGGCAAGAGCATTAGATAAGACGGCTCAGCGAATATTCCAAAGGGTTCAAGGCGAAGCTCGCAAAGTCTCCCCCCAGCCTGAAGTCGTCTTTGGCGGATCTTTCGCAAGGGGGACTTGGCTAAAGGGCGAGGCAGACATAGATCTCTTTCTGAAGTTTCCTCCTGATGAAACGCGTGAACTCCTTAAGCAGCAGGGTTTGAATATAGGTCGCCGAGCCCTCAAGAATTACAGGCCAAGGCTCAGGTATGCGGAACATCCGTACGTTGAAGGTTTCGTGAATTCAACCAGAGTGAATGTCGTAGCGTGCTTCGATGTTGAAAGAGGTAAGTGGAAAAGCGCGGCTGATAGGTCTCCTTACCACACAGATTTCATCAAGGAGCGATTCGACGATTCACTTCGTAGAGAAGCAAGGCTAGTTAAGAGGTTCATGAGGGGTCTCGGAATCTACGGTGCAGAAATTGCGGTTCAGGGATTCAGCGGCTATGTTTGTGAGGTTCTGACCCTGAAGTTTGGATCGTTTCTTAACATGGTCTCTTCAGTCGCGAAGTTTACGAGAAATCAGGCGATAAGTATCGAGAAAGCTCCTGATGAGCTGGTCAAGATTTTTCGGACTCCTTTGATTATTCTGGATCCTATCGATATCAGGAGGAATCTGGCAGCGGCGATTTCCGGCGAGAATGTTGCCAAATTCATCGCTTCATCAAGGAACTTTCTGAAAGACCCAGCTCTAAACTTCTTCTTGGGACCCAAGCCGTCGAAGGTAATTCATTCCTATGGAATTTCTGATCATCTTCTTGCGGTAGTTTTCAAGCATTCAAGGAGGAGCGAAGATATTCTGTGGGGACAGCTGCGAAGAACACTTAGCTTCCTTAGAAGGCAACTTGAACTCGGCGGCTTTGTGATCTTTAGATCCATTCCTGCAAGCGACAATCTGTCTGAGAGCGCATTGCTGTTTTTGGTGAACAGCTATTCCATCTCCAGAAGAATCATCAAAGTTGGCCCTGATGTCTATCGAGCTCAAGATCTGAGCCGTTTTGTTGAAAAGAACCGAGGGACTAGGTTGATGTGGGTCGGAGAAGATGCTCGAACGTACGCTCTGACGGAGAGGAAGATTTCGGACTCCGCACTATTTGTGAGAACTACGATTAGAGATCAAAGATTAGGGCTCGCTCCTGGGCTGCGGGACGATTTTTCCAGAGGATTTACGGTACTAAGGGGAGACAAGGCTAGGGGTGTTCTGGCTAGGAAAAAATGGCTGTGGGAGGCGGTCATGAGACTTGTCAGCACCGACAAGCTTGCCTTCGGTGCCAATTGAAGAGATTTTAAATCCGCCCTACGTTAGTGTCCTCTGCTACCCAACACCAAGTGATGCAGATGCTTCGGCACGCTTGACCGAGTTGAAATCTCTGGGCGTCAGCAAACTAGTATTCGAAGGAAAGACAAAGCTCGGCTACCTAGGACTCTTGGGAAAGGGGTGTGTGAGCTTGGTCGTGAAAGCTGAAAGGGAGGGGCAGCTCATCGCTCTGAAGATTCGTCGCATTGATGCAAACAGACCAACTTTGGAAGATGAGGCTCGACTAACGAAGCTGGCTAATCAGGTCGGGGTTGGTCCTAGCCTAATTTCGTATTCAAAGAATTTCATCCTAATGGAACTCGTTCAGGGTGTCCGTATAGTCGACTGGTTGAAGGACCTTTCAGGGAAGGGTATGATGAAGAAACTAAGGATGGTTCTAAAGGAGACGCTCGATCAATGCCGAAGGCTCGATAAAGCTGGGATCGATCACGGAGAGTTGAGTACACTCACCAAGCATGTTATCGTGTCTAACAAAGTCTCTATAATTGACTTTGAAACGGCAAGTCTCCATAGGAGACTGGCAAACGTAACCTCTGCTGTACAGTACTTGTTCATAGGTGGTCCCGGTGCGAAAAAGGTTAGGAGGTTGCTCAATATTCCGGACACAAATCGAACAATTGAAGCGGTAAGGGCCTACAAGTCGAAATTCGACGAAGAGAGCTTTACCAATTTGCTTCGAGTATTGAAAATGGTCAACCTTAAAATTCCACAGTAAATTCCCTCGAAGTAGGGGCCGTCGTCTAGTGTGCACTACTCGTCGAACGGGCACGGACAGCTTGGTCTTGGGTTAACCCGCCAACAGGATACCAGACTTCAAGGGTGAACCTGGGGCGCTGGCGGTCGTGGGTTCAAATCCCACCGGCCCCGCCATCACTTAAGTTCAAAACCATAGCCCGGGGGATATGTTCAGTTTTCGGTCACTACTCCGGGCTTCGAAGTCGTCAATGTGTCGCCGTCTTCAAACATATCGCTCCGACCCGGACAGAGCGTTGACGCTACAGTGACGGTCAGCACACCCGCGAATGGGTATTTTGGCGCGCTGTCCTTAGTTGCCAGTACTTAGTCTCCTCCAACACTGTAACCGTATAGGCTGTCAACATCAACGTCACGGCGCCTTACAAAGATGCTGCCGTCACGTTTGCAGATATGATGTCAGATACTTTGTAGGTTAGAGTGGGATACGGTTGGTTTGTTAGTCCATTACTACGCTCTTCCATGTCGTAAAGTCCCTCCGTCCCCATCAACTGAGTTCAGGAACTGTAGAGTTATCGAAACACGAATACTTGCGTCTTCTTCTCTTTGCCCCCGAGATTTGACGCTACCTGATCCTAAGCGAACGACTTAATTATTCACTCTCACTGACGACTAATAGAACGAGACCATGACTCTGGAGACCAAGATCAGCAAATCCGAAGAAGAATGGAAGGAACAACTAACCCCTGCCCAGTTCAGGGTAACCAGGAAGAAGGGCACGGAACCGCCTTTCACAGGTGAATACGTCCATACTGAAGATATAGGAATTTACCAGTGTGTTTGTTGTGGCAACGAGCTGTTTCTCTCGGAGACAAAGTTTGAATCGGGCACCGGATGGCCTAGCTTCTGGTCTCCCCTGAAGAACGAGAATTTGAGAGAAAAGGATGATTACAGCTCGTTCATGCGTCGAACTGAGGTATTATGCAATAGATGCGATGCGCACCTGGGCCACGTGTTCAATGACGGGCCTCAGCCGACAGGATTGCGATACTGCATCAACTCTGTCGCTCTAAAATTTGAAAAGAAGAAGTAGTCCAAACTCGGAGCTCCTGCTTCGCCTCGTAAACAGTTTCCGTAGGTTCGGTTTTTCTATCTCTGGCTGGCTATCCATTCACTCGAAGTAACTTCATATCAATGTTCTGTTGACGAAGCCTTTTTGCTGCGAATTACTTTCAGAACATCGTCGAGCCAAACCTCAGGGGTACGCTCTGTGGGTCCTTCGGCTGTATGGATATGGAACCTGGGGATCTTCATTGCTGGAGCGTGTTCTACGCTGTTCCATCGTATTATGCCCTCATGGGTGCCCTTCCTCCAGTTATAGCCGTAAAGCACCCTCTTTGCCCTCAACCACACCTCGTGAATGTCTATGATGGTTCCGTCGCTTAATTCGGCTCTGATGTAAATGACTCTCTTCTTCTCGACCGGTTCTGAGATATCGCGAAGAACCTCGTAATGAGCTATCAGCTTCGAACGCTTGAGGATTCTGAAGTTGTAGTCCGGAGAACGCCGCAAAAATTCACTTTCCGCAGAGCTCTAGTATCTCTCTCCAGCGCGTTATTTTGCTCTGTAGTATTTCCCAATAGTGCAGGTCGAAGACCTTCTCGTGCTCCTCCCATGCAGTACCTACACCATTACTGACTTGGCGTCTTATGCTGGCAAGGTTTGATTCGTACTTTTGAGAGAGGCTTCGGGATTCGTTAGAGTATTCTGCGATCTTCCTATTGGCCACCTCCTTGATGGTGGAGATCAGGAAGCCAGATGCATCCTCCCCTAGCTCCAAATTCAGCAATTCGGAAAGCCGTGGCGGGAGGAGTATTTCGGGCATTACATCTGAATCATAAGGAAGTCGCCTTTATAGATTGATTGTACCGTAGCAGCTTGGTCCTCACCGTATCCTAGTGCGAAGGCCACTCATTAAGATACCAGACTTCAAGGGTCAACCAGGGGCGCTGGCTGTTTCGAGTTCAAATCTCGCCGGCGCCACCATTTCAGGGGGGATATAGTTAGCACTAAGATTTTGGACTACGTTTTCTATGGTGAAAAGTAGGTAGCTGAGTCACCGAGCGGTCTTCTATACCAAAATGCAGACGTATGGGCCATGACCGCACCTAGAGCTGAGAAGGTGTACGAGAAGCATGCTTGGATAATTCTGTTTGTAATGAGCCTTCTCCCATTCGTTGTGGGCTTCAGTTACATCGCAGGGGGTGTAGCTCGCCCGCCAAACTATCTGGTGAACTGGCCAGACCTGACACGCAGTGAGGTAGCCCCGTTGCTGGCGCGGAGCCCAAGCGAGTTATCACTTATCTTCGGCCAAGTGCTTACCTCATGGGGAATATTCGAATCCACGTTCGGCGCCCTCGGCATGGCGATATCTGCAACAAGCTTCAGGAGGGGGGAAAAATGGGCTTGGTATGCCCTCTCGATCATACCGATTGCCTTCGCTGGTGAATTGGCGAACGCGGTAATGTGGGCATCACGTCAGGACCCATACCCCTCTTGCTCGGGATAGTCGTGCTTGGATTGCTCTTACCCTACAGGAAGTTCTTCCCTAGCAAGGAGTCACATAGCTAGCTGAAAGTGCCGTCCTGGCCCCCTTCTTGTACGACGGGGATCCGGTTAGTAGCTCGATTCTAACTGTGCTTTCAAATGATAAAAGTAGAAGGCAGCTCTACCATGTATAGTTGAAAGAGCTAAGCAGCCACGTCTGTGAGACTCTACTCCTTTCCCTCACCCTCTGACGAACTTCCCTTGATCCAGGACTGTACACGGGTCAAGAGGCCCGTGAACTCCATCGGGAAAATGAACTTCGTCGCGGGACTCGCCCCTAGAGCCTTCATGGCTTCTAAGTATTGGAGGGCCATGGTCTTTGCATCCACACCCCTGGCTGCGCCATAGATCGTTGTTAGTGCCTCTGAGTACCCTTGAGCTCTAAGTATGGCGGATTGTCGATCTCCCTCCGCCCTGAGGATTGCTGACTGCTTATCACCTTCCGCGACTAGAATCGTCGACGCTCTTTTCCCTTCTGCCTCGGTCACCGTAGCCCTTCTGCTCCGCTCGGCTGACATCTGCCTTACCATCGCCTCTTGCACGTCTTTCGGGGGGAGAATCTCACGAATTTCCACGCTTGTCACCTTGACTCCCCAGCGTTCGGTCACCTCATCCAACTTCGCTCGCAAGACATTATTGATCTGCTCTCTCCTAGCGAGGAGTTCGTCAAGGGGTATGTCACCAACTACTGCCCTCAAGGTCGTAGTAGCAATCCCCACCGAAGCTCCTACAAAGTTCTGGACCTGTACAATGCTCTGCCCTGCATCAAATACTTTGTAATAGATCAAGAAATCTATGTCAGCAGGAGCGTTATCCTTCGTAATACAGGTCTGCCGGGAGATTTCTAGGAAACGCTCTCGTAAATCGACCTTGTTCACCCGATTGATAAGGGGGGCTAACAGAACGACACCCGGCCCCTTGGCACCGACGAAGCGACCTAGCCTGAAGACTACAATTCTCTCGTATTCTCGAATTATTTTTATGGAGGAAGCGACGAGAGCGAGAACGATTATGGCCAATATTGCATAGCCTACTAGTTGCGCAATGAAATCCGTAGAGACTTGCAGGATAGGGAGGATTGTGTTCAAACTACTTACAGCCTCTTAACACGAAGCTTCAGACCCTGGACTGCTATAACCCTTACCTTCTCGCCTGCTGCAATGTCTCCGTCGGCGAGGGCGGTCCATGTATCCGATGCGACTAGCACGGTTCCCGTTTTTCCGGGGCTCAATTCCGTCTTTGCCACGCCTTCCATACCGACAAGAAGCTTGAGATCGTGGGCGGCCGGTTTGCGTCCAAGCGCCACCCGAATCTGGTGAAGATAGAATCCGAAGATACCCGCTCCGACTAAAGCTGCTGCTCCTAGCGTGTACGAGGAGACTTGTAGTTCTGGCGCCTTTGGGAGAAGGGGCGCTCGATAGATCATTATCGCCGCGGCCGTTAGAGCCAGGGCTACGCCCGTAAGGGCGAGCAGACCGTGGCCTTTTTTCAATTCTAGTAAAATTGTGCCAACTCCAGCGATTAACAGAGCTGCGACCAATGGGTCCAGTCCAATGATCTGGAGTCCATACAGGGACATCGCAATCAAGGTTAACCCGAGAGCGGTGCCTATGATAGTCGGATGGAAGAGGTCAAGCAGTATCAGCAAGCCTCCGATCGAGGAGAGCAGAGACACAACCACGGGGTCGCTCAGGAAAGAGAGGATGCCGCTTCGTAGATCCGCGTTATAGTACGAGAGAGGAGAGGAGGCCACTCCGGCCGCCTTTAGAGCGTCTTCAGGACTGGATGCCTTAGCCTGAGCTATGTTGTTGCGAATAGCCTCTTCTGTAGTAACGGATATCCCGTCAATGACGAAGGAGCGGGCTAGGGTTTGGTTCCGGCCGTGCAGCTCCGCAAGGCTCTGCATCCAAGATGCGAGGGCGTTTGTAATCTTAGCCCTCTCACTGGGATCAACTGCCCCGAGAATGGGGCTCGCTGAACCAATTACAGTGCCAGCGTCCATCACTATGAAGTCGGAAGCCATTGAAATGTAGGCTCCCGCCGAAAAGGCACGCGCCCCGCTAGGTCCTATGTAAATCACCACTTTCAGCCCCGCCTTCTCCGCCTTACTCATGGCGTCTACGATACCCTCCGTTGAGCCCAAGAGGCCTCCGTTCGTGTTGAGTTGGATTAACGCTGCTTTCGCTCCGCTGTCAAGGGCTGCCTTTAGTCCTCTCTCTACAATGTCCGCTGATCCTTGGTCTATGTTTGAGTTGATGAGGATAACGTACGTAACACTAGTTGCCTGCGACCAAGCTGAGAGGACAGCGAAACTTGCGAAGGCTAGGAGCAGGATAAGTTGGGTGAGGTCTAGGTAGAATCTACTGCCGAGTCTGCGCCGCAAGCGATACGAGAGAGACTGGTGGCTCTGTCTTGAAAACTTTCCTTCAGCCAGGAATTATCTGGTAGTTATATTTCCGGATGGTGAGTCATCGAAGATACGCGTCGCAGCCGATTCTATGAAATTCACTCCTAGGATCATGGTGCAGGATAGGATAAGTATCGCTGTTGGGCGCACAATTCAGTGAATTAGATCATTTTAGAGAAAACCCAGTACTCGCCTTTCTCCTTCAGGCCCAACTTCATCAGTCTTGCCAGCAGCAAACGGTATTTCGGTGCAAAGGTCCTAACTCTTCTGGAAGCTAGGTTTCTAATCCGCTCGCTTGACCGACTCAGCAGAGATTCAAGCGCAAGTAGATTGCCATCGATGTAAGAGACCTCTACGACCGAATTTTCACCTTTGGCGGCATCGAGAAAAGCCACGCCATTTCGCTCCGGACCTCTAGAAGCAACGAAGAGTCCACCTCTATTCACATATTCGTTCAAAGTTTCACGATTCATTTCATACCACACCCAGCTTCTGCACATTAGACCGACGGATGCTCTATAAGCAGCGGAGCTTCTAATTTCCGACCATAGAGAATCAAGCTCACTTGGCTTCGGCTCTCTAACTGTTAGATTACGGGGGTGACTTCGGGAGCTTCCCTCCATCAAGACAAATCTAGCCTCTATGTGAAATGCCAACTTCTTGAGATGAGCTTTGGCAGCCTCATTTTCCGATGAAACAGCTAGGCGGGCTATCCTCGCCCCCATCTGTGAGGAGAATTCTATTGCATGGCGCGCCAGCGCAGTTGCTACTCCCTTCCGCTTGTCCTTCGGATTGACCCTAGCCCCTTCAAGCCAAGCGTATTCAGGAGTGAGAAACCGTACGTGGTTCATCCCAACCACTTCTCCGTCAAGGAGACCTACGAAAATGCGACCATTCGGGTCATTAAGCCAGTCATCCCAAACTTGGGGAATATAGTCCCCCCATCGCCAAGTTCTGCTAGCGAACCTGAGAACTTGCGACTTGTCTGCTGACTCAGCGTCCCGAATGACCAATTCGGACTCTTTCGTCAAGGACGACCTCAATACGACTGCTACAGAAACTGTGGTTCTCGCAATTATGCTTACTCCCGACAAACCACGCGCTGCGCGAGTGACCCATGAACAGTTAATACGAAATCTCCGCGACAGGTCTTTGATCAAAATGTCCGAATCCGATTTGATAGTGGAGAAGGAACCACCAATTGGGCTGATACGGCTCAACCGACCATCAGTCCTGAACGCACTGAGCACGCCTCTGATGAAGCAGCTGTCAGCTGTCTTGAAGGACATGGATAGTGACGCTGTGATCGGGGCTGTCGTGATAACTGGAAGCGAAAGGGTATTCTCCGCTGGAGCAGATATCAAAGAAATGGCGCAAGCTTCCCCCACTGAAGTAATGACTCTTGATCATCTTGTATTTTGGGATGCGGTTGCTAGCTTCTCCAAGCCTCTCATCGCAGCGGTAAGTGGGTACGCGTTTGGTGGGGGATTCGAATTAGCAATGAACTGCGACATAATCATAGCATCTGAAGGCGCACAATTCGGGCAGCCTGAAATAAATGTGGGTGTAATTCCGGGTGCTGGAGGAACGCAGAGGCTGAGCAGAACGGTTGGCAAGTACAAGGCTATGGAAATGATTCTCACCGGCTCACCTATTTCGGCTCAAGAGGCGCATCGCTTAGGAATCGTAAAC
>Ga0213870_1000426_pt1 | contig 20257 bp, 20 predicted proteins | sample WICALVC2017_Meta_FD_160119 | JGI IMG/M metagenome (GOLD analysis project Ga0213870, IMG submission 160119) | Freshwater microbial communities from subterranean cave lake in Wind Cave National Park, South Dakota, United States - WICALVC2017 | ecosystem: Environmental > Aquatic > Deep subsurface >... | reverse complement strand
ATCCTGCCCTCCATTCCCTCGGAGCATGACATGGTATACACCACCCTGATTGTGTATCCTTGGTTTTCTAGCCATAGATCAATTTAACACCCTTTTTTTTAATAATGCAATAACGCAAGCCTGACCCCAATTCTGACCCCAATTTTACAATTTCACTAAACGCTCGTGATGCTATAAAATCTATTAGCCAAATATCTCGGAAAGTGGAATGACCAACTCCGGCAAAAGCGGTGTTACAAGTGTTCCCCCACTTTCAACAGATAATTCTTCTGCCCGAACGTAAATCCCACCTTGCATTCGATACACCTTGATCGCCTCAAGTTCTGGATCAATAATCCAGTATTCCTTCACGCCATACTGCTCGTAGAGTCTTCGCTTGATGATCTCATCGGTCTTACGACTTCCGGCTGAAACAATCTCGACCACCAAATCGGGTACCCCCATAATATGTTTTTTAGTAATAATTGAAGCCTGTTCAGAAGCAATAAAAAGCAGGTCGGGTTCCACCACGTCAATATCAGAAAGGACAACATCCATGGGAGCAGTAAAGATTTCGCCCAGTTTGTGCTTTCTTAAAAAATTGTCAAAGGCGGTTGAAAGGTTGCGGGAAATCCGTTGGTGCTTTGTGAAGGGGGAAGGCGACATGATATGTTCTCCATCAATGAGTTCATGCCGTTTACCATCATCTGAAAACAGCAAAAAGTCTTCGTATGTCCATTTTAAATGTTGTGCAAGTTGTGGCATAAAAACCTCACGGTAGGGGCAACCGGGTCGGTCACCCTGTCTGAACTGTCCCACATTCCATGGCAAATGTCAAAAAGAAAGCCCTGTCATTTAGGCAATAGATAAGGGACTCCCCATTGTCAAGACAAAAAAACGGCGTTTCACCAGCATTGATTTCACTTCGTGGAGTTGTTACCATGCGAGCATGAATAAAACAACTCAGAAAAGAGGACAATCGCCATTTTGCATTATCCCTTACTATACAGGGGATAAGATGTTGGAGAAAATCCTAAAAAACCCAAAGAGCATAAGTTTGCTTTGGTTGGAGATACTCTTCAACGACAAAATTCAATGGGAAAACCATCTCAATCAGCCCGAAGTAAAAGCGGCTTACGAGAAAGCCTGTCTCTGGTACGTCCATTTCAAGACAATGGTCGAAGGTCATACAGGAAGAAAGCCATTAGAAATTCGAATGGGGCACGACCCTCGCAGGGCACGTTGCCCATGCGAAGAGAAGATTGATGATCGGGAATATAGACGATTTCTGGAGGCGCTGAATTTTGTCGCAGGTTGATTTAAAAAAAATCCTATCGCTTCTCAAAATATTTGCAAAGGAAAGAGAAAACCGTATTGAAGTGATTCTCTTGGGAGGACTCGCACTCCAGCATTATGGAATGCAGGATAGGGCCACGATTGATGTGGATGCGGAAGTGTCTGTCGATTTGGAAAAGCTTTTCCAGTTTTTAAAGGCAAATCAAATTCCGTCTGACTTGAGTGAAAACATCTCTGGATGGTCAGTTGTTGCGATGCCGCCGGGGTACCGCGATCGGGCCATAACCATCTATCAGAATCCCTGCCTTCGCGTCGCCGTTCTCTGCCCTCTGGATTTTATTATTTCCAAATTGAGACGGTTTACCGAAGAGGATATTCATGATGCCCTATTCATTGTAAAGAAGTTCTCCATTTTGCCAGAAGAAATAGAACGAGCTGCCCATGAGGCGATTTGCCACTCTGTAAAGGACACAGCACTTTTTCTGTTTCAAAGCAATGTCCGTCTCTTTCTCAATAAAACTATATTGTGGGGCTGATATTAACCAATATTACCTACGCGTGGGTCGATCCACGGGTCAGACTGGGGGGTAATATCGATTTTGACAATCCATTTTCTCTTCAGTATACTCCTGCACCATGAGTATTGGATTGATTGCACTGATCGTGGTGGCCATTTTCCTGTTGGCTTATCGCGTCTATGGACATTTACTCCACAAGGCATTTGCTTTGGATAACAGCAGAGAAACCCCGGCAAATCGGATCAATGACGGGGTGGATTTCGTTCCAACCAAAACGACCCTGCTTTTGCCTCAACATTTCTCTGCGATTGCGGCAGCCGGCCCGATTGTCGGGCCGATTCTTGCCGGCCTTTGGTTTGGCTGGTTGCCTGCGCTCCTTTGGATTGTGATTGGAAACATCTTTATTGGCGCGGCACACGACTTTTCCACACTTGCAGCCTCTATGCGCCATGGCGCGCAATCCATTGCAGAGGTGATTGGGGGGTGCATTGGAAAACGCGCATCTTTACTCTTTCTCCTGTTTGTCTGGATATCGCTGATGTACGTTATTGTCGCCTTCACGGATTTGACCGCCTCCACCTTTATGACAGAAAACTACGGCGGAGGGGTGGCGTCTTCCTCTATTTTATATCTTCTTTTGGCTGTCCTCATTGGGGTCATCATGAACCGAGTGACGCTCCCGACATGGTTTTTGGCGTCTATCGCCATTCCGCTGATTATGCTCATTATCTGGGGCGGTCAGTTCATTCCGATCTCTCTTCCAGAAACTTCTTTTCTAAGCCCTGCCAAAGTATGGGGTGTGCTGATTTTGGGTTATTGCTTTGTGGCATCGATTTTACCCATCTCCATTTTGATGCAACCTCGTGGTTTTTTAGGCGGCTACTTTCTTTATGGTGCATTGGCAGTGGGTATCGTTGGCCTTTTTTTTGGGGGGTATGACGTCCAGTACCCAGCCTTTATTGGGTTTACAAATTCCAAAGGGGTATCCCTATTCCCCATCCTATTTATCACCGTTGCCTGCGGCGCCTGTTCCGGTTTCCATGGCCTCGTTTGTGGCGGCACAACGTCAAAACAGATCGAAAAAGAGGGGGATGCCCATCCAGTTGGATATGGCGGCATGCTCTTGGAAGGATTGGTTGCGGTGATTGCGCTTGCCACGGTGATGATGTTTGCAAAAGGAGACGCGGCGCTTGACAAAGGGCCTACGGCGATTTATGCGCAGGGACTTGCCCAATTTGCAAATATTTTGGGGGTGCCGACCGCTGTTGCAATGAGCTTTGGTCTGCTCGCCTTTGCCACATTCGTTTACGATACGTTGGATGTGGCAACCCGCTTGGCAAGATATATCTTGCAGGAATTAACCGGTTGGCATGGAAAAGGGGGACGCATGGGGGCAACGCTTGCAACGCTGATTGTCCCACTCCTTTTTCTGATTACCACAAAAGAAACCGCCTATCTGAAGTTTTGGCCGATATTCGGTGCCAGTAACCAGTTATTAGCCGCTTTGAGCCTTTTGGGCATTTCCGTTTGGCTCGTGAAGACGGGGAAAAACCCGTATTATACGCTTATCCCAATGGTCTTTCTGCTCATTATCACCTTTTGGGCACTGCTTCTATTTATCACCCCTTGGTTTGTCAGCCTTAGCCCCGATCTGAACGGTTCCGTTGCCATTATATTGATCTGCATTGCTCTGTGGTTGCTTCTTGAGTCATATCAAGCGGTTTTACAACACAGAGCCTCTTCAACCTAAGAGCAGAGTATCCAGATCAACGGAGCACCCTTTCATCTCCGCCCCTGATGATCGTCCCATCAGCTCAAATCCTGCCGTTCCCTCTTTAGCCAAGTCTTCTGTTAGGATAGCGGAAACCGAATGAATGTTGGCCGCATCATAAAGAGCCAATAGCCCCACTTCCCCTTTTATCGCAGGTTTTAGTGTTGCCGGTGCGAGTATCTGCCATCGTGTTTGTGGCGGCGCGTGATAGATACGCGAACACGGAACGCCCGCTATGCCATCGTAAAATTGAGAGGTCATCTCGGCCATCCCGTATTCGTTACAGCAATAATCCATAGGGATACCCAGCCGCTTCTCAATCATGCCATACAGCCAATGCAAAGAAACGGCTCTTGATCTCCCTTTAAACCCGCCGGTATCCATCATTTTGCTTCCCGCAGGAAGTGAGATGATCTCTGGCTGATCCATGAGAAAATCAATAAAATGAACAAAAGAAAAAGAGGTGCCGATCAGAAGAACAGGGCGCGTTGCTTCAGAAAGATCGTACAATAGTTTTTCAGAAAGCAGTCGTCCTTGATGAATATAATAATCGCTTTCTTCTGTTCCAACCGCCTCCCGAACCACTTCCATCATGTAGGACAATGAGGAATGAGGGGATTCTTCAGACGACGGGGTTAAAATGCAAAGACGCATTTTATTATCTTGATTCAAAACATGTCTTTTAAAATGGGATAAAATAGCAGCCTGTGCGATTTCTAAATCGAATACCGCATGGCGACTCCGTTTGTCCTGCCCCCCTTTTGTTGTCCCGCTAGAATGAAAAATCCGAACTGCTTTTTCTATCGGCTGACAGACGACGTCCACAAATTTAAACGCGGTGACTGGCAGTGCTGGAATCTCTTCCCAGCGATTGATCTGATTGGGTGATTTATTCTGCAAGAGACAAAATTGCCGATAAGGGCGATTGTGTTCAAATTGATATTGGAATATCTGTTCGGCCAGATCGTTAAAGGGGCCATCCGAATTCTCTCCGGGTTCGGAACGAATCAGTTTTAGGACGGCATCCTTCATAGCGTAACAAATGGCCATAGGATGATGCAGATCGGTTTTGTTTACTTGACGAACTGAATGGTGGCAACGGTTTCTGTTGAAATATCTCCATCCGGATCAGAAGCAAATGTTCCCTCAATCGTATATGTCCCTGCTGGGAGGGTCTCACTTTTAGCACAACCAAAGTCGTCAAGGAGACACTCGCTTCCATCCCACTCAAACAATTTTTTCGTCTCCCCCGGCTTAATTGTGACCGTAACAATCTGGTCGCAGTGGGTTGCTGGCGGAATAACAAACTCTCTTCCGTCGCTGTCAAAATAGGAAAAGTCACAAGCCGGATATTTCTGATTGTAGGCGTAAGAAACCTTTCCGATATTACGCACCTTGAATTCTATCTTCTCGCCCACCTTGTAAGTCGGTTTCAGGATAAATTGAATATCTCCCGTTTCAGGGGTAGGCGGGCCTGCGAATGCAACAGCCCCACAAATGACTGTTAAAATAGTAATAAGATATGTTGTAACAGTTAAAAAGGAACGCTGACGAACCATTTCTCAAGCACCTCCTCATGTTATGATATTGATTTCACACCCTCACAGGCCTTAGTATAGCACAGTTGCAAGGAAGATCACAGCATGATTCGGGCCGTACGTTATTTTGAACAATATCTTAAAATAGAACGAAATGTTTCTCCACACACACTTAGGAACTATCTCTCCGATTTGGCGCACTTTTGCTCGTTTTTAGCGTCTGCAGGGGGCAATCAGAGAGTCGACCAGATTGATCTTCTGACGCTTCGCGCTTACTTGGCAACGTTAAAAAAAATGGGATTAAGTAAAACAACCGTTGCCCGTAAACTCGCAACACTCCGATCGTTTTTTCAATATCTAACCCGCGAAGGATGGGTAGACCAAAATCCAGCACGATGGATTACCACCCCAAAAAAAGAAAATCGGCTTCCGACCTGTTTGACCGTGGACGAGGCCCAGCGGCTGATGGGATGTCCAACCGTAGGGGCGGGTTCTAAAGCCGCCCTTCTTGAACCGGCCCCTCCACAAAAAAAGGCGCAGCGTACGCTTCGAGATACGGCTATTTTAGAAACGTTTTATTCTACGGGGATCCGTATCTCCGAACTGATTTCACTCACAAAGGGGGATATTGATTTTCAAACGGGGTTGGTTCGGGTTTTTGGAAAGGGAAGAAAAGAGCGGGTGGTCCCTATTGGAGAAAAGGCACTGACTGTGCTACAAGAGTACCTTTGCAAGGGCGTGTCGCAACGCGCCCCTACAGGAGGGGACGTCCTCTTTTGTAATACTAAAGGGAACCCGATGACAACTCGGACAGTGCATCGCATTGTAAAGCGATATATGAGCCAAATTGATCGGCCTTCTTTTTCGCCCCACACGCTTCGGCATACTTTTGCAACCCATCTTCTGGAGGGAGGCGCCAATCTGCGATCAGTTCAGGAAATGCTAGGACACACCAGTCTTTCAACAACACAGCGATATACACACTTGCAAGTAGATCACCTCATACAAGTCTACGATAAAGCACACCCAAGGGGGGGGGCGGCCCCCGGCGGTCATAGCGGCCTCGTTTGGCCGCTGAAAAGATAGGGGGGAACAATACATGGAGAAAGAACAGATTCACTCTACTACCATTCTTTCTGTGCGCCGTAACGGCCAAGTGGTCATGGCTGGCGATGGGCAGGTGACACTCGGCGCTACGGTGATGAAGCATAACGCGCGAAAGATTCGCAAAATTTATAACGATTCAATTTTAACCGGTTTTGCAGGTGCAACTGCAGACGCTTTTACCCTCTTTGAGAAATTCGAGGCGAAGCTTGAAGAATATCACGGAAATCTGGTGCGGGCCGCCGTGGAGCTTTCTAAAGATTGGCGAACCGATCGGATTTTACGACGGCTAGAAGCGTTATTGGCGATAGCGGATCGTGACCATTCCTTGATTCTTTCTGGCAATGGAGATGTGATTGAGCCGACCGATGGCATTGTCGCCATTGGCTCCGGCGGCCCTTACGCGCAATCCGCCGCACGGGCATTGATAGCCCACACGGAACTCACAGCCTACGCCATTGTAGAAGCATCTATGGGGATTGCCGCTGATATTTGTATTTACACGAACAAAGAAATAATGGTAGAAGTTTTGGGGGTGACGACCCCCGACGAGAATAGCGGCCTTGTTGGTCCGCTGGAAAAATAGGAGTATGATGTCAATAGATACAGCAGACTTAATTCCACGACGGATTGTCGAGGAGCTAGACAAATATATTATTGGGCAACGGGATGCCAAACGCATGGTGGCCATTGCCTTGCGCAGTCGATGGCGGCGACAACGGCTTCCTGCGGAATTACGCGACGAGGTCATGCCAAAAAATATTATCATGATCGGACCTACGGGTGTGGGGAAAACAGAAATTTCCCGACGGCTGGCAAAACTGTCTCATGCCCCATTCATCAAAGTAGAGGCGTCGAAATTTACAGAAGTGGGGTACGTAGGCCGGGATGTTGAATCAATGATTCGTGATCTGGTTGAGTTGGCGATTAACATGATTAAGAGCCAGCACAGCGAAACTGTAGTAGAAAAGGCCAAAAAACTGGCGGAGGATCGGCTGTTGGATTTGTTGCTACCGCCGCCGCCAATGCAAATATCAACGGGCATTTCCAGTGAACTGAGAGAGTCTGGCGCGCCTTATTCTGACTCGTATGAGCAGAGCCGTAAAAAAATGCAGCAGATGTTACAGGAGGGAAAACTGGATGACAAGTCTGTTGATTTGGAGGTCAAGGACAAGTCGTTTCCCCCGATTGGCGTGATATCCAATGTTGGCATGGAGGAACTGGAAGGGAATTTGCGGGAGATGCTTGGCGGGATGATGCCGGGTAAAAAGAAAAAACGACGCGTAAAGGTTCCAGAAGCGTTTATTATTTTGCAACAAGAAGAGTCTGCACGCCTCATTGATATGGATCAGGTCACGCAGGAGGCAATTGATCGCGTGGAAAATTCAGGGATTATTTTTATTGACGAAATTGATAAAATTGCGAGCCGCGATAAGGGACACGGGCCGGATGTCTCACGGGAAGGAGTTCAGCGAGATCTGTTGCCCATCGTAGAAGGGTCTACCGTGAATACCAAATATGGCATGGTGAAAACCGATCATATTTTGTTTATCGCGGCGGGGGCGTTTCATGTGGCAAAGCCTTCTGATCTGATTCCAGAACTACAAGGCCGGTTCCCTATTCGAGTTGAGCTTTCATCATTGACAAAGGAAGATTTTGTACGGATATTAACGGAGCCTAAAAACGCGTTGACCCTGCAATATCGTGCCTTGTTAGAAACGGAGACGGTCGATCTACAATTTACTAAAGACGGCATTGAAGAGATTGCAGGGATGGCGGTTTATGCCAATGAGCAAGCCGAGAATATTGGGGCGCGGCGTCTTTTTACCATATTAGAAAGACTGCTGGATCAAGTCTCCTTTGATGCGCCGGAGCTGACTGAAAAAAAGATCCTCGTGGATAAAAAATATGTGGAGGATCACCTGCGCCATATTATCAAGGATCAAGACTTAAGTCGGTATATTTTGTAACGCACCCCCTTGTAACTTACGCCCGACCCCCTCTCTTATTTATAAGAGAGGGGAGATAAGAAGGGGTGTTGGAGGATAATGACTTTGTTTTTAAAAATAATCTGCTTCCCCTCTCTTATAAATAAGAGAGGGGGTCGGGGGGTGAGTTGAATCATTTACACCTGCGTGCAAAGATACTCGTTGAAGCCCTGCCGTACATTCGCGCCTTTTTTGGAAAGACGATTGTGATAAAATACGGAGGCGCAGCAATGACGGAGTCTGCGTTAAAGGCAAGCTTTGCGGAAGATGTTGTGTTGCTGAAATATGTCGGAATTAATCCGATTGTTGTGCATGGTGGCGGCCCTCAGATTTCGGGCATGATGAAACGTTTAGGAAAAGAGGTGAAATTTGTGGAAGGGATTCGGGTCACAGACAGCGAGACGATGGAGATTGTTGAGATGGTTTTGGTAGGGGCTTTAAATAAGGAGATTGTGAATTTGGTGAATCAGCATGGGGGCCGAGGCGTCGGGTTATCTGGCAAAGACGGCGGCCTTATCCTAGCGAAGCCGCGTAAGGGGATTCACGAAGAGACCTGTCATGTAGGCGATGTTGCCGAGATTGATCCACGAATTTTAGAAAGATTGGGAGGGGGAGGCACAGGAGAAGAAGGAGTGCGATTTATTCCAGTCATCTCCCCAGTCGGTGCGGACGAAAAAGGAAAAAGTTATAACATCAATGCCGACGCGGTTGCGGCACATATTGCCGCTTCTCTTTCAGCGGAAAAGCTCTTGATCCTAACTGATGTTGCTGGTATTTTGGATCAACAAAGCCAATTAATGTCAACCCTCTCCAAAAAAGAGGTTGTTCGGATGGTGAAGAAGGGGGAGATTAAAGAGGGCATGCTCCCAAAGACTGAAGCAGCCCTGCTCGCTATTGATCGGGGTGTTCGGAAGGTTCATATCATTGATGGAAGGGTTCCCCACGCACTCTTATTAGAAGTGTTAACCGATCAGGGTGTGGGAACAGAGATCGTCTCGTAAGGTGGTATAAGGGTCTGCGGAAAAACAACTTGTACAGTTCGGCAGGCAATCCATTCAGACAGTTATTTTTCCGCAGACCCTAAGGGCGCGTGGTGGAAACGGTAGACACAGCAGTCTCAAAAACTGCCGAGGGAAGCCTCATGCCAGTTCGATTCTGGCCGCGCCCATGCCCTATAATCCAAATGGAAGAAAATGATTTTTGCTATAGTCTTTTCCCTTCGCCGGTGGGAACAATTCGGTTGATTTCTTTCCGAGGAAAACTAACACACCTTCTTTTTCAAAAGACGGAAAAGACACGCATCACAACGGTTCTTACACAGATCAAGGCGAAGAGCCAGTCTTTCCCTATAAAAGTGGCACAGCCACTAAGAGACGAGGATCAGTTTAAGCATTGGCACAATCTATTGAATCGATATTTTTGTGGGGAAAGGGTGTCCTTTGACGAGCCAATCTGTTTAACGTCTGGAACCATTTTACAAAAAAAGATTTGGAGCGAGATCACCCGAATTCCTCACGGCGTGGTACGAAGCTACCAGGATGTCTCCAATCGTTTGGGGATGAAGAAATCCGCGCGTGTTGTGGGCGGAGCCTGCGGCATGAATCCCATACCAATCATTATTCCCTGCCATCGCGTGGTACAAAAGAATGGCTCTTTAGGGGGCTTTCGCTGCGGAATTGAGATTAAGAAAAGTTTACTGGCTGTTGAAGGGTACTTGCATGCGTAAAATCGTTCATTGTGTAAAGGGCTTCAAAGGGAACCCCCGCTGCAACAATCTTGTCGGCTCCCCCTTGCAATCGATCTATCAATGCAACCACCTTGAGAATGGTATACCCTTCAGATCGTAAGACATTGATTGTGCGCAACGTTGAACCGCCAGTTGTTACCACATCCTCAACGACCACCAGCTTGGCTTCCCGAGAAAGAGACCCTTCTACCTGTTGTCCGCTTCCGTGCTGTTTTCGTTCTTTACGAACGATAAATCCGGAAATCGGCTTCTGCTTAATGTAGCTAATGACCGCTACTGCCGTAGCGATAGGATCAGCCCCCAGCGTCATGCCACCAACCCCATCCACCGGTAGTAACTTTATCCGCTCAAAGATCGCCTCACCGATTAAAAAGGCGCCATGGGGATCTAGTGACACTTTTTTACAATCTAAAAAAAAATGGCTTGTCTGACCTGATGTTAGTTTGAATTCTGGAAGAAGGCTTTGACGAAACGCCTTTGAGTAAAGAAGATCAAAAAGTGTGTCTTTATCCCGCGAACCAGACATTGTTGAGGGCATGGAACCTAACCGCAGATCATTCTGGAAATGTAGGGGCGACCCAGTCCGGCACCCTTTTACTATTGGTAGGCTTGGCCTAATTCAGCAACCTCGCCCGCTTTTTCCCCTAAAATAATTTCCCCCGTTGCCGCATTGACTGGGGCCATTATTATTGCTTCGTGTTTTGCCGCATTACAAACGACAGCACAAAGTTCACAGCCTTTGCACCGATCAATCACAACAAAAGCCTTCATTTTTTGTGTATCCAGCAGAACACAATCGGCCTCTGGACAATAAAGAATACAGAGCCGACACCCCTTATCCGCGACACAATGATCGTTTTCTATGTATGCTACGTTATACATCTACAGTTAGGCCGCCACAGCTACTTTTCCAGTTTCTGCCCAAACCGAGGCTATTTCATAAGAATGACGAATGGCATCCATATTCTTCTTTAAAAGCTGTTCTTTTTTCGCATATTTTTTCTTAATGGCTTCATCCAACGAGGCTGTTCCACCTGACGCAACATATTTTTTACCAAACCGTTCCCCAAGCGCTAAATCCAACCCTTCCAATGTCACTGCCTTTGAAATGCCGCTAACAGCACCAATCATCGCCATATTCGTAGCCAACTCTGTACCAGCGATTTCCAAAGCAATATGCGTCGCATCAAAAGTATATACCCTGACATTAATATCATTAAAAAAGGCGCGATCGTCGTCCGTTAATAAATCACACGCAGAATTAATAATAACCACCCCATCCTTTTTAATTCCTGAATAAAACGGCGCGGTGTAGCTTTTTTGCATTGTAATCACTTGTGCATGAAAAACCATAATGATGTCTGGATAGACCAACTCGCCCCGATCATAAATCCTCTCTTCTCCAATCCGACAATAACTTTCCGCAGGAGCCATTCTCTTTTCAGCTCCAAAGAAGGGATTAGAGATAGAAAATTTTCCATCTCGGTTTGCGGCCATGGCCATGACATGGGCCGCCGTAACAGCACCTTGCCCCCCCAATCCCGACATCCGAATATTCGTACGTTTTTTTAACATCCCTCATCCTCCCTTAACAGTTAGACCATTACCGCTACTTCCTCTTTTTTCCTGACGTCCAAATCAGCCAGATATTTTTTGGCCTCATCGCTAATATATTCTTGATACTTAAAGCGCTCTCCCGGCTTCTCTGAGTCACGCATCTCCTGAAGCCCCTCCATGCTATCTTTTCCGATCTCAAGAATACAGGGGGTATAAAGCTGTACATAAGTAGGGCCAACCTCACGCGCCAAAAAGACTGCGTTGCGTATCACCTTCTCGACCAAATTCGGCTTGCTCACTGTACAACAGATAACATAGGCGCATCCAGATTCCCGCGCAATCGCGGGCAAGTTGACCTTGTCAAATTGTTTACCTACAGGAGCCATTTTGGCCACAAAACCACGCCGCATCAAACCCGATTCCTGTCCACCCGTGTTCGCGTAAAGCTCGTTGTCAAAACAGATCGTTGTGAATTTCTCCTGACGAAACCATGATTGAAGGGTCATATCCAAACCAATATCAACTGTAGCGCCATCACCCGCCAATACCACAACATCTTTGATTCTCCCGGGGAAACGAACAGAAAGCGCCCTCTTTAGGCCTGTTGCGATCGCGTTCTGATTTCCAAAAAGGGAATGGATATTGTGTATTGCTACATGAGGAAAAACAAGGCTGGTACAGCCTGTTGAACCAACCATGACGGTATCTTCAGGGTTAGGGAGGGATGCCATAATATAACGAAATGCAATTGACTCTGGACATCCGGCACAAAGAGAATGCTCCTCAATTAGCTCCTTACTCTGTCCAATATCTTTCCAGCCGCGATCCTCTTTCCCATATGTGGAATTTTCCACAAGATCACGATACTCGGGGGGCATAATGTCATAGAACTCTGGACAAATCGCAATTTTTTCTTTACTCATGGCTTTTTCTCCTTATCGGCCTGCAAAGGTTGCAACCCGGTCTTCTAACGTTTTTTTAATCTCCTCAACGATAACCTCTGCAGGCATCGTCATGCCACCTGCCACATGAGGGCCTGCAAACACCCGATGATTGTCTGGCACAATAGCCTTAATCTCTCTGGCCAGCCAACCCACAACATTAAATTCCGGCACAAAAATATGCTTTGCATTTTTTGTGGCCTCAAGAATCTCCTGCCTTGGGAAAGGCCGCAAGGACTTCACCTTCACCAACCCGACATGAATTCCCTCATCTTCCAAAACACGAATCGCCTCGCGTCCTTGAGAAACAGCCGTCCCAGAAGCAACAATGAGGATTTCGGCATCTTCATTTTCTGTATCAATGAGGCCGCCCATCATTTGGATGGTATGCTTGCGAGATCGCTCAATCGCCGCACGCACCTCTTCCTGCCATGAAGCATGGGTCATGTAACTGATGTAATTTGATTTCATGATAAACGGATCACGCATCATTCGAACAGGAGGAACTTCCATGTCCATACAAGGAACAGGAGATCGGTACGGGTCGTAAGGAGGCAAACAAAGATCCGGTGGCGTGAGCATAACCGTATCTTTAGTATGCGTTACAAAGAAACCGTCACAGCAAAGCGCCAGAGGCAAATGGACATCCGGCTGTTCTGATACGATATACCCCATCAATATCCAGTCGAAGAAATCCTGCGCCGTTTCAGCATGCCAGACCAGCATGCCCGTGTCTAACAGAAACGCCATTTCCAGCGTGTCCGGCTGAATGGAAAGGGGTGAATTAATCCCTCGGCAGGTTACAATCACCTGAATAGGCAAACGCGATCCTGCCCACATTGGAAAGTTTTCAAAAGCACGCATCGTGCCGGGACCCGCTGTTGTTGTAAAAACGCGTGCGCCACCAAATGCTGCCCCCGCGCACTGACCCATTACAGCAAACTCGCTTTCTCCTCGCATATAATCAGAAACATATCCTTCAGCGTATAATTCACCAATGAGCGCAGCGGCCTCGCTCTGCGGGGTAATAGGATAAGCCACCATGACATCCACCGATGCCCGCCGAATCGCCTCTTTGATCACTTCGCTACCCGTAAAAAAAGCCGGATCCCGCTTCGCTTCAAAAAAGAGTTTCTGCGGATCGGTGTAGGTCTGACCCTTTTTATTTTTTGTTCCAAGAAAAACTCTTTGTGATTCTGAAAGTTCGTTTGCCATGTTTATCCTTTCTGCGGTTGGCGGCAGTCGGCGTTCCGACCTAGCCGCCTTCTGCTAATTTTGCAAAAATATTTTCGCCGTGTTCCTTATATGACCCCGTGATATCCCCGTCTTCGGGCTTCTGAAACGAAACCCCTTTGAGCTTACTAACCCACTCCGCCAAACGCAAAATCTTCTCTACAGACGCATCTCTAAAAGAAAGATTCGCATCTTCATGTCCAGACATCGCACACATGGCTATTGTAAAGCAACTTGTGCCCCCTCGAATAATCTTTAACGACAAATTCGCTTGGTGACAATGCACGCCCACAAACATGCAGACATCCTCTTTATTATGCCAGATGGTTAGATTCGGGTGATTCGGGTTAATTTCGACATCTGGATTAATTTTCGGATACTTAGGCCGATAGTCGGCCATCGGAATCAATCGAGCAGGAATAAGATCGGCTAGAACCTTAATCGCCTTCGCCTTTTTTACCGCCTTTTCGTTCCAGTTCCAAAGCACAAGAGGCCCCGGATGAATGGTGGGATTCTTCGCTTCTAAAAACTTCCGAGCGGCAACCTCCATCGCCTCTTCTTCTGGAACGATTCTACCCTCAATATGAGCCTCTCCAGGCTCTGGAAGAAGGATCCCCATTCTTGCCGCTGAAGGACAGAAATAAGCCTCCGGGCCTGCCAATACTTGATATTTCGCCATGAATGCCCCCTGTTGTGTTGGTATTAGCTGGAAGGTACCACGTGGACAGGATTCAAGTCAAGAATATTTTGAATTGTACTTTCTTGGGGAGAGAGGAAGCCTGCTTCTTTAAAACGAATCCTTAGTTTTTCATTTTTGGGATCCAACACCAAAGAATGTGCCCACGCTTTTTTAGACTGGTCCCGCTGATTCTCTTTCAAATAAATCTCGCCGAGATGCTCTAAAATCACCGGATCGTCTGGAACTAAACCAACCGCCTTTTCAAGCGTCGCTAGCGCCTCTTTCATCTTTCCTTGTTTGTAGTATGCCCAACCGAGACTGTCTATCACGTAGCCATCATCGGGCTTGAGGGCTAACGCACGACTGATTAAGGATACGGCTTCGTTAAGATGTATGCCCCGCTCCACATAAGTGTAGCCCAGATAGTTTAGCGCCATCGCATGCTTCCCATCAATCTCAATCGCCTTTTCCATCTCGTGAACCAACGCGTCAAACCGAGCTAACTTGTCATAAGTCGCACCCAGATGAAAATGAAGATCGGCTTGATTGGGAGCGACCTCAATTCCTTTTTGAAAAGGGACGATGGCCTCTTCGAACCGCCCTACTTCATACAAGACCAACCCCGTAAAAAGATACGCCTCGTGTTTTTTAGGGTTTATTTTTCGAGCACGCTCCCCTACGACTAACGACTCTTCAATCTTCTTCAGCCGATAAAAATAAATCTCCCCTATTCGGAGATGCATCTCATACGAATCGCCCTCTTTTTGCATCACTTCCTGATACGATTTAATCGCTTCGTCATACTGGCCATCGCCTTCATAGAGAGAGGCTAAATAAGTCTTCAAATCTCGCGAAGGGGGCGATATGGCCATAACCTTATTGATCTGCTCCAATGCCTTTTTATATTCTTTTTGCTGTGCCCACAACAGCGATATTTTGAGCCAAATATCAGGGTTTCTTGGGTATTCATCGGAAAGGTGATTTAAGGTCTCCATTGCCTCACCAAACGACCTTCGCTCTGCCAAAAGATACGATAGCCGCAAACCTGCCTCCTCGTGCTCCATATTGCTTTTGCTGAGAATATGCCGATAGACCTTCTCCGCTTCATCCATCTTCCCTAAAAGCTCATAGAGAGAAGCCACCGAAAGATGCGCGTGGAGAAAATCTGGAGCAAGCGATATCGCTTCCTGATACTGTTTTATCCCCTTTTCGTACTCCTTCTGATTCGTAAAGAGTTTCCCTAAGTAGTAATGTCCAAAATGTGAGGACGGATTCGCCTTTAGCCCATTTTCAACGGTTAAAATGGACCCGTTCAAATCTTCTTCTCTTGCCAAAAATTCAGCAAGGCGTAAATAGCCCTCTATTTCCTTGGGAGATTGCGCGATAATTTCATGGTAAATTGCGATCGCTTTTTCGGGGGTGTCAAAGGCAGCATAAAGATCAGCCAATAAATTCAAATTACCAAGATCATGCGGCATAAGCCGATTTGCTTTTTCAGCAAAACCAATTGCTTCTCTTAAATTGCCTACCCGTGCGGACGAAATAGCAATCCGTGTCAGAAGAAAAGGAGCGTTTTCATCACGGTCTATTGCCCCTTGATATGCTGTTACCGCCTTCTCATACTCTCCGTCGGCCTCATACTGGAGACCTAAAAGGACATGATAATACGTATCAGGGGAGGGCACAGGAGCAGCGGCAAAAGCGCATAACGGAAATAGTACAACAATGAGAGAGAGAAGGTATTTCATAGAAACAAAACCCTATCCTTGCTGCGTTTCTTTTGAAGAACCAGCCGCACTGGTCGACTTTTGATCTTCTTTTGGGGGTGACGACACACGAGGGGTGACGTCAATCTCGTCCGGCTCTGCCATCCCCTTTTTAAAACCACGCAACGCCTTGCCAAGTCCACTCCCGATTTCTGGCAGTTTTCCGGCGCCAAAGACAACCAATACGATTAGAAGCACAACCAAAAGCTCTGGAAATCCTACTCCAAACATACCACCCCCTACCTCCAAGTATAGTCGTTCCTGCCTAGAGTGTCAAACGAATTGACCTTTCACCTTCTGGTATTGGTAATAGTGCAGGTCTTGTTATCACCGAAAGTCAGTGTCATGGTGCCATCTGCCGCACAGTCTCCACTAAATGTCCTCTCGTAACTGCCTAAATTGGTGCCCGTGCCAGCAGTCTCACTGACAGAAACAAAGCCGGGGTTTCGGATGATGGCACCTGTGGTGCCATTGTTGCTTACATTGCTTGCTTTAACAACCCCATTGACGAGAAGATTAAACTTGCCCGTATCAGCACTCGGAATGAGTACCTTCTTCACCGTTAGCATCGGCTTTCTCTGGCTGGTAATCGTACAAGTCTTGTTATCACCGAAAACCAGTGTAATGGCGCCATCTGGGGCACAGTCACCACCAATAACATGCTCGTAACTGCCTAAACTTACGCCGATGCCAGCAGTCTCACTGACAGAAACAAAGCCGGGGTTTCGGATGATGGCCCCTGTGCTGCCATTATTGCTCACATTGACTGCTTTCACAACCCCATTGACAAGGAGATTAAATGTGCCCATATCATCACTCGGGGTAAGTATCTTCTTCACCGTTAGCATCGGCTTTCTCTGGCTGGTAATCGTACAGGTCTTGTTATCACCCGATATCAGTGTAATGGCGCCATCTGGGGCACAGTCACCACCAATAACACGCTCGTAACTGCCTAAACTTACGCCGATGCCAGCAGTCTCACTGACAGAAACAAAGCCGGGGTTTCGGATGATGGCCCCTGTGCTACCACCATTGCCCACATTGCTTGCTTTAACAACCCCATTGACAAGAAGATTAAATTTGCCCGTATCATCACTTGGGATAAGTATTTTGGTCACCGTTAGTGTTGGCTTGGAAGACACAAATGTCGCTGTGCAGTTTTTGTCGGTGTTCATCGTGACCGTAGTCGACAAAACGCCACCCGTACAGTCCCCGCTCCACCCCACGAAAGCAGAACCCAAATCAGGAGCGGCGTTTAAGCTCACTTCGGTGTTACTAAAATAGACTTGTGAACAATTGCTTCCACAGGCGATGCCCAATGGCGTACTGGTAACGGTACCTGTTCCTAAACCAGCCTTTCTGATGGTCAGGGGCAGCGCCCCAGAGATCACAATTTTGATAGGATCCAGTAGCACCCCACCACGCGCATTGGTGACAACAGAAGACGCAGTGAATGTTCCAGAACGGGTATAGGTGTTCGCCAATTCAGGGAGAGGCGCGATACCCCCCGCACCATATGATATCCCAGAGATCGTTGTCGCTAAACCTCCATCTCCGAAATCCAATGCGAAGCGATAGGGATCACCGGCAAGCCCCAAGGCGTCTATAAATTCTCCTGAAAATCGAACGGATGACCCAATATCACCGTATAGAGAACCGATTAAGTCTTCTGTTCCTAATGCAAACTGGATATCAAAGTTGATCTCCGCACCCGTCGGCAAAACAGGCGCATTAAAGCCAAAAATCAGTCCCCCGTTACCCTCCTTATTCTCAATGCCAATGGTCGCAGAGCGACCGTCTGCAAATGTGCCAGTCATACTCTTATATTGGAACAGGATCCGTCCATCTGGGAATAAGACCGCTTCAAAAGTGTAGCGATCAGATGGTGCATCAAATTTGCCCACATCGTGCCATTCGACAACACGGCAATTCATCATGGGATCAATTGGGCATGGGGATAAAAGCGCCGTCAGAACGACGCCTTCAGATCCTGAATATAAATCATCCCAAAAGGGGGAAAGATAGTTGTTGTTACCCGACGTACTGGGAATGGTGCGGTTCGTAAAATAGCCATACGCCCCTGCATCGAAAAAAACCTGCCCATTCGTACCCACAAAAAGTTCCTTGAACGATTCTCCATGGAACGGGAAGCTAAATCCTATCGGGACAGAGGAAGAGACACCATCATCCCATACCCCTCTAAAAATCGGCATACCGGCGCCAAAAAGCTCAATAAAAGGAAAGGTGGCCGTTACGCCACCGGTTGTGTTATCCAGCATCCCGTATTTAAGTACCCCAGGTGGGGGGGGAGGAAGGGCCGGCTTATCTATGATAATATTGAAGCTGCTTTGGCTCCTTGAGACCACAGAAACAGTAATCCTGTTTGCTGTGTCAGTGAATGTCTCCCCGGGAGTCCACATGGCACCCGCATCATTTGGGTTTCCGTTGTTATCTGCATCTACAACTTGGGCCTCTCGATCACCTCGGGTCGTGTCCACTTTGTGGATAACAATGGCTTCGCCGGGGATTTGATCATCATAACTGGCAAATTGTCGCGCTTCGACTGTATAGAATTGGGTACCAACCGTATCAATTGGAATCTGTGCCATAAGATAGTTATTCGTTGATATCGGCTGGCCCAACCGCTCAATGGTAATGGCCTGATTCATGCCCGGTGTTGCGACATATTTGCGTGCAGGGGGGATCCATCCCAAGAAATGCTTGTGATACGAAATGGTATGAGGGCCGACACAACCATACCCAGCATGGGGAGGATTGCAAACCCCTCCCCCACTCATTGGGTCCCACTTGGAATCGTATGTCTGACTGTATGGGCCGGAAGAATGCGGCAGACCAAAGCCATGCCCCATCTCATGTCCTAAGACAAATTGGTCTTTGTAGCCCCATGGCGGCATCCACGTTATATTGTAATTGCGAGTTACACCGTCTCGGGCTAGAGGCCCACCGCCTCCCCAAGCGCAACAATCCAAGTCCTGATTGAACATCATATTGACACCGACAAAATTGGGGAAAAATACGTCAGGGTCGGCAACGGCCGTGCAATCGTCTGTTATCCGCTCAAAATCAAGATCAGGAACCCCGTTACCATCCCGATCGTATACATAATATGATCTTGGATGGGGCAGGTTGTACCAGCCTGCCTGTACACTGCCTGTTAAATGAACGTTGTTATATGAAAGGTCTCTCCAGTAGTGATCTAATCCGGGATAGGTGCTGCCCATCAAGGTGTCAAACCACGCAAGATCATGCGGGGTCACCCCTGTCGAATCTGAAAAGCGACACAGGATGGTTACCCAGGGTTGAGCGCCTGTCACAACAGTTGTCATTGGGGAAGCCGACGAAGAGATTGTTGATTTGTCCAACGCAATGGCGTTCACCCGAATGTTGCTACTAGAGGGAGCAACCCGACTGCCGTCAACCATTACTTGTTTGCGATTCAGCGCCATTGGCCCACCCAACGGCCAAGTTTCTTTTTTGTCCAAGAGGAGTTGGCTCCGACGGCCATTTTTATCCGTCAGCATGTAGAGGATAGCACGCTTCCCCTTAGACCGTGGAGGGGGGTCGCCATAGAGAATATTCAACAAACCCTTTGTTTGCGATGGCCTTTCGGATGCACCTGCTTTGGCCACATACGGATAGAAACACAATATCACGGCCAGCACAGTGATAACATTTGCCCAACAACCACTCGGAGGTGTTGTGCCCCCTATCCGATTTCTCTCCATCATGGTTCGTTCCCTCCCCTTTCTTGATGTTAAGGTATAACGCAACGGGCAAAATATGGGCCGCCCCGCCAAAGCTGTTTCGGGACAGTACTCCTTTTACCCTCTCACGGTCAAGCAAGCACGGAACATCGGAACATCAAAAAAAAAGTCAGGTGCGTTCCATGTCCAACTAGAGACAAACATAAAATTCAAACGTACCCTCCCTGATTAAAACGGGCGGGATGATCCTCCGCAAGGTCTTCAAATCGGGTATAGCCATCAATAAAGGCCATGAGGACATCGCCAATCGGGCCATTTCTCTGTTTTCCAATAATAATCTCCGCCGTGCCCTTTCTCTTCCCACAGATACATTCCCCTTCACGAGGGCACTTACACGGGTCATAGACCTCCTCCC